>WNFV01006113.1_pt1 | contig 14360 bp, 13 predicted proteins | sample 5400101 | NCBI WGS metagenome assembly WNFV01 (sample SAMN13153361, study PRJNA577476) | soil metagenome | isolation source: 115 cm soil or saprolite under grassland replicate 1 | place: USA:California | collected 2016-06-15 | reverse complement strand
ACCAGGTATCTTCTTCACCGAACGGGTGTCCTTCCCACAGCGACGGATTGGTCCTTCGACAAGCCCAATTGTCCCTGCTGGTAAGGCATCCGTTCGTCTATGCCACGCGGTGTTGTATTCCTATCCGCGGATCCGGGTCTGAGGGCCTGCATGACCTCGGCAGGCTGCTCGGAGTGCGGATTGTGACCGGCGCGCAACCTGGTGCCAGACCCGCTCGGTGGTCAGCCGAGCCGCCATCGGCTGCCCGCCGTCCCCGAGGGCCGCGCGGGACACACCCTTGCCCGCCGTGCCGACGCCTGTCCGCTTGTGCTTGATGGCTGTCGCCATGACCGCCTCCTCACCGTGCTCCGACATACCTTGGGAGCGAGACGTGGCCCAGCGGTGTCCGGACTTGGCCTGCGGGTGATCTTGCGGAGTCTGGATCAACTTGCGGGGGTCGCCACCAAGACCGCCGCGGCGAAGACGCCCACTCCGGCGAGGGCCCACGCCGCCGCGCGTACGCGCAACGCGCCCGCCGACGAGATCGACCACGCCCCACCGGGATACTCGACGCGTGGCCTGCTCGACGGGCAAGTCACCGGCGAATGAGGCGGGGACCTTCTCCCGATCCAAGAGCGGTGTAGTTCCATGCCCATATGGCTCCGCATTGCCCTCCAGACCATCGATGGCCCGATCGTCCCGACATCACAGGCGCCGGTCTCACACCTTCTTGGGGACCCTGCCCGTGCGGGTGAACACGAAGCGCATCGCCTTGTGCCCGAAATCCGCGGTAGGGTCGAACATCAACGGGCAGCCCCCGTCGATCACGGTGATCCCGTGCTGGCGACCGTATTTGGTGGCCGCCTCAGAAACGCTGCTGGCCCCGGGGCCGTGATGCATCCACACGTACCCGATACCGAGATCCACGCACTCCCGCATGGTGGCCTCGGCAATCTCCGGCCTGGTTCCCATGACCACCGCCTCGACACCGCCGGGGACCGACTTCAGGTCGTGGTAGCACGGGTCGCCTTCGACCACCTCCGTGTTCGGGTTGATCGCGAACACCTCGTAGCCGCGAGCCCGCAGCCGCTGGTACACGGCGTTGCTGCCGTGGGTCCCCGGCGTGCGGGACACCCCGGTCACCGCGATCCGCTTCTTTGCCAGGAACTCCGACGCGGCCTGTTTCACCGTGGGCATCGTTGCCTCCTCTGTGCCGGTAGGGTCGCGAACCGCTTCGCAACCCCATTTACCTCAAACCCACATCCCGTTCGAACCCGAAGCGGTGAACCTGTTCCGCCAACCGACTCAGCCACCTGAAGATCGGACTCGGTGTGGGCACGGGACAGGCCCGCGGCAGGAGCGGGCTTTGGAACGAGCGCTCCCGGGGAGCATCGCCCGCGCGACCAGCTCATCGGGTCACCTCCCGGGCAATGGCGGCGGTGCGCTGGCGGTCCGGGGAGGGCTGCCACAGCACGGCGATCGGCACCGACCAGACGTGCACCAGCCGGGTGAACGGCCAGATCGCGAACAGCCCGAGCGCGGCGAGCGCGTGCGACTGGAACAGCGGCGGAACGCCGGCCATCAGCGACGGATCCGGCCGCAGCAGGAAGATGCCCCGGAACCAGACCGCCACGGTGGCCCGGTAGTCGTGGCCGGCACCGAGCAGGTTCACTGCCACCGTCGCCCAGACGCCGAGGAGTACCACCATCCCGAGCATCACGTACATCACCACGTCCATGACGGTGGTGGTCGCACGTACTCGGCCATGCAGGATACGGCGGGCCGCGAGCAGCACCAGCCCGGCCAGCATCGCGACGCCGGCGAGCGTACCGGCGGTCACCGATACCAGGTGGAACAGCGCATCGGAGACGCCGATCGCCGCAGTCCAGCTCCTCGGCACCAGCAGGCCGAGCAGATGGCCGACGAGCACCGCGAGTACGCCGAGGTGCAACAGCGGGGACCCCAGGCGCAGCAGCCGGTTGTCCACGAGCTGGGTGCTGAACGTTGTCCAGCCGAACTGGTCGTAGCGCCAGCGCCACACATGCCCCAGCACGAAAACGGCAACCGCCAGGTAGGGCAGCACCAGCCAGAGCAACGTGGTCATGGTGGTACCTCCAACGGGGGCGCACCCTCCCCCATGTCGCGAGTCTGCCCCGTGTGCGGCATCACCGGTGGGCCAAACGTCCTGACCTGTGGGGACCTTCGTCCCCGCGCGAACCGAGGCCATTCGGGCAGAACGCTGTTGTGCAGCGGACCGGTCGACTGCTGTCACATGCTCGGGTGAGTGTGGTCGGTTGGCGGCGTGTCTCGACCGTGGATTCAGGGATGGCGTGGACGGAGGGACTGTCATGACCGGCCAGGGTGTGATCGTCCACCGGTTCTCCACGGCTGCCCAGTAGCTCGCGCAGCCCGGCGCCAACGGCGGCCAGGATGACGTCGTTCACCTTGGCACCGTGGGCGTGCGCGACCTACTTGGCCGTGTCGAGCCGGCCGCGGACCAGGGCCAGCCGGCGGTGCCGGCCGACCGGGTGGCGGTTGAGGCTCGTCCGCGGGCGCGTGTTCCTCGGCGAGCACTTCACGCCAGGTCGGCCACGCCACCCGCACCCCGCGCAATACGCGGCCGGGATGTGCGAGTCCTGACCCGGCATGGCCGAGTCCCCGCATGCGCCTCCGCAGGAACAGACCCATCCGTCCGAGCAGCCCGAGGCGCAGCCGCGCGACCCGGAACGCTCAACGCCCGGCGAGGACGTGACCGCTTACCCAGTGTTCGAGAGTCTCCACTCGGCCCGTGTGTCAACGGCACGAACCCGTCCAGCACCCCGGCCCCTCCTGCGCCCGCGCGTCAACGCCCGCCCCACAGCACAGCACCGTTCCGTCGATGACGCACCCGTTCCGGTCGATCCCGGGATCTGATGAACATGCTCGCCACGTTGTCGACAGCAGCGGTGGAGCGTGTCGGCGGCTGGGTGGGAAGGGCCGGCGTCAGGGCGTGTGTTGGTTGGCCGGACGCAGCTCGGTGAGGGCGCGCTGGAGCCCGGTCAGGAACACCGGTAGATCGGGGATGGCGTGCGGGTCGGCGGCGACGGTGGCGTTGAGCTGCCCGGCGTACGAGAGCACCCCGATGCCGAGGGTGACGTTGCCGGTCAGCGGCACCACCGGGAACATCTCGAGGATGCGGGCGCCGGCCAGGTGCAGCGGCGTTGACGGGCCGGGAACGTTGGCCAGGTACACGTTGGCCATGTGCTGGCGGGCCATCATGCGCAGCATCAGCCTGCGGGCGGTGACCGATGCGGAGATGCCGCTGCCGGCCAGTCGCAGCGCGCCGGCCTTGCGGCGCCGGCTGTCCGCGGCGATCACCTTCAACCGCGCCGGAGCGTCCGGCTCGCCGATCGGCAGCGCGACCATCATCCCCGCATCCATGTTGCCCTGGGCGGGACCCGCCTTGGTGCCGTGCAGCGAGACCGGAACCGCGGCCCGCAGCACCAGACCCTCCACGGTGTCCCCTCGCGATTGCAGCAGGTCGCGCAGGGCGGTCGCGATGGTGGCCAGCACCACGTCGTTGACCGTGGCGCCGGCCGAGTGGGCCAGGTGCTTGACGGTGGCGAGGTCCCCGCGGGCCAGGCCGATGGCCCGATCGGCGCCGATCGGCCGATTCAGTCCGCAGTCGGGGGCGCGCTCCTGCCGGATCAGCTCGGCCAGTGCGGAAGCGCCGGCCCGCATCCGCCGGACGGTACGCGCCGGGTGCGCCAGCCGGGCCGTCCGGGCCGCGAAACCGTTGATCCGCCGGCGCAGGTTGTCGGCGACCAGTCGGGCCAGCGGCGGCGCGGGCCACGGGGTCCACGGCCGTGCGGGAGGGGTAGTCGGGGTCGGTGTCGGTGTCGGATCGAGCAGGGCGCCGAACAGAGCCATGCCGGCCACGCCATCGGCGACGACATGGTGCAGTTTCATGAACATGCCCACCCGGCCGCGGGGCAGGCCGGGTAGCAGCCACAGCTGCCACAGCGGACGGGACCGGTCGAGTCGGCGCCGGCGCAGGCCTTCGCAGACGTGCAGGAGTTGCTGCTCGTCGGCCGGCTCCGGCAGCGTCAGGACGTGGACGTGGTCGGCGATGTCGAAGTCGTGGGCGTCTACCCACAGTGGCCGTCCCGCGCCCAGCGGAGGGTCGTACAGGATCTGGCGCAGCCGGGGGACCAGGTGCAGCCGGCCGGCGATCGCCGCACGCACGCGCGCGATACGCAGCCGGCCCGCCGAGTCGACGATCGGGGTGGCGTCCAGCACGGCGATCACGCCGATGTCCTGCGGCCAGCCGAGCCGGTCCGGCCACAGCATGCTCAGGTCCTCCCCGGTCAGCCGGTCCACCACCAGCGGTGACTTCGCCGCGGCCGGCCGAGCGGGGATGGCAGTGGCAGGGGTGTCGGTCGTGGCCATGGCGGCCACCTCCTCGCGAAAGCCTCCCCGCATACGTTTGCCACATGACCGGCGCCGCCGCACGGGCCGAACGGCCCGCGGCGCCGGGACCACCGTCCACAACATTACAGCCGCCGGGACCGACGCACGCGGTTGACCAGCCGCCGGGCGGTGAGCGGTTGGCCGCCTCGGACGTGACCTTCGGTCCCGCGCCACGGGACGGGCAGCCCTGCCGCATACGGGAGCCGGGCGAGACCCTGGCCGCACGGCGCTCGGCAGGTGAGTGTCGCCTCGGTCGTGGAGGGGTATGGGACCATGGTCACCGAGAACCCGCGGCAACACATGCGGGGACGGACGGTACTGATCACCGGTGGTACCGACGGCATCGGCTTCCGCACCGCGCGAACCCTCGCCGGCATGGGCGCGCGCGTCCTGATCAGGTCGTCAAGCTGACCGACGGACCCCTCGGCGCCGGTACCCGCTTCCGCCTGCGACTGGCCGGCGTCGGCTGGATGAACACCGAGATCCTCGAATTCCACCGCCCGAACCGCTGGACGGCAACCGGCACGTCGCGCCGCCTGGATGTCCGCTTCGAGGGCGAGGTCACCCAGGCCGCGCACGGATCCCGGCTCGTGGTCCGCACCGTGCTGGCGCCACACGGACCGCTCCGGCTGGCGCTGCCGATGCTGCGCACCATCATGAGACGGCATTGGCAGACCAACCTGCACACGATCAAAGCCAGACTGGAGGACGGATCCTGACGCTTGATCCGGCCCACGTAAGGAGGTGCGATGCGAGTCGCATACCTGTACTTCATGACCGATGAGCCGCAGCGGATCGCTACGGTCGCGCCCGCACACGCCGCGTACTGGCGGGACCAGGCCCCTCCCGGGTATTCGGGCGGGCCGTTCGCCGACCGGTCCGGAGGGCTGATCATCTTCGAGGCGCCAGACCGGGAGCGGGCCGAACAGCTGGTGTCCGCGGATCCGTTCGTGCGGCAGGACCTGCTGGCCAACCGCTGGATCAAGGAGTGGACGCCCGAGTAGCCCGCCGTCGTCGGAGCACCAGGTGCTGACCGACCACCGGGTCCCCGGTCAGCCCGACACCGAACCTGCGATGGCCCGGGCCCGGATTCCGCGCAGCATTCCTCCGCCTTCATAGACATCCACCAGCCCGACCGGGATTCCAGCAGACCGGCCAACCGCATGGGCGCCACGTTGTTGCGGGCCCGCAGCAGCAGCCGGGTGCGGCCCCCATCGACCGGGCGCAGCACGAACGCCCAGGAGACGGTCATGGACCGTCTCGGCGAGATCACGGCGCCGACGCTGGTGATGGCGGGGCGGGACGACTTCCTGTTCCCGCCCGAGTGTCAGCGCGAACACATTGGCCGTGCCAGCCGCCGAATCGGCAACCGCTGTGGGTAACGGCCTGCGGCCGGCGGATCGGCCGATGTGGAATCGTCCGAGCCGGTACGGTTGACGGGGCCACCTCGTCACGCGACGCCGTCCGTGACTTCGCCGGCGACAGCCGCCGCGCCAACGCCTGGGCCGCCGAGCTCTACTGCCGCGCCCGCGCCCGCGGCCACGACCGTCCCCACGCGGTGCGGATCCTCGCCCGCGCCTGGATCCACATCATCTGGAGTGCTGGACCGCCAACACCCCTACAACCCCGACCCGCCACCGCGCTCTCCAACACCCCGGCAGGAGGCTGCTTCGACCTGCCGGGCCGCTGGCGAACCGCGGCCGCGACGACGTACGACTACGCGGAGACCGGCAGGCGTGGAGCGGGCAGTATCGCTAGGTTCTGGACGGCCCCGGCGAGGGCTCGGTCGAGGATGTCGAGCACCTCCTCGGTGGTGCGTCCTGGTGCGTCGTTCCAGCGCGTGAGCCACTGGACCTTCGCCAGGCGGACCTGGGGGGACGACACCATGGTTGGACCGCGTCCAGGTGTTGCGGCCGGCTGGCCGCGTGATTCCCAGAGTGCGTCATAGACCGCGTCGATGGCCCGGCCGACCTCAGCATCCTTGCCCTGCCGTGAGCCGGCCCGGATCAGGGCACCGACGAGGCAGACCGCGCCCACCGCATGAGGATTCGATGAGCCGTCCGCCAGGCCCCGCACCAAGGCTTGCCGGCCCCCGCCTGCCGGCGTAGTCCACCAACCGCCCTGCACCCATCCTGCCGACAACTCTGCGCGCGCGCTCTCGAGCAGATCCAGCATCCGCTCAAGGACCGCGTGCTGGAGTTCGTGCGGTGGCTGCTGCGGCGAAAGGAGCCTGCGCAGTCGTTGCCACCAGGGATGTTTCCGCTCGGCGCGCCCGTTGCCACCGTCGCTTTCCGGCCGGGTCACCGCCCCGCCGACAGGCACGACAAGATCGCTCGGCTCGCTCGTGCGCCCGCTCGGGAACATGGTGATGCTAGTCATGCCATCAGGATCGCCGTCCCGGCGTCCCGATGCCAGAGGGTGCGCAGGTGTTGACAGGAGCGGCACCGAGAGAAATCCTTGGACTCATCCTCGACCGGTCGGGCCGTCGGCTAAGTCTCCAGCCTGGGAGGCACCGTCATGAGGCCGCGAAGACTAGCAGTGGCCATAGTTCCGCTGCTTCTGTTCTCACTAGCAGCGTGCACGAAGCAGAATACGTCAGGTGAAACTCCCGCGAATTTTCCTTCGGGTCCGCCGATTGCCGTGGCGATGGTGACCCACGGGCAGGCATTCGACCCCTTCTGGGCCCTCGTCAAGAAGGGCGCTGAGACGGCGGCGTCGCAGTTCAATGTCAAGCTCGCGTATCAATCGCCCAGCACCACCGATCCGCAGGCGCAGGCCAGGATGATCACGGAGGCGGCGGCGACGAAGCCAGGCGCCATCGTGGTCACCATTCCCGACCCGGCAGTACTGGCGAGCCCGGTACAGCAGGCGTCGTCGGCCGGCGTGCCGGTCGTGGTCGTCAATGTCGGCGAGAGTGCGTACCGCAACGTCGGCGCGCTGACCTACGTCGGCCAGATTGACACCCAGGCTGGACAGGAAGCCGGCACCGCAATGGCGTCGGCCGGGGTGCGAAAAGCGCTGTGCGTCGTCCACGAAGAGCAGAACACGGCACTCACCGACCGCTGTGCCGGATTCACCAAGCAGCTCGGCACGAGCGGCGGCTCGGCGCAGACCCTGCATGTCAACGGCGCGCAGCTACACCAGGCACAGAGCGCCATCGAGCAGGCACTCCGGGCCGACCCAAGCATCAACGGCGTGCTGGCGACGGGCATCATCGGGTTCCAGGCGGCCGGCGGGGCTCTTCACTCGATGAACGCCTTCGACCGGGTGAAGTTCGGAACATTCGACGTGGCAACCGCCATCCTGACCGCCCTTCAGAACGGTCAGCTGCTGTTCACGGTCGATCAGCAGCCTTTTATGCAGGGCTACTTGGCGGTACAGGTCGCGGCATTCGATGTTCGCTACGGTCAGCATCCGTATCAGCCGGTCTACACCGGGCCCAGCCTTATCACAAAGGATAATGCGGCCAAGATCGCACAGTTGTACAAGAGCACCGGGATCCCGTTGTTCCAGGGGGGTTACCCACAATGACCTCCGGAGGAAACGATGACGATCACGTTGGCCGCGGCCGTCCCTCGCGTTGAGGCTGCGGAAGGGTTGCGGCTATCCCTCAGCGGCCTGGACGTCGTCCTTATTGTCATCTACTTCGCGTTTGTGATCGGGATCGGCTTTGCCCTACGCCGGGCGATAGCCACCTCGACCGACTTCTTCCTCTCCGGCCGCTCACTGCCCGCCTGGGTTACCGGCATTGCCTTCATCTCCGCCAATCTCGGCGCGATCGAGATTCTCGGGATGTCCGCAAGCGGCGCCCAATACGGCATAAGCATCGTGCACTACTACTGGATCGGCGCGGTACCCGCCATGGTATTCCTCGGTGTGGTCATGATGCCGTTCTACTACGGTTCCCGGGTCCGGAGCGTCCCCGAGTACCTGCTGCGCCGCTACGATCGCAAGACCCACCTGGTCAATGCCATCATCTTCGTCCTGGCCTCGGTCCTCATCGCGGGCGTGAACCTGTACGCGCTGTCCGCCGTACTGGAGGCCCTGCTCGGGATACCACTGGCCGTCGCCATCGTCGTATCGGCATTGTTCGTGCTGTCGTACATCATGCTGGGTGGCCTGTCCAGCGCCATCTACAACGAGGTGATGCAATTCTTCGTCATCTTGGCCGGCCTTATTCCCGTGGTCATCGTCGCCCTGAAACTGACCGGCGGGATCGGTGGACTGTTCGCCAAGCTCAGCATGAGCGGCGGCGACTTCACCTCGGCGTGGGCCGGCACCAACATCGGCGGCCACAACCCGATCGGTGACTGGGTCTCGCTCGTTTTCGGGCTGTCCTTCTGCCTGTCCTTCGGCTACTGGACCACCAACTTTGCCGAGGTCCAGCGGGCGATGTCGGCGAAGGACGACAACTCTGCCCGGCTCACCCCCATCATCGGCGCGTTCCCGAAGGCGCTCATCCCGCTCGGCATCGTCATCCCGGGGATGGCGGCCGTCCTGCTGATTCCCGGTCTGGGCGAGGGCGGCGGCCTTGCCTACAACTACGCGATCCCGGCGCTGATGAACAAGTACCTCCCCACCGGGGTGTTGGGGGTAGCGCTCACCGGCCTGCTCGCGGCGTTCATGGCGGGCATGGCGGCGAATGTCTCGTCCTTCAACGCGGTCTGGACCTACGACATCTGGCAGGACTACATCCGGCCCGGCCGTCCGGACAGCTACTACCTGCGGGTCGGCCGCGTCACCACGGTGGTGGGCGTGTTCATCGGCATCCTCACCGCCTTCATCGCGGCCGGATACACCAACATCGCCAACTACCTGCAGACCCTCTTCTCGTTCTTCAACGTGCCCATCTTCCTCGCCTTCATCGTCGGTATGCTGTGGCGCAAGGCGGGACGCGGGTCTGGGTTCTGGGGCATGGTTGTCGGCACGCTGGTCGCCTTCGGCACATGGCTGCTCTACAAGGCGCAGGTCCTGTCGTTCCGCAGCGACCTTGCCGAAACCCAATGGGGTGCCATCTTCGGGTTCGTCGCCGGCCTCATCGCGATGGTCATCGCCACCCGATTCGACACGCCGAAACCGCTGTCCGAGCTCAACGGCCTGGTCGTCGGGATGCAGCAGCGCGACGTGCAAACCACAACCCGAGTTGCCTGGTACAGATCGCCCGTGCTGCTCGGGGCCGGCGCGCTGCTCTTGTGCGCGCTCCTCTATCTCTTTATCGCGGTCGTGTGACCGCCGGCATCCCCGCGTCGTAAGGACACAGCAAGGAGAACGATACGTGGCTGACAGAGTTGAACTCACCCCCGAGGAAGCGCGTAACTGGCGGCTGGCCAAGCTGTTCGATCTCCGCTCGTTCATCGGCGCGCTCTTTGTGATCTTCGGGGTCCTGGTCACCATCCCTGGCCTGACCGCGAACAAGGCCGCGATGGACAAGGCGGCTGGCATCAACCTTGCGCTGTGGATCGGCCTCATCATGCTGATCATGGGTGTGCTCTTCCTGGTCTGGGTGTTGCTAAAACCGCCTGCTCCGGTCACTGCCGAGGAGGCCGAGGCGTCCCGCAGGGCCCGCGAGGAGTTCGGGACACAAGGCCCGGCCGGCCACTAGCCCGCAGTCCTCCTCCCGGCCAACCGCTCCACAGGCGGATGTCCACTATCGAACCGCCAGGGTCGTGGCCGGAGATCCAGATGTCGATGACGTCCGCTCGTCCTACGCTTCTGACGAAGCGTCGGCATAGCGATCCCGGCGGGGCCGAGTCTCCTGCCGGTGGGCCAAGCCGTGTGCGGCTTTGAGAGCCCGGAGGTGTTACATGACGACTGACGGGCGAGCGCGGGCGGGTCGCAAGATCGCCGTGTTGGGTCCCATCCCACGAGACGACATCATGACTCACACCGGCGAACGGTTCGAGAAGTACGGCTGCGTGCTGTACACGGCCGTCGCCCTCTCGGCGCTGATGGGCCACGACGACACGATCGTTCCCGTTTCGCACGTCCGGCGGCGGGACGAGGACCCGATCAAGGAGATCCTGGGCGCGTACCCGAACATCGACACCTCGGGGATAACGTGCCAGGCGGATCAGGGGGACGTCATCGAGCTGCGCTACATCGAACACAACCGTCGGGTAGAGCGGCAGGCGAGCTTCATGAACCCCATCCTGCCCGCCGACATCGACCCGGTCCTCGACGCCGACGCGTTCGTCTGCGTCCCGATCACGGACTACGAGGTGGGCCAGCCGACGCTGCGGTACATCAAGGAGAACGGCGGCGCCCCCGTGGTACTGGACGCGCACGGCCCCACGACCACCCTGACCCGCAGCGGGCAGCGTCATCCTCGGGTGTGGGCCGATCGGGACGTCTGGCTCCCGTACATCGACATCCTGAAGATGAACCTTGAGGAGGCGAGCTCGACCTGGCTCGGCGAGTCTGCGGAGATCGCCCCTGACCCGCCGAGGCTGGGCACCGAGGAGCTGCGGGCGTTGGCGGCGCACTGCCTCGACCGCGGTGTCGGAGCGCTGTGTGTGACCCTCGACGAGCGGGGCTGTGTGGTCCTTCACCGCGGCGCTTCAGGCGGGGTCATCGAGGACTTCGTCGGACGGATCGAGGTGGAGAAGGTCGTGGACACCACTGGCGCCGGCGATTCGTTCGCGGCGGGACTGGCCTTCGGCTATCTCGCGTACCGGGACTACGTCACGGCCAGCCGGTACGGGAACGCGATGGGCGCGCAGCGCGTCAGCGGAGCGGAGCTCAACGTCTACCTTTCGCGGGAGGAGACCGAGCGGCAGATCCGCGCGGCGTACGGGCCCCGGATGTAGGGGGCCGGTAGGAGGTGGCGGGTATGGATCGCATCGAGGATGCGGACCCTCGGTGGCTGGTCGTCGAGGACGGTTTCGTTCCGGCGCGGGCGAACGTCCACGAGACCATCTTCAGCACCGGTAACGGGTATCTCGGCACCCGGGGTTCCCTGGCCGAGGGTCATGAGGGCGGATGGCCCGGGACCTACCTGCGGGGCGTGTTCGACCACCACGACTCCCGGGTCGTCGAACTGGTCAAGGCACCCGACTGGCTGTGCCTTGCCGTCGTGGTCGACGGCACGAGGCTGGACGTGACGTCCGCGTCGGTCGTACACCATCGCCGGGTCCTCGACATGCGGCAGGGCACGGTGTTCCGGGAGACCGTGTTCGAGGACCCCGAGGGCCGCCGGACCCGCGTCGAGACCATCCACTTCGCCAGCGCCGCCGATGAGCACCTGTGTTGCCTGCGAGCGCGGATCACGCCGGAGAGGCACTCGGCCTCGATCACCGTCCAGAGCGGCGTCGACGGGACCGGATACAACCTCGACCGGAGACCGATCTACACCGAGCCGCCGCCGGACGATCCACAGATGAAGTGGCACAAGTGGGCCAAGTCGAAGCACTTCGAGGAGGTCACCCGGGCGGCCTCCACCGACGGCCTCTACCTGGAGACCCGTACGATCGACAGCGGCATCACGATCGGCTACGCGGCCCGGACGGCGGTGTTCGCGCCGGTCGATGCTCCGGTCGAGGCCGAGGTACGGCAGCGGCACAAGTTCGTCGCGCAGGGGTTCCGGGCCCAGGTGGCCGCCGGTGAGACGCTCGCCGTGGACCAGCTGGTCACCATCCACACCTCCCGCGACCGGCCGGCCGACCCGGTTCGCCCGGCATGCGTGGAGGAGTTGCGGCGCCATACCGCTGCCGGGTTCGACCGGTGCCGGGACCGCCACCAGGCCGCGTGGGCGGCGAGATGGTCCGACTGCGACGTCACGATCGACGGGGACGCCGAGGCCACCCGGGCAGTGCGGTTCAACATCTACCACCTGCTGATCGCCGCGAACGCGTCGGATCCGAACGTCAACATCGGGGCGAACGCCTTGACCGGAGAGCGCTACCGGGGACATGCGTTCTGGGACACCGAGGTGTTCATGCTGCCGTTCTTCATCTACACCCAACCCGGTACGGCGCGCGCGCTGCTGCTTTACCGCTACCACACGCTCGACGGCGCGCGCCGGAACGCCCGCGCGGGCGGGTTTCGGGGCGCTCGGTACGCCTGGGAGTCAGCGGACACCGGGGACGAGACGACTCCCCAGTGGACGGTGGATGGCGCCCACCGGATCTGGATGGGGGAAGAGGAGATCCACGTCACCTGCGCGGTCGCCTACGGCTTGCTCGCCTACGTCGCCGCGACCGGCGACCAGGCGTTGATGACAGACTACGGCGCCGAGATCCTCTTCGAAACCGCTCGATTCTGGGCCGACCGGTTGGAGCCGATGCCGGACGGTCGGTATGCCCTGAGCAGGGTCGTCGGCCCCGACGAGTTCCACGAGCACGTCGACAACAGCGCGTACACCAACTACCTGGTGCGGTGGCACCTGCGGCAGGCCGCCCACGTCTACGCGGACCTCGCGGCCCACCATCCCCGCGAGCTCACCGACCTGTCCGGGCGTATCGGGCTCACGGCGGACGAGGCACGGGAGTGGCTCGATCGGGCGGATCGGATCCGGCTGCCCGTCCAGACCGACGACGGGGTGATCGAGCAGTTCGACGGGTACTTCGGGCTGGAGAGTCTCGCGGTGACGCTGGACCACAACGACATGCCGCAGTACCCACCCGGCTACCACCACTACAACCTGGGCGGAACCAAGCTGCTCAAGCAGGCCGACGTGGTGATGTTGACGTATGTGCTTCCCGACGAGTTCGCGGCACCGGTCAAGCACGCCAACTACGAGTACTACGAGCCGCTGACGCTGCACAAGTCGTCGTTGAGCGCCGCGATCCACTCCATTATGGGTATCGAGGTCGGCGACCCCGCCCGGGCGGTGCAGTACTTCCGCCGGGCGGCGTTCGTCGACCTCGTCGACAACCAGGGAAACACCGAAGAGGGCATCCACATCGCGTCCGCTGGCGCCACCTGGCAGATGGTGGTCTGCGGCTTCGGGGGCTTCCGGGTACGCCACGGGCGGATGACCTTCAAGCCCTGGCTCCCGACCGGCTGGGACGCGGTGAGGTTCCGGATCAAGTGGCACGACCGCTTCGTTTCGGCGTGCGTACGCCTGACCTCCGCGACGTTCCGGCTGTCGGGTCCTGAAGGGTCACGCGATACGATTCTGGTCAACGATCACGAGGTCGGGCTTCGGGCTGGCGAGGACGTGGTCGTCGACCTGGCCGATGTCCCGGTCGGGCGGGGATAGCCAAGCCGCAGCATGACGCCAACCACAACGGCTCCATCAAAGCCGGGCACACCAGAGTCTCCACCGAACCCGGCACGGTTCAATGTTCCAAGCTGTGCCCGGCCAGATCCGCGACCATCGTGTACTCGTTGATCCACGTGTGCAGCACCTTCCTGCGCCGCACCCGCACCGCACCCAACTCGGCGACCTGCGAGAGGGAGAGGGTACTCCGGCTACCTGTCCACCACACTGGACGGCTCACCCCTGCACCCGGACTGGCTGACCCGCCGGTTCCGGCATCTGGTCACCGCCTCCGGCCTGCCACCGGTCCGGCTCCACGGCCTGCGGCACGGCGCGGCCAGCCTCGCCCAGCGCTCGCGTGGCGCGACGACTTCCGGGAGAATGGCGGCGCGCTCGACGGCGTTCCGGCCTTGCCGGCAAAGGGAAAGGACTTCTCGTTCCGCGGCTGCATCCGTAGGCCGATGGGACATCCTCCCGGGCCAACGACGTGTACCGCCGTACGTGGCGCACCGCCGCTTCGCAAGAATGTTGTCAGTTCCCAGCGGACGACAAAGGCAAAGGCAAGGAGATCTCACTCCTTGCCACTTTAACGTATGGGTGCGTTTCTTCTGGAGTGACTGTCTACGGGGGGATGGTCTGGTTCCAGTAGAGCGTGTTGTGGACGCGTAGCCGTTCTTGTTGTTGGTGGTAGGTCCAGTAGGCGTCGAAGTCGCCGTTGGTGGCCAGGGCTCGG
>WNFV01006112.1_pt1 | contig 14360 bp, 12 predicted proteins | sample 5400101 | NCBI WGS metagenome assembly WNFV01 (sample SAMN13153361, study PRJNA577476) | soil metagenome | isolation source: 115 cm soil or saprolite under grassland replicate 1 | place: USA:California | collected 2016-06-15 | reverse complement strand
CAGATCCTGACCGAGATGGACGGGTTCGACTCCGCGACCAGCGTGATCGTCATCGGCGCCACCAACCGGCCCGACGTTCTCGACCAGGCTCTCCTTCGCCCCGGTCGATTCGACCGCAGGGTTGCGGTGCAGCCGCCCGACCGTGCCGGCCGCGAGGCGATCCTCAAAGTGCACACGCGTGCCCTGCCGCTCGGGCCCGACGTCGACCTCGGCCGGATTGCGGCGACGACACCCGGCATGGTCGGGGCGGATCTCGCGAATCTCGCCAACGAGGCTGCGCTCCTGGCGGCCCGGCGGAACCACGAGGTCGTCGACGAATCGGACTTCACGGACGCGCTCGAGCGGATCGTGCTCGGCGCCGAACGGCAGGTGATGATCGGCGCCGAGGACCGGCGGCGCACCGCCTACCACGAGGCGGGCCACGCAATCGTCGGGATGCTCACCGAGGGCGCCGATCCGGTGCGCAAGGTCTCGATCATCCCTCGTGGCCTCGCGCTTGGCGTCACGTTCGCAGCGCCGGAGAGCGACCGCTTCAACTACCGCGAGCCGGAGGTGCACGCAAAGATCAACGTCGCACTCGGGGGACGCACGGCGGAGGAGCTCGTCTTCGGCGAGGCGAGCACGGGCGCGGAGTCGGACATCGAGCAGCTCACGCAGATCGCCCGCCAGATGGTCGGCCGCTGGGGCATGAGCTCGGCGATCGGGCCGGTTGCAGTGCTACCCCGCGACGGCACGGGCCCCTTCCTGCCCGGTGCCGCCGAGGTCTCGCCGCATACGCAGCAACTCGTCGACGACGAAGTGCGCCGCCTCGTCGACGAAGCGCACAAGCAGGTCCGGGCGCTGCTGGAGCAGAATCGGAGCAAGCTCGACTCGCTCGCGACGGCGCTGCTCGAGCACGAGACGCTGGACGAGGAGGATGCGTACGCGGCTGCGGGGGTGCCGCGGGCCGCTGACGAAGGCTCCGCGCCGTTCGCAGCGGCAGCCCAGTCGCGGGTCGACCACCTCCGCTAGCGGGCTTCTTCTTCGACCGTGCGCTCGGCGGTCGGAACCGCTTCGAGTCGCTCGTCCGGGATCGGCTTCCCGCTCTCCACCGAAAGGCCGTACGTGCCGGCAGCCAGGCGCGCCTCCGCCCGCTCGACAGCCGCAAGCTCTTCGCGGAGATCGTCTGCGAGGCCGTCGTCGAGCTCGTCCTGGTACAGCTCGGATGCCAGATTGCCCGGGTCCTGGTCGTCTGCCTCCTCGCCGGTGTCCACGTGCCCGCGCTGCGCCAGCGCCCGCTCGATTCGCCTGCGCTCGCCGGCCAAGAGCTCGCGCGCTCGGGCGGGATCCATCACGCAACGTTATCGAACGAAGCGCCGAGCAGGCACGCGCAGTTACCCCGGAATCTCGGCGGGCAGGCCGAAGCGGCCGACGGCGTCAGGGTCGAGGAAGATCGTGATCTCGTCGATCTGCTCGCCGTGCAAGGTGAGCACGTTGACGCCGTGGGGGATGAAGCGTCTCGTCTCCGTGTCCCAGACGTAGTGGCCGAACGCCAGCTGCCCGTTCGCGCGGGCGGGGATCAGGCGCCAGCGCGATTTCCCCGCGAGCGGCCAGCCCCCGAGGAAGGCGGCGACGGCCTCGCGCCCGAGATACCAGCTCGCGATCGGAGGCATCTCGAACCTCACGTCCTCGGTGAGCATGGCGACGACCGCGTCGACGTCGCCGCGCTCCCAGGCGTCCACGTAGCCGTCCACGATCTCGCGAAGCTCGACATCATCGAGCGAGCGCAGCGTGGCCTGCTGGCTTTGCTCGGGCAGCCGCTCGTCGACGGTCTTGTGGGCGCGCTGCAAGGCGCTGTACACGGCCGCTGGCGTCGTCTCGAGCGCCTCTGCGACTTCGCCGGCCGAGAAGCCGAGGACCTCCCGAAGGATCAGACCGCGCGCTGTCGCGCCGGTAGATGCTGGAGCGCCGCGACGAAGGCGAGCTCGACGCTCTCACGTTGCTCGTAGCGAGCCTCGGGGGCAGCAAAGCCGTCCGCGAGGCCGAGCGTCTCATCAGGGTAGGGGTCCACCCACACCGACTCGAGGAGTGGCTCAGGGGGGCGATCGTGGGGATCCGCCGCGGGGCCGTAGTCGATCGGCAGCACGCGCTTGGGCCGCCGCTCGATCGTCTTCAGGCAGGCGTTGGTGGCGATCTTGTAGAGCCAGGACCGCAAAGAGCTGCGGCCCTCGAACCGGGGCAGCCCCCGCCAGGCACCCAGCAGCGCCTCCTGGAGCGCGTCCTCGGCATCCGGGACCGAGCCGAGCATTCGGTAGCAATGGGCGTGAAGCTCAGCGTGGTGGGAACCTACGAGCCGGCCGAAGGCATCCTCGTCACCCTGCCGGGCGGGCTCGAGCAGCTCGCGCTCATCGGCGGTCAACCCTGCGGGAGCGGCCTTCATCCCTGGTTCACCCTACCCTTCGGTTGCCAGAAGGCGATCTCTCCGCCCTCGGGCGTAGCGACGACGCTGCGCCAACCCGCCGGCCCCTCGCGGGGTTCCAGCAACACGGACGCCCCGAGTCGGCACGCCCGCTCCGTGAACTGGTCAACCTGGTCGATCTCGACATACGGCAGCCACAGCGGGCGTTCGGTGCCGCACTCGACGATGCCGCCGCCGAAGCCGTTCCCGAGCTCGAGCGCGAGGTAGGAGCTGCATCCAGCGCGGATCCGATCCGGCCGCCAGCGCAAGAGCCGCGAGTAGAACGTGCTCGCGCGGGCCAGGTCCCCGGTGTGCAGCTCCAGATGAACGACGGGAGCGGGGTGGGACTGTTTCACCTTCACACCTCTTTTGATCCGCGCTGCTCCCGGAATCCATCGGTGGGAGCAACGAGCCTGGGGCCCCGTGACGCCAGGCTCGTCTGGTTCAGGGCTCGCTCTAATCGCCGAAGAGGTTCCCGTTGGACGCGAGGTGGACGAAGGTCACGCCGTCGTCGAGCTGGAACGTCGCGTACCGGAACCCGGGGGGGTTGTGTCCGGTGCAACTCTTCGTAGACCGCACGGACGAGCTCTTCGTTCTCCGCCGCCCGATCGGGCTTGACCTTGTAGCGGACCAAGACGCGTGTCATTGCCTGACCTCCTGACCGTCGTTGATGTCCTCAGCTCCGGCTCTCGACCTGCAGCGCCGGGATCGCCTCGAGATCGGCTTCGGTCGTCCGCCGGCGGCCGGGTAGCGCGAGGCCGGCGACTGCGCCGGCGAGCGACAGGCCTGCCGTGACGCCGATCGCGGGTGTGAATCCGTCGGTGAACGCCGAGACCGAGGCGTAGCTCCCCGCCGCGGCGAACACAGCGACGGCGATCGCGATCCCGAACACGCCGCCGAGCTCGCGCATCATGCTGTTGGCGCCTGCCGCCTTGCCGACGGCCTCCAACGCCACCGAGCCGACCACCGAGTTCTGGGCGGCTGGAATCGCCATCGACACGCCGACTCCCGCGACGATGAACGGCCCGAGCAGCTCCGAGTAGGCGAGGCCGGGCTCGGCGATCAGCGCCAGCCAGGCCATTCCCGCCGCCTGCAGGAGCAGCCCGCCGACCATCAACGGCCGCTCGCCGATCCGATCGGCCAGCGTGCCGGCAATCGGGGCGACGGTGATGAAGGTGGCCGTCCAGGGAAGCAGCCGCAGCCCCGCATCGAGCGGGCCGTAGCCGAGCGCGGTCTGCAGCAACTGCGCGTAGAAGAAGACCGCTCCGAAGAGCGATGCGAAAGTGAAGAAGATCGCCGTGTTACCCGCCGAGAAGGCGCGGGAGCGGAAGAACCGCATCGGCAGCATCGGCTCGCGGGTGCGCAGCTCCCAGGCGACGAACGCCGCTGCGAGCAGCACTCCGATTGCCAGCGACCCGACCACCTCGGCGCTGCCCCAGCCGGCCTGGTTACCGCGTACCAGCCCCCAGACGAACGCCAATGCGCCTCCGGTCACGAGCGCGAGACCCGGAATGTCGAGGCTCGTGTCAGGCCCGAAGCTCTCCTTCATCCGCGTGAGCACGAGCGGGATCGCGAGCAGCCCGATCGGAACGTTGACCCAGAAGATCCACTCCCAGCTGATCCCCTCGACGATCGCGCCGCCGACAAGCGGCCCGCTGGCGACTGACAGCCCGGTGATAGCGCTGAAGATCCCGATCGCCGCTCCTCGACGCTCGGCCGGGAACGCCGCGCTCAAAAGCGCCAAGCCCAGCGGTAGCAGCAGCGCCGAGCCGGCGCCCTGGACCGCGCGTGCGGCAATCAGCGAGCCGACGTCAGGGGCCAATGCGCAGGCGGCAGACGCCGCCGTGAACAGGCCCAAACCAACGGCGAACAGGTTGCGGCGTCCGTAGCGATCGCCGAGCGCCGCGCCGGTGATCAACAGCACCGCGAAGCTCAGGTTGTAGGCGTTGACCGTCCACTCCAGCTGCTCGACCGAAGCACCCAGGTCGAGCCGGATCTTGCTCAGCGCCGTCGACACGACGAGCGTGTCCAACGCCGCCATCAGCGAGCCGATGCCCGTCAAGGCAACGACCCATCCTGTCGCCGCCTTCTTGCTCATCTGCCTGGGTCTCAAATTCATGATCGACTCCCCCTTTACGAGCCTCCTTTTGAATAGAGATCCGCTGAGGGCCCGAGATCAATCGCTCGGAGGAGCCGCAGGTAGCCGGAGGCAGGAGTGTCTTGGGGTCAGGCTCCGCTGACGCGCCGGATCCAGTCGACGATGAGCGCGCGAGCCCGTGCTGCGAACGGAGCGGTGTCGACGAGCTGCCAGCCGTGACGTGCCCCCGGGTAGAGGGCGGTGCGCTTGTCGTGTGAGCCGATCCGTCGGAAGATTCCGAGTGCTTCTTTCAGGGGCGCCCGCCAGTCGTTGCGGGTGCCGACGTAGAGGAACGGTGCGCGGATCCGCGGCAGGCTGCCCGGGTGGTTGATGCCGTAGCCCGGCCACAGCCGAGTGCCCGAGAGGCTGATTCGGCCGTCCACGTCCAGCGTCGAGCTGTTGTGAACGACCGCCGCGCCGCCCATGGAGGCGCCGATCAGGAACACGTGCTCCGCGCCGCCGGCGCGAGCGCGTCCGACCGCGGCCGCGAGATCGCTGCCGAGCGCGAGCCTGTTGCGCGACGGTCGCTCGGACTGGCCCCAGCCGCGGAAGTCGAACGCGAGCACCCTGAAGCCGGCCGCGACCAGCGTGGGCGCGTAGGAGAGTGTGTCGCAGAGCGTCGACTGACCTTGGTGCGCGAGCACGATCGCGGTCGTACCGCTGCCCGCTTCGATCGCGTAGAGGCGGACGCCGTCGCCGGTCGTCAGCCACGACGTCTTGGCCTCGAGCCCGGATGTCGATCCGCACGCGTCGGCGAGGGTCGGCGGCCCGGCGGCGGCCCCGGCGGACCCGGCGGTCGCCGCGCCCACGATCAGTGCGACCGCAATGCGCCCTATAGTCTCATTGAGACTAATCATGGCCGAGAAGATACCCGTTTCGACCACCGAGGGCGCCGTACTCGGACTGATCGCCTTCGGCGAGCGCTCCGGCTACGACCTCGCGCGGCTGGCCGAGACGAGCGTCGCGTATCTGTGGACGCCTTCGCGCAGCCAGATCTACAAGGTGCTTCCGCGGCTGGTCCTCGCCGGCCTCGCCCGGATGCGGCATGTAGAGCAGGATCGGCGCCCGGACAAGGCGCTGTACAAGCTCACCGCGCGAGGCCGGCGGGTACTGCGAGCCTGGCTCGAAGAGGTCGAGGACGAGCCTGCGTCCGGCCGAGTCGTCTTCCCGCTCAAGATCTTCTTCTGCGAGTTCGCCTCGTCCGGAGCTGCGCTTGCGCAGTTGTCCGCCTACCGGGCGTTTCTCGTCCGGCGCCTCGAGCAGTACGAACGGGCACGACCTTCATCCCCGGTCGCTCCGGATCGCTATCCCCATCACGTCCTCCTGCACGGCCTCACTCGCGTGCGGGCGACGCTCGCCTGGATCGACGAGACCGTGGTTGCGATCGAGTCGGAGGCAGCGATCCCCGTGGGCGGCGATCGCGTAGATACCTAGTGGGGGTATACTGACCGGGTGAACACCGGCTACGTCGCCCGCACGCGTTGATGCTTGCGGTCGACATCGGCGGCGAGCTTGTCGACGCGCTCTCGTTCACCTTCGGGATGTTCTGGGAGATCCTCTGGGCGCTGATCCTCGGCTTCGCGCTCTCGGCCGTCGTCCAGGCGGTCGTCTCGAAGAGCGAGATGCGGCGGCTGCTCCCCGACGACTCGCCGAAGACGCTCGCCGTTGCCACCGCCCTCGGCGCGGCCTCCTCCTCGTGCTCGTACGCCGCGGTTGCGCTTGCGCGCTCGCTCTTCCGCAAGGGAGCCGACTTCACGGCTGCGATGGCATTCGAGTTCGCGTCGACGAATCTCGTCTTCGAGCTCGGGATCGTGATGGGCCTCCTGCTCGGCTGGGAGTTCGTCGTCGGCGAGTTCGTCGGTGGGCCGCTGATGATCGTGGTCGTCGCGCTCGTCTTTCGGGTCTTCCTGAAAAGGAAGCTCGTCGAGGAGGCACGGGCCCAGGCGGACAAAGGTCTCGTCGGGTCGATGGAGGGCCACGCCGAGATGGACATGTCCGTCGGGGGCGAGGGCGGCTGGTGGCAGCGCCTCCGCACGCCCAGGGGCTTCACCTCGACCGCCGACTACTTCGTGATGGACTGGGCGGCCATCTGGCGCGACATCGCCGTCGGACTCTTCGTCGCCGGTGCGCTGGCCGCCTGGGTCCCGCACTCCTGGTGGCAATCGCTCTTCCTCGTCGACCACCCGACGGCGGCGAAGTTCTGGGGGCCGTTGATCGGCCCGCTCGTCGCGATGCTCAGCTTCGTCTGCTCGGTGGGCAACGTCCCGCTCGCGGCCGTGCTCTGGAACGGCGGGATCAGCTTCGGCGGCGTGCTCGCGTTCATCTTCGGCGACCTGATCGTGCTGCCGATCCTGAACATCTACCGCAAGTACTACGGCTGGAGGATGACCGGCTTCCTGTTCGCGAGCTTCTACGCGTCGATGGTCGCGGCGGGCCTCGCGGTCGAGTTCCTCTTCGAGGGGATCGGGATCGAGCGGACGGCCCGCAACGCCAAGGTGATCGAGGCGAGCGTGACCTGGAACTACACGACCTGGCTGAACATCGTCAGCCTCGTTCCGGCGGTCGCGCTCGTCTGGCGTTACTTCCGGCGCGGCGGAGGGCTACCGATGCTGCGGATGATGAACCGGCCGATGGAGCACGGCCAGAGACAGTGACAGGCACCGGGGTGCCTGTCACTGTGTCTAGAGACCTAGGCGGCCATCTCCTCGTGGATGCGGCGCAGCTTCGGCTCGATCCCCTCGAACACCTCGACCACGGTCGGGTCGAACTGGCGGCCGGCCTGGGAGAGGATCTCCTTCGTCGCGGTATCCCACGAGAAGGCGTCCCGGTACGGGCGGTCGCTGGTCATCGCGTCGAGAGTGTCTGCCACGGCGAAGATTCGTCCTCCGATTGGGATCTTTGCCCCGCCGACGAGATTGGGGTAGCCGCTGCCGTCCCACCGTTCGTGGTGTGAGCGGATCACGTCGAGGCCCTCGCCCTGAAGCAGAGGCACCTGCGAGAGGAGCTGTGCGCCGAGGAGGGTGTGCGTCCGCATCACGCTGCGCTCGGTGCTCGTCAACCTGCTCGGCTTCTGGAGGATCGCGTCCGGGATCCCGATCTTGCCGACGTCGTGGAGCAGGAACCCGTATTCGAGGCTCGGGTCGTGGAGCAGCTTCGGCTCGAGCTCCCTGGTCAGCTCCCGTGCGTAGCGCACGACGCGCTTCGAGTGCGCTCCGGTCCCGAAGTCCTTCACCTCGAGGGCGTCCGCGAAGGCGCCGATCGTCTCCTCGTAGGCGTTCTTCAGCAGGTGGCGCTGGCCGCGTTCGAGCTCGAGCAGGCGCCGGAGGTCGTGCGCATAGAGGAGCAGCTGCTCCTCGGGGCGCTCGTCGGCCATCAGCCGGAACGGGCCCTCGAACAGGCCGCCGGCGAGTTGCTCGACGAGCGCGAGCAGGTCGAGTGGGCTGAACGGCTTCTGGAGGAACGCCTCGGCTCCGACCGCCTTCACTGCGTCCTCGGCGGTGTCCCCGCCAGAGAGGACCACGACGGGGATCGTGCTCGTCGCCGGGTCGGCCTTCAGCGCGCGGCAGAACGAGAGCCCATCGACTCCCGGCATCGCAATGTCGAGGACGATCACGTCCGGGGGGTCGGCGGCGATGCGTGCCTCGGCCTCCGCGGCGTTTCGGGCCTCTCTGACGTCGAGGTCGACGATCTCGAACGTCGTCCGCAGCAGCACCAGCAGCCCGGGGTCGTCGTCCACGAGCAGCAGGCGGAGCGGGCGCGTGCCCGGCACGACCGCCTGGGGTGTCGGCCGGGGGACAGAGACGAGCGGCCGCGACGGGGTGCGCTCGTCGGACACGACGATGCGGTTACGTCCGGCGCCCTTCGCGGCGTAGAGCGCGGCGTCGGCGCGGGCGAGCAGCTCGGCCTTCGTCCCGCCGCCGGCCGGCGCCTCGGCGATGCCGGCAGAGAGCGTCGGCAGCATGCGGCCTCGGCGATGCTGGCGCGCGGCCCGGAAGATGCGCTCACTCGCGCGCGTCGCGGCGTGCGTGTCGCCGCTGATGACGACGGCGAACTCGTCGCCGCCGATCCGGAAGACCGGCTCGTTCGCGCGAACGGTTCGCAGGAAGACACGTGCGAGCGCGGCGAGCACCTCGTCCCCTCCGGCGTGGCCGCTGGTGTCGTTCACGGCCTTGAACTCGTCCACGTCGAGCAGGACAAGGGTGAGCTGCTCGTGCTCGAGCGTGGCATCGAGGTGCTCGTCGAACGCGCGCCGGTTCGGCAGACCGGTCAACGCGTCGCGGCGCGCCTCGGCGAACGTGAGCGCGAGCTTCCGCTCCTGCGCCAGCGCAGCGGCGGCGAGATCTGCGGTCGCCGAGACGAGCTCGGCGTCGAGCTCCAGCTGGATGTTCGCCGGCATCGCGACCAGCAACGCGCCCAGCCGCGTGCCCTCGCCGACGAGCGGCACTGCCAGCGCCTCGCCGCACGGAATGCCGAGCCGGTAGAGCTCGGCCAGCTCGTGGGCGTCGGCCGGGGCCGCCACGGTCTCGTTGAAGGCACGCACGACGACGCCCGGCGCGCTGCTCAGGCGGTCGCGCGTCGGAGCGCCCGCGAGCCCGGACAGCGAGAGGCCGGCCTCGGAGGAGGTCAGGTATGTCGCGGCACAGAGCGCGCCCGTCAGCTCGGCCAGCTCCCGGGCGAGCAGCTGGCCCACCCCCCCGGGGAGCGCGCGGCCCAATGTGTGAGCCAGCCGGACGAGCGGCCCGCCGGCCCCCGCGATCGCGCGCTCGAGCTCCCACAGCGGCGCGCCCTTGATGCAGTAGGCGCTCGCCCCGGCCTCGAGCATCGTTTCGACGACATCGAAGTCGTCCGAACCCGCAAGGGCGACGATCCGCGTCGAGGGCAGGAGCTCGCGGAGCTTCCGGGTCGCCTCGATGCCGTCGAGGACCGGCATCGCCACGTCCATGAGCACGACGTCGGGGGTCAGCTCGAGAGCGAGCGCGATCGCCTCGCTCCCGTCGGCGGCCTCGCCGACGATCTCGATCTCGCGGTCGGCCGCGAGGACCGTTCGCAGGAGCTTGCGTGCTTCGGTCGAGTCGTCGCAGACCAGCAGCCGGATCATCCAAGTACCTCCCACATCGCGTTCGTCATGTCACGGCTCTGATCGGCGGGGGGCAGCCCGCCCTCAAAGGACAGGTTGCGGGAGGTTTGAGCCGGTTTGCCTGCTCGAAGTGCAGCGAGGGTACTCTCGGAATCCCCCGGAAGGGGGAGAGCGAGATCACCCGGCCGGGTTACCCCGCGCCGCGCGCGAAGTACGATGCGCCGGTGAAGGCTCTTCTGCTCGGCGCAGTTCTCGTCCTCGCAGCCGGCTGAGCGAGCGCGGCCTCGGCGAGTTCGTCGAATTCCTTCCAGACGCCGACCAAGAGCATCGGCTGCATCTACGTCGCGCCCTTCGCGAGCACCGACCGCCCGTACCTGCGCTGCGACGTCGGCGGCGGCCTGCACCCGCTTCCGCCGCGGCCGAGGACCTGCGATCTCGACTGGGGCTACGGCTACTCGATGTTCGACACCGGCCGCGCGAAGCCGTTCTGCGCCGGCGACACGGCGAAGGACCCGCGGGCGCCGATCCTCCAGTACGGGCGAACCTGGCGCAAAGGCTCGTTCACGTGCGTCTCGCGGCCGATCGGCCTCCGCTGCACGAACCGCTCGAAGCGCGGCTTCTTCCTCAGCCGCCAGCGCTCTTACACCTTCTAGCGGTAAGCCGTAAGCTGCGACCGAATGGCACGGAGGGTTGCCGGTTGCGGTTTGGGGTTGCTCGTCCTCATCCTCGCGCTCGGGGTCTCGGGCGCGGGCGGCCGCTCGCTCGCGACCTCGACCATCCTGGTCCAGGTGATCGGCCACGGGACGGTCGCGGGAAGCGGCGGCACGATCAACTGCGGCGACGGCGCCACGACGTGCTACTACACGACCTCCGCGACGACCGGCAGCGTCACCCTCACGGCGACGGCCGATTCCGGGTGGACGTTCAGCGGCTGGAGTGACGGCTGCACCGGCACGTTGACAACGTGCACGCTGACGCTGACTGGGAGCGACGACGTGGCGACCGCCACCTTCACCCAGTTCGGGTCGGGGACGAGCACGCTCTCGGTCGACGTCACCGGCGACGCTGCGAACAACGGCGGCACGGTCAAGGGCGGGAGCATTGACTGCAACCCCTCGGACGGCAGCTGCACCTGGGACGTGACCACGGGGTCAACGGTGACGCTCCTCGAGACGCCCGAGTCCGGATTCGTATTCTCGGGCTGGGGCGGCGCGTGCTCGGGGACGGTCAAGAGCTGCACGGTCTCGATGAGCTCCGACCAGAGCGTGAGCGCGGCCTTCACCGCCTCCGCGACTTCGTTCGCGCTGACGGTCACCGTCACCGGCAACGGCACGGTCGCCGGGGGCGGGATCTCTTGCACCTCCGCCGGCGGCGCGGGCTGCACCGCGAACGAGCCGGCGAACTCGAACGTGACGCTCACGGCGGCACCAGCCTCCGGCGCCGGCTTCACGGCCTGGGGTGGCGCGTGCGCCGGCTCCACGCCCACGTGCACGGTGACGATGGACGCCGCGAAGAGCGTGACCGCCGCCTTCACGGGGGCCGGGGGTGGCGGGGGCACGACGTTCCCGCTCTCGGTCAGCGTCACCGGCACCGGCACCGTCACGGGCGGAGGCATCAGCTGCGGCAACGGGGCGTTGACCTGCAGCGTCAACGCCGCCGCGAACACGAACGTGACGCTGATCGCGACGCCCGCCTCCGGCGAGACCTTCACGAGCTGGGGCGGCGCCTGCAGCGGCAGTGTGCTGACCTGCACCCTGACCATGAACGCGGCGAAGAACGTCACTGCGACGTTCAGCGGCTCCACGCCGGGGACAGGCAACACGGCCACGCTGACGCTCGTCGTCACGGGGAAGGGGACGGTCTCGGCGACCGGCGGAGCCTGCGCCAGTAGCGGTCCGGCGCGAACATGCAAGCAGACCTACGACGCCGGCGCCGACGTCGAGCTGACGGCAGCGCCTGCGGCGGGGGCGACGTTCCTCGGCTGGACCGGCTCGTGCAGCGGCACGACCACGACGTGCACGGTCACGCTCAGCGCCTCGGCCACGGTTCAGGCGTCGTTCTCGGGAGCGGCGTCCGGCGCCGGGCTGGCGAGCCGGGGGCGGCCGGTCGTCACGCGCGGCAAGAGCGGCTTTGCGGTCACGTTGCGCTTCCGGACCGGCCGGTCGGGCACCGCCCGTGTCCGCGGGATCCGAGCCGGGCGGGTCGAGACGGCGCTTGCGTTCTCGGTCGGGCCCGGGCCGGGCTCGGTGGGCCCGCTGCTAGTGCAGAAGCCGGGCTTCTACCGGTTCGACCTGAGGCTGGGCTCGCGTGCGCTCGCGTGGCCGGTCTGCCTCGGCCGCTGCGGCGAGGCTGCCCCCGGCGGCCCCTTCACAGTCGCCCGCGAGCCGTCGACGGTCGTGCGCGCGGGCTCTGCCTGGTCGGTCACCGTCCGCTTCCATGCCAGCCGGCCGTCGGGAGCCGAGCTCCGCATCTTCCGGGGGAAGCGCCTCGTCACGAACCTCCGGTTGGCGACGCCGGCCGGCAATGTCCGCGCCGGGCCGTTCGTGCTCACGCCGGGGGTTTACTCACTCCGCCTGACGGTGACGGACGCCTACGGCCGCACGCGGCGGCTGAGCTGGTTCGCGTACCTGCCCGGATGACGACCGTAGCCTTTCCTTGACGAAACCCATAAGCTCATCATCCATGGGGAGAAGGCTTGGCTGGCTGGCGGCGGGGGTCGTGCTGGCTCTGATGCTCGGGGTCGGCAGCGCCGGCGGGCACGCGCTCGCCGTCTCGACGGTGACGGTCCAGGTGATCGGGAAAGGACGGGTGACGAGCAGCCCGTCTGGGATCAAGTGCGGGAACGGGAACGAGGCCTGCTACATCACCTTCACCTTCGGCGGGACGATTACGCTCACGCACAACGCGCCCAGCGGTTGGAGCTTCGACAGCTGGAGCGGAGGCTGCATTGCCGACCCGTGCACCCTCGACGCGAGTGTGGACGCCGATTACCTCGTGACGGCCAACTTCACAAAGTCGTCTGGAACGACGATGAGCACTCTCTCGGTCACCTACAACGACCCGACCGTGGGTGGAAGCGGCAAAGTGAGCGCTCCCGAGAACGCTCCACCTGGGACGGAGGTCGACTGCGGACTTGGGACCACCGGCGACTGCTCGTGGACAGTCGTGGCCGGTTCGACGCTGACCGTCTTCCAGACGCCGACAGGGGGCAGCGTGTTCAGCGGCTGGGCCGGCGACTGTACGGGTACTGATGTCTCGTGCACTGTCGAAATGAACGACGACCGTGTGGTGAATGCGACGTGGGAGCTTGCAAGTGCCGCGACCTCGGACCTGACCGTGACCATCTCGGGGAACGGCACGGTCAAGGGCGGGAACGTCGACTGCACCGGCCCGTCCACCTGCACGGAGGCAGAGCCCGTGAACGAAACGGTGACGCTGACCGCGACGCCGAAGGACGGCTCCGTCTTCACGGGCTGGACCGGCGCCTGCACCGGCGCCGGCGCCACGTGCACGGTGACCATGGACGTCGACCGTGCCGTCACCGCCACCTTCACCCCGGCCGTCCAGCTCACCGTCAACGTCACGGGCAACGGCAACATCAGCGGCGGCACGGGCGCGATCAACTGCGGCAACGGCGCCAACATCTGCTCGGCGAACTTCGCCGTCGGCACCACCGTCACGCTGATTGCGACTCCCGCTACGGGGGCCACGTTCACCAGCTGGACCGATGCGTGCGGCGGGTCGGCGACGACGTGCACCGTGTCGATGAGCGCCTCGAGGAACGTGAACGCCACCTTCACCGGCGGCCCGGCGCCCGGCACAGCCACCGTCGCGCTCTCGGTGAGCGTGATCGGAAACGGCACGGTCACGGGCGGAGGGATTCGCTGCGGCAGCGGCTCGACGGTGTGCACCGCGAACCAGGCGCCGAACGCGGTCGTCACGCTGATCGCCACGCCGGACACCGGCGCCACCTTCACGGGATGGGGTGGCGCCTGCTTCGGGACGTCGACGTGCGTCCTGACGATGAACACCGCCAAGAGCGTGACCGCCACGTTCTCCGGCGGGACTGCACCCTCGTTCCAGGTCGTCGTCACCGTCACCGGCAGGGGGACCGTCAAGGGGGGTGCGATCTCCTGCGGTAACGGCTTGACCGCGTGCAGCACGAGCCTGGCCCCGAACACGACTTTGGTCCTGACCGCGTTACCCGCAACCGGCGCGACGTTCAGGGGCTGGGGCGGAGCCTGTTCCGGGACGAACAAGACCTGCACCGTGACCGTCACCGCCGCGACGAGCGTGACCGCGGCCTTCACCGGCGCCGCGACCGGCGGCGGCGGGGGAACCGTCGGCGGCGCAAGGCTGACCGCGCTGAGCCGGCCGCTCGTCAGGCGATCGGCGACTGGCTACCTGGTCACGCTGCGCTTCAAGACGTCGCTGGCCGGAACGGCGCGGGTCCGCGGCACCCGCGCCGGCCGGCTGGTCACGTCGCTGGCCGTCCGTGTCCCGGCGGGGAACGCGACGATCGGGCCGTTCCCCGTCCGGAAGCCGGGGTTCTTCACGTTCGAGGTCAGGCTCGGCACGCGCGCCCTCCGCTGGCGAACCTGCCTGGGGCTGTGCGGAGCGGCGGCCACGGCCCCGCGGTTCGTCCTCACGCGCGAGACGCCGACCGTCACCCGCACGGGCGTCGTCTGGTCGGTGACGCTTCGCTTCCG
>WNFV01015279.1_pt1 | contig 14361 bp, 12 predicted proteins | sample 5400101 | NCBI WGS metagenome assembly WNFV01 (sample SAMN13153361, study PRJNA577476) | soil metagenome | isolation source: 115 cm soil or saprolite under grassland replicate 1 | place: USA:California | collected 2016-06-15 | reverse complement strand
TCGCCGATTTCGGCCGCCATCATCAGCGCGGTGCGGCCGCGGTTGTCGGCGGCGTCGATCGGCGCGCCGGCGTCGAGCAGGAGCTCGATGACGTCGAGCGCGGCGCGCGCGCCGACGCCGTCCTCGTGGCCGGCGGCCCACATCAGCGCAGTGAGATCATTGCCGTAGGCGCGCCGGGCGTCGACGCCGGCGTCGAGCAGCCGGCGCACGACGAGCGCGAAGCCGCGCGCGGCCGCATAGGTGATCGCCGCCTTGCCGGTCGCATCGACGACATTGGGATCGGCGCCGCGGGCGATGAGCTGGTCGACGATGCGGCCGTTGCCCTTGAACGCCGCCGCCGCCAGCGGGGTGACGCCCGATCGGCCCGGCAGGTTCGGATCGGCGCCTTTCGCCAAGAGCAGCGCGACGGTTGCCTGCCGCTCGTTCTCGGCCGCGCCGTAGAGCGCAGTCGCGCCCGTCAGATTGCGCGCGTCGATCGCCGCGCCCTGGGCGAGGAAAAGCTCGACCAGGGCCACGTGCCCGGCGCGCGCCGCCCGCGCCAGCGCCATGGCGCCGAGCCGATCGCGCGCTTCGAGCGAGGCGCCGGCTGCAAGCAGGCGACGGGCGAGCGGCACGCAGCCCGAATCGGCAGCCGCGAACAACGCCAAATTCAGTTGCGCCGCGGTGGCCTCGGCCTTGATCGGATCGAACCGCTGCTCGAGCTCGCGGCATGAAGGAGGCCCCGCGACCGGAGCCGGCGCGGCTGCGGCCGCGTCCACCGACAAGCAGGCGGCGACCAGCAAACCCGATCGGACAAAGCGATAGATGGACGTCATGGATCGGCCAGATCGTTCATGCCGCCTTCATTGTCCGATCATGCCTGTCCGATGTAAATTGCTCCGCCGGCCGCGCTCCATGTCCTGGTGACCCATGAGCAGCATTCCGCTCCTGACGACCGACGGCGATGCCCATGCTTGCGGCCTCGCGCATGGCCGGCGGTTTGCGAAAGAGGTCGCCGATAATGTCGAAACCTACCTCCGCCGCTTCGCAGCCTCGGGCCTCGGGCGGGACGAGGCGTTCGCCGAGGCCGAGCGGTGGCTGGCGGCGATCTCCGGACAGAACCCCGCCTATGCCGAGGAAATGCGCGGGATCGCCGAGGGCTCCGGCCAGAGCGGGGAGACGATCGCGCTGCTCAATGCGCGCTACGAGCTCGCCTTCACGCTGTTCGGCAAGGAGGCGACGAAAGGCGAGCTGCTCGAGGTCGGCCCCGACGGTTGCACCACGTTCGGCCTCCTCCCGCAAGCAACCGCCGATCGCCACAGCTGGCTTGGCCAGAACTGGGATTGGCTCGAGGGCGTGCACGGGCGCACCTTCGTGCTGCGCGCCCGGCGGCAGGACAGGCCGAGCTTCGTCTGCCTCACCGAGGCCGGGATCGCCGGCGGCAAGATGGGCGTGAACGAATGCGGGATCGGGCTGGTCGAAAACGGCCTCGCCTCCAGCCACGACGGCCGCCATCCGTATCTCAAGCCGTTCCATATGCGCTGCCGGGAAGTCCTCGACGCCGAGCGATTCGAGGATGCGCTGCAGCCGGTGACCGATACGCCGCGCACCTGCTCGGCCAATTTCGTGATCGGTGCGGCAGACGGCGAGATCGTCGACCTCGAAGCCAGCCCCGATCATGTGAGCCGTCTCTATCCCGAGGACGGCATCATCACCCACTCGAATCATTTCCTCGCCGCGGGCCACGGCGAGTCGCTGTTGGAGAAGATCGCGCCCAACACGCTCTACCGCGTCGATCGGATGCGGCGCCTGTTGCAGGAAAGTAGCGGCCCGATTTCATTCGACCACATGCGCGCCGCCGCCGCCGATCACGTCGGCGCGCCCTACGCGATCTGCCGGCATCCGGACGTGGGCCAGCCCGACGCCAAGCGCACCATGACGGTGGGCGCCGTGCTCATCGACCTCGATGCCCGCACGATGCACGTGGCCAACGGGCCGCCGTGCGCGAATGAATACGTGGCGTTCAACGTATAGGGCCAAGTGCGCGCCGCGGACTCGGTGCGTCAACCCGAGAACATCCGCGTTTGCGCTTCGGCCGCCGCGTCCTCCATGGTCATGAACACGGCGCCGGCTGCCGTGAGCTTGGTCACGAGGTCCTCGAACACCAGCATCCGATAGCCGCGCCCGATCACGAACGGGTGCATGGTGTAGGTCAGCACGCCCCAGTCGACGGTCTGCTGCATGTAGCGGAACTCGTCGAGCCAGCTCTCCATCACGGTGCGCGCCGACTGCAGCCCCGGCAGCACGGTGGTCGCCGTGCGCACGAACTCGAAATGCGGGTAGTCGTCGAGCGACCAGCTGATCGGCATCTCGATGAGCGCGGTCTCCTCGCCGAATCCAAAAGGTCTGCCGAGCTCGACGCGGTCGCCGCGCCGCGCGCGGTAGGGCCAGTAATCGCCGCCCATCAGGCTCGAGTCATAGAGAAAGCCGTGCGTAAGGAGAAGATCGATGGTGTTCTCGCTCAGATCCCAGGACGGCGAGCGGTAGCCGCGCGGCTTGCGGCCGGTCAACCGGGCGATCGCCTCGTTGGCGCGCACCAGGTCGGCTTCCTCCTCCGCGCGGCTCTGCTGCGCCGGCGGCACATGCGCCCAGCTGTGATGCGCCACTTCGTGCCCGTCCGCCACCACCGCCTCGCAGGCGCGCGGATGGCTCTCGATGGTGAAGCCCGGAACGAACCAGGTGGCGCGGATGGCGCGCGACTTCAGCAGCGCGAGAATGCGCGGCGCCGCCACCAAGCCGAACTCGCCGCGCGACAGCAGCGTCGGGGTGGTCATGCCGCGGGCGATGAAGGCGGACTGGGTGTCGAAGTCGAAGGTCAGACAGACGATGTGGCGGGGCACGGTCGCCTCCGGGACGTGGACACGGGCGCGACCGGCATAGCATAGTCTGCGGTGACGCTCCCGCGCGGGCGGCGCCCGCCCCACGATCCGCCTTCCCTTCCGCCGCAGGCGTGCCCCAGATCAAGCCATGGCGACCAAGACGATCGGCATCATCCTCAACGGCGCCACCGGCCGCATCTGTTCGACGCAGCATCTGGCCAATGCCTTGATCCCGATCCGCGACGACGGCGGCTTCCCGGTCGGCGACGACGCGCTGGTGCCGCGACTGCTGCTCGCCGGCCGCAATGCCGAGCGGCTCGCGGCCGTCGCCAAGACCCATGGCGTCGAGCACTGGACCACGGACCTCGACGCGGCGTTGGCTGACCCGGCCTATGCGATCTTCTTCGACGCCGCCGCGACCCATCAACGCGCCGGCGTGCTCGCCAAGGCGATCGCCGCCGGCAAGCACGTCTATTCCGAGAAGCCGGTGGCGCCGACCGTGGCCGAGGGGCGTGCATTGCTGAAGCAAGCGCAGGCGCGCGGGCTCAAGCACGGCGCGGTCGAGGACAAGGTCTATCTTCCGGGCCTGCAGAAGCTCGCCACGCTGACCAAGAACGGCACGCTCGGCCGTATCGTCGGCTTCCGCCTCGAATTCGGCTGGTGGGTGTTCGACGGCATCGAGCGGCCGTCGCAACGGCCGAGCTGGAACTACCGCGCGGAGGGCGGCGGGCTGATCCTCGACATGTATCCGCACTGGCGTTACGTCATCGAGACCATCGTCGGCCGCATCGCGCGGGTCGCGTCGGCGCAGTGGACCGCCGCGCCCGAGCGCGTCGACGAGCGCGGCGAGCGCTACGCGGTCGACGTCGAGGACAGCGCCACGACCCTGGTCGAGCTCGAGAATGGCGCCTTCGGCACGATCTTGAGCTCATGGGCAACGCGGGTGCGGCGCGACGACCTGCTCACCTTGCAGGTCGACGGCACCAAGAGCTCGGCGCTCGCCGGCCTGCATCGATGCCACGTGCAAACGACGGCGCAGACGCCGGCGGTCGCGCATTTCAGCGTGATGAAAGACTTAGACCTCGATTATCGGGGCGGCTGGACGGACGCGCCTCCCCTGCCCTCCTATCGCAATCCCTACCGGGTCGGCTGGGAAGCGTTCCTGCGCCATGTCGTCACCGACGCGCCGCTCCTATCGGACTTCGCGGCCGGCATCCGCGACGTGGCGTTCGCGGAAGCCTGCCACCGCAGCATGGCGGAACGGACCTGGATCGCGTTGCCGCCGCCATCGGAGGGCGTGGCATGAGCGAAGCGCGTGCCCGCACGGCGCTGGTCACCGGCGCCTCGACCGGGCTCGGGCGAGCGACAGCGCTTGCGCTCGGCCGCGCCGGCTTCGATCTCGCCGTCACCGACCTCGAGGCGGATTGGCTGCGAGAGCTCGCGGCCGACCCGCAACTGCAAGGCCGCAAGGTCGTTGCGATCGCGCTCGATCTGCGCTCGGAAGCCAGCATCGCGCAGGCGATGGAGCAGGCCACCGCGGCGCTCGGCGCTATCGACGTGCTGGTCAACAATGCCGGGGTCCCGCTGCAGAAGCCGGCCGCCGAGGTGACCTGGGCCGAATGGGACGCCGTCATCGACGTCAATCTCAAGGGCAGCTTTTTCCTCGCCGCCGCCTTTGCGCGGCATTGCCGCGACGGCGGGCGCGGCGGCACGGTCATCAGCGTCGCGTCGACGCACGGGCTCACCGGCATCGCCGGCCGCTCGGTCTACGGCATCTCGAAAGGCGGCATCATCCAGATGACGCGCATGCTGGCGATCGAATGGGCGCCGCTCGGGATCCGCGTCAACGCGATCGCGCCGGCGACGGTGCTGACCCCGTCACGCGAAAAAATATTGAGCGATCCCGAGGCCCGGGCGCGCATGCTGGCGCGCATTCCGCTCGGCCGCTTCCCCACCGCCGACGAGATCGCCGATGCGGTCTGCTACCTCGCCAGCGACGCCGCCCGCTCGATCACCGGCCACACGCTGGTGATCGACGGCGGGCTGACGGCAGCTTGAGTCACGCCGCCGCCGCCGACTTGCCGATCGCCGCGTTCACCCGCGGCATCACCTCCTCGGCCATCAGCTGCATCGAGCGCTTGTTGAGCGCCGGATCGACCCAGTCCATCCCCGCATAGACCAGCTCGCCGAAATCGCCGATCTCTTCGCGCAACGCCAGGATCTGCTCGACCACCTTGTTGACGCCGCCGTGGATCACGCAGTGCTCCATGACCCAGTCGTGGGTGATCTCCTCGTCCGGCTGGTCCTTGTGGCTCTTGAACACGTAGAGCCGCTTGCCGCGGATCATCTTGCGGCGCATCTGCTCGTAGTAGAACCGGTAAGGGCTGTTCTCGTCATAGCGGCCGTAGCGCGCCGCCACCTTGTCGTCGTCGTTGACGAAGATCGCCCGCGCCACCCGCCAGTCTTCGACCTTCGCTTCGGCGCCGGCCTCGGCCTTGCCCTTGCGGTAATTCTCCCAGTGCGATTTGAGATGCTTCGAGAGCAGGAAGTTCGCCGACAGCGGATGGAAGTCGCGCTTTCCCATCAGCACGACGCCGGGCGAGAACGGCGCCACCACGGTGCCGACGATCTCGGGCCGCGGCTTCTGGTAAGGCTTGTGCAAATAGCCGACGCCGAGATCGAGCGTCATCGTGCGCGCGGTCGAGACCTTGTAGCGGTTGTCGGGAAAGTCGATGTCGTAGGGCGGATCGCGCTCCCAGATGGCGAGGATGACGTCGATCGCCTCGGCGAACATCTTGTTGCGGTCCTGCTCCAGGCTGCCGAGCGCCTCGGCGTCCGTCGTGAGCGCGCCCGGGCTCACCCCGAAGACGAAGCGGCCCTCGGCCAGGTGATCGAACATGGCGGCGTGGACGGCGATCAGCACCGGGTGCATGTGGGAGAGATTCGAGGTGCCGGTGGCGAGCTTGATCTGCTTGGTCTCGGGGATCAGCGCGGCCAGGAACATCATGCTGTTGGTGATGTTCTCGCAGGCATCGGTGAGGTGCTCGCCCATGAAGGCGTCGTGGAAGCCGAGCTTGTCCGCGAGGATGATGGCCTGCCGGTCTTCTTTCAGGGTCTCCGCCCAGTCCCGATGCATGGGGTGAACCGGCATGGTGAAGTAGCCAAGTCTCATTCTTCTTTCTCCGGTCTCGCCGCAGCCCGGCGGAGGCCATTGGCCACGGCCCATCAGGCCCAATTTGACCGCCGCGCACAAGCGTCATGTTTGCCAATCCTCGATCCGCAACCCCGGCACGCGTCCGAGCTCATAGGTGTTGTGCGTGACCAGGATCATGTTGCGCGCCAGGGCTTGCCCGGCGATCAACACGTCATAGGGACCGATCGGTGTACCGGTGGAGGACAGCAAGGCGCGGACCTGACCGGCTTGCCGGGCGTCCTCCTTGTCGAGCTCGAGCACCGCAAATTGCAAAGCGTCCACCAGAGCGACGTTTTGCGCCGGCCGCCGGCTCTTGAACGCGCCGTAGAAAAGCTCGTCCGCCACAACCGCCGAAATCGCGATGTCGCCCGGTTTCTCGCGCCGTGCGCGCCTTGCCGGCTTCGAGTTGATGTCGTTCAGCAAGGCGATGACGGCGTTGGCATCGAGGAGATAGCGCATCAGCGAAACAATTTGTCGCCGAATGCGGACCTCGTCGCCGCGGAAGCGAAAGTCTTTCGGGAGTCTGACCGCCTGCGATCGCCCGGACCAGAAAAGCTTAGCTCTCTCCATGGCCTACCTCGTGTCAGATACCAATGATATATAGCATGATGTCGAAGCGCTGCAAGGGCTGAGACGCGGCCGCTTGCGTCGTGGTGCCGGGAGGGTCTGGTCCTAAAGAAAAACGGGAGGATGTCGTATGCGACATGCCCGCATCAGCTGGATGGAAGACTTCCACCTCCAAGCTGTCGATCGTGCGCGCAGCACCTGAAAAAGAGCCGCTCGAGATGGCGGCGCTTTGCTATTCGGGCTTAGACTAGAGTATCGAACCCTCATGTGCGGCGGTATTTCGCAAAGACCGCCTCGACTTCCTCATCGGTCGCGATCTCACCTCGAGCTACGGCAGCAAGCGCCTCATCGATCGCTTTCAGTTCTTCCGGCGTCGCGTGGTAGACACCATGACGCCGCGCCTCGATCTCGAGGGCGACTTGTGCAAGCTCTTCCTGGTCGTCTTGCGGCCAGTTCGCCACGCGCCCGAGCATTTCTTTCAGTATCGCGTTCATAAAATCATTCTACTATATTGCGACAGACTCGCGAGTTGCCGACAACCGGCGCGGAATTGCTGCTGTTGTCCACCGCGCTGCGTACAGGTGTCGTCGCGCTACGCCACCCGAAGGCGGTCATGATCCGAATAAGGATCAATCTCGACCACGATCTTCTTGATGGCGACGCTGGGCGCCTTGCGGCGGCCGACGGTCTTCATCGTAATGAAGCCCGCCGCCTCGAGCTTTGCCAAGGTGCGTGTCAGGTTTGGTTGTGCGCGTCCGGTCATCTGCACCAAATCCGCCACCGAACCCGGCTTGCGATCGCGAATCAGCGCAAGCAGCCGCCGGTTTTCCGGCGTCAATAGTCGGACCAAAGCTTCGATCGAATTGAAGCTCGGCTTCCCCGCATCGGCGGGCGCAGGTCGTTCACCGCGCACGACGGCCTTCATCTCATCGCGCAACGACCGCAGGCTTTGCACCTTGTAGCTGGTCATTTCGACCTCCGTGCTTCTTCCACCTTGACGACCGTCATGCCGATCCCGCGCTCACCCAACACTCGCTCGACCTCGTCGAAGAAGTCGTCGAGCAGGGTCGCGGCATCCTTGAACTGGTACGGACGGCCTGGATCATTTTCCGTCCGGTGCCAATGATCGCTCGCTTGCGGCCGCCGCTTGAACCGGGAGCCCGTGGCCGAAATGGTGTGAGCATTATCGAATCCGACCAACCGGGCGCCATCCGGAGCATGCAGCGTGAACGAGTAGGATAGGCCGTGCGGCCGTCTCTTCGTCGCCTTGACCCGCCTGATCTCGAACTTGATCCGGTAGCCTTCCTCGAGATGATGGATGCGTCCATCGAAGGCCCAACAAGAACTCAAGCGCGTATTGGACTGTTCACGCGACGGCTGCCGGTTGACTCGTGCCCCAGAGCGACAATAACCGATCGGACAATGCGCGGCGCTCAACCCATCGTTCCTCGTTGGCCTTTACGTCGAGCACTTGCCACACCAGCGAGCCCCGAACAGAAATGCCGCTTGGCATGATGTGAGCTCGTTTCGGATCATCCTTGTCATACTCGTACAGGTCCGTCTGATCATTGTTTGCCGGACCTTTTTGCATTTGGAGAGGAGCTTTCAGGGCTCTGTCCTTCGCAATTTCGTGCTTGTCAAGCGTCATTCGGAGCAGGCTCGCATCATATAAAAGGGCAACAAACTCGTCGCTCTCGGGCACCAGCTTGCGGTCTCTCAATAGCCTGAGCGTTTCATAGACGCCGCCAATCCACAGCTCGGAAAGCAATTTCTGAAAGTGGAATGCCATCGACGGTTGGCCTTGCTCGTCCGCTTGCGAGCGCGCGGCAGATTCATCCTCCATGCACCGCAGGACCATATCAAGCCAGCCGTCTCTTTGAATGCACACGGATAAGAGGGAACCCAGCAGCAGGCCGCCAACTCGAAATGAAACCTGTATCCAGGAGCGGTGAAGCTCAGGATATCTTTGTGATGCCCGCCCGAAGGCCGCTGTGATCAGTGCTGACACGTCCATGTTCAAACTTCTCGAATGACCAGGGCCTGTATTAGCCCGCTGGTTCATTTTCAGCGACCTGCCCCTATCCGACCAGCCTGCCCCACTCCTACGCGGACACAGCGCGGACAGGAAATTCCATATCGTGGCTATCACCGCGCGGACCCCATGGAAAATCCCAACGGCGTCTTGGACCCAGGACGCCGCCGATGCCGGCTCAGTTGTGGGTTTGTTACCCGTGGCGTTACCCAGAGCCTTTTCGACGATCAAAAATCTTGGCTAAGTACTGGTGGGCGCACAAGGACTCGAACCTTGGACCCGCTGATTAAGAGTCAGCTGCTCTACCAACTGAGCTATGCGCCCGGAATGCCGCGGCAGGGCCCCGCCGAGGCGCGCATCGTGTAGCAAGGGGATGCCGGGCTGTCCAGCGAGCCCCGGGAAAGAACGCCCGTCCAAAAAAGGAAAGCCGCCGGGGGGACCCGGCGGCTCCCTTTGCGTCGGCGATCGTGTCGGGGGGCTGGGAGTGCGACCGCCGCCGCTAGCGAAAATCTCAAACCTACAGGTGGCGCTCCTGCGAGCGATCGAACCCGTCGGGCCCGCCGTCCATGCGGCGCGGGCCCCATTGGCGCGGTCCGTCGCCGTCGCGCCCGCCGCGGAAGTGGTGGCCGGGGCCGCCCATGCGCGGGCCGGTCAAGCGGTTGAGCACGGCGAAGCGGCGCTTCTGGTTGTCGTCGAGGCTCTTGTAGAGCGGGTCGGTGGCATCGGCCAGTTTCTTGAGCGCCGCGCCGGTGTCCGACATCGCGGCGGCGCGCTGGCGCATCCGCTCGACCGGATCGTTGCTCGGCGGCGCGCTACGCATCGCGCTCATGCGGTCGAGGCGCAGCTTGCCGAACTCGCGCGCCGCCAGCTCGAAGGCCGGCCAGCTCTTCTCCTGCTCGGTGGTCAGCGTCAGCCCGGCCTTGAGCGCGGCCAGGCGCGCTTCACCGAAGGCGCGGAAGTCCTCGGTGTTGGGCCGCCAGCGCTGGGTGTCGTCCGGGCGCCCGAAGCGCTGCTGAGCGTAAACCACCGACGTGCCGACGATCGCGAGGGCGGCAGTTCCGGCAACGATGCCTTTCCACATGGATGTCCTCCCATCAGCAAGTTTCGCGGCTAGTAAAAATCGGAAGGGCTCAGGTAGCAAGTTAAAGTTTTGTTAGATGACAACTTGGCGGGTCCAAGATTACAGTTTCGTCATGTAGATGTATGCCGTTTCATCTCTCGATGTATGTCAATTCATCTTATGATTAACGCTGCCGGCCCGAAGCGCATGTTGCCTTCGGCAGCACGGTGCGGTCGCCGGGCCGGCGCGAAAAAGCCCGCCTGCACCAGGAGCTTGGACAAGCCGCCCGGGTACCGTCCGGGGCGGCAAGTGGTCCCACCACGGCACGCTCCAATTGTACCGTGGGCTCGGCTATGATCGGACGAGTACCGTGCCTTGCCACGTCTTCGGCGGCAGCCCGGTACCAAGAAACAACGATGAATTGGAGGACCCCAATGCCCAAGATGAAAATGGCGTGCATGCTCAGCGCATCCGTGGCGACGGTTGCGGCCGTGCTGACGGTCTTGGCGCTGCAGCCGGCCGAGGCGCAGCGCAAGTCGATCCGCTGGGCGACGTCGAGCGTCGATACCTACGGCTACAAGGTCGCCGCCTCGATGACCAAGATGATCGAGGACGCGCTCGGCGGCGAGTACACCGTCACCGTCAATCCGTATCCGCAGACCACCAGCGCCACCAAGGCGGCGATGGATGGCAATGCAGAGATCGGCTACACCGCCGACATCGGCATGCGCGAGGTCTATGACGGCACCAGTGGTTTCAGGAACTACACCCCCGCCAAGGCCAAGCTGGTGCACACCTGGTACGCCTATCCGATGGAGTCGTTCATGGCGGTGCCGGCGGCGAAGGCCGCCCAGTACAAGTGCTTGAGCGATTTCAGCGGCAAGCCGGTGTTCTACACGCCAGCAGGCTTCATGAATTGGCTGAACTTCCAGCGCATCGACAAGACGCTCGGTTACGAGTTCAAGCACGTCCAGATCGATCCGAAGACGCAGTCCGATGCCCTGCAAGCCGGCACCATCGTCGGCTCCGTCGCCTATACGGTCTCCGGTCTCTCGCTCGCGCCCTACTGGAAGGAGACCGAGGTGCGCATGGACGTGACGGTGATCAATCCATGCCCCGAAGAGGTCGCGAAACTGAAGGCGGCGGGGCTCGCCGTCACACCCGTCGATCCAAAGAAGGCATTCAGCAAGGATGTCGGCGTCAAGGAAATCCTCGGCGTTCCGATCCTGTTCGCTTACAACGTGCGCCCCGACATGCCGGCGGACGTGGTCTACAAGATCCTGAGCGCCTTCTATCAGAACCGCGACAAGCTCGCCGCGACCGATTCGGGCTTCACGGCGCTCGCCAAGGACTTCGTCGGACTGCAAGTGAACGGCATCAACGCCAATCCAGACATTCCGGTCCATGCCGGTCTCGCCAGGTTCCTCCAAGAGCACAAGGCCTGGAACGACAAGTGGAAGGTCGCGGACGTCAAGAGCTGATCGTGTATTATCGGGCCGGGGTGGAGTTCCGTTAATACACGGTGCCCCACCCTGGTCCATCCGTCGAATTTCAAAAAAATAATGATCGTGGGGAGCCGCCCGGAGATGCCAAAGATTGCGGCGGATGCCGACGCTCGCCGGGCTGATCCCGGTGCCGATCATGGGCTCATTGCTCGCTTGCCGAGCCGTGAGGGCTGCGACGCGATCGACCAACGGCGGGGCCAGCTATGATGATCGGCGATCGGCTCAAGCGCACCGTCACCCTCAAGAACCTGATCTTCCTGTTCGCGCTGGTCCAGTTCGTCTGGCTGGTCTGGTACTTCTACACCGGTTACGGCGGCCCGCAGGAGCTAGTGGCGCGCGTGCTGTCGATCGCGCTGATCCTGCAGATCCTGTTGATGTACCAGGATGGATATCTCTACAAATGGCTGCCGCCGCTCGCCAACCACGTCATCGTCGCGATCTATGTCGGCATTAGCTGCTACGCCTTCGTTCATTTTCTGCGTGAATTCGAAGAGATCGCGATCTGGCGGCAGGGCTCCTACACGACGCAGGATTTCGTCGTCGGCCTGCTGATGTTCCTGCTGGTGATGGAGCTGTCGCGGCTCGCACATCCGGTTCTGTTCTGGGTCAACGTCGTCCTCGTCTTCTATACGCTGTGGGGCTATCTCAGCCCGATCGACTTCTTCTGGCATCCCGGCACCACGTTCTATCGCGTCGTCACCTCCAGCACGGTCGAGCTGTCGACCGGCATTTACGGCATCTACGGCCAGCTCGCGCTCACCCTGATTGCGGCCTTCCTGCTGCTGGCCGGGGTCGCCAACGGGTTCGAAGCGCAGCGGGCGATGATCAACGTCATGCGGATCATCGCCGGGCGCTCGCGGCAGATGATCCCGCAGACCGCCGTTCTCGGGTCGAGCGCGATCGGGATGATCAGCGGCAGCGGCTCGGCCAATGCGGCCGTGGTCGGCACCATCACAATACCGCTGATGATGCGCTACGGCGTTCCGGGCACATTCGCGGCGGCGGTGGAGACCTCGGCATCGATGGGCGGCCTGCTCATGCCGCCGATGATGGGCGTCGGCGCCTTCCTGATGTCGGAGTTCCTCGGCGTGCCCTATTGGGACGTCGTGCTGCGCGGGTTCGGGCTCGCCTTCATCTATTACGTATCGATCGGCGTCGCGGTTTATCTGTTGTGCGTGCGCCTGCTGCCGAGGGAACCGGTCGAAGCGCCGCGGGTGTCGATCTACGACAAGATCAAGACCGGCATCTTCTTCTCGGCCGTGCTGTACCTGCTCTACCTGATGGGCTGGGCCGGCATGGGCGAGCTGCTCGCCGCGCTCTACACCGCGAGCTTCATGTTCGGGCTGCTGCTGGTCGTCTTCCTCTATTTCAAGCACGTGGTGAAGGACCCCGCGGTCGCCGACGAGACCCTGTTCGGCAACGTCCGGCGCGCCATCGAGACCCATGCCGAGATGACGTCCTACCTGACGCTGCTGCTGGCGACGCTCGGCATCATGATCGGACTGTTCACCGTCACCGGCTTCATCAACCGCATGGGCGGGCTGCTGCTCGAGCTTGGCGCCTGGAATGTGGTCGCCATGATCCTAATGGCGTGGATCTTCGGATGGCTGGCAGGCGCCGGCCTGCCGCCGACCGCGACCTATATCATCGGCGCGGTGGTGATCGTGCGGCCGCTGCAGGAACTCGGCATCAACCCGTGGGTCGCGCATTTCTTCGTGTTCCTGATCTCGGTGTGGAGCGAGCTGTCGCCGCCGACCTCGCTCACCGCCGCGGTCTCCGCCCGCATCGCCAACGCCTCGTTCCTGAAGACCATGTACGAGGCGCTGAAGATCTGCATGCCGATCACGCTGATGACGTTTGCCATCTTCACCCGCTCGGAGCTGGTGATAAATCCCGGCTGGGCTCAGATCGGCGACGTGGTGCTGGTGACCGTCAGCACCTGCGGCGTCACCTTCGCGATGTTCGGACGCTGCCTCGAAAACCCGGCCGCCGACGTTTCGGTGCGCATCCTGATGGCGATCGTCTCGTTCGTGACCATGTTTCATCCGAACGACACGCTGGTGTGGGGATCCGGCGCGATCACGCTCGTCGCGCTGATCTGGGCGGTCGCGCGCCACCGGCAGATCGCCCCTCCGAAATCGGCCCCGACCGCGACGGAGGAGAGTACCCTGCCGTCGGCGGACGACCTCGCGCCCATTCTGGCCGAGGCCAAACGGGAGCTTTGAATCAGACGACAGAGGGGACCGATACGCCGACTGAACGCTTCAAACGAAGCCGGCCAAATCTGTTATCTGTCGTCCGCCGTTCGTCCTCCGCCCTACCCGACATCCGTCGAATGAACGCGCCGCTCGGAGACCAGCGGCTCCGGGCGGCCCTTCTGGCGCTTGACCATCAGCTTGTTGAGCGCGCCGAGATAGGCCTTGGCGGAGGCCACCAGCGTGTCGGGATCGGCGCCCTTGGCGGTGACGGTGCGGCCGTTTTCCGAGAGCCGCACCGAGACCTCGGCCTGCGCGTCGGTGCCCTGGGTGACCGCGTGCACCTGGTAGAGCTCGAGCAGCGCCTCGTTCGGCACCAGCCGCTTGATGGCGTTGAAGGTGGCGTCGACCGGCCCGTTGCCGGTCGCCTGCACGGTCTCGTGCTTGCCCTCGATGTCGAGCGTGAGCGTCGCCGATTGCGGACCCATGGTGCCGGCGATCACCGTGAGCGAGACCAGCTTCACGCGGTCCTGCGCGTGCGCGATCTCCTCGTCCACCAGCGCCTCGATGTCCTCGTCGTAGACGTGCTTCTTGCGGTCGGCGAGCGCCTTGAAACGCACGAAGGCGTCCTCGAGCTGGTTCGAGGCGAGCTGATAGCCGAGCTCGTCGAGCTTGTGCACGAAGGCGTGGCGGCCGGAATGCTTGCCCATCACCAATGAGGTCTGCTTCACGCCCACGCTCTCGGGCGTCATGATCTCGTAGGTCTGGGTGTGCTTGAGCATGCCGTCCTGGTGGATGCCCGACTCGTGCGCGAAGGCGTTGCGGCCGACGATCGCCTTGTTGTACTGCACCGGAAACGACGTCACCGCGGAAACCAGCTTCGAGGCCCGCATCAGCATGGTGGCGTCGATCTTGGTCCAGTACGGCAGCACGTCGTTGCGCACCTTCATC
>WNFV01009915.1_pt1 | contig 14364 bp, 11 predicted proteins | sample 5400101 | NCBI WGS metagenome assembly WNFV01 (sample SAMN13153361, study PRJNA577476) | soil metagenome | isolation source: 115 cm soil or saprolite under grassland replicate 1 | place: USA:California | collected 2016-06-15 | reverse complement strand
ATCGTCGCGCGCGCGCTCAGTGGATTCCGCCGGATAGTAGACGTAGCGCGGTCCATCTTCCTTGTGGCGAATGAGATCTTTCTCGCCGAGTATGCGCAAAATGGACCGGACGGCGGAGTACGTCGGGGGATCGGGAAGATCGCCCATGATTTCGGCGACCGTTGCGCCGTTGCGGCGGTAGAGAATGTCCATTACCTGTCTCTCGCGTCGTGAGAGATCTGGCGTCACAGTCTTGTTTTTCATCAGGGTCGCAGCCATCGGATGACGGGGGATTGGAGTGGCGGTTCACGAAATGTCCATGTCGGATGCTGAAAAATCAACTGTGCTGAATTTTCAACAGACAGCCGGATTTGTCAAGACCTTTTTTTTTCGTGACTCTTCCGGGGATTGTGGGCTGGTTCTCAGGGAAAAAAGGCACGAGCCGGCAGCAGGAGCTTTGGAGCCTGAGCCCGCTGCGGCCAGTGACAAGAACCGGATAGGGCGCCAATTTCAGCGCGCTCTCCCGCCCATGAGGATGTGATGTCAGCTAACAAGACAGCGACAGAGGGGCCAACCTGTTGAAGCTCAATTGACCCGCCCTCTCGCAATAGTTGTCGGCTTCATTGGCAAGCTGCCTTTCGCCGGGATGAGTCTCTACCAGCTGCACTACATCGCCGGCCTGCAGGCGCTCGGGTATGACGTTCAATACGTCGAGCGTCAGAACACCGAGGGCGAGTGTTATGATCCGGTCGCCGACGAGATGACGGACAACCCGCGGATTGCCATCGCTTATCTCGACGAGCTGCTGCCGAAGTTCGGGATCGCGCGTGGTGAGTTCAGCTTCATCGACATGCGGGGCGTCTGTCACGGACGCAGCTGGAATGAGCTGCGGACAGCGCTCGACCGCGCCGATTTCATGCTGACGTTGTGCGACCGCGCGTGGTGCGATGATTTCGGCCGATGCAAGCGCAGGGCTTTCGTTGATGGCGATCCGCTCTTCACACAGGCGGCGATGCTCGAGCCGGATGGCAACGTGGCGGCGCTGCTGAGCAACTATGACACGCTGTTTACGTACGCGTCGCGGATCGGAATGGCGGATTGTACGGTCCCGCTGGCGGGGCGCGAGTGGATTGCGACGCGGCCCATTGTTGCCACGCAGCTCTGGAAAGTCGTTCCGGGATCGCCCGCGGCACCAGTCGCCGCCGTGATGCAATGGACAGGGGGGCAAGGCGTAACCCTGAACGGCGACGTTTACGGCTACAAGAACCGAGAGTTCATGCGGTTCGCCGAGCTGCCGCGCCGGACGTCGCGGTCGTTCGTTCTGGCGATCGGAGGTCCGTCGCCAACCGGGATGCTGATGGAGAACCGGTGGAAGCTGGTGAAGCCGCTCGAGATCAGTGCGACAATCGATGCCTACCAGAGTTTCATCGCGAGCACTCATGCGGACCTTGGGATCGCGAAGCACGCCTACGTCGCATCGCGCTCGGGCTGGTTCAGCGATCGCAGCACTTGTTATCTCGGCGCTGGCCGGCCAGTCCTCCATCAGGACACCGGCTTTACCGACTGGCTTCCGGTGGGAGAGGGGGTGATTCCCTTTTCAAGCATTGAGGAGGTGCTCGATGGACTTGAACGAATCGATGCCGATTACGATCGGCACTCGCGCGCGGCGCGCTGCATCGCCGAGGAACACTTCGAGGCGTCCACGGTCGTCGGTCAGATGCTCGACAACGCGGGGATGCGCTAGGTCCGCATGAAAACAGAGACAGAGCGAAGCTGGTCGGTGGACAGGCCTGTCCGCGAGAGCTACCTGATCTTCGGAAGTCCGCAGCTTCTCGAGGCGGAAATCGACGAGGTGGTCGCGACGCTGCGGAGCGGCTGGATTGGAACCGGGCCGAAGGTCGCGAAATTCGAGGAACAGTTCCGGAGCTACGTCGGCGCGGAGCACGTCGCGGCCGTCAACTCCTGCACGGCAGCGCTCCACCTCGCGATGGTGGCGCTCGGGATCGGGCCGGGCGACGAGGTGATCGTCCCGGCGATGACGTTCGCCGCAACCGCGAACGTTGTCATTCACGCGGGCGGTCGACCGGTGATGTCGGATGTCGGACGTGACACGATGTGCCTGGATCCGGAGGATATGGCGCGCCGCGTCACTAACAGGACGCGCGCGGTGATTCCGGTTCACTTCGCCGGAAGAGCGTGCGACATGCGTGCGATCAACGATCTCGCAGCGGCGCATGGTCTCAGGGTGATCGAAGACTGTGCCCACGCGATCGAGACCCTTCTCGACGGCCGTCACGCGGGAACACTCGGCGACATCGGCGCGTTCAGCTTCTACGTGACGAAGAACGTGGTCACCGGCGAGGGCGGGATGGTGACGACGGCGAATCGCGAGTGGGCCGAACGCATCAAGGTGCTCGCACTTCATGGGATGAGTGCCGACGCGTGGAAGCGATTTTCGGATGAGGGGTTCAAGCAGTACGAAGTCGTAGTGCCCGGATTCAAGTACAACATGATGGACATGCAGGCGGCGCTGGGTATTCACCAGCTGGCGCGGGCCGAGCATAACCTGGTGCGTCGCCGCGAGATCTGGGGGCGCTACGACGATGCCTTTGCGGATCTCCCGGTGTTTCTACCCGCGCGAGAGGAGTCGGGTACGCGTCACGCGCGCCATCTCTACACGCCAATGCTGGACATCGATCAGCTCACCGTGGACCGCAGCGCAGTGCAAATGGCATTGCACCGCCAGCGGATCGGCACCGGTATTCATTATCGCGCGGTGCACCTGCACGAGTACTACCGCGAAACGTTCGGGTATGCGCGCGGTGATTTGCCGAACGCGGAGTGGATCTCTGACCGGACGATCTCGCTTCCGCTGTCGCCCAAACTTTCGGACGAAGACATAGAGGACGTGATCTTCGCCGTGCGAAAGACGCTGCTGCACTTCGCGAAATAGACGGCCTGAGACCGCAACGTTCAGCGTTGACCGGCTGCAACGCCGGGTCTTCTGACGGCGATCGTTAGTATCCGAGATCTGTGAGAAGCTTCGTCAGCACAACATCCGACCGGAAATACTCGTTCGCGATGGCGCGCGCTGCGCGGCTATGGCGACTGTAATCGGAGTCGATCGCATCGAAAGCGGCGAGAATCTCGTCCTTCGTCGTGAATGAGAACAGCCCCTCGCCCGTTGGAAGGACTTTTCCAAAACCGGTGTCCTGTGTGATCACCGGCCGACCCGCTGCGAGGTAGCACGCGCTCCGCTCGCTGAACCATCCGCTTTGCAAGCGGACGTTGAGATCACGAGCGACAGTGAACTCTCCACTCGACTCTCCGATGTAGTCGCGATAGGCCCACGGATCGGTGCTGAACGAACCCGCGTCGGTCACCCGCCAGCCGTTATCTCCGAGGATCGTCCGTGCATCCGCCGGCAACGCGAAGGCCGGGATCGTCGCGCCCTGTCCCTGCCAGTCCGTTTCGGTGTCAGTCAGGTTTGTCGCGAGCTCGATGGGCCGATCAACGAGGCGGGGGATGTCGATGAATTTCAGGAACTCATGATGCTTGCTCCACAGATACCTGACTCCCTCGTACTCGATGTCGCGGCTTGTCTGAAGCCAGTTCCCGACCGTGGTGAATCGATCGTACGTTGGCTGCCCGAATTCCCAGCAGTCCATCAGCACCGGCTGGCGGGTCGTCGCGCGAAAGTGGGGTAGTGGGGGAATCAGGCAATCGGGCTGCCCAATGTTCTCGCCGTAGGTAACGACATCATGGTGCTCGGCCAGAACCTCGCGTGTATCGCCTATGCCTTTCCGAAAGGCGAGCTCGTGGAAAGTCGGATCGGTACCGTAAAACACGAGACGGCGCACGCTGAGATTTTCCTGATCGACGCGTGTTGCACCGGCGATGTTGAACACCGCGTCGGCAGTCGCCATCAGCTCGATGGCTCTAGTTCCCTCGATTCCAAGCCACGCCTTGTCGGAGTAGCTGCGCCGGTACGCCCAACGATCGCCGAGCCCGAACCACTCCGCGACGCGCGCAAGGTATGGTACGGCGTACACGGAGTCTGCGATCTTCCCCTGGCGCGCCGGATGGTATGGCCAGTCGGATGTGGTCTCGAAGTAGTAGACATCGTGTCCGAGTCGGCGCAGACCGGCCGCGATCTGCATCGTCATCCACGTCATGCCGGCGAAAGCGTCCGAAGCGAGGGTGCCAAGGACAACGAGGCGAAGCGGCTTCAATTGCGCGGGCTAGAGGCCGAGCCAGCGTCCGATGATGTTCCGCTGAATCTCGGAAGTACCGGAGTACAGAGTGCTCGAGACGGCGTCGCGCAGAGCGCGCTCCGCTTCGTGTCCCTCGACAATGCCGTAGGCACCAAAAGTCCGAAGAGCTGCTTGTGCGGACTCGACGAGTGCTTCGCTGACGAACAGTTTCGTAATCGCCGCCTGCATCGAGATGTCACGCGCACGGTCGAGAAGTGACGCCGACCGATAGAGGAGCAGGCGCGCCGCCTCGAGCCTCACCTTCATGTCCGCTATGGGGTGCGACACGCCCTGGAATTTGCCGATCGCCTCCCCCGAGATCTTCCTCGTGCGGGCGTACGCCACCGCCGCCTCGAGCAGGCGCTGCATCGCTCCCACGTGGACGGCGCCGAGGCAGGTGCGCTCCCAGTCCATGGACTGGGCGAAGATCGATGAGCCGCCGCCGACTCCACCGAGAACGGCATCGGCGGGCAGCCACGCATTCTCGAACACGACTTCGCTCATGTGACTCGTGCGGAGGCCGAGCTTGTTGAACGGCCGCCCGGTGCGAACTCCAGGGGTGTCACTCGGAACCATGAACGCACTGATTCCGCCGTAGTACCCTTTGGCGGGATCGGTCGCGGCATACGCAACAAAGAGGTCAGCGCACGGGCCGTTGGATGCGAAGATCTTCGTACCGTTGAGTCGGAAGCCGTCGCCGTCCGTGTCTGCTCTCGTGACGAGAGCGAATGCATCGGATCCGGATCCGGGCTCGCTCATCGCATTGGCGGCGATGAGCGAGCCATCGCTCAAGCCGGGAAGGTAGCGCCGCTTCTGTTCCTCGGTACCATGCTTCCAGATCGGTACCACGCAGGCGAGCAGGTGGGCGCAAATGGCAAAGCTGAGTCCGGCATCGTCGCAGCCGTAGCCGAGCGCGTCGAGGGCGATGACTGCGGAGAGCGGGTCGAGTCCGCGACCGCCGTACTCCTCGGGAACGAACAGCCCGGTGAGCCGGAGTTGTCCGCACTTGAGCCAAAGGTCGTGCGGAAACGTCTGCGCGCGATCGCGTTCCGCTGTGTCGGAATTCAGCTCGGCACGCGCAAACGCGACGATTTCATCGCGCAGGCGCTGCTGCTCGGCACTGAGCGAGAAATCCATCTGGGCGATTCCGACTCGAGCGCTAGGCGGTCGAGACCAGCGGCTGCAGCACCGGTTTGCCGTTCAGCTGCCGGAACGCGCGAAGCCCTGCGGATGGCTCGTCCATGTACACGCGTCCTGCGAACATGTCGATGCAGTCTTCGGTGTAACGGCTGTGGACGTAGACGGCGAACGCCAGTGGCTGAGTCCAGAACGCGTCTATCAACTCCTGGATCGTATCCATTCCGCAGGTTGAGAGTCGCTCGAAATCGTCAAACGGATTCGCTTTGTCGCGGCCGGCTCCCTCGAGGTACGCGGCGACGGCTGCTGAGCTGAGCTCAGCCTCCTTCATCGCGAAGAAAAGGCCGAATGAAAACACCGGGTCGATGAAACGGTGAGAGTCGCCGATGCAGAGGTAGCCCTTACCGGTGAAGTGGTCGATATGATAGGAATAATTCGAGATCGCGCGGACTTCCTCGGTGAGGCAGATCTCGGGAAGCCGGCGTTTGAGATCCGGGTTGAGCTCGTGGAGCTCGCGCACCAGAAAGTCGTGTTTGCTTTCCTTCCGTGCAGCAAAATACTCCGCAGGCACGACCACTCCGACGCTCACGGTCTCGTCGTCGAGCGGAATGAACCATGCCCAATGGTGCGTCTTTTGGTAGAATATCAGCGTATCGCCGCCGGTCCTGTCGCTGTCGCGGATTGCTCCAGTGACCTGCGAGAAAATCGCAACCTGGTTGTCGTAGTTGCCTCGATCCTTTGGGCCGATCACTCCCGTCTTGTTGAGGAATGTGCCCAAGCCAGAAGCATCGATGACGACGGACGCGTCCACGTTCTCGACGGTCCCGCTCGCAGTTCTGACCTTCACGCCTGTCACGGTGTCTCCATCCCGCAACACTCCCACGGCCTCTCCACGAATGAAATTCGCGGCGCGCGATCGTGCGACGTCGAGCATCATCGCGTCGAAGTCGCTCCGGCGGACCTGCCATGTGCTCTGTTCCTTGAGCGGGCCTTCGGCCGTCCGAGCCATGACCGGGACGTTGAATGGCATAGCGCCTTTTGGCCCGTACACTCGCGTATTCCATTTGATCGGATGCCGGTACTTGGCCATTTCAGTACCGAGGCCGAGCGTAGAAACGCAGGCGCCACACTCACCGGTCATCGACTCGCCGATGTGGTAGCGAGGGAACTCGACCTTCTCGATGAGTGTCGAGCGGATGCCTGCTTTCTCGAGGTACATCGAGCACGCTGCACCTCCCGGTCCACCACCTATGATTGCGACGTCGGTTTTCATCGATCAGTCCACTCCAGCGCTTACAGCGGTTGACGGGATGGGCGCCGCTGGCGGGGCAGCGTGAAGCTCCTCGAGCGCCCGGTCGCGCGTCTCGACGCCTGCCAACAGAAGGATCAGCCCGGAAAGGGCTACCGGAATCGCCACAACGAGTGCGATCAGTCGGAAACCGGGAATAAGAGCGAGAAGGATCACCGCGACAGGCGGCGCGATGATGCCGCCGACCTTGCTCGTGCCTGCCGCAAATCCACTCCCGGTTCCTCTGAACGCTGTGGGATAGACTTCCGCGGTATAGGGCGACAGCATTGAGATAATGCCACCGCTTCCGACAAGTAGAAGAACCATCAGCGGCATCAGCAGCGAGAGGTGGCGACCGCCTCCGCCGGGATCGATAATCGCGAAGGCGACGAGTGCGGTTGTGGTGATCCCCGCGAAGAGAATCATCGTCTTCTTGCTGCTCCAGAGCCCATACAGGTACGCGACGAGGATCGTGGCCGGCACTGCAATGAGAGCGGACCAGAAGAGAAGCTTGCTGGCGCTTCCTGCGGGAAGACCGCGGTCGCGCAGAATAGTCGGCGTGAAGGTGAGGAACCCCCACTGCACGAGACCCCACGCAAGTCCGTACATGCCGACTGTAATGCTGTGAATCAGGTACGGCGGCCGGAACAGGCTGAGCAATCGCGAAGTTTTGCGGACCGGAACAGCGGAAAAATTCTCCTCCGTTGAAACCGAAGTTTCGTCCACACGGGTGAGAGTGACTCCATAGCGCTTCATCACCCGCTCCGCTTCATCAATGCGCCCGTGATCGAGAAGGAAGCGCGGTGACTCGGGAATCCACCTGTTCAGAACGAGCATCAGGAATCCGGTCGGCAGTCCCGCGAACCAAAGTATTCGCCACGTGAAGTGCGGCTCGAGCAGCGCGGCGATACCACTGGCCAGAAGATATCCTCCGACAGTGCCCATTCCACCGTGCAGTACGACGAGCCAGCCGCGCCTCTTTGCCGGCATCGATTCGGTCATCAGCGCATAGACGATCGGCAGCATGCCGCCGGCCGAGATGCCCATGATGAAGCACATGAAGAGATTCCATCGAAACGACGGCATGAAGCCGCAGATGGAAGTCGCCATGAAGAGGATCGACGCGAGGAGGATGGATGCGCGCCGGCCGATGCGATCAGAAAGCATCCCCCACATGAGCGAGCCGATTGTCGTCCCGGTCAATGCAGTCAGCGGGTACATCGCGACCATGGAAGCCGTGAGGCCGTACTCCGCCTTCATCCCGGGAACAATAAAGCCGAGTGTTGCCGGCTTCATGACATCCACAATCAGGGCAACGCCGAGAATGAAGAGCAGGCCCCAATGCGCACGCGAGAGGTGTGCGCTGTCCATCGCATGGAAGTGCAGACCTGTCTTTTTGATCGGCCGGGCAGCCGTGCTACCGAACGGGATCAGCCCATAGGCAGCGAGTGCCAGGCCGGACACGATCAGCATCATGCCGGTGAGCATCATCCCCGACAGGACCATGTCCTTCATTCGATAGCCCATCGTGCCCGCGGCCACAAACGAAGGAAGGTGGGAGAGCACTCCCACGGCGACGGCAGCGGAGCCGAGCCAGAAGGCTAGCGGGTGTTGAAAGGTGATTCCGGTCTCACGCCGCGAATGACTTTCCGTCTTATCCTGCATGCGAACCCTTAGTTCAGAGAGATGTTACCCGGCTGCCTGGAGCTGGGACTCGAGAGGAACGAGCTCTGGAACTTCCCGATACTTGTCTGAGCTCTGGTAATTCAGCTTCGGGTCCATCTGGAGTAGCGGTGCAAGGTTCTCGCTGCGATCGGTGAGCTTCGTCTGAACGAGCAGCAGCTCCTGCTCACTGTGCGAATCGAGCTGAGCGGCGCGCAGCGCGATGGCATTGTCCTCCAGATAGCTGTTGTGTCCGGCGGGCAACGCGGAGATGCGGAACAGCGCAAGGCGCTGACGCACGAGAGTTGAAAAGACGTCGGTGAAGTAGTCGCGCTTGCTCGGTTTTTTCAGGCACGCATCGGCCGTCCACGCAGCGGCGAAGCCGGTATAGGTAGCGGTGATAACACCGGCGGAATTAATCGGGTCCACGAATGCCGCCGCGTCCCCCGCAAGGCACCAGCCGTCACCGGCCAGCCGACTCGGCCGGTAAGCGAAGTCACGAATTGCCCTGACTGAGCCCGGCCGGAGTCGCGCATCCTGGAGCAGGTTCCCAACGATGGGAAGCTTGCGGCAGGCGGCGTCGAACCGTTCGTCGAGCTTTGCTCCACCTGCTTTAAATTCGGCCGCCTGGGTTGGCGCGAGCACGAGCCCCACACTCGTGTACTCTTTCTGGACGATGTGCCATATCCATCCCCAGTCGCCTATGCCAGCCTGGATCGTCGTCGGGCTGATCTCCCTGCGCTTTTCCCATGGGCAGATCAGACCACCCTGCGCGACGTAGGCGGAGTCGTCGTAGTAGCCCCACACGCTCATGAAGCGCAGATCGTTGTCGAACTCGCGAAAACCGAGCTGGTTGGCAATGACCGCGCCTTGCCCGCTCGCATCCACTATGTAGCGGCAGCTTATCCGGCCTTCATCTCCTGAGCGACGGTCGATGTATGTCACCCCTCTGTCGCTGCTATCGAGGTGCACGTGACGGGCGACAACCTCCTCGAAAACCTGCACGCCCTTGCGCTGCGCCACGCGCAGCAGAATCTCGTCGAACTCGTCGCGCTCGACGTGCAGCGAAGGCCCGGTAAAACCGAAGTCTGCCAGAGTGGTTTGCCGGATGACTCCGCGCCAGATGGCGGTGCCACCCGACTTGCGAATAAATCCGGCCTTCCTGATATCCTCGGTGGCGCCGACCTCGTCGATGTACTTCCACACATGAGGCAGTACGCTTTCGCCGACGGTATTGCGAGGATGCCGCGCCTGATCCAGCAGCACGACCTCGTAGCCGTTCTGCGCGAGCAGGTTCGCAGCCGTGCTGCCGGCTGGCCCACCACCAATTACAACGACGTCAGCTTTCGATGGAATGTCTTCCATTGGTGACTTTAGAAGGATCCGGAAGGAGTCAGCTCTGCGCCTGTCTCGACTCGACGAGCGAGGCGATATCGGGCAGGAAGTTGAGGTAATCTGCGTTCATCTCGTGCGGCTCGATCTGTACGCCGTAACGCTCCTCGAGAAATGCGATGAGCTTCACAGTTGCGATGGAGTCGAGGACGCCGCCGGTGATCAGCGGTGTCGTGTCGTCCAGCGAATCGGGGCTCTCGCCGGGGAGAAACTCCCGAAGGATATAGTCCTTGATTGTTCCCTTTACGTCTGTCTGCGCCGTTTCCATGCGTGTCTTACCGTTGTGTGAAGGTGATCAGTGGCTGCATAGCCGTTGTGCTCTGCTTCAAGCCAGTTCCTTGAGGCGTTGGTAATCGATCTTGTCGGTCGAGGTCTTCGGAAGTGAATCGTGAAAGAGAAAACGATCGGGAATCATATAAGATGGCAGCTGCTCGGTGCAGAAGCGCTTCATCTCGACTAAAGATGGGCGACTTCCGTTGGAAAGCGTAACAAAGGCTTTAATCAGCACTCCGTTCTCCTCATCCGGAACCGACGTAACCGCGGCTTCGGTGACCCGCGGATGCCGGTACAGCGCCGCCTCGAGTAGGTTCCAGTAGTCCCGCATCACCGAACCGCCGCTGATGAGCAGCTCACCTTGCTCGCCGGGCGCGACCGCTCTTTCGTCGTCTTCGACAACAATAGCGCGATCGCCCGAGCATTCGTAGCCGATTGGGAAGGGCTCCGTGCGATCATCGGGGATATCGGACGGGATCTCATAGTAGGTGCAAACGTTTGTTTCCGTTGGGCCGTACAGATTGAAGTAGCGCGGCTCAGGCCAAAGTTTCTTGATCGCACGCAGATGCTTCACCGGAAACACCTCACCCGCAAACAAGACGAATCGCAAAGTGGAGCAGTCGAGCTGGTCCAATCGACCGTATTCAGCCAGCAAACGCAGGATCGAAGGCGTCGAGTACCAGACTGTGATGCGTCGCTCGGCAATGAGGGGTCCAAGCCTGAGCGGCTGCTTGCCGATTTCCTCCCCAACCAGGACAAGCGTCGCGCCGTGCTTGAGCGGCACGTAGATGTCGAGGATGGAAAGGTCGAAATGGAAAGGCGCGTGGGACGAGAAACGATCGTCCGGCACTGGCTCGAAGACTTCGGAGCACCAGTCGATAAAGCTCAGAGCGCTTTTGTGCGTGTGCACGACACCTTTCGGTTTTCCCGTGGAGCCGGAGGTGTAGAGAATGTATGCCACCTCGTCAGGAGAAGCCTCGCCGTCGGACGCTGGCGCGTGGCGCTCACCCGGATCTAAGCCCCGCACGAGCAGCAGATCATCGCCCAGATCTTCCAGTCTGTCCACTGATTGTCCGGTCCAGGCTTCCCGGAATCCATCGACCAAAGACGCCGCGACTATCGCGAGCCTGACAGAGCAGTCCTCGAATATCCCGGCGTTTCGCTGAGGCGGAGCGCCATAATCCACCGGCACATACGACGCGCGAGCGCCAAGAATGCCGAAGATTGCGATCACCGTACCGGCTGACTTTGGAGCGTATATGCCGACTCGGTCGCCGGGCCGCACACCGTGGCGTATGAGCTTCTCCCGGATGTCGCTCGAGCGAGCCTACCGCTCGAGGTATGTGATCACACTGTCCCGATCAGGATCCTCCACCGCGGGGCGATCCGGATAGGTCTGTGCAGAATGTCGCAGAAGCGCCGAAAGAGTGCTCATGAGCGGGGTGGCGAGAAGCCGAGCTTGAGTGTGCGTTTATCGTTTTCGCGCAGCAGCTGAAAGAGACGATTTGCAACCAGTTGATGCCCGAGTGCGTTCAGATGAGGATCCCCGACCGGAAGCCGCACGGAATCGAGGGGGTACCCGTCGTATGCTCCCGCAAGGTCGATCACCGGGATGCCGGCTTCCGCGGCTGCAGCGGCAAGGGCTTTGATCCTTTCCTCTCTCCTTCCCTCACGCGGCTCCGCGAAGAGGATTCCAACTACAGGTACATGGTGCTCACGGCAAACGTCCGCAACATGCTTGAAGCTCCAGCGGACGAGATCAGGGGCAATCCGGCCCAGTCGGCGGGCAACTTCAGGTGGCTTCATTCCCGGCTGCACTCCTGCTTCCTGCAGCTTCTGACGCACGTATTCGTACTCGATTTGAGCGCCATCGCGCACGAGTCGAGCGACGTGGGCGACCATTCTATCCTGTTCGACGCCGTGAAATGTCAGGACTACGGCTTGAGGCTCGAAGGGAAACACCTTCGTATCTGCGACGGCGGCGTTCTGGAGGATGCCGTAACCCGCGACCGCGAAGTTCAGGATCTCGTAATGACGGCGCGGCGCACCTGGTCCTTCGCGGTTGAGCCGGTTCTCCAGCAGTGCCTCGTGGGTTTGTTCATCACGCACGCCTCCGCCCATCGTGAGCGATGAACCCAGAAGGGCAATGCGATACGTGTTTGGCGGTGGCTTGAGCTCGTAGTCCTTGTCTCGCATCCCCCACCGGTTGGTGTGGAGCGGGGCTCCCTTGAACTCCCCGCTGAACGAGGGCACAAGCTCATATGCGAGGACGCCGCCGGTCGTACGCGCGAATTTCTGGCCGCGCAGCGGTCCCTGATTGTTCTGCCTCTGGGAGCTGGCGCTTCCGGCCTGAAGAATCAGCAAGAGGAGCCCAAACGAGCCGGAAGCCCGAACGAACTTCCTGAGAGCCCGGTAGCTCATTCTGCGACTGCGCTGTTCATCCGGGCTGCGTCCCACGCAGCTGAAAGCCAGGGATTCGCTCGCGCTGGAAATTTTGGAACTCTCCTCTGACATTACGTGACTCTCGCGGCAACGCTGGGCTTTGAGTTGATCGCGCTCGCCCAGAGCCTCATCGCGGCCCGGAGTGGCCGGCGGCAGGGGGCGGGTTTCTACCTCAGAAATCTCGTCAGATTTCGAGAGTGAGCGGAGGGCTATTTTACAACGGTCCAGAGCGTTTGTCCAACAGATGTATTTTGATTTTTCACATCCATCAGATTCGTGATCAATGCCCACTACCTGGGACGGCGAACCCCAGCTTGAGTGGCTCAGCCTCAGGCGAGCGCAACGCCTGGTAGAGGCGATCTGCTACCAGCCTATGACCTAGTGCATTGAGGTGAAAGTCAGTCGCGGACAGCTTCACAGAGCTAATTGGGTGACCCGTGTACGTGCCGTCGAGAGTCAGCACCGGGATTCCAGCCTCTGAGGCCCATCCGGCTGTGGCTTTGAGCTCCCTTTCCCTGTTTCGTCCAGTCTCTGGAAACAGAATCCCCACCACGACCATTCCGCGCTGACGGCACTTCTCGACAATACGTTGAAAACTCCAGCGGACCAGATCAACTGCAAAGGGGCTCAGGCGCCGTCGCAGCTCCGGCTCCTCCATCTCGCGTGTCACCCCCGCCTGCTGCAGCTTTTCACGAACAAAGGGGTATTCGACTGGAACGCCAGCGCGCACGAGTCCCGACAGAAAGCTGACCATACGGCGCCGCTCGCTGCTTTGAAGGACCAGCAGCACTGCATTGGGGGAAAAAGGCAAAACCTTCTTCTCCGTGACGGCAACGTTCTGAAGAATGCCGTACCCGCCGACTGAGTAGTTGAGGATCTCATAGCGGAGATCCGACGGACGGCGTCGTTCGGCGTTCAGCCTCTCCTCGAGAAGCCAGTCGATTGTCTGGTCATCAGCCACACCACCACCCATGGTGTAAGACGAGCCGACAAGAGCCATTCGGTAGGTTCGTGGTGGTGGCTTTTGAGCGTAATCCTTATCGCGCATTCCCCATCGGTTCGTACTGAACGACGTGCCCTTGAACGTCCCCTTGTAAGATGGAACGAGCTCGTACCTCAATACGTCCCCGGTGACGCGTACGAACGGCGCGTTGCGGAGCGGACCGATATCGGGCGCTTCCTGCGACGTGGCCCCGGCGGGTGGCAGAACCAGCAGCACGAAAGCAAGAGCGATGGCGCTGGCGGGATGCAGTGCGATTAATCTGGAGCGATGCTTCATTGCCATCAGGTCAATTGCCAAAACCCAGCTTGAGGGCTCGAGCATCGTTAACCCGCAACTGCTCGTAAAGTTTGTCTGCCAGCTGCTGGTGTCCGCGGGCGTTCGGATGGTTGTTGGGCGGGGGCAGGCTGACGGGATCACCTGGCTTGAAGGCGCCCTCGAGACTCAGCACTATCATTCCCGCTTCCGCTGCCATCTGCGCCTGTTTGGCGAGCGACGTGGTTTCGCTTGGGAGCAGATCCGAGCGGGGCACGACTACCGCAATCACCGGCAACTTGTGCTCGTGTCCGATGTCCGCAATCCGCTGATAGCCCCAGCGCATGAGGTCGTCGAGAATGGGCTGCAACCGCCGGCGCAGCTCCGGCTCCCTCATGCCTGCATCGACGCCGGCCTGTTGCAGCTTTTCGCGGACGTACGGATAGGGGATTGGCGTTTTGGACTTGATTATCGACATCAGAAGTCTTGATGTCGGCCTCGGCTCGATAGAATGAATCGCCAGTATCACGGCGTTCGGGGTGAAACGCAGCATCTTTCGCTCCGCGACCACGACATTCTGGAGAATGCTGTACGACCCAACTGAAAGATTCAGAATCTCGTAGCGTCGCTTCGGGGCCTGCGGTCCTTCACGGTTCAGCCGTGCCTCGAGCACCGACTCGTAA
>WNFV01015385.1_pt1 | contig 14366 bp, 13 predicted proteins | sample 5400101 | NCBI WGS metagenome assembly WNFV01 (sample SAMN13153361, study PRJNA577476) | soil metagenome | isolation source: 115 cm soil or saprolite under grassland replicate 1 | place: USA:California | collected 2016-06-15 | reverse complement strand
GGTACGTTCGTGCCAACGCCACGTACTGGTTCGAGCACGAGCTGCGCCAGTACCCCGCAGCCGACCTCGACCTCAACGCACTCAACGCACGAGCCGACCAGATCGTCCCGGCGGCCGGGCGGGAATCGCGCGGCCAACCAGCCCACGAGGCCAGCGTGGACCTGGCCACGAAACTCTGTCGGGACCTCGTCGAGCTGCCCGGCGGCCACATCGGCTTCGTGACCCACCCCGCCCAGTTCGCCCGCGAGCTCGTGCAGGCTCTCACCCAGACAGGGCACGAACCAGGACCTGGGCAAGGTGCGGGAACGTCGGGGTCATAGAACCCCTGATGGCGTTGGAGGGCATCGACACGAGACGACGCCACGCCCTCATCATGGCGTGCCGTGCGTCTCTTTGCTCTGACCGGCTGTGCGGAGTGCTGGTGAGGCTCACGATGCCGCCGCGGTCTCGGATGGCAGGCGGCAAGCGACGCGACCACGCCAACGTGAACCCTGGACCTAGTGTCCTGAGTCGCTGGTTGGTTGCTGGTTTGGTAGGGTCCGGGGATGGACGCGGTAACCGACACTCCTGCGCGCCGCCGGGGACCCAAGCTGCCCGAGCTGGCGCTGACCGACGAGGAACGAGCCACCCTGCAGCGGTGGGCCAGGCGGGCCACCTCCGGCCAGGCGCTGGCGCTGCGCTGCCGGATCGTGCTGGCCTGCGCCGAGGGCGCCGGCAACGCCGCGGTGGCCGTGCGGCTTGGGGTGTCGCGGCCGACGGTGACCAAGTGGCGGTCGCGGTTTGCCGCCCGCCGGCTGGACGGGCTGGCCGACGAGCCCCGCCCTGGCGCCGCGCGCACCATCGGCGACGAGCAGGTCGAGCGGGTGCTCGTGGCGACCCTTGAGACCACCCCGAAGGATGCCACCCACTGGTCGACCCGGTCGCTGGCCCGCCAGCTCGGGATGTCGCAGTCGGCGATCAGCCGCATCTGGCGGGCGTTCGGGCTCAAGCCCCACCTGGTCGAGACCTTCAAGCTGTCGACCGACCCGCAGTTCGTCGAGAAGGTCCGTGACGTGGTTGGGCTGTACCTGGACCCGCCCGAGGCGGCGCTGGTGCTGTGCGTGGACGAAAAGACGAGCGTGCAGGCGTTGGACCGCACCGCCCCGGTCCTGCCGCTGCTGCCCGGGACGCCGCAGCGGGCCACCCACGACGATGCCCGCCACGGGGTCACCAACCTGTACGCCGCCTTGGACGTGGCAAGCGGCAAGGTCATCTCCCAGATGACCGCCCGCCACCGCGCGATCGAGTTCAAGCGCTTCTTGGCCACCGTCGACAAGCAGGTGCCTGCCGAGCTGGACGTGCACGTGATCTTGGACAACTCCTCGACCCACAAGACCCCCGCGATCCACCGCTGGCTTGCTGCCCATCCCCGCGTCCACCTGCACTTCACCCCGACCTACAGCTCGTGGCTGAACCTGGTGGAGCGCTGGTTCGCGGAGCTGACCAGCAAGTGGTTGCGGCGCGGCACGCACCGCTCGGTCGCGGAACTGGAGCAGGCGATCCAGACCTGGATCGGCACCTGGAACGATGACCCACGCCCGTTCGTGTGGCACAAGACCACCGACGAGATCCTTGACGCCATCGCTACATACTGCCAACGGATCAACGACTCAGGACACTAGACGCGCACCGCAGCGCCGATCGGCGGGCTAAGCGAGCAACGCATCGCCACCGCCGTACCGGTGGGCCTACGCCCGAATGGTTCGCGTTGGCTGACCGGGCGAGGTCAGTCGGTGATGGCCGGGCCCCAGCGCTCCTCGATGCGGCGCGCCTTCCACAAGATGACCGAGCCGGCCCAGGTGAGGACGAACATGCCGACGATGATGTAGCCGAACAGCTCGAAGTCGTCGGAGAGGTTGCCGACGAAGCCCCAGAACGCCCCGGTCTGGTGCAGCTTGTGGCCGAGCACGCCCACCAGCTCGATCGTGCCGATGACCAGGGCGACGGCGACCGACAGGCCGGTGGTGGTGATGTTGTAGTAGATCTTGCGCAGCGGGCTCGTGAACGCCCAGCCGTAGGCCTTGGCCATGAACGCGCCGTCGGCGGTGTCCAGGGCGCTCATCCCGGCGGCGAACAGGATCGGCAGCGAGAGGATCGCCAGCGGCGGCAGGCTCCCGCTGGTCGCCGCCGCGCCGGTGATGCCCAGCAACGCGATCTCCGAGGCGGTGTCGAAGCCCAGCCCGAACAGGAAGCCGACCGGGAACATGTGCCACGACTCGCTGATGAACCTGCGGAAGCGCTTGCCGAGCAGCCGGTTCATGAAGCCACGCTGCAGCATCAGCTCCTCGAGGCGCTGGCGGTCGAAGGCCCCGGTCTTCATCTGCCGCCACAGCTTGACGATGCCGAGCAGCACGACCAGGTTGAGGATGGCGACCACGTAGAGGAACACCCCGGAGACGGTGGCGCCGATGACGCCGCCGACGTCGTGCCACTGGTCGATCCTGCCCCTGACGGCGCTGGCGGCCACGGCGACCACCAGGGACAGCAGGAACACCACCGACGAGTGCCCGAGGGAGAAGAAGAACCCGACGCCCAGGGGCCGCTTGCCCTTCTGCAGCATGAAGCGGGTGGTGTCGTCGATGGCGGAGATGTGGTCGGCGTCGAAGGCGTGGCGCAGCCCGAAGGTGTAGGCGAGCGCGCCGGCGCCGGCGAAGCCGGGCTGGTGGTAGCGGGCGGCGTAGTACAGGAACAGGCCCCAGCCGGCGACGTGCAGGAACGCCACGAAGCCGAACAGACCGCCGAGCCGCCACCACTCCTGCCTGGTGAACCAGATGCGGTGCGGCGCCTCGCCCGCCTCGGTCACCCTGGCCAAGTGCGTGGTGTCCTCGCTACGGAGTGCCATGCCGGTTCCCTCCAGCGCCGATCCCCTTCGGTCACCCGTGCGAGCCGCCGTGGGAGGCCAGCCTGCTCGCGACGCGGTCATAGTTGCAGCTTAGTCGCAGATAGGCAACGGTGGCATCCGAGACGGGGTAGTGTTGCGTCGCGCTCGCACGCAGTGGGACGAGTGCGTGCCTGCGGCTTCCTACGCCGGTTGAGCGCTCAGCGAACTCGGACGAGCCGCCCTGGACAGGCCTCAGCGCACTCCGCGCACAGCCCGGAGATGGGATGGTGCGTGAAGTCGGGCCGGAAGCCGTGACCTCGCTCCAGCAACTGCTCCAGCCGCTGCAGCTCCTGCCGGGGAATCTCCTGCTCCTTGCCGCACCGGCTGCAGACCAGGTGCGCGTGCTGCGTCTCGGCGACTCGGTGGTACCCCATCCCGCTCTCGAGGTGGACGTGGGCCAGCACCCCCACCGATTCCAGCCGCTCCAGGGTGCGGTAGACCGTCGCGGCGCTCACCCCGGGCACCCGCGCCTGGACCCGCTCGATCACCCGCAGCGGGGTGAGGTAGCCCGTGCTGGTCACGATCTCGTCCACGATCGCGATGCGCTGCGGGGTCATGCGCATTCCTTGGGATCGCAGCAGTTCGACCGCGCTGCTCACTGTCGCCATACCGTCAGTCTAAGTGCAGTTGCAATCCGTCACAACTACAACTCAGTCCTGACACCAGCCTGCACCGGCCTCCTTGGCGGTGGATAGGTCCTGGCGGTCTGCGAATCCGAGACGGTGGATTGCCGTGGTCAGCTGTGTCCTGGGGCGTCGGCGGCCTCGATCAGGGCGGGTTGGAAGCCCATGCCGAGCATCACGGTGCGCAGGTGGGCGCGGTAGAGCTGGTCGCTGTCGGCGACCAGCCGGGCGAGGCTGCCGAAGACCTCCGCCACGAGGTAGCCGAGCACGGAGGCGTAGGCGCCCAGCGCGATGCCGGCCAGGCGGGGCGGGTAGTCCGGGGCGGCGTCGGCCAGCAAGTTGCGCAAGAACTCGCTGACCTCGAAGTCCTGCGGGACTTGGGTGCGGTCGGGGTCGGCGTGGCCGGCGGCGACTGCGGCGGCGTAGATGTTGAGTGGGATCGCGGTGGCGCGGCCGGCGGCGGGGCCGGTGACGGGCTCGGGGGCCTGGTAGTCGGGCACCGGCGAGCCGAAGATCAGGGCGAAGTCGGCCGGGTTGTCCAGCGCCCAACGCCGGAAGGCGTTGCAGATCGCCCACCATTGCCTGGCCGGGTCGTCGGGCGGCTGGGTGTCGCGGGCGGCGCTGGCCTGGTCGGCCAGGGCGGTGTAGGCGTCGACGCAGAGCGCGCTGATCAGCTCGTCGTAGCTGGCGAAGTAGCGGTACAGCGCCGAGGAGGCCGTGCCCATCTGCCGGGCGATCGCCCGCAGCGACAGCGCGCCGGGCCCCTGGTCGGCGAGCTGCTGGCGGGCCAGGGCCTTGATCTCGGCGACGGTGGCCCGGCGGTTGCGGTCCCGCCGCGACAGCGGTGGGGAAGCGGTCGGCTGGGGCGTGCTCATGCCGGTGAGCCTGCCACATGAATGTGAGCGGCGCAAACTTTGAGAGCGATGCTCTTGACGAGCGTGACCGTAGACACACTAGAAGCGAGATCACTGATCACATTGCGATCGTTGATCGCAGGAGGAGCGAGACAGATGCCGGAGCTGTTGCCCCTGCTGTTCGCGCTGGCGTGCCCGCTCGGGATGCTCGCGATGATGGCCGGACCGGCCCTGGCACGCCGGTTCGCGCGACGCACCCAACCTTCCACGACGACGCCGCAGCACAGCCCGACCGCCACCGACAACCAAGGGACCACGGACCTCGCCACGGCTCGCCGCTGACTTGCACTCGCCAAAGCCGCCAGGCCGAACCTGGCGGCTCTGGTCACTCCGCGGCACTGTCGGCACCGAGCTGGTCACCATCCCGGCCCGACTCCCGCCAGGACGGCCGCAGGCTGGCCTGGCGGCAACAGGTGAAGGGAACTCGTATGGCAGCGCCGATCAGTCGCAAGCGAACCCAGCGGTTGCGCCGCTACTGGGACAAGCACGCCCGCACCTACGACACCCAGATCGCCTTCTGGGAACGCCGGCTGTTCGCCGACGGCCGCCAATGGGTCTGCTCCCAAGCCACCGGCGAGGTCCTCGAGGTCGCCATCGGCACCGGCCGCAACCTCCCCCACTACCCCGAAACTGTCCGGCTGACCGGCATCGAGTTCAGCCCCGCCATGCTGGACATCGCCCGCCGCCGCGCCGACGAGCTCGGCCTGAAGGCTGACCTGCGCCTTGGCGACGCCCAGGCCCTGGACCTGCCCGACGCCTCGTTCGACACCGTGCTCTGCACCCTGTCGCTTTGCGCCATCCCCGACGACCGGCAGGCCGTCGCCGAGATGCGACGGGTGCTGCGCCCCGGCGGCCGGCTGCTGCTGCTCGACCACGTCGCCGGCGCACCGCGCTGGGTGCGGGCCGTGCAGTGGCTGCTGGAACGGCTCACCGTGCCGCTGCAAGGCGAGTACCTACGCCGCCGCCCCCTCCGGCAGGTCCAAGCCGAAGGGTTCGAGGTCGAGCGGCACGAGCGCACCAAGCTCGGCATCGTCGAACGGCTCACCGCCCGCAAGCCCGCGAACCCGCCGGCCTGAGCTGGGATCCGCGGCCCGTCCTTGCGGGGCAGCCGGGCGGCGAGGTCGGCGAGGTAGCCGTCCAGGACCCGGCGGGCGGCCGGGGCCGGTCGCGGGCCGGCTGCGGTCATGGCCTGCCGGCCTGCGCACGCCGGGTGGTCGGCTGGTCAATCGACGCCGTGCCGACCGCGGCCCCGGACAGCTGTGCTCCGGCTGCGCCAGGGTTGGCACCACGGTCAGCTGGCCGACCAGGGATCACAAGGTGACGCGACCCAAGCCGCCGAGGTCGAGCTCCCACTTGGAGTCGAAGCGGACCCGATCCAGGAGCGAGTCCACCGAGACCGTCCGGACCACATCGACGAAGCGGTCGGTCAGCGCCACCGTCACCGCATCGCCCACGGCGGGGGCGCCGCGAACGGATCGAAGAACGCCCACGGCGTAGCGCTTCTCGTCGGTCAGCGTCCCCGTCCACTCGGCCCGTTGGGTCCAGTGAGAACTGGAGTCACGGGCTCGCCTGCACTGGTACAGCGCAAACGGGCAGGCCGCCTGGCTGCCATGCACGTCGACCCAGAGGACCGCGTCGCACCGGCCGCTCACCGAGCTGAGCGCTCGCTCGATCGCAGCCCAGGTCCCCCAAGCTGCCGCAGCCGCTGCGTCGTGGACCACTGCCTTGTCGGCCCCCGCTCGCTGGTAGTCCAGGCAGCGGTTCAGCACTACGAGGACGTCGGTGGCGATCGTGATCTCTCGCGCTCCTCCGGTTCCCGGGCTGAGGAGCCTGACCGGAAGCGCGGTGATCCGCCGACCCCGCAGATCGAAGCTGGCAGTGCCGCGGTGGCAGTACCAGCTGCCGCGGTCACAGGGGCCTTGACGCTCCGCATCCTCGGCTTGCGCCTGCCAGGCAGGGCGGCGGCGCTTCGCCGTTGGTCGCTGGCGCAGGACCAGCCACGATGCCAGGGCCAACAAGACGATGACCACCAGCAGGACGGGCAAGGCCCCACCTGTGCTCGCCGTGGGCGCGGTCACGCTCGGCCGAGGCGCCGTCACGGTCGTCGGCGTGGTCCGCAACGCTGACAGGCGACGAACCTGTAGCTGCCCGCGGACAGCTCCGGGACGGTCAGCGGCGTCGAGAAGGCGCTCGACTGGGGAGGCACCGTGGCCAGCGCAGCAGCCGGCTTGAGGATGTCCGACCCGTCGGCGAAGACGCGCACGTCCCCAAGGCCCTCGTCCCATCCTGTCCCGCTGGCCTTGACCGTCTGCCCAGGCGCGGCCTGCACCGGAGAAATCACCAACGTGGGCGTGGCGGCGTTGGCGGGCGACAGGCCGACCATCAGGGCGGCGAGCGCAACGCAGCTCGCCGCGGCCCCCCACCGCGGGAGCTCCCGGCTCCTCGAGAAGCGCCGATTCATGGAAGCATCGCCCTCCTTGCCACGGTTGCGCTCCCACGAGCTAGGTTGCCAGTGGTGCTCGACGGCCATCGGTGGTCGCAAGGACCGCTAGGGCCATGACTACTGGCGTGGCGACATGGGCGCTTAGCGAGGGGGGTCGTGGTCACTGGTACGCACGAGCCGATCCGGGGCGCCGTGACCGCCCGATCGACCGCAGCAGTATTGCTCGCGGACGAGCGGCCCACAAGGAGCTGTTCAGTCAAGCACCGCGTGCGTAGCAGATCCGCCTGACAAGTGACCGGCGAGCGGCCGCTCATCACCCGCCCAGGGTGCAACAGCGGCCGGGAGGTCCGCGACCAGCCGCTCGCGGTCCTCGGCACCGATCCCAGGGCCGCCCAGCTCGGTGCACCTGACCCGCTGGAGCCCCGACTTGGTGTGGTGCTCGGGCGGCCCGCTGCCGGCGTCGCTGGACGACGCCACCCGGGCGCTGCAGTCGGCCCGGGGCGTGCGGCTGCGCGAGGAGCCGATCGCCCGCCTCGACGGCGGCGACGGGCACCTGGATCGGGTCGTGTTCGCGGACGTGCGCCGCTGGAGCGCCGGTCGGCGTTCCTGCACCCGCCGACCCGGCAGCGCAGCGCCCTGCCGGCCCAGCTCGCCTGCTCGCTGCTGGAGGGCGGCTCGGTCGAGGTCGACGACCTCGGCCAGACCAGCGTGCCCCGGCGGGCAAGCCCGGGAGCGCGGGCCAGGTGCCTTACGCGAGGGACCGGCGCCAGGTCGCCCGCTCGGCCGTCGAGCCGGCGTGGGTCTTGGCCAGCAGGTGGCACTCGTCGCCTGACCGCAGCACGGTGAGGCCGAGCTGCCCGACGAGCCCGCTGGCGGTCAGCGCCTGCAGTTGCTCCTGGAGCCCGACCGGCAGCACCTCCCGGACCAGGATGGTGGCGCCGGAGGGTGGGGTGCAGCACAGGTAGGCGGTGGCGTGCCGGCCATCGGCCACGACGTGGACGTCGCTGAGGTGGCGCAACGGCGTCGCGTCGAGCGCTTGGATGGCCTCGAGGAGCGTCTGCACGACCGGCCTCCTTGCATGCCGTTCTGGCCGGTGTCGCGGCGTGATCCGTCCAGACGGATAACTTGGTCCGCTGCGGCTGGGCTCCTGTCGGCCGTCCGCGCCGTCCCTGGCGGCAGTCGTCGTGGCGAGGGCCGCGTCACGGCAGTGGGTGGGTTCGCTTGGTTGCTCCCGGTCAGAGGAGTGGGTGGAGCGCTGCTCTGGTCTGGGAGGCCGCTACGGGCCCCTCGAAGCGGGCGCGGACCACGCCGCGGCGGTCGGTGACGATCGTCCATGGCTCGGTCTGGAAGCCCCAGGCCTTGAAGGCGGGGGCGGGCCGGTTGGTGTCGCGCTGCGGGTAGATCTCCACGTGGACGAAGTTCGCCGCCTTCGGGTCGGTGGCCTTCGCGGCGACCAGGGCCTCGTCGACGACCGGGCCGCACATGCGGCTGGTGCACAGCAGCGGGGTGCCGAACACCACCACGGTGGGCCGGCCGCTGGCCAGCGCGCGGTCGAGCGAGATGGTGTGCAGCGGGCACGGCGGCGTGCGGGTGCACACCCGCGTGCGGGCGGCCGAGCTGACCGCGACCGGGGTGGCGACCCGGCGGGCCTTGGTCCCGACCGCGGCGACGAGGTGCTGGTGGACGGCGATGGCACCGGCGGCGGCCTGGCGTTGCGGGCTGCCGGACGGGACGGCGACCAGCTGCCAGTTGCCGGGCGATCGCAGCTCGACGGTGGCGGCGTAGAAGCCGTGCAGGTCCGACCGTGGCGAGGTGTCCTTGGTGGCCTGGTAGGCGTTGAGTTCCAGCCAGGTGGCGGTGAACGGGCCCAGCGGCCGGCCGGTGGGGTCGGTGGCCGCCCAGACCCGTGGCTGCCCGCCGGTGAGCAGCTGGTTGTCGGGGGTGCTGAGCCCGAAGGTGAGCAGGCTGCGCCCGACCGGCAGCTCGCTCTGGGCGCCGAGGAACGACAGTTGCTCGGTGCCGGCCGTGAGGGCGCCCAGCGACCCGGGCGCCGCCGTGGCCGTAGACGTGCCGCCTCGCGCGGTCTTGCCGCCGCAGCCGGCGACGAGCATGCCCAGCCCGATCCCGCCCGCTGTGGCCAGGAACGCGCGCCGGCCGAGCGGACCGGGCCAGCCGGCAGGTGAGGGGGTCGGCTCGTCGGGCGATGGCGGGTGCGGGGTCATCGAGGTCCCTTCTGCGGCGGGTCAGTGGGGTGGGGTGATGGTGACTGGGGTGCCGTAGCCGGCGTAGCCGCGGTCCATGAAGTGGCCGGGGGCGTCCATGCGCTCGTGCACGATCCGGTCGGCGTGGTCGACCCACAGGCGGTGGTAGGCGCCGTTGCCCGCGTCCAGGAAGGCGAGCACCCGCACCGCGGTGCCGTGGAAGGTGTCGGGGCCGAGGTCGACCACGTTGGCTTCCTGGTCGCTCCAGTTGCGGGCCGGGAACGGCAGCGTCAGCCCCAGGGTGGTCTCCTTCTTCCACGGGCCGGCGCCCTGGCGGGTGTAGCGGTCTTCGCCGAGCCAGACGGTGTCGGCGGTCTCGCCGCCGGCGGCGGTGCGCCAGCGGGCCTGGTCGGGGGCCTTGAAGGTGTAGTCGCTGCGGAAGACCGCGCCGCGGCCGCTGTCGAGCACCTCGTGGAGCCGGTAGCTGCCCGACCGGGCAAGGACCTGGTCGGCGGCGTGCAGCAGCCCGTTGGCGGGCCGGGGCAGCGGCACGGGCAGCGCGAACCTGACGGTGGCCTTAGCGAAGGTGGCCTGGACCGCGTAGCGGCCCGCGGGTGGGACGGCCAGCACGCTCTCGCGGCAGCCGGTGCCGCACCGCCGGGTGACCGTCGCGGCGAGCGTCCGCTTGCCGCGGCGGAGCCGCAGGGCGGTCGGCGCCTCCGGCGGGGGGATCCCAATCCCGCCGCGGACGCGGACGACCAGCAGGCCGTCACGCGCGTAGGCGGTCAGCCCGACCAGCGCACTACCGGCGCGACCGCCCAGCGCAAGCGCGTCGGGCGGGTCGGGCGGCGGCGGGCCGCTGCCGCGGGGCGCGACCATCAACTCCGGCGAGGTGCGGGTCTGCACCTGCAGGGGGATCGTGACCGCACCGCCGGGGGTGGCGACCAGGGCGGTGATCTGCCAGCTGCCCCGCAGCGACAGCACGCTGCCCCGGCCGCGCCACAGCCCGTCCCCGACCCGGCCGAGCTCCAGGGTCGAGCTGCCAAGGCCGGGATGGGCTGGAAGGGCGAAGTCGAGCTTCACCCGCCCGGCCGGGACGGGCGCGTCGGTGTCGTAGTCGGCCAGGCGGGCGGTGAACGTGTTCGGGCCGGCCAGCCCCGGGGTGACCGAGAGGGTCATCCGCACCGAGGTGGCATAGTCGCTGCCCTCGACCTGGACGCTCGAGGGCTGGGCCGGCGGACTGGCCACTGAGGTGGTGGCGAACGCGGCCGGCGGCAGCTCGCTGAGCAGCGCGGCGGCCAGCAGCACGCCCGCGGCCACGGCGAGCTCCCCGCGGACGGTCCGGCGCAGCCCGGCCAGGGCGCCGGCGCCGGCGGCCAGGGCCGGGACGTTGCGGTAGCGGTTGACCGCTGCGATCGCAACCAAGGCCACGACCAGGCCGGCCTTGGCCAGCAGGGTCCGACCGAACCCGGTGGACACCAGCCGCTGCGGGCTGCCGAGCTCGTCGACGGCCCGCGCCAGGCCGGTCGCGGCCACGACGGCGACGGCGAGGAAGGCCAGGCGGGAGAAGCGCACCACCGCGGCGACCTGCTCGTCACCGTCGCGGCCGCGCAGGCCGGCCAACAGCCACACCAGCCCGCCGACCCAGGCGCCCACGGCGACCAGGTGGGCCCACTGCACCCCCAGGTTGGCCGCGCGCAGGCCCGACTGCCCGGCGGCGTGCCCGCCGGCGGCGTGCGCGCCCAGCGCCACGGTCGTGGCCAGGCCGACCGCGGCCAGCGCCGCCCGGCTCCGCGGCCGCATCAGCAGCGCGCCCACCGCGGCCGCGACCAGGACGAGCGCGGCCGCCTCCCGCCCCAGCGCCCGCCCCGGGCCGGAGGCGGCCAGCGCACCCAACGGCACCCCGACCGCCGACCGCTCGGCCACCACCACCGCGCCGAGCCCGACCGCCGCCAGGCCCAGCCCTCCACCGAGCAGGGGCCGCGCGGCGGCCGGGAGGCGGCCGCGCTCGTCCAGGACCAGCAGGCCACAGGCGGCGGCGCCGAGCAGCAGCGCCAGCCCCCAGTACAGCGCCCAGCGGCCCGCCAGCGCCAGCGCTGAGGGAGCCGCGGCGGCCGGGCCCGCGGCCGGCGCGGCCGGCGGCACGGTACCGCCGCTGCCGGCGCCGACGCTGAAGGCGAAGCTGCCCCGGGTGACGTGGCCGTCGATGCGGGAGACCGCCCGCCAGCCCACCGCGTAGGTACCGTCGGCCAGCTCACCGACCGGGGCCTGCAGCTCGAGCGGCCGGCCGGGCACGACACCCGCGCGGCCGGCCTGCACCGCCCTGCCGGCGGTGTCGAGGACCTGGACGCTGGACAGCGCCGGGTCGGGCGCCTCGGTGAAGGTCAGCCGTACCGACCGCGGCGGCTGGTCCAGCGACGCTCCCGCCGGCGGGTCGGAGCTGCGCAGCAGGGCGTGCGCGGCGGCCGCCGGAGCGGTGACCGCCAGCCACCCCGCCACCAGCGCCAGGGCCAGCAGCGAGCGCGGCCGGACCCCGCGCCGTCTCGTCATGTCCCGCCTCCGGACGTCAGGTGTACGGGCCGCCCGCCTCCTACATATCGTAGAAGATGAGGGAGGGTTCGGTGCGGGCGCCATGGCGGTTCGGCTCGTCGTCCCCGGGTGCCGGTTGCTCGGTCGTGCCGAACCAAGGTGGTCGGCAGCGGATGGACGCCGCCATGAGGCCGACGGAGGCCGGGCGGCCGCCGAGGGCCTCAGGTCACGTAGGACAGGGTCGTCATCATGCCGGCCTGCTGGTGGTAGAGGTTGTGGCAGTGCAACATCCACTGGCCCGGGTTGTCCGTGGCCAGGTCCACGGCGAGCTGCTCCATCGGCCGCACGATCACGGTGTCCTTGCGCGGGCCGTTGCCGGTGCCCGAGGCGCCGCGGACCTGGAAGCTGTGGCCGTGCAAGTGCATCGGGTGGAACATCATCGACTGGTTGGCGAACAGCAGGCGGACGCGTTCGCCCTGGCGCACCGTGAGCGGGACGGCGTCGTCGGCGGTGCGGCCGTTGATCGTCCAGCGCGCGTCCATCATCCCGCCGGACAGCACCACCCGGTGGCGGCGGTCCACCGGCCGGCTGGGCAGGGCGACGCTGGGATCGGCCTGGAGGTCGGCCAGGTCGAGGAGCCGGCGGTCGAGCTCGGCCGGCCAGGCGTCCGCGGCGGGGGTGGGGCCGGCGCCGGTGCGGACCACCGCGAGCGCCTGGCCGCGTTTGCCCTCGGCGACGGCGGCCAGCGGCGCCGCGCCGTCGCCGAGGTCGACCAGGGCGTCGTAGCGTTCCCCCATGCCCAGCACCAGGGCATCGACGGTGACCGGGCGGACCGGCGTGCCGTCGGTGTGGGTGACGGTGAGGCGGTGGCCGCCGAGCGCGAGGCGGAAGGCGGTCTCGGCCGCGGCGTTGATGACCCGCAGCCGCAGGCGCTGGCCGGGCTTGGCGCGGATCGTGGGCGGGTCGGTGGGCGGGCGGCCGTTGAGCAGGTAGGCCGGGTAGTCGAGCTGGCCGCCGGTCCCGCCAAGGGCCCGGCTGGTGCCCGGGCCCATGCCGCCGCCCATCATCCCGCCCTGCCGCGCGAGCTGGGCTTGGAGCTGCTCGGGGCTGGGGCCGATCCCGTCGGTCCAGTCGTCGAGCACCACCACGGCCTCGCGGTCGTAGGCGCCCGGCTCGGCGGGGTCGTCGACCAGCAGCGCGGCGTACAGGCCGCGGTCGAGCTGCAGGCCGACGTGGGGGTGGAAGAAGAAGGTGCCCGCATCGGGCGCGGTGAACTGGTAGGTGAAGCGGCCGCCGGGCGGGACCGGCGGCTGGGTCATGTCGGGGACGCCGTCCATGTCGTTGCGCAGCGCGACGCCGTGCCAGTGGATGGTGGTCGGCTCGGGCAGCCGGTTGGAAAGCTCCGCCCGCAGGACCTCGCCCGCCCGCAGGCGCACCGTCGGGCCGGGCACGGTCTGGTTGTACGCCCAGGTGGTGACCCTGGTGCCGGCCAGGTCGAGGGTGGCTGGCCCGGCGACCAGGGCCACCGCGCGGGTGGCGGCGCCGGGCCGGCGGCGGCGCGCCTCGGCCTGGCCGACCGCCGCCGAGGACGGTCCGACCGGCCGAGGCGTCGATGGGCCGGTACAGGCGCTCGCGGTCAGCCCCGCCGCGCCGGCGCCGGCGACGACCAGGAACTGCCGCCGCGACACCCCAGCCATGCGAGCCTCCTTTCCGCGCCCGGTCAGGCACCAAGGTAGCCGCGGATCGCGGCGCGGAGCTGCGCGGCGGTCATGGCGCCGACCCGGCGGCCGCGTAGGGTGCCGTCGGGGCCGATGAACAGCGTCGTCGGCAGGCCGGCGACGCCCAGCTTGGCGCTGGCCTGGCCGTGGGGATCGGCCGCCAACCGGTAGGTGACGCCGGTCTCGGCGACCATGCGGCGGGCGGCGTCCTCCTGGTCGTTCTGGTCCAGGCCGAGGAAGGCCACCGTATCCTTGAGCTGCTGGTGGACCTGCTCGAAGGCGGGCATCTCCTTGCGGCACGGCGCGCACCATGACGCCCAGACGTTGAGCACCAGCGGGCGGCCGTGCAGGTCGTCGGGCAGGGTGAACCCGGGACCGCCGGCGAAGCCGGCCATCGTGACCCGCAGGGCCTCGTGGGCGCCGCCGGGCGTGGTGGCCGGGTCGGCCGCCCTGCCCGCACTGGTGGTGCAGGCGGCGAGCAGCCCCGCAAGGCCCACCACGAGGGTGAGCAGCCGGCGGGGCGCACGCGTGATCATGGTCAGATCGGCGGCCAGCCGGCGCGGGCGAACGAGCGGACCAGCGGCGCGAACAGCCGCGTCCACCAGCCGGCGACCATCGCCGCCCCCATGGCCAGCAGCAGGCCGCCGCCCATCCGGGCGAGCGCGTGGTGGTGGCGGCGCAGCCGCCCGCCGGCGCCGCGCCCGTGGGCCACCGCCCAGGCCAGCAGCAGGAACGGCACGGCCAGCCCGGCGGCGTAGACGGCCAGCAGGCCGGCGCCGACGACCGCGGTCGGGGTGGCGGCCGCGGCGGTCAGCAGCCCCGCCAGCACCGGGCCGACGCACGGCGTCCAGCCCAGCGCGAACGCCGCCCCCAACGGGACGGCGAAGGCGGGGCCGCGGGGGATGCGGTGCAGGGCGACCAGGCGGCGCTCCCGCCCCAGCAGGCGCGGCTCCGCGCCGAGCAGCGTCACGACCCCGACCGCGGCGACCAGGACGCCGGCGGCGCGGACCAGCCCCGG
>WNFV01006109.1_pt1 | contig 14367 bp, 14 predicted proteins | sample 5400101 | NCBI WGS metagenome assembly WNFV01 (sample SAMN13153361, study PRJNA577476) | soil metagenome | isolation source: 115 cm soil or saprolite under grassland replicate 1 | place: USA:California | collected 2016-06-15 | reverse complement strand
AGGATGAGTGGGAGGTTCCGGAACCGTTCGCCGTGGTCGAGGCCGTACCCGACGACATAGCGGTCCGGACAGTCGAACCCCCGGTATCGGATCTCGAGGGGAGCGATCCGTCGAACGCTCTTGTCCAGCAGTGTGCACACCTCGATCGACGCCGGCTGGCGGGCCTGCAGGGTGGCCAGGAGATAGGAGAGGGTCAGGCCCGTATCGATGATGTCCTCCACCACGATGACATGCTCTCCTCCAATGTCCTGGTCGAGGTCCTTCATGATGCGGACCACGCCTCCGGAGGCCTCGGAGCCCGCGCCGTACGCGGAGATCGACATGAAGTCGACTCGTACGGGCAGGTCGATCTGGCGGAACAGGTCGGCGAGGAACACCGACCCGCCCTTCAGCACCGAGACGAGAACGGGCGCCCTGCCCGCGTAGTCCGAACTGATCTGGCGCCCCAACTCCTCGACCCGGCCACGGATGTCCTCCGCTCCGAACAGCACGATCGCGATCTGGGGCACGGCTCTGGATTATAGGAAGGCCCCGGCCAGGTCCCGCAGCAGGCGCGACAGAAGTTCCGCCGCCGTCGCGAAGGAGATCGGGTGCCCCGGCTCGGGTGGGGGGATCGGCGGGCTCGTCGGGGATCGCGCCGGCTCCCCGGCGACGACCGGGACCGAACCGATCCTTCGTCCATCCACCCGGACGATCAGCTCGCCCACCGGATCCCCGGGCCGCACGGGGCGACCGAGCACGGACGACTCGCGGAGCTCTCGCTCGATGTCGGGCGACCCGGAGATCGGGAGCAGCCAGCGAAGGTCGGCGCCGACGACCGCTGGAACGGCCTGATCCCCGACGTCCAAGGTCCCCAGCACTTCACCCTTGGTGGCCACCAGGGACGAGCGGAAGCTCTCGTAGCCGTAGTTCAGGAGGGCGGCGCCGTCGTCGAACGAGAGGGTGGGGTGGCCCAGGGCGACCGCCAGGAGCCGGACGCCGTCGCGATCGGCAGCCGCCACCAGACAGTGCCCCGCGGCGGTGGTCAGACCCGTCTTCACGCCGATCGCTCCCGCGTACCGGAACAGCAGGACGTTGCGGTTCTGGACGAGCTGGTCCGTCCCGGTCGAGGAGGGAATCGTTCGGAACCGGGTCCGCACGATCGTCGCGAACGCCGGATCGCGGTAGGCCTCTCGGGTCATCGCGGCGACGTCCCACGCGGTCGAGTAGCCACGGTCGTCGAGCCCGGTGGCGCTGGTGAAGAAGGTGTCGGCCAGGCCCAGCTCGGACCCGCGTGCGTTCATCAGCTCGACGAATGCCCGCTCCGAGCCGGCCACATGGTCGGCGAGGGCCACCGCAGCATCGTTCGCCGATTGCAACAGCATCGCGTAGAGGAGGTTCCGAACGGTCATCCGCTCCCCCGCTACGAGTCCGATCTCCGCCCCGCTCTCGGACGCTGCCGCCGAGCTCACGGTGACGACGTCCGCGAGCGACGTTCTCTCGAGGACGACGATTGCCGACATGATCTTCGTCAGGCTGGCGATGGGGCGCTGTTCGTGGGCCGCCTTCGCGAACAGGACCTGGCCGGAGTCGAGATCCTCCAGCACGGCGGCCGGAACCGTGAGGTCCGGCGCGTTCGCGCTCGGCGAGACAGACGGAGAGGTCGAAACGTGCGCGTCGATCGCCGCGGATTCGGCGGCCGGAGCGACGGACACGGCGATCCGGACGACCGATGCGCCGGCGCCGGTCGGAACGACGGGTCGCGACGTTGCGGCGACGATCGACGCCGCCACGACCAGAAGCAGCGCTCTCGCTGGGATGGGCCGCATCGGCCCGGGCGATCAGACGCCCTGCAGGAACTGGCGCAGGCTGGAACCCAAGAGCGCCTGCTTCAGCTTCCGGGACAGCCCCGCCAGGTTGGAGAGGTTGTCGGCGGCGGCCCTACGGGCGTCCGGATTCCGCTGCCGAAGGACGGGGAGGACGATCGTCTGGAAGAACGTCGCCTCGCGGTCCGCGAAGTGCCGGTACATCGAGAGATGCCGGGGCTCGATCCCGTACTTGAAGAACTCCCTGACGATCGAGAGCACGACGAAGTCGTCCCCGTCGAAGTAGCGATCGCCGTTCAGGCCGTGCGAGCACAGGATCCCGAAGGACTCGAGCTCCTGGATCCGGCTCCGCTCGACGCCGGTGGCTGCGGACAACTCCTCCACCGACATGTGCAGCCCGGTGGGAGGCGCCACGAGGTCCTCCTGGGACTGGTCCAGGGTCGGCGGCTTGCGCGAGCCGTCCTCGCCCTCGCTGTCGAGCCGCTCCTTGATCACCTTCAGTGGGAGATACTCGTCTCGCTGCATCCGCAGCACCGTCCGGAGTCGATCGACGTCCCCGTCGTAGAACTTGCGGTACCCGGACGGCGTCCGCTCGGGGTCGATCAGTCCCTCCCCCTCCAGGAACCTGATCTTCGAGATCGTGACGTCCGGGAACTCCGCCTTGAGCGTCACCAGGACCTCGCCGATCGACAGGTAGCTTCGCGTCGCCACTTTCACTCTCCCGCGTAGAACGTCAGCTTGAATTTCCCGATCTGCAACTCGTCCCCGTTAGCGAGTTCGGTCTCCTCGACCCGCTGCCGGTTCACGTACGTGCCGTTGAGGCTCCCCACGTCCCGGATCTCGAAGCGCCCGTCCTCGCGGCGGAACTCCGCATGGCGGCGCGACACCGTCACGTCGTCCAGGAAGATGTCGCTCTCGGGGTGCCGCCCCACGGTCGTCACGTCCTTGTCGATCAGAAACTTCGACCCCGCGTTCGGACCTCGCTGCACGACGAGCAGGGCCTGGCCGGCCTCGAGCTCGGCCTGTGGAAGACCGCGACCCTCCGGGGTCTCCTCTTCGACATCGATAGGGGTGAACGTGACGGTGGTGTCTTCCTGAAGCGCACTCCCGCAGTTCGAGCAGAACCGCGCGTCGTCAGGGTTTCGATGTCCACATCTGCCGCAGACCAACCTGTGCCTCCGGACTATCTCGCGGTCTCGGTGAGGTCGAGACGGGGTGGGCGTCGCAGCACTGTAGCTCAAGCATGAACAAGCGGTCAAGGGAAGGTGCCGAGGAGGTCGAGAGTCACACGAATCGCCGCTGGCCGGGGGCCGGATCCCACAGCGTGACCCGGGCTCTTCGGATGCCTGGGCGAATCTCCGGAGCGTCGAGCCTCAGCCCTCGCTCCCCTCCTGCTCGGCGAACGCCCGGTACTGCCCGGCGTCCAGCAACGCGTCCATCTCGGAGGCGTCCGCGGGCTCGATGAGGATCATCCATCCGTCGCCGTATGGATCCGTATTCACCCGTTCCGGTGAGTCCGCGAGCGCGTCGTTGCGCTCGATCACGCGGCCCGTGACTGGAGCGTAGACATCGGAGACCGACTTGGTGGACTCGACCTCTCCGAAGGGCTGCCCAGCCCGGACCTCGGTTCCCCCTTCCGGAAGGTCGACGTAGACGACGTCGCCCAGGGCGTCCTGCGCGAAATCGGTGATCCCCACCCGAACCGCCTTCCCCTCGACCCGCGCCCATTCGTGTTCGCGGGTGTACTTCACGTCATCGGGGTACTCCACGTGCCGCCTCCTTCACGTCTCTCGTGATCGGCCCTCACACCGGAGCTGGACGCCCGAAGGGATCGGGGGCCACGGAGATCTCCTCCAGCGCCAGACTTCGGATGTCCTCGGCCGAAGGCGACCTGCCCCGTCGCTTGCCCTTGTGAATCATGCGCTCCAGCAACGAATCGACCTTGTGTCCGCACCGTGGACATTCGCCGAGCCGCCCGCCGGCCGGAGCGATGCCCCGGTTCCCGCACTGGGGGCACCCCCACAGATGCTTTCGCCCGGAGAGCTTTCCCCGCTTCGCCCGCGCCTGCCCGTTCACCTCCACGATGTCCAGCGCGAAGTCCACCACCGGCGCATTGCTGATCGCGGTCCCGACCCCGAACGCGTCCGCGTACCGATTCAGCGCGAGGATCTCTCGTTCGTCGAGGCCGCCCGACACGAAGAGCTTCACGGTCGAGAACCCCCGCGCGTCGGGCTCCCACCGGACCTCCCGCAGGATCGCGCCGAAGTCCCCGCGCCGGGATGCCGGCGTGTCGAGGCGGACAGCCGCCAGACGCTTCCCGAGGGTGAGCGCCGCGGCCAGCGCCCCGAACTTCTCGTCCTGGAACGTGTCGATCAGGGCGACGCGAGGGACCCGTCTGTCGATCACCTGGTCGAACGCGCGCCACGCCCGCTCCTCGCCCAGGATGAGGATGAGGGAGTGGGACATCGTCCCGACCGGGTCGATGCCGATCATCTCCCCACTCTTGACCGCCGCGACCCCGTCGCACCCACCGATGTAGGCCGCGCGCTCGATCATCGGGGTGATGGCCGGATGCATCCGTCGCGCACCGAACGAATACACGGGGCGGCCCGGTCCCGCGGCCAGCTTGCATCGCGCGGCCACGGTCGAGACGCCGCTGGCCTGGCAGAGCAGTCCGAGCAGGGCCGTCTCCAGGATTCCGAAATCGAGGTAGGGGCCGGAGATCACCAGCACCGGCTCCTCCTGGTAGAACACGCTTCCCTCCGGCAGACCCTCGACCTCCAGCGGATGCCCATCCAGGAGGCTCAACGCCTCGTCGAGGCCGCCCAACAGCGCCCAGCCCCAGTCCTTCGGCAACTTCGAGGCCCGGATCTCGGCAACCACGTTGGGGTTCTCGCCTTCGGTTCGCAGGACCTCACGACCTCGAAGGAAGTAGACGTCGGTCACCTCGCCGGCGCGGATCTCCTCCGGCGAGGCCATGTAGAAGCCTCCGGTCACCCAGCGACCCCCGCGTGAGCCGAGCCTGACGTCACGATGCGGGTGGGAGGCCCTGAACCGGACCGACGGGGTCGACCGCGTGGCCGCTTCACGCTCGCATCTCCTCGACCAGCGAGGCGAACTCCGCCGCCAGCGCAGCGGCGGCCTCGGGCGATGTCGACTCGGCCCACACCCGGACCACCGGCTCCTGCGGATGGGGCACCACCAGCGCCCAGTCATCGCCCCGATACATCTTGAGCCCGTCGATGGTGACGACCTCTTCCCCGTTCATGAGCTCGAGGAGCCGGCGCATGACGGTGCCCTTCGACTCCCACGGCGTCGGCACGTCCCGTCTGGCGACATACGCTGGGGGCAGCCGGTCGACGACCTCCCGGAGGGTCAGACCGGTCACCGCGAGCAGCTCGAGCAGCTTCGCCAGTGCCATGACGCCGTCGAAGGCGCTCAGGAACTCGGGGAAGACGAAGCCCCCCTCTTCGTCCCCGCCGAAGACCACGTCCCCCCGGGCGGTCGCCTCCATGAGGGCGGCGGGCGTCGTGGCGGTCCACACGACGTCGCCGTTGCGGGATCGAACCAGTTGCTCGGCCACGCGCGAGGTCGCGACCGGCAGGGCGATCCGCGGTTCGGCCGTGGTCTCGGCGACGAGCCAGACGAACGCCAGCAGCGCCGTGCGCCCCCGGAGGATCCGGCCGGCGCCGTCGACCAGATGGAGGCGGTCGCCGGTGGAATCGAACCGGGCCGCCAGCTCTGCGCCGCTCGAGCGGACCAGACGGGCCAGGTCCGCCAGCCGTTCCTCGTCGATCACCCCGTTGACCGCCAGGACCTCCCCGCCCAGGCGTCCCATCACCCGTGGTCCGGTGAGCGAGGTGCCACCACATGCGTAGTCGATCACCAGCTTGGGCCGGCGGGCCCGAACGGCGTCCGCGTCGACGACGTCCAGGAGGCCCTGCAGGTAGTAATCGCGAGCCCGGGCGGGGAAGCTCAGTTCCCCGATCTCGTGGTGGAACGCGCGCCGAAGGTCGTCCCGATAGAAAGACCGTTCCAGCTCGCGCTGCATCCCGGGCGGGACGTCGATCCCGTTCTCGTCGAAGAACTGGATCTCCACGGACTCGGCGTCGAACGGGGCCGATCGGACCGCGAAGCCCCCCACAGCGCGGGCCGACCGGGCGTAGAAACGAGCGGCGGGTTCCGGCACCAGTTCTAGGTCGTGGCAGTCGAGGCCGGCCGAATTGATGCCCGCGATCATGGCCCGTTTGACGATCCGGGCGGGCCTGGTCAGGTCGCGACAGGTCACCACCGTCGACCCCTTCGGCAGGATGCTCGCGTAGGCGAGGGCCAGGCGGACAGCCATCTCCGGCGTGATGTCGATGTTGATCAGGCCGCCGACCCCCCGGGACCCGAACAGGCTGCGGGCCCCCGACGACTGCCACACGATCGACTCCGACACGATGGCCCCCGGGTCGACCGTCTTGAAGGGATAGACCTTCACCTGAGGGTTCAGGACGGCGGCTTCCCCCACATGGCAGTCGTTGGCGACGACGACACCCTGGTCCAACCGGGCTCCGAACCGGACGTCGGAGTGCCTGCCCAGGACGCAGCCCCGGAGGCTCGCCGACGACCCGACGTACGCGTAGTCGTGGACCACCGCATGGTCCAGGAAGGCCCCCGCTTTCACGATCACCCCGCGGCCGAGCACGGTGTAGGCACGCAGGGTGGCGCCCCCCTCGACCTTCGTGTCGGGCCCGACGTAGAGGGGACTGCGAACCTCCACATCGGGGTGCACCTCTGCCCCTTCGCCCAGCCACACCCCGGGCTCGACCTCGAAACCCTCGATGTCGATGTTCACGTCACCGTCCAGGGCTGCCCGGTGGGCGGCCATGTAGGCGTCCAGGGTGCCCACGTCGGTCCAGTACCGATCGGTCACGTAGCCGAAGATGGGGAATCCCTTCTCGAGCAGGAGCGGGAAGAGGTCCTTCGAGAAGTCGAACGCCTCCCCCTCCGGGACCAGGTCGAGCACGTCTGCCTCGAGGACGTAGATCCCGGTGTTGACCGTGTCGCTGAACACGTCGCCCCACACCGGCTTCTCCAGGAAGCGCTCGACACGTCCCTCGTCGTCGGTGATGACGATGCCGAACTCGAGCGGATCCTCCACTCGCTTCAACGTGACGGTGACCGCGGCGCCTTTGTTCCGGTGGAATTCGATCAACTCGGTCAGGTCGACGTCGGTGAGCGCATCGCCCGAGAGGACCAGGAATCGGTCCCCCAGCATCCCACGGGCGTTGCGGACGCTCCCGGCCGTGCCGAGCGGCTCGTCCTCCGCGGCATATTCGAGCCCCATCCCCAGGTTCGAGCCGTCCCCGAAGTAGTTGCGAACGATGCTCGCCAGGAAATGGACCGTGGCGACGGCCTCGGTGAGGCCGTGCGATCGGGCCAGCCGGAGGACGTGGTCCATCATCGGGCGACCGAGGATGGACAACATTGGCTTGGGTTCATTGCTGGTCAGCGGGCGAAGCCGGCTTCCTTCGCCGCCTGCCATGACCACGGCCTTCATGCCGGAATCATATCGGGCGACCCGATCCTGCCCTTCGGGTGATCCTTTCGAACCGTCACCTCGTCACGTTCCGCCGCGTTCGGTTCCCGTTGCGGCTCCTCGAGCCCGGATGGCCCGGACGATGTCGATGCCGTAGAGGATCCCGGCCCCGTAGTAGAGGATCGCGCCGATCACGAACGCGACCCACCCGACCGGCAGGGCGACCTCGTGGAACAGCAGCCGGAAGCGGCCCCAGGCGATCAGGGGGATCCCGAACATCAGGGCGAAGGTGGCCACCTTCCCGATCCACCGCACATCCAGGCGGACCTTCATCCGGACCAGGAGGAAGGCCCCGGCGATCAGGATGAGGCCGTCCCGGACCAGGACGACGAGGGCCGCCCACAGGGGGAACGCGTCTCGGACGACCAGCGAAACGAGCGCCGCGGCCAGCGCCAGTCGGTCCGCCACGGGGTCGAGCACCTTTCCCAGCGTCGAGACCTGCCCGGTGTGGCGGGCGACGTAGCCGTCGACCCAATCGGTCGCCACCACCCCGCCCAGAAGCAGGAGCCCCACGGCCTCGGTGCCGTGGTGCAGCAACAACGACACGAAGACCGGGATGAGCAGGATCCGGGTCAGCGAGATCAGGTTCGGGACGGTCGCGATGCGATCGAGTCCGGGTTCGGCATCAGCTGGGGGTCCCGATGCGGCCCGTTGGGGCGATGCGGTGGGTTGGGGCGATTCGGCCGGAGGCTCCGTGGGCTCCTCCCGTCGGTGCGGGTTGGGGATGGGCGAGAGGATACCCGGGCATCTCGGGCATGCATCGCCTTGAGGCGATCTCTCCACGTTCGGGGGAAGTGGATTGCGAAGGGGCGCAGGACTCGATCGACCGGACCGATTCGACCTGAGGTTCTCCTTCAGTGTCTTGGAGTTGGCCGTCGCACCTCGAGGGCCGGTGACAGCCTCCACCTCTGCTCGAACCGGCCGCATCCGCCGTCACTCCGAACGCGATCGATGCCAGCCCGTGATCGGGCCGTTCTGATCGGACGATCATGTTGAACGCTGGCGTGGTGTAGCCGTGACACAGGTCTCGGCCGCGGCCCGCCCGGCAAATCGCGAGGCGTTCGCGCCGACGGCTTGGACCTCACCATGCAGATGAACCTCAGGTGCCTTCGAGCCGTTCATGCGACCCGTTACTCCTCGGTCCAGGCGCTGCCATCCCATGTCCACGGTGTCCCTCAGTGACATGCTCCCGTTCGCGCCTCCGAATACCACGACCTCCCGCCTTGCCGCGTCGTACGCCATCCCGGCCAGCCGCCGCGGGGGGGCGAGGAACGCCGATGAGGGGTCGGAGACAGGGCACTCCGGCTCGACACCGGCGAAGGACCTGATCGGCCGCTTCCGGGGGTGGAGATCGCGGCACCAAGCAGGAAGACCAAAGGGCCGACCACGGGAAGAGCTCAGCCGTCGGCGCGGCGTTGACGGACCTTGGGACCGTGAAGGGTGGGTGGTCAGCCTGGGCCTCCCGCGCCGACCCAACCAAGGCCATCCCTCCTGAGATGCACCTTCCCTGTCGGGCCGGGGAGATTTGAACTCCCGACCTTCTGACCCCCAGTCAGACGCGCTAACCAAGCTGCGCCACGGCCCGAGCTCCATCAGTCTACCGTCCGGCCATCCTCATGCCCGCGTCGACGTCGCCTTTCGAACGTCGTCAGCGAGCTCGGCGCCGGCCCGACGCTCCACGCCCTCGACCCTTCGCGCCCTTGTCGGGGTGGCGCGCCCGGAAGGAGAGCCGGACCGGGACTCCCTCGAAGGCGAACTCCCGCCGGAGCGTGTTCTCGAGATACCGGGCGTACGACGTTCCTGGAAATGAGAGCCCGAACACGACGAACGTCGGAGGGCCGGTCGAGACCTGGGTCCCGTACAACGCTCGCCCGGTCCCTCGAGGTGGGGGGTACGAGGCGACGGCGGCCTCGAGGGCGCGATTGACCTCCGAGGTCGGCACCCGTTTCGTCCACGCCGAGCGCACGCCCAGAAGAGCCGGGATGAGCCGGCGAACCCCCAAGCCGGACAGGGCGGAGGTTCGCACGACGGGTGTGCCCGGAAACAGCTTCAGATCCTGCGTCAGGTCGATGAATCGCTTGGCCCGGTCCTCGCTCGGGACGAGGTCCCACTTGTTGAGCGCCGCGACCATCCCCCTGCCCGCCTCGGAGATCCTGGCCGCGATCCGCTTGTCCTCGCCCGTCAACCCCTGGCTCGCGTCGATCACCAAGAGCGCCACGTGAGCCTCGTCGATCGCCCGAAGGGAGCGCAGGAGCCCGTAGTACTCCACGTCCTTCACCTTGGGCAGGCGGCGGAGCCCGGCGGTGTCCACGAACCGCAGGGTCCGACCGTCCACCTCGACAACAGAGTCGATCGCATCTCTGGTCGTCCCTGCTTCCTCGTGGACGACGGCGCGCTCGTCGTGCAGAACCCTGTTGAAGAGGGATGACTTGCCGACGTTGGGCCGACCCACCAGTGCGAACCGAGGGATATCATCCTCCAGTTCAGGTTGAGACCCCCCCGGGATGAGCTCAAGGATGCGGTCGAGCAGATCTCCCGCTCCTCTCCCGTGTTGGGCGGAAACCGCGAACGGCTCCCCGAGGCCCAGCGAGTGGAACTCGGCCGCCAGAGGTTCCTGAGCTTCGGCGTCGACCTTGTTGACGACGACCAGCACCGGCCTGGCCGTTCTTCGCAGATCCCCGGCGATCAGCTCGTCCGCCTCGAGCACGCCGGTGGTCGCGTCCACGACCAGCAGGATCAGGTCGGCCTCCTCGGCAGCCCGGCCCGCCTGGCGGGCGACCGCGGCCTCGATCCCACTCGGCCGATGCACGAACCCGCCCGTATCGATCAGCGCGAAGGTTCGACCACCCCACATCACGAGGCGCTCCAATCGGTCGCGGGTGACGCCGGCCGACTCGTGACTGATCGCGTCCCGTCGGCCAAGCAACCGGTTGAGCAGCGTCGACTTGCCCACATTGGGTCGACCGACGATCGCGACTCGGGGCACCCGCCTCGCATGTCCATCCGGCCGATCCTCCATGAGCGACCGCACATGAAGCAGCCGCACCACCTCCTCAAAAACCTGATCCGCGTCCATGGCAGACGAGTCCAGAACGACCGCGTCGGGGGCCGGCACGAAAGGGTTGGTCTTCGAATCCACCTCGTCACGTGAGGCGATCGCCGCTCCGGCGGCGCGATCGCCTCCTCGCTCACGCTGCCGACGGCTCGCCCTGGTCTCCGGTGTGGCGGACAGGAAGACCTTGAAATCGGCCTCCGGCGCCACGACGCTCCCGATGTCGCGTCCCTCGACCACACCTCCCCCCGATGCCAGCCGGCGCTGCTCGGCTCGAAGAATCGATCGCACCTCCGGATGCTTCGCCACCTGGGAGACGACGGCCTCGACATCACGGGACGCCAGTCGGGCGTCCGGAGGTCGGCCGTCGATCCTCAGCTCCCCATCCCGGTCCATCGAGAACGAGATGGACGTGGCGAGCTCGGCGAGCCGCGCGCCATGGTTCGGTGTTATCCGAGCATCGAGGGCCCTCGCCGCCACCGCTCGGTACATGAGGCCGGTGTTGAGGTAGGGCACGCGAAGGTGTTCGGCCAGCCTTCGGGCGAGGGTGGACTTGCCCGCCCCCGCCGGGCCGTCCACCGCGATCAGCAGCGGCCGTCCAGACTCACCGGTCACCGCGGCCCCCTCCCCGACACGAGTCCAAGTCGAACATTGAGGTCGACGGTTTCACGTGGAATACGCCGAGCCGACTTCGGTCCCATGGTGAAGATCAACTTCGCCTGGAGGTTGTGCCTTGGCCCACCCGTGATCTCTTGGGAAGACGGAGTCTTCTCTGGGCGGGTCGTACCGCTGCCTGGTCGAGGCTCGTTGCCCGATACAGCGCTTGGATCTCCTCGGCGTCCAGGGCCCGCGTGACCCCAGGAGCGAGCCCCTCCAGCCGGACCGGGCCGAACCGAACCCGGACCAACCGGGAAACTCGGTATCCCACCGCATCGAACATCCGACGGACCTCCCGCTTCTTTCCCTCCAGCATGACGAGGCGCACCGCGGACCGACCACCCGACCTCTCGAGCGGCCCGACGCGAGCGGCTCGGGCCCGGCCGTCGACGAGCTCCACACCGGCGACCAGCCGCCTGGCCGCGCTCCGTGGCATGGATCCCTCCACCTCGACCAGGTACTCCTTCTCGATGCCGAAGCTGGGGTGTTGGAGCCTGTGGGCCAGCTCCCCGTCGTTCATCAAGAGAAGTAGGCCCTCTGATTCCCGGTCCAGCCGACCGACTGGAAAGACCCGCGGCCACGGGGGGATCAAGCCGGCGATCGTGCGCTCCGCATGTGGATCGCGCATCGTCGTCGTGACACCCCGTGGCTTGTTGAGCGCCAGATACCGCAGGTCTGGGTCCGCGGGCACCGGGACGCCGTCGACGCTCACCCGCTCGGTCAGAGGATCGACCCGATCCCCCAGTGTCGCCAACCGCCCATCGATCGAGACCCGGCCGTCGCGGATGAGGTCCTCCGCTGCCCTCCTCGAGCCGAAGCCCGCGCGCGCCAGGACCTTTTGGAGGCGCTCACCCTGCCGGCCGGCACCTGCCTCAGAGGTCCGCGCCGGGCGACCCTTCCGTGCCTGGGTCCGGCCCCGACGGACGGACCCGGCGGGACCCTCCTGCTCGGGCGCCCTCGGATCAGGCGCCTTCGCCCGACGAGGGGGTCGCCCCGGCGGTGGCATCGTCGAGCAGGGGCGCGATAGGCGGAAGGGCGGCCAGAGAGGGAAGTCCAAGCCGTTCCAGGAATTGGTTCGTGGTTCCGAACAGGACGGCTCGCCCGGGGCCGTCATCCCGACCGACCTCGGCGACGAGGCCGCGCTCGGCCAGCGCCCGGAGCACTCCGTCCGAATCGACCCCCCGGATGCCGGACACCTGATACCGCGTCACAGGCTGCTTGTACGCCACGATGGCCAGCGCCTCCAGTGAGGCCTTGGTCAGGCGAGCATGCCTGGATGACAGGATGAACTGCTGGACATAGGGGCTCGCTTCGGGATGGGTCAGCATCCTCCACCCTCCCGCAACCTCCTTGAGCGTGATACCCGAGCCCCGCCCTTCGAGCTCGCCGGCCAGGTCCCGAAGGACGGCCTCCACGTCGCGCCGGCCGACCTCGACCGCCTGTGCCAGGACAGAGGACGGCACGGGCTCATCGGCCAGGAAGAGGATCGCTTCCACGGCCCTGCGGACCTCCGATGCCCGCCCGTGCTCTTCGTCTCCGTCACCCATCGTTGGGCTCTCCTTCCCAGTCATCTGCCGATCCACTCGAGGTTCGGTCCGCCTCGGTCGCTGGAGGCGAACGATCGCCCGCGAAGCCCTGAACGTCAGATCGAGCTTTGGCTCCATGTCCGGTGCCGGATGGCGATCTCCAGCCGACCACTCCCACTCGCCGCACTTCGATGTCACCGAACAGGCCAGCCTGGCGGATGTCGATCTCCCCTTCACGGTACAGCTCGAGCAGGGCCAGGAATCGGACCACCACGTCGATGCGCTCCTCACAGTCGACCAGGAGTTCGCGGAACGACGCCCGGTCACTCATGTTCAGGTGTCGCTTGACGGCGTCGATGGCTTCTCCGAGGGTCACCCTGATGGGGGTGACGTGGGAAAGATCGAGGTCCGGCGCCGGTGCAAGAACGTGGGCCGCGGTTCGCGCCAGGCTCTCGGGGGTGACCGCTCCATCACGTCCGGGTAGAGGTCGGCGAACTCCGGAGGCGGGGCGCCCGTCCGGGGAACCATCAGGGCGGCCCCGGCCATGACCTCCGCCATGGTCAGGGCAACCTGCCGAAAGGCCGCCAGCTCTCGGCTCCGGGCGTAGAGAAGATCCGGCGAGACATCGCCGATGAGGTCCTCTTCAGCCCCCGGCCTGGCCGTCCTGGGGAGCAGCCGGCCGACTTTGAGCTCGAGCAGCAGGGCGCACACCGCGAGGAACCAGGTCGATTCATCCAGATCCCACCGCCCCATCTCCCGCGAGCCACGGTCCAGAAACGCGGTGGTCACGTCCGCAACGGCCACATCGCAGACGTCCATCTTCTGGTCGAGGAGGAGATCCGCGAGCAGCCGGAATGGCCCGGTGAACAACGCGAGTTCGACCGTGAAGTCTGCTCCGGGCCCGCTCACCGATGGCACCGTTCGTCGCGATCGCCCCCGCGCCGATCGCGCGGCTGGTCGAGGTGGCTCGAGGCGATCGCGATCGCCATTGGCGCCCCCGGCCCGCCGGGCCATGGCCCGGAGGCTCCTGGAGACGCGTCGATGGCGTCGTGTGTAGGGTCGATGCGGCCGATGGGGTCGATGCGGGTCATGCTATCGGCGCTCTTCAACACCTTCAATCATTCATGGGAGCCCGCATTCGGACCCCACCACCACCCGGCAGATCCCGTTTCCGACCGCGCTCACGAAACTGAAGATGGGACCCGCAAAGAGGAAGAAGATCACCAGGGCGAACAGGGGCAGGTACTGATCGAGGCCCGTGTAGACCTCCTTCGCCCTCGGGGGGAGGAATCGGGCCAGGATCCGCGACGCGTCGAGACCAGGGACGGGGACGATGTGGAGGACCGCCATCACCACGGTCGTTTGGAGCAGCGCGATCAGGAGAAGTTGGAGCTGCCCTCCCGGGGTCAGGACCCGTAGCACCAGGCCGACGACAACGGCCAGCAGGAGGTTCGCGGCGATGCCGGCCAGCGCGATCAGGGTCACGTCTCGGTCTCTCCTGGAGGTCCACGGACCCACGGGCTGAGGCTTGGCGTACGCGAAGATCGGAAAGAGCGGGTGCCCGAACAGGACCGGGAGCAGGAGGATGCCCGGGAGAACCAGGGAGCCGAAGAGATCAAGGTGAGGTCGAGGGTCCAGCGTCAAGCGTCCGGCCTGCCTCGGCATGGGGTCGTGCAAGCGAGTCGCAACGAAGGCGTGCGCGTACTCGTGGATCACCATCGCCGCCAACACGCCGATCGCCAG
>WNFV01006107.1_pt1 | contig 14372 bp, 7 predicted proteins | sample 5400101 | NCBI WGS metagenome assembly WNFV01 (sample SAMN13153361, study PRJNA577476) | soil metagenome | isolation source: 115 cm soil or saprolite under grassland replicate 1 | place: USA:California | collected 2016-06-15 | reverse complement strand
GCGCAGCACGTCGAAGAGCCAGCGGTGCTTGCGGTCGGCGTAGGTCGCGCACTTCGTGAGATCGACGATGGGCACCTGGTAGATGTCGGACGACGCGAGATAGTGCAGGCTGACGGAGTCGTCGGGATACGCGACCGTGCGGAGGAAGGCGATCAGGAGCCGGACCTCGGGCCGCCCGTAGAGCCCGGCATTGCCCGAGAAGGTCCACGGGATGCCGCGCATGTTGAGCGCGCGCAGGAAGGGGTCGGCGTCGTGGTTGGCGCGCACGAGGATGGCGAGGTCCCGGTAGGGGCGACCCTTGGCGTGCTCCTCCGCGATCATCGCCGCAACCTGGTCGGACTCGCTCGACACGGTGTCGAAGCAGAAGTGCTCCGGCGCCTTGCCCACGCGAAGGCCGCCGCCGGGCCCCGTGGAGATCAGGCGCTTGTCGATCCGCTGGGCGACCTCGAGGCGGTCGGGGTTGTTGTACTGGATCAGCCGGTAGGCGGCGTCGAGGATGGCTTGCGGTGAGCGCCGGTTCTCCTGCAGGACCACCTTCCGGGCCGCGGGATAGGTGGAGTCGAAGTCGAGGATATTGCTCATCGACGCGCCGCGGAAGCGGAAGATGGCCTGATCGTCGTCGCCCACGACGGCGATGTTGCGATGTCGCGCGGCGAGCAGCTTGACCAGCTCGAACTGCGCGTAATTGGTGTCCTGGAACTCGTCCACGAGGATGTAGCGGAAGCGCTCCTGACAGCGCTTCAGGATGTGCGGGCGGGTGCGGAAGAGCCGCAGGGCGAGGACGATCTGGTCGCCGAAGTCCACCTGCCCCCGCCGCGCCATGAGCGTCTGGTACTGCGCGTACGTCCGGGCCAGCTCCAGGTGCTGCCCGGCCTCGAGGCGCGACTCCTCGTCGCCCGCCCTCGCCCTCAGCGTCTCCACGTGCGCCAGGTACTCCTCGGGGCTCACGTCCTCGTCCTTGAGCCGGCTGATCTGGCCGAGGATGGCCTGCAGGTGGCGCGTGGGGTCGCCCAGCGGGCGGTAGTGCTCGAGCGGGAACTCGAACAGGTGGTCGCGGAGGAAGATCACCTGCTCGGCGCGGGTGAGCACGCGGAAGTCGGGCGTGAGCCCCAGTTCCAGCGCGTTCTCCTTGATCAGCCGGTCGCCGAAGGCGTGGAAGGTGGAGAGCTGCACGTCGGCGTAGCCGTAGGGCACGAGCGTGTCCACCCGCTCCTCCATCTCGACGGCGGCCTTGTCGGTGAAGGTGAGCGCGAGGATCTCGGAGGGGCGGGCGCGCCGGGTCGCGATCAGATAGGCGATGCGCCGGGTGATCACGGTGGTCTTGCCCGTGCCGGCGCCCGCGATGATGAGCAGCGGGCCCGCCTCGTGAGTGACCGCCGCGGTCTGGGCCTCGTTCAGGCCCTCGAGGATTCGCTCGGCGCCACGGGAAGTCTCCGCCATCCTGGGCGAAACTATACCATCAGAGGACATTGGCCGTGCCGCCGGGCCACACGGCGAGCGGCATCGAGCCCCCGGGCCAGAGGTTGCATCGCCTCGTTCACGGTGCCGTCCCCGCCGTTAAACCACGCTCGTCTGCGCGCCGGCCGCGAGCGCCTCGCGGCTGAGGCGCGTGGCATCTCGGGGCGCCTCGGTCCCGTGGGCTTCCGCGGTGATGCCGCGTCGCCCGAGCGCTTCCACCATCTTCGACACCGACTGGCGCCGATCGCGGCGACGCTCGGAGCCCGGGTTGTAGATGACGGCCAGGCGCCCCATCCAGCGCCGCTCGCCAGCCAATCGGAAGGGGGCCTCAACGGCCCCCTCCGAGGCCTCCCGCGAAGACAGGGTTGCGCCGGCAAAGGCGGCATTCGTACCTCGATCACGTCGCTTTTGTCCGACAGGCCGCTAACGGCGGATCTCGGTGCTGTCGGAGGCCAGCAGCTCGTCCAGCTCGGCGCGGGTCACGAGGGGCACGTCGCCCCAGACCGTGCACTTCAGCGCGGCCAGCGCCGTCGCCGCGTTTACCGCCTGCTGGGCCGTGCGCCCGGTCAGCGTTGCCCAGAGAAAGCCCGCGGCATATGCATCCCCCGCGCCCACGCGGTCCACGACCGAGACGGTGTAGAGCCGCGACGGGCGCAGCACGGCTGCGCCGTCGGTCAGCACCGCGGAGCCACCCTCGCCCAGGGTGAGGGCGATGATCGCTCCGGGCGCGAGCGCGCGGAGCCCTTTCAGAACGTCTTCGGGCGACCCGACCAACTCGAAGACGGTGTGCGCGTCGTCCGAGCCGACGAAGAGATAGCGCAGCCGCGGGAGGATCTCCTGCAGGAACTCGCGCGCCGCCTTGGGCGCCCACAGGCGCGAACGATAGTTGACGTCGAACGAGACCGGCACGCCGGCGCCCGCGGCCTCGGCGAGCGCGCGCCGCAGCACATCGCGCAGGTTGTCGCCGAGCGCGGCCGTAACGCCCGAGAGGTGAAGCAGCCGCGCGCGGCGCACGAGGGCCCAATCCACCTCGTCGGGAACGAGCCGGGCCACCGCAGAATCGCGGCGGTCGTAGAGCACGCGCACGGGGCGCGGCGCCGCGCCGTATTCGAGGAAGTAGAGCCCCATGCGGCTCGCGGGCCGCCGCAGCACACCCGCGCAGTCCACGCCATGGCTGGTCAGCTCCCGCACCGTCCGATCACCCCAGACGTGCTCGGCCGGCAGCGCCGAGATCAGCGCGGTCCGGAGCCCGAGCCGGGCGCAGGCCACCGCCACATTGGCCTCCGCCCCTCCGACCTGCACGTCGAGCGAGCCGGTCTGCTCGAGACGCTGGGGCGCCGGTGCGGCCAGGCGAAGCATGACCTCGCCGAGGCCGACCAAGTCGTGGCGCGTCATTGGGCCCTCACGAGGCGGGCGCGAGGTGCAGCGTGAACGTGGTCCCGAGGATCAGGGAGGAGGTCACGGACTCCAGGTGCCGGTCCGGGCCGAAAGCAACTCGGGCCGGATGGGTCGGGCGCGCCCAGGAAGAGAAGCCCGTCAAGTCCACCAGCGCCGTAAGGCGCCCGGTGGCCGTGTCCGGCGCCGCGCGGAATCGCATGGTCGCAAGCTCAGCGTGGTAGCCGCTCGGCGAGACGTCGTCCGGCCCCTCGTTCACCGGCCGCGCCCGCCGGACGACCGTGATGCGGAAGGCGCCGTCAGGGTCAGCGTCCAGCGCATTCGCGGCGAAGTTGAGCTCGGCCGAGATGAGGTCGTCCACGTGCTGCCCTGGCCCGAGCCGCACCACGTCATCCACCTGCCGGCGGCGGCCCAGCAGGAGTGTATAGCTCACCAAGTGATACTCGATTAGCCTGTGGTCGTAATCGTAGGTGAGCGCCAGCCGATTCTCCCGGCCCCTGACGGTGTGGAAGCTCCGGGTCTCTGTGGGCATGAAGCGCCCCTCTCGGATGAGCCCCGCGGACTCCGTCCGAGCGGTCACCCCAGGCCCTTTCCCGCTCATCGTCACACGGTAGCGCCCCGCAGCCCGGTCGATCTCCTCCGCCACGCTTCCCGAAAGGGTAAAGGTCAAAAGGTTAAAGAGGACGCCTATATTCGCCTCGTACGCTCGGACCCTGCGCTCGGTCACGTCGCTGAGCGCCGGACACGGCAGGAAGAGGCTGAGCCAAGGCAAAGCGAGGAAGCTGCGGCGGGACAAAGCAGGGCTCATCAGGCCGGTTATTGTACCTGATGCGAAGGACCGGGTCGTGGGTCAAGTCGTGGGTCAATTTGAATGACATCAGGCGATTGAATGACATCGGGCGACTGACCAGCCATTTTCCGATCATGTATAGTTGGGATCCGGCAGAGGCGCGGCCGCCTTGCATTGCTAGCACTACAAATTCCTCCGCATCCGCCAGACCAACCGAGCGACGCCGGTGATGGAGGGGTGGGGGTCGTCGGCCTGCTCGATCAGGTTGATTCAAATTGACCCACTACCGAGAACCTAGGAATTTGGATTTGACGCGTGATTTTCTGCTAATCTAAAAGCTCCGCCTTATCTTATTATTAGGAGCGCGCTGGGACATGAAACACTCCCGCCGGGTAGTCATCACGGGGCTTGGAATAGTCTCTCCCATCGGTATCGGCAAAGATGCCTTCTGGCAAAACCTGATTGCCGGCAAATCCGGCGTGGACTACATCACGGCCTTCGACCCTTCGCCCTATTCGTGCCACGTCGCGGCTGAAGTCAAGGATTTCAACCCAGCCGAGTTCATTAGCAGCCGTAGGGCAAAGATGATGGGACGCTTCTCCCAGTTCGCGCTGGCCGCGACTCGTCTGGCCCTGGAGGACGCGAACCTTCAGATTAAGCCGTCTCTCTCGCGGAAAACAGCAATATGCTATGGGACATCCGTCGCTGGACTGGAGGTTGCGGTCGCCGGCGTCGAAGACTTCCTCAAGGAAGGTGTAGGGGTAATAAAGCCATGGACAGCCCTTGAGTACCCGCCCCACGCTTCATCGAGTTATATCGCCATCGAATTCGGAATAGAAGGCCCAGCACTCTCCGTCTCCTCCAACTGCTGTACTGGCATCGATACCATTTGTGCCGCGTATAGTCAGATCTCCGGCGGGACGGCAAAGGTCGTACTCGCGGGAGCGTGCGACGCACCTATATTCCCTGCGATCTTCGACTCGTTTTGTACGCTCGGTGCGCTCACGAAGAGAAACGACGAACCGAAGAAGGCTTCACGGCCCTACGACCTCCTGAGAGATGGCCTGGTCCTAGGAGAGGGGGGAGGAACACTCATCCTGGAAGATCTGGAGTTCGCTCTCGACCGTGGCGCGAAGATCTATGCAGAGGTTCTAGGACACAGGTCTGCAAGCGAAGCCATCGGCATGCGAAAGGGAGATCGCTCTGGCAGGGTCATGGCGGGAGCCATCGAGGAGGCGGTCAGGGCAGCACACCTCTCTTCACAAGACATCGACCACATCAACGCCCACGGGAGCTCAATCCCAGATTTCGATATCTGCGATACACAGGCGTTCAAACATGCACTTGGCGATCACGCGCACCACATTCCCGTCACGTCCATCAAGTCTATGGTCGGCCAGCCAATCTCCGTTGCGGGCATCCTACAGACCGCAGCTGCATGCCTCTCTATCGAGCATCAATTGGCTCCCCCCACTATTAACCAGGAGGTCCCGGATCCTCAGTGTGATCTCGATTATGTGCCAAACAGCTCCCGCGTTGCTCGTATAAGACATGTGCTGATCAACAACCACAGTTTTGGCGGCAGTGTGGCGGCACTGGTCATAGGGCGTGTCCACCAATAGCATTACGTATTCCGTAGTTCCAGATTCCCAGCTCCTCGGCGCGATCGCCCTTTGTATCGCTGTGGTGACTCTTGGAGTTTTTGTCATGCTTCATAATCCGCGAGCTGCCATCAACCGGCGCTTCGGCATCATGGCTCTCACCACAGCCGGATGGATCCTAACCATCTCACTGGCTTTAGCAGCCAAAGATCCCCAGCTCACCGTAGCACTCGGCCGGACAGGTTTCGCTTTCGCTAGCGGTATCCCGTTCTCGTTGGTATGGATGGTTGATGCCGTCTCGGCCCCACAAGGAACGAGCCGCCTAGTTCGCATCAATGTGCTAAGACTTCTGTGCCTCATCTTCATCCTCGCCTCGTTCTCGCACCTCATCGTTGCCAGCGCAACGCCAAGCTTCCCGCGTGCCAACTTCGTCTATGGGCCTGTTCACCGATTCTTTAGTGTCTACTTCCTGCTTTGCTTCGCTTCTGGACTTTACGCCCTATGGAGAACAATCAGATCTGCGTCGGGACTCGAACGGCTGCAGCTCCGATACCTTCTCCTAGGTATCTCTCTCACTGGTGCCGGAGCAATGACCACCAATCTCTTGATTCCGGTCATTTGGCACACTTCCCGATATAGTGGGCTCGGTCCTTATTTCTCGCTCCTCTTCTTCTCTTTCTCTGCTCACGCGATCATCCGCTATCGGCTAATGGATGTTAGAGTTGCCATCCGGAGGGGTCTAGTTTATGTCTTCGCTATTCTCATCTCTGGATCGCTCTTCTTACTGGCTGCGGAGTTGCTTAGGCAACTCGCCGGATATGACAAAGACCGCGTCCCTCTGTTTGAGGCGCTCGTAGTAGCACTAGCCCTGGCTATTTTTTTCCAGCCTCTCAAGAGCTGGATCCAACGTTCCCTCAACAGATATGTCTATCGAGAGGCCTACGATTACCAACGCACCGTCAGGGACGCTAGTCGCCGGCTAAGCACAACGCTAGATCTCGATCCCCTCCTCGACTACCTTGCTAACGTCATCGAGAACGCGTTCAAGGTGGAAGCCGTCACTGTCTACTTACAAGATCCCTCCTCTAAGACCTTCACGCCGAGAACATCCACGAGAGGACAACAATGGCATCAAGTGCCTTCGAATTTACTGATCCCACAGACATCACCCCTAGTAAGGTTCCTTCAGTCCGAACGGAAGACCCTCGTACGGGAAGAGGCTCGCAATTCCAACGACCAGCGCCTGACGGCGGCAGCCCAAACGCTTCGAGATCTCGCAGGCGACGTCGCCTTTACGCTGGCGGCCGACCAGACAATCGTAGGCATTCTAGTTGTCGGGCCGAAGCGGTCCGGAGATCCCTACTTCGCTGAAGACATCGATCTTCTCGAAACCCTAGTCAGTCAAGCGGCAGTCGCCATGAAGAATGCCCAACTCTATCGCGAGGTCGTCCTTGTCAACGAGTACGTAGACAACATCCTCTCAACCATGGACAGCGGCGTGATAGCTGTCAACGCTGCAGGGCATATCGCCCTCTTCAATCCCGCTGCGGAGCGATTGACAGGCTTCCACGCCGCAGATGTCCGCGGCGAGTCGTATCAATGCCTTCCGAACGCCTTGGCTTCACCCTTGCACGATACTCTTGAAGCCAAAGCGACCCGTTCCCAGTTCGAGACATCCATACGGGGGCCAGGCGCGACGAAAGTCCCTCTTATATATTCAACCGCGATTTTGAAGCACAAGCAGGGTTCGACTCACGGCGCTCTGATCGTCTTCAGCGATTTGACGCGCATAAAGGATCTCGAGCTTGAAAAGAGGCGCGCAGCAAGGCTTGCCTCCTTCGGTGCGCTAGCGTCGGGCGTCGCGCACGAGATCAAGAACCCCCTTGTTGCCATAAGAACATTTGCAGAGCTACTCCCGGAGCGCTTTGCGGACAGCGACTTTCGAGAGGACTTCGCGAAGGTAGTCATCAGGGAGGTCGCGCGAATAGATGACCTCGTCGGACGGCTGCGCGGAATCGCGGCCACTACCCCTCAGCAGGTCGGCACCGTCGATATACGAGAGCCAATCGCAGATACGCTCGCGCTGCTGCGAGCGCAACTCGAGCGAACGCGCACAGCTGTTCGCTGCGAGTTTCAGGACTCAGCAGCTCTCGTCGCGGTCGACGAGGCGCAGCTCAAGCAACTCTTCCTCAATCTCTTCCTGAACGCTATCGACGCCATGGTGCCGGGAGGAGAGCTAGCCATCCAGGTATCCACCAAAGAGCTACGGGGAGAGCACTGGGTAGTCTCGGAAGTATCAGACACAGGGTCCGGAATACCGGAGTCCGTGAGAACCAATATCTTCGATCCGTTTTTCACTACCAAACCACGGGGCACCGGCCTCGGACTTGCGATCTGCCGAGGCATCGCTGATGCGCACCGCGGGACCATACGGGCGGAGCAGCGAACGGACAGGTCAGGGACTAACATCATTGTTGAGTTCCCTGCGAACCTCGACATGCCCTTTAACGCCGAAGAAAAGGCTCCCATGGCTGGGGGACTCATAAGGCCGACTTGACCGACTAGCCAGACATCTCGGAACGATGCAGATAAACTTCACCGTTCTGCTACTTGGGTGCATCGCGGTCCTCAACTTGTGGATAGGAATCTATGTCTATCTCCGGGGACCACATGCCGGCCAGAACCGTGCCTTTGCGTTCATGTCAGGGACTACCAGTCTCTGGACTATCGCTATTGCCCTGGTCCATTATGGCAACGCTGGCCATGCGTGGGCACTCCGTCTCGCTTTCGCATCGGGTTGCCTAATCCCTCTCGGTGTCCTCGCCTTTATCGAGCGTCTTCCGGTCGGCCCAGTTGATCACGTTCAACTAAGAAACCGGGTATTTTCTTCGATTGGTCTGGCGCTCTGCGGGCTGTCATTCTCCCCGTGGATCGCGGTTTCTGGAGCACCTGAGCCCTATGGTGCAAGAGCAGTATATGGGCCTCTCCATCCTTTGTTCGCCGCTTATGTGATTTTATGCTTCACCTGGTCGGTTCGCCTGCTCATATCGAAATATCGCATCTCGGTAGGATTGATGCGGCTTCAGATCCGCCACCTTGTCTTCGCTTTTGCCATTCCCACTGGTCTAGGTACCGCAACAAACGTCATTGTTCCCCTGTTCCTTGGAACATCGACGCCAGGGAGGTACGGGCCATTTTTCTCGCTCGTCTTCATCGCATTGGTTGGTCACGCTATCATTCGTCACCGGCTGATGGACATTCGTATTGTGATCAAGCGAAGTATAGTGTATATCGCCGCTTTTACTGCAGCGGGCTTCGTGTTGATCACGTTGCTCGTCGCGTCGAATTTCATACTCCAAGACGAGCATCGCACTCCAATTCGTGAGATCGTCCTGGCGCTCGCCGTCGCGGTCTTCTTCAGCCCGCTCAAGGCGCAGATCCAGCGAGCATTCGACGTTTATCTGTACCGGGAGCCGTACGACTACCAGCGTACCATCCGGGAGGCCAGCCGCGCGCTGCGAGGGACGATCGAGCTTCCGGCCTTGCTGAGCTACATCGCCAACGTGATCGGCAAGACCATGAAGTCCGAGAACGTCTCGATCTACCTCCTGGAAGAGGACGAGACCTGCTTCCCTCTGGCGATGCACCTGGGAGACGGTGAGTTTCCCGACACTCTCGCGCCTTCGTCGGCGCTCCTGGCCAGGGTCGTCCGGGACCGAGAGATGATCTTCCTCGACGAGATCGTGGACGGACCGACAGCGCCCGACGCGAGCGAGCTGCGCGCCGAGTTCTGCCGCCTGCGGGCCGAGGTTGTCGTCCCGTTGGTGGAGGCGGAGCAGGTGATCGGCCTGCTCTGCATCGGCGCCAAGCGCTCGGGAGACCCGTACTTCAGCAACGACGCAGATCTGCTGGCGACGCTGGCCAACCAATCGGCTGTGGCGATCCGCAACGCGCAGACCCACCAGCGGGTCGTGCAAGTGAACGAGGAGCTTCAGAAGATCCTGAGCACCATCGAGAGCGGCGTCATCGCCGTGGGCCCCAAGGGCAAGATCGCGATTTTTAACCGGGCGGCGGAGCAGCTCACGGGCGTGCCCGCTCAGACCGCGCGAGGGCAACCCGTGGATCACCTGCCGGCGGCGCTGGCCCGGCTCATCACCATGACCGTGCAGGACGGTCAATCACGCTCCCAGGAGGAATTCGCTCTGCCCGATGCGGCGGGCCAACTGGTCCCGCTGGTGTGCTCGACATCGCCCCTGCTGAGACCTCCGGGCGCGATTGCCGGAGCGGTAGCGGTCCTGGCCGACCTCTCGCGTCTGAAGGAGCTGGAGCAGGAGAAGCGGCGCGCCGAGCGGCTGGCGTCGCTAGAGGCGATCGCCTCGGGGATGGTCCACGAGATCCGCAATCCCCTCGTGGCGATCAAGACCTTCACCCAGCTCCTGCCAGTTCGGTTCCACGACGAGGAGTTCCGGGAGACGTTCTCGCGTGTTGCCGACCGGGAGATCCGGCGGATCGACGACCTCCTCATCCGCTTCCGCACGCTCTCGTCGGCGTCGTCCCAGCCGATGGAGCCGGTGGACATCTTGGGGCCCCTCCAGGACACACTGGAGACGCTAGGCCCCCGGCTCGCGGAATGCCAGATCCAGCTCCGCCGGGTGGCCAACGGCCCCCCCCGACCCATCCTCGGCAACGCATCTCAGTTGGAGCAACTTTTTCTGAACTTGTGCTTAAATGCCATCGAGGCCATGGAAGCCGGCGGCGAACTAACGGTGCGGGTCGCGGACCTGTCCGAGGGGGGCGGCACCACTCTCCTTGTCGAGATCTCGGACACCGGGTGCGGGATTCCCGAGGAGCTGCTCGCGACGATCTTCAACCCCTTCGTCACCACCAAGGCGCACGGGATAGGCCTCGGGCTGGCGATCTGCAGGAGCATCACCGACGCCCACCACGCCCGGCTCAGCGCGCGGAACAATGTAGGCCGGCCTGGAACCACGTTCACGGTCGAGTTCCCGGTGCCCGTTGGAGCGGCCCGGGTAAGGGCGTGAGAACGGTGCTGCTGGTCTCGGCCAATGATGCATTCCGCTCGCGGATCGTCCGTGCCCTCGGCGACCGATCCGTGTTCTTCGCCTCCTCCGACGAGGAGGCGCTGAAAACGCTGCGGGTCACCCAGGTCGAGGCGGTCGTGAAGGAAGCCCTGGCGCCGCTGCGCGACGTGCCGAGCTTCATCGCGCGGGTCCGGCACGTCTGCCCGAGTTCCGTGGTGATCTGCGTGCTCCCTCCGGGTGAGGAGTCCGAGGAGGACGAGAGCGCCGCGGAGGCGGCGGACTTCGTGCTGCTCCAGCCCTTCACGTCGCGCCACCTGCAGGACGTCCTGCGACAGGCCGAGGAGAAGCTCTGCTTGCTGGAGGAGGTGGCCGCGTTCCGCTCATCCCGCAGTGGGGCATCCGGAAACGGCGCCGAAGGGTCGATCCTGGGACTGGAGCCCTCCTCTCACGCCCTCACCCAGGTGGCCAAGGAGTTCGCCAAGGCGCTGGCCGCCGGGTTCGACCTGCCGCGCGTGCTCGACCTGTTCCTGGACGCGGTAGCCGAGATGGTGCGGCCGAGCCGGAGCGCGATTCTGCTCGCGGACCAGCATGGGCGCCAGTACCGGGTGGGCGCCTTCCGGGGTCTGGTGCCCCACGTCGTGGAGGCGCTGACCCTCGCTGCCGACAGCGGTCTGCCCTTATGGCTGGCCGCCCAGGGACGCCTGATCCAGATCGACGAGGCCCACGGACGCGCCGCGGATCCGGCGGCGCGGGAGATCGCGCGGGAGATGGCGGTGCTGCAGGCGGTGGTTGCCATCCCGCTCATCTCCCACGGCGAGCTGGTGGCCGTCCTGACGCTCGGGCAGCGCATCACCGGCGGAGCCTACAGCCGTGGCGAGACGGAGATCCTCTTCAGCCTGGGAACGCACCTCGCCACGGCCATCCGCGACATCCGGGTCCATCACCTGCTCCAGTACCAGAAGGAGTTCAACGAACGTATCCTCGCGCGCATGTCGAACGGCGTCATCACCATCGGCCCGGACGAGACCATCGTGATCATGAACCGGCGCGCGGAAGAGATCCTCGGCACGTCCGCCCGCGACGCGCTGAACAAGGATCTGCGCGTGCTCCCTTCGCCGCTGGGCGATCTGCTGTTCGAGACGCTGACGCGCGGCCGCTCGGTGAATCGCGCCGAGGTCCAGCTCGCGCTCCGGAACCTGCCCCTCGAGGTCTCAACCTACCCGGTGATGGGCGACGGCACCGAGCCGCTCGGCGCCGTCCTCGTGTTCGAAGACCTCACCGCCCAGCGCCAGCTGGCCCAGGAGAAGCGCGCGGCCGAGCAGCTCAAGCTCCTCACGCGCGTTGTCGCGCGCATCGCCGACGAGATCAAGAACCCGCTCGTCTCCGTCAACGCGTTCGTGGAGCTGATCGACGAGCGCTACGATGACCCGGGTTTCCGCCATCAGTTCTCCTCCGTCGTCGGGCGGGACGTCCGGCGCCTGATCCAGATCTTCGACAAGCTCGCCACGCTGGTGAGCGAAGGCGACTATAAGCGCGACCTCTCGGACCTGCGGGTGATGGCGGAGGAGTGCCTGGCCGACATGGGCGCTCAGGCGCTGCCCTCGGCCAACGGCGAGGCGCGCCTGCTCAGCTTCGCGGACGAGTCGACGCAGAAGCATGTCACCGCAACCCTGTCCCACGAGGGACCGTCATTTATGGTTATGGGGGATCGCAGCATGCTCAAGAAGGCCATCGCCTATCTGGTCTGGTACCTCCTTCGGAAGACGCCGGGCACGGAGGCCAAGATCGCGGTGTCGATCTCGCGGCTCACCGGCGAGGACCGGGTGCGGCTCACCGTCGCCTCCCGGACCGCCGAGATCCGCCCGGAGGAGCTCAGAAAGATTTTTGATCCGATCCAGGTCGTGCAGGAGAGCCTGATCGACCTGGGACCGTGCGCGAGCCAGCGCATCATCGAGGCCCAGGGCGGCCGGCTCGAGGCCAAACAGGGGCGGGGCGAGGTGAGCTTCACGGGCGCCCTGCAGGCGGCCCAGGCATGAGCGAGCGGCCGCGGGTTCTCGTGGTGGACGACGAGCTGGGACCGCGGGAGTCCCTGCGCATGATCCTCAAGCCCAAGTACGAGATCGCCACCGCCGACAGCGGGGAAGCGGCGCTCAGGACGATGGGCGCCTTTCACCCCGATCTGGTCTTCATGGATATCAAGATGCCGCAGATGGACGGCATCGAGCTGCTCCGGCGGATCAAGCGAGCCGATCCGAGCATCGAGATCGTGATGATCACGGCCTTCGCGTCGCTCGAGACGGTGAAGAATGCGTTGACCCACGGGGCCTTCGAGTACCTGATTAAGCCGTTCAGCCGCCACGACCTGGAGGAGACGGCCCGGCGGGCGCTGGCGCGGCGGCAGACCGAGCTGGGCACGCGGAGCCAGCTCACCACGCTCGTCGAGGACATGCGCTCGCTGGCCACGAAGACGCGTGAACTGGAGGAGGAGGCGCGGCGCGAGCAGGCGGAGCAGTCGCTGCGGGTGACCCAGCTCTCCATCCTCCGCGAGATCTCCCGCGGCATCCTCGGCCAACTGGACCTGTCCCGGCTCACCGCCGCCATCACGGCGCAGCTCCGCGAGGCGCTGGGCTACGACGAGGTGGGCGTTCACTTGGGCCCGACGCCGCCCGACGACGCGGGCGCGAGGACCTCGATCGTCTGTCCCATCAGCGATGACAGGGCCACGCTCGGCTACCTGATCGCGGCCAACCGCGCCGGCTCGCGCCCGATCGACCCGCGCGAACGCGAGCTGCTCGAGATGTTCTCCGAGTACCTCGCCGTGGCGATCCGCAACTCGCGCCTCTACGGAGAGGTGGCGGAGACGAAGCAGTCCCTCGAGCAGGTCATCCGCTCGGCCGGCGACGCGATCATCTCGGTGAACCGCGAGGGGCAGATCCAGGGGTGGAACCCCGCCGCCGAGCGCATCTTTGGCTGGGCGCGGGAACAGGCCCTCGGGCGTCCCCTGACGACCCTCCTACCCGCGGAGCCCTACGCCGCAGCGCGCGCCGCGCTGTCGCGCGGAGAGCCCGTGACCGCCTTCGAGGTGACGACCAAGCGGCAGGATGGTCGCGCGCTCAATCTGGCCGTGACGCTCTCTTCGCTCACCGGACGGGACGGCAACCTCGAGGGCATGCTCGCCATCGTCCGCGACACCACCAGCCAGAGGGAGATGGAAGCCCAGATGCACCAGTCCGAGAAACTCACGGCGCTGGGGCAGATGGCGGGCGGCATCGCGCACGACTTCAACAACCTGCTCCAGGCCATCCTGGGCTACGCGCAGCTCATGGGGAAGAACCCGACTAACGTGGACGTGGTGCGGCGCGGGCTGGACGTCATCGAGAAGGCGGCGACGGGCGGCGCCGAGACGGTGCGGCGCATTCAGAAGTTCGCGCGGCTCCGGCCGGAGGAGCCCTTTGTCGGACTGGACCTCGATCAGGTCATCCGCGACGCCCTGGCCATCACGCGCCCCCGCTGGGAGGAGAAGAAGCTCAAGGCCGGTGTCCCGCTGATGCTGGAGCTGGACCTGGGGTCGGTGCCGGTGGTGATGGGCCGGCCGGCCGAGCTGAACGAGGTGGTGACCAACCTGATCCTGAACGCCATCGACGCCATGCCCCGCGGCGGGACGCTGGACATCCGCACCCGGCGCCAGGGTGATCGGCATGTGGTCTTCACGGTGACCGACACGGGCATCGGCATGACCGAAGAGATCCGGAAGCGGATCTTTGATCCCTTCTTCACGACCAAGGGCGATGAAGGCACGGGGCTCGGGCTGCCGGTGTCATACTCCATTGTGAAACGTCACGGCGGCGATATGCGTGTCGAGAGCCACCCGGGCGGCGGGACTAGCTTCACCGTCGTGCTCCCGGTGGGGACGACCTCCGACGCCGAGCCGCTGGCCAGCGCGGAATCCGGCGAAACCCGCAAGGGACGCATCCTCCTCGTCGACAACGACCCGCAGGTGATGACCATCCTCGGCGAGATGCTGCGCGAAGCCGGCCACCATGTCGTCCCGGTGGGCGGCGGCTTGGAGGCCCTGCGGGTCTTCGT
>WNFV01023014.1_pt1:5000-14380 | contig 14380 bp, 6 predicted proteins | sample 5400101 | NCBI WGS metagenome assembly WNFV01 (sample SAMN13153361, study PRJNA577476) | soil metagenome | isolation source: 115 cm soil or saprolite under grassland replicate 1 | place: USA:California | collected 2016-06-15 | reverse complement strand
TCTCCCCTATTTGTTCCATTCTCAATGGTTGGTCAAGTTGAGATGAACTACGGGAATCTATATATGGACTTCAAGGTCAATCAACCCATGCAAGGAAACTCGATGGAATTTATTTATTTTTTTATTCAAGCAAAGAATGAGAAGTATGGCTTGGCTAGGGAAGCAGTAGTAGTGGCAGAGGTCGAGCTTTGAGATGAGAAGAGGGCTGAGTCGTCTAGCTTTTATTCCAAAATCACGTATCACCGATCAGCCTATTCGAGAGGAGCTGCTTGCCTTGCCCACTTCAATAAGGAAGACTCCATCCATCTAACCCATATCCATTGGAACCAGAAGCGAGTGGTAAAGTCACCCTTTGGCTAAAAAAACGATTTGTATGCGTGGCGCAACACACACCTCTGCAAAAGAAGAGAAAGAACGGAAAGAAGCAGGCCCACAAGACGACAAGTGGATTGAATATCCTTTGCTTTCGTCACCGGTGCTATTGAATCCGCATTTAGAAGAAAGAGCTCCGGGACTGAATTGCTTTGAGTGGGGCTTGCCCATTAATTAGATCACCTGAGTAAGGAAAGACGAAAGCGATGGATGTATGTGACAAAGAGAACTTATGAACATGAAAGCCAGCCATCGCCGAAGGAGAAGATCCCGCCCGATGACTCCGCCGGTTAATGGTTAATAGAAAACATCTTTTCCAACTTCCTCCCTAGGGTCTGCTAGCTAGAAGTGGCAGTGACTACTTGAGGTGAGGTAGCTCTTTCTTTAGAGCCATCGAGTCCGTGCTCTTTAACGATTGTAGTTTTGTAGCTAGCCTGTTTAACGAAGCGTGGCCCCTTAACCTTTCGATGAAGCTAAAGGTGTCAGAGTTACCACAGACAGGGATAACCGGCTTATGACAGCCTTCATAGCGATCTTGCTTTTTGATCCTTCTTCGATTCCGGTTGAAGCGGATTCGGCATCTGATGGTGAGGCCTATGATGTGCCGAAAAGAGTGACGGGGAATACCACGATGAAAATGACTTGACGAATGCCAGAAAGAAATGTCCCGAGGGCCAACATGCCATAAACGAGTGAAAAAAGCATGAAATTCACCTGATAGAAAGTCCGCTATAAGAAATTACAATCATGATGTGCGCATGCTGGCTACTCAGCTTTAGTAGTGCGTTAACTAGCAGTCCACTACTGATTAAGGATTTGGTACTGACACCTGTCTTACTAACTATAAGCCTTTGGAAAATAGTTATTGGATAGGGTAGACTCCTTAAGTTTACAACTTTCTCAAAGACCGGCCAGGAAGAATAATAGCCTAGAGGTTGACCCGATGGACTGACGTTTTGGTTGGTGACTCGCAAGGTTCTGGAAAACGAAAGGAAGGTTTTTTCATTTAATAACACCACGACTGAGCCAACCGATCGCCAAACAGCGAGCATTGATCCGCGTCCACCGGCAAAGAGTCGGTAGCAGCTTTCAGATCTTTTGAGCCGGTAGAATTAATGTGTTAATCAACCATCTTCAACCTATCGCTCTTTGATCAGTAGGTTCTACTGGGGAATCGTAACCATCCTCCACAATTTAGGTTTGGTCGCCGAACCGTAGAGAACCTACCTCACGAAGATCTTCGGCAGGGAATAAAGTGAGCAAAGCAGTGGCATCAAGCGGTAAGGTATGATACACTGTAAGCTTGCGAGACTGCCTAGAGCGGTCGACACCTGCTGCTTCCCTTAAGGGCCATCGGTCTTCAATCGCTTGTTCAATCAAAATGCCTGTAACGGATCTTTCAAGGCTTGGCTAGCGAAGTGAAGTAGCCTTGGGTGAAAAATAAGGAAATAGGCGCACGAAACGAAGTGAATCATTGATTTTAAGTTAAAGTAAGGGCGGAGCTTTCTCTTTCGGTTGAAGGACTAAATTCTATTTAATATGAAGCCTGAATTTCCTAAATTATTTAGTAATATCCCGCCTGGTCTCACCACAAGCGGTCTTAATTGGTCGTTCCATCGATCGTGTACTGTCCCAAAGGGTCCTCCTTCAATCGATCGAAATCGGGTTTGTCTTTCTTGTTAACGAGAAGCCCTTGGTCACACTCGGTCGAGCTGGTAAGGGATGGCTGGAAGAGGTCGAGCTGTCCTCTGTCTCTATCAGTCGTTTCTATGACAATCTTTCTTTAAGCAGAAAGCATGTTCAAGCTCGATGATTAAGGTACTAGGGGCTCACAACACTATCGAGAAATGGCTTTCGGCTCTTGAAAGTACTTTTGCTTTCCTTTTCACTAAGCCTTCCCGCTCTACTGGAAACTATCCTATATCAGAAGGTCTCGTAATCAACTGGATTTTATTTTTACTTGATCAATCGGAAGGCGGAGGTAAACTCCCCAACTCGATCAATGGGTGCTCATTGGTCTTCTTGAAACTCCCCAACTGCCGTAGCTGTCGATTGGGGGAGCCTCGAGCATCCAGTATATGACATTAAGGAGTATTCCCCAATGGAGTAGTCGAAAAATAAAACTAGCATGTAAGCGAAGCAAGAAAAAGGCTTTCTATTTTGCTTTTCCAGATCATTTTTCCTAAGATTGAGAAAGAATACCGATCCGATCAAGATGACCAAGAAATCTGGATGACCGAGAAATCCAATGCCATTGTTCTAAAGAAAATCGACCTAGAATGCATTTTATTGGGTTTTTAGTCCTCCAATGGAACTCCGCCGGGGTCTCATCTGAAGGGAGGCAGGCCCTCGTTAAACGAATTCACCTTTCCCGAAGGGAGTCAAGCCTTTATTTTTAAGTTTATATCTATAATGTATTTGTAATCAAGGGATAATCCATTTGAGAAACAGGTTTCTAATTGGTATTCCTCTTTCCCCATGTCAGTAGCTTCTGTCTTATGATTCCCTTTCACAACCCATTCCAACAATCTATTCGTCGTAAGCCCTTCTAGCAGCAATCCAAACGTCCCTCCATCTGCATCTCCCTAACAGTCTCTGCACGTGGATCTCTTCTACTAGTGATTCAATTGGGGCCAATCCTGCCGCATCCACTTCCTTCCATCAATTAGTGGAATCCCAAAAAGCGGAAGAAGTTCTTTGCGCTAAATACCTTCTTTGCAAGCCGTGGTCCCACAACGGACCGAAATGGCCATCAGAAAGCAGATTCATTTTCTGATAGAAAAAGCCACTTTCTCGATTCAAGATCTCCGCTTCCTCTCCTTATTTGGATCATGTGCATTTTAGCCTTATTTCTATTTCTAGTTCTAGACTCCTCTCAAACTAGCCTTTTTGAGGGCTTGCTCATTCAAACTGAGATTGAATATTCATAGTCTCAAATGGGTTCTACCTCTAGGTTTCTTTACTCCACTTTCACTCTTCCAAAAGTGAGGCTAAGACGGAGGTTAAGACATAGGCTTGTCGGGCTCACTCACCTCCTACGCTTTGTTATAGCCCACGTAGGGCTGCGTATAACATAAATTGAGACGTACGCTACGGGCTCCTATTGTTAGCTTGGGAAAGGTATAGAGATTGTCCACCGAAAGCACTTGAGTCCTGGCAGGTGCCTGAACAGCTGTCTCCTGGTGTTCTTCTATCGTCTCTTTTCCTTTTTTAAGGAAATGGAGTAGGAAGTGCCCAGAGAACCTAAGCTATGGTCTAGCAAACCATAAGGTTGACCAAATCGATAAGGAAGATAGAGGGGGTCTGTGCAACCTAGAGTCTCAAGTTGAGACCGTAGTGCAAGCTCATCAAAGAAGGAGGTGTGGCCTTTATAAGCCTATTTTACATCTACAAGGCACTAAAGCTTCCACTTTTCTGGTCATTGTACCATTCCGAGGGACTTTGGGCAAGATTCCTGCAGGCCAAGTACTCTGACAATCTCTCTTTTGCTGCTGCTAGACATAAACCAGGTTGTTCCAAGAATTGGCATGAAATGCTTGAGATACGATCTTAATTTTATTACAATACTCATTTCTGGTTGGCAGCGGGTAACTACCCTTTCTTCACATCTAATTGGTCTGGGATAGGTGCTTGACTAAATTACTTCCAGCCTTATAGATGGCGCGTTCATTTTCTTATAAGCACCTCTCTATTCAAGATGCATTCAACATGGGCAGCAGATTAAGTGATTTATTATTGTCCCTTCTTCTAGAGGAGGTGATACACCATATTGTGACAGTCCATATTCCATGCTTTGCTGGTGAGAAAGATAAACTACTTAGGATCCCCGACAACCATGACATCTTCTCAACGAAATCTGCTTTTGATGTTATCAGAAGGCCAACGGGTGATTCCACTCTCCTCGCTAGCGTCGATCGGTATTCTATTACGAAAGAGCTTCTTCCCCCCCCCCCCCAGGAAGATAGGCATAATCATATTCATTTCATTTTCAGGTGAGCTCTTGCCTATCGACTACGCTTGCCGGGTGTTCACCCCTACCTTCTATTCTAGTTGCCCCTCCTCTAGTTAGTGACTTCGCCCCCTTTCCAGAAGACCGAGAATCTGGAGCTACTTTAGACCAAGCCAATGCCAATCTCGCTGAAACTACAAGCCAAGGAAAGACTACCAGCTGATTCAGCTTGAGCAATTAATTCTTGGCTAAACAAGAGAAATGGCATCTTTCCTAAGCTAAGTAAGACCGCTAGCGCTTTCTAACCGAACGACTTGTTGGCTCGGGTTCCTTCTCTCCCTTTAAAGTGAAGACATTAGCAAGAACAGCGGATGAAAGAAGATCGGAGTCGTGAACAGGAAAAGCTAAGACCGGTTATGCCGAGAGGAAAGAAGCTTGTATTTATCGCCTTGGGCTTGATCCAGGTGAGGAAGAATTGGAGATTGAATGACTTTGCCGGGTATTCTTTATTATAATTCTAGCAGGGCTCAATCCTTTAGTGAAGACCATACGTATGTAACTCTACAACGAGGCCTACTACTCTATTTACGTCTAAACTCCGTTTTCACCCCCTGTTCAACTTAGAATAGAACTGGCACGAGCGTTGGTTAGATGCGTGGGACAGGGAGCTTGTAGCAACCCTTTCTCTCGATCTCCAGTTCCCAAGGTTGCTACTTAACCGGTTCCTTTTTTAGGATTAGGATGAAAGCTCGATGAGCAGACCCATTAGTGAAGGGGTCTAGGTAGAGCCGCCGCCCGTCTTTTTATCAAGCCCTTACAGCGACCTTTCTCTCCTTTCCTCCCATGACAAGATCGACGCATTGCCGAAGTCCTATTCAGACGTCACCACCCCAAAAGAAAGTTCCGAAGTCAAGTCAACCAGCGATCAGCATTTTAATTTCCATTCAGCGATTAATGAGTCGCAAGATGAGGTTTATTGATTCTTCACCTGTGCATGCGCTAAACTTTCCCCTTTCATATATCTGTCTTCCATGTACCCGACACTGATTCCCAAGCAGAAATAGGAAAAAAAAATATTACTACTACATCATTGATTATGCAAACATCTTACTTAAGAAACCAATGAGAATGACAGAAGCCCGCTAAACAAACACAGATTATTCAATAAGCACAGAAGCTGCTAAACAGGAATAGGTAAAGGAATGGAAGTACATCTTGTACCTTCTATAATCCATTCAACCAGCTTGAAAGATGAGAGATAGACCTTTAGCAAGGAGATATCGCACGGAAAGCCGGATTTGGTCTTATAATAGAGATTTCTTTTACAGGCCGTAGTTCCTTAATGAGATTACTTTAACACACCCTGAGGCTTAAGAAAAGAAAAAAAAAGGCCATATAAGTGAGATCCTAGCCAGAGAAGAGCAACAGGAGCTATATTCAAGGAAGTTTTGGACTTGAATCAGAGATTGGATTGACATCCGGAACAGAGAGGAAGCAAACATAGCTAGCTCACGAAAGAAAGCCTTGCAACTACGCGCTATATATTTTATTTGCAACTGCGCTAATAAGGGCACATCCGCTTTCTCTGTATGTGGATTAAAAAAGTACATACCATATTTTTTCCCTTGCTTTGCTATTTGAATGCTTACCTCAGTGCAAGAGCAGGGAAGAGGTTTGATTGCTAATAAAATGAGTGGAAGAGCTGCTCGGTCAAAGGTAAAAACAAGGGAATGAGTTTCAATTTAGATTAGCTTAAGGATTACTAAAAAGCCTATTCTATTTATTTGGTAAAATAGTAAAATTTGACGTAAACTGTTTTCGATGTTGAAAACATCTTCGAAGAAATGAAAAGGTATCCTACATCAGCAGTATCCACATATGCTCCTATCAAATCCAATGCACCGGCTCCTACTCAGTATAGATTATAGACCTTTGCTTTTGATGTATCTGTGCCGATGGCTTAATAGCGTTCCAGCTCATGCTTGATTGATGGGCGTGGAAGGGAAGTCAATCATTTTTCATTTAAGTCACTTGGGGGCTTTTGCTCTGTAAGAGAATATGGAAGTCGAAGCGAAGAGCTCAAGGTCAGGCAAGGCAGTCTAAGAGGCTATGGAATAGTTGATCAACTGCAGGGTAATGTTGTGTGTGCCAATTGAAGTCATTCTAAAAGCTCCTTCGTTTGTGTCCCAGTTGCCGATCAAGCTAATAGCTAATAAAGACTGAAAAAAGACCAATCACTTGCTTATGCGCCAGCTGGGGTTTTGGTTGCAGATGCGATTTCTTATGCCACTGTTGGTGTTGGGTTAGAATACGCTGTTTGTTGTTCGAGAAGAAGCTGCTATTTCATCTGGTTTCATGACACATTGACACTTTTTAGGCTTCCACCGATCTGCTCGTGCGTCTCTATCACCCGTATCCCTTAGCTCGGGCTAGGGAGGATGAACGAGTCGAACCACCGGAAATCGAATTCAAACCTTGGTCTATAGGACTGTCTTGCTTGCCAGTTAGGCGAGTTGTTTCGTGTCTTGTGGTGAGGGCTTTTTTTGAGGAAGTAAGCTTAAGCTAGTCCCTCTCGCAAGGTTGATCTGTTTACTTAGTAGTAGTAATGTGGTACGGTTTTTCAGGTAAGGGCTGGGCTCCGCAAGTGAAGATAAGGTTTTGAGCTAACTTCCATGATAGGGAACGAGTGAACTTGTTTCAGTCTCATGCGGCGAAGATAACCATTTAGTAACCTATAGGGAAAAACCGATGTTTTAAGGTGAGGTTCGAAGAATTGAGTAGTGGAGGAAAAAGAGGCTGCAAAGCAGACGATATCCTATCCGTACGGTTCAGAGAGGAGAGCAAGACCTTAATTCAAAAGAGCAGGCCTTCGAAGCCGCGAGTAGAATACTTGGAATCAATCCCTTGAAACCGAACGAACCGGCTAACAATTGCCGTAAAGCGTCTCTTCCTAAAACCTATCAGAGAATGCTCTGCCCTCTCTTTTTCCTATGATTATGGAACTAAAGTCTGAAATAGTTTTTATCAATGTTTTTCATACTGGCTACTAGCAGGCTTGGCTTGCCCATCTCCTCGTAATTGAACTCGCATTCAGCTGGTCTTGTTCTTGCGGTTGGCCTTTTGAACATGAATGGTAGGAGCTCCAACATTCGAAGGCGGCGAGTTGAAAGAGTGGCAGGTGTATTGGCTACGCACATTAGTTGTTCGGGCGAGTAATGCCAGGGGTAAGACAAGCTAAGCGAGTTGGCTATTCATTTCGGTTTTGAGCAGACAGGTATCGGGTAGCAAGGCAAGCAGGTCAAATAGTTAGGGCAGCCAGAGAGGCAAGAGCAGGAAGCAAGCAAGCCGGTAAGCCAGAAGAGCAGGCCCAAGACAAGCAAGGCAAGGAACTCGGTTACGCCTGGAAATCCTCTTTACTTTCCACGAAAAGATCCACTTCAAAAGTGTATGGAGTAGAAGAACCCGCATAAACTCATATCGGTACACCTGAATAACCATATCTGTGAAACCCGGTCCATCTGTATACATCGATATTTTAACTGTATACTCATTTCCTTTCTGTTTCATTTTCCTCTCTAAAATAGCTTCAGGTTGCACTAGTTATTCTCCATCTTTCTCCACAATCGGCATGTCAGATAGGACTTGTACACCTTCCCCCACCCTTTTCTTCAATTGCGAAACATTAAAGACTGGGTGTACCAGTGTACCAGCTTTTAAGCTATCTTACTAATCCTTTATGATCACCTCCTGAATCTTACTTACTTCTGAACTAGTGTGCAACTCGTGGATGAAAGGAATAGTTTCCCACACATAATAAATCATTTGAGCTAATTCCTGAAAAGTTCGATTTTCCTCTTTGCTGATCATTGAAAAATCGATCTCTCAATTCCACCACTTGCCCGAAATCCTGAAATGTAACTCGACTAACCCAACTGCTCTTTGAAAAAGAACCACTTATTGAGTTGGTAATTGACGAGCATTTACTCTCTTTTTTAATCCTTTTTGAAGAGTCCCTTCTGACGTGGCTTTTTGATGAGAAGAAAGTGATAAAATTAGGCGCGGGGGAAACTCGGTTGAAAGTTCTTTCCAGTCGAAGTTGAGTTTTAGAGCCCAAAAACCCTCGATGAATCAAGGGAATTTTAAGAGAAAGGGCGGCTCTCGTACTTTATATAACTTCCTAACATTCGTATTTTCGTTCGTTATATAGCGGAGAAAATCTCCCATTCATCCGTTAGTGATTTCTTGCTTGCATTGGCATTGAATATTCTAGTGTAGTGACTGGGGCTTCCATAGCCGCCAGATACCTCCTGCACGCCCTTCTGGGTTGAAGATTCCTACTCCTTACTGTGAGCAGTGGGTGGCATAGCTTTTTCTAGAGGATAGCATTGGCTGTCTTGCCTTCTTGATTGTACTTCCTATTAGTTCACGGGGGATAAAACCCATCCGGATTTTTTAATATCTATAAAAATACGGCCTTAGTCGCGCATTGGTGTGAGCGAGGCGCCAGAAGGTGCTTTCTCGTAGAATCTTTCATTGGGAAAGGAAAGAAAGTCAGAGCTCCCTCAATTGTGCACTCTTCACCTGGAAAAAGCGGAAACCGTGGATACGTCAAAGAGAAACCTTACTAAATTGAAGTAGGTCCGGTGCAGTTTCTGTAGAAAGATTTTACAGGGTAAGAAAGTTATCCGGTCGGTTGTCCGACAGTGCCGTAGTTGAATAAGCATTTCCTTTATTTACTTCTAGAAGGACTCGAAGTGAGACCAGAGAGAGAAGAGTTTTCCCGCAAACCATAGCGACTAGCTAGTCTCAAAACAAAAGAGTTCTTTTTACAGTAGCGGGGTTGGGAAAGTAAGGAAAGTCAAGCCCGATGATTCTGTGGGAAGGGACGGATTTAAAATTCCTTATTCCTTCCTTTTTACGCCACCTCCACCCAATCCTTGAAGATACGAAGCAATCTTATATAAAGACTAAGTGAAGATTGGTATGGCCCAATCCCATCATTTAAATGAGAGTGGATCGAGGGAATGGAATCTAGACTATAGATTGAACTAGACTATCA
>WNFV01016252.1_pt2 | contig 14394 bp, 6 predicted proteins | sample 5400101 | NCBI WGS metagenome assembly WNFV01 (sample SAMN13153361, study PRJNA577476) | soil metagenome | isolation source: 115 cm soil or saprolite under grassland replicate 1 | place: USA:California | collected 2016-06-15 | reverse complement strand
TCGCCGAGGCCGTCAACCAGCTCCAGGGACAGATGGACACGCTCGCGAACGCCGTCTCCAACCTGATCGGGGGGCTGCGCACCGACCGCACGCTGACCAGGGCGATCCCCGAATCGCTCGACCAGGTCCGGGACACGATCGGGATCCTGCGCAGCGAGCTCGGCTCCGTCTCCGGAGCGCTCGACCGCGTCGCCGGGCGCTTGCGGCCCGAAGCCGGCGACGAGTCGACACTCCCGCAGTCGCTGGCGAGCCTGCGGACCGAGCTGCAGCAGGAGCGCGAGCAGGACCGGATCCGCGCCACAGCGATCCCGAAGGCCTTCGACCGACTGCGCCTGGACATCGCGCAGCTCCTGTCGGCGCTCGGCCAGCTCGATTCGCGCGTCACCGGCGCCGTCGAGGACGTGATGACCGGGCTGAACGCGTCGATGGCGGGGGTCGGGACCGACGTGACGGCGGCCGTCTCGGACGCCCGAACCGAACTGAATGCCGCCATCTCCGAGCTCGGCACCGGCGTCACCGGCGCCGTCGCCGAGGTGGGGCAGCGGCTGGACGAGGACCGGCAGCGGGCCTCCGCCGCGACCGAGGCGCAGGCCCAGCTGCGGAGCCAGCTCGACGCCCTGTCGGAATCCCTCACCGCGCTCAGCGGGGCGACCGACGCCGACCGCGAGGTGGTCCGGTCGCTCCCGGACCTCGTCGCCGAGCTGAGGACCGAGCTGGCAACCGACCGGGCGCAGGAGCGAGCCAAGGCGGCGGCCGTCCCACGCGCCTTCGCCCAGCTCCGTCGGGACATCGAGCGTGTGGCCACCGGGCTCGAGGGCCTGCAGGCGGAGATGGCCGGCGGCCAGGCCGAGGGGATCGGCACCGCCATCGGGGAACTGCGGGATGAGCTGTCGCGGGACCGGGACGGGCTGGGGTCCTCGCTCGTGGAGCTGCAGACCTCGGTCGCCGCGGCGCTCGGGGAGCTGCGCGCCGACCTGGCCCGCGAGCGGGAGGAGGAACGCACCCGCGCCGCCGCCATCCCGCGGGCCTACGATCAGCTGCGCGGCGGCATCGAGCGGCTGCACAACGCGCTCGGCGCGCTGACCGCCCGCCTGGACGAGATGGGCGGGCCCCGGATCGACCCGACGGGCGCCCTGGAGGCGCTGCGCGAACAGGTCGCCGCGATCTCCGAGCCGGTCGCCGTTCCCGAGCAGCTCGCGGCGCTCCCCGCCGCCGTCGAGGCGCTGCGCGGTCGGATCGAGTCCCTCCCCGATGCGGTCCGCGGGCAGGTCGGAGGGCTGCCCCAGATCGTGGACTCCTTGCGGGAGCAGGTCGCCACGCTGGCGGGGGTACCGGAGGCGCTCGAGCGCCTGCGCGGCGAGCTGGACGAGGACCGGATGCGGGCGAACGCGGTGCCGGAGGCGATCGCGCAGGTTCGCGGCGAGATGGGCCGGCTGGACTCGACGGTCGCCGCCCTCTCCGGGAAGCTCGAGGACGACCGGGCCCTAGCCGCTCTCCCCGAGGTCGTGCGCGCCGAGGTCGGGCGCCTGCCGGAGATGGTGGAGGCCGTGCGCCAGCAGATGGTCACGGTCTCGGCAGTTCCGGAGGCGCTCGAGCGCCTGCGCCGCGAGCTGGACGAGGACCGCAAGCGGGCGAACGCCGTGCCGGAGTCGATCGCCCACCTGCGGAGCGAGATGGGCCGGCTGGACGCTGCCGTCGCCGCCCTCTCCGGGAAGATCGACGACGACCGAGGGCTCGCCGCGCTCCCGCAGTCCGTCGGCGACACCCGCGGGGAGGTGGCGCGCCTGGCCGACGCCCTGGTCGACCTGCGCACCGAGCTCGAGGCCGAGCGGGCGCGAGTGGCGGCCCTTCCCCGGGCGTTCGAGCGGCTCGGCGAGGAGCTCCGCGGGATCCAGGAGGGGATCCGCGCCCTGGACGAGCGGGTGGGCGGCATCGAGATCCCCGCGTCCGAGCCGGCCGGGACTCCGGCGGACGCGGGCCGAGCGGCGGCACCCCTGCGAGGCGAGCTGCGACGGATTCGCGAGGAGGTGCTCGCGGCCGTCGAGGCGGCGCGCACCGGGATGGCGGCCGAGATCCCGGAGGCCGTCGGCGCCCTGCGTACCCAGGTCGATCGGATCGCCGAGACCGTTGGCGCCCTGAGCGAGTCGGTCGACGAGCAGCGCGACAGGGCCGACGCGCTTCCCCGCGCGGTCGAGGAGCTCCGCCGGGAGCTGGCGGAGACGCGAGCCCGCGCCGCGGTCACGCGCGAGGCGATCAGCAAGCTGCGCGGCGAGCTGGAAGCGACCCGCCAGGAGACGGCCGACGCCCTTTCCGGCGTGAGCCGCGAATCGTCGGAAGCCTTCTCGGACATGCGGCGCAAGCTCGCCACGCTGCTCGACCGGCAGCGCGCGCTCTCCGAGGAGCTCGGCACGATCGGCGGGCGGATCGACGGCGGGCGCTCTGGCGCGCGCGCCCCGGCAGAGGAGATGTGGCAGGAGCCCGGATAGCGTTTGGGGTAGGCTCAGCCGATCCCGCGCCCTCGTGATTCCTCTGCCTGGGGAGAACAAGCATGACCGATGAGAACACCACCGCGTCCGGGGACGCCGGCGAACGGCCCGCAGGGGACGAACAGTCCTCGGCCGACATGCTCCAGGAGATCTTCGAGAGCGTCCCCTGGAAGGATGCCGGCGATGTCCCGTCGATCCGCGCGGCCGCGGCGCGCGAACCCCCGGAGCCGGCGCCGGAGCCGGCCCCGGACCAGCCTGAACGCCCGGAGCGACCGGAGCCGCCGGACGCCGCACGGCGATACCGCGCGAACGACGCCGTGACCCAGCGCCTGACCACGCTGGACAAGAAGCTCGAGGCCGTGGCCGCCTCGATGCGCGAGGCGATGGTCAAGGTGATGCGCGAGGTCCGCCGGTCGGCCGGGGGTGCCCTGACCCAGCGCATCGAGCGCCTGAGCGCCGAGCTCGCGAGCCTGTCCGAGCGGCTCGAGCAGGGCGAGGCCGAAACCGCGGCGATCCCCGTGTCGCTGGGCATCCTCCGCGAAGAGGTCGAGCGTCTCAACGTCGCGCTCGACGCCCTCGGCGCCCGGCTGGAGCACGAGCGGGCGATCGCCGCCGAGATCCCGAAGTCCGTCGGCCGGCTGGAGAACGAGGTCGAGCGCCTGGGCGCCACGGTGGAGGCGGCGGCCGCGGGCCCGGCGCCGGAGCAAGGGGTCCGCGACGAGGTCACCCGGGCGATCGGCGCGCTGGAGTCCCTCGGCGGCCGGCTCGACGCCATCGCCCGACGCGTCGAGGTGCTCGAGGAGGGTCCCGCGGCGATCGAGCGACTGCGCGCCGACCTGCGGCAGGAACGCGCCCTGCGCGGGGCACAGGCCGAGGAGGAACGCGCCCTGCGCGGGGCGCAGGCCGAGGAGGAACGGGCGCGCCGGGCCGCCGAGGCCGAGGAAGCCCGCACCCGGGCCGAGTCGGAGCAGGCGCGGGCCGAGGCGCTGCCGCGCGCGTTCGACCTGGTGCGCGCGGACATCCGCCGGCTGACCGCCGAGGCGTCCGACCAGGTCCTCACCCGCCTGGCCGCGGACGTGGCCGGCCCGCTCTCGGCGAGGATCGACGCGGTGGCGGGGGCGATCGAGCCGCTGCGCGAGCAGGTGGCGAACTTGGCCGACACGGTGGTCCGCCCGCTCTCCGACCAGGTCGAGAGCGTTGCCGCCACCGTCGTCAACCCGCTGAGCGAGCAGGTGCAGGGGCTCGCCCAGACGATCATCCAGCCCCTCGCCGAGCAGGTGACCGGCCTCGGTCGATCGATGCAGCCGCTCCGCGAGCAGGTCACCGAGCTGGCGCGCATGGTCCAGCCGCTCCGCGAGCAGGTCGCGGAGCTCGCCCATGCCATGCAGCCGCTCAGCGAGCAGATCGCCGGGGTCGTGGACGGGATCGTCCGTCCGCTCGGCGACCAGGTGGCCGCACTCGGCGAGACGGTCCGGCCGCTCGGCGAACGGATCGACGCACTCGACGCGGCCGTGCGGCCGACGGGCGAGCGGATCGACGCGCTCGGCGGGGCGCTCGGCGAACGGATCGATGCCGTGGGTGACGCGCTGCGGCCGCTCGAGGACCGGCTGTCCGCGCTCGGCGCGGCCGTCGAGCCTTTGCAGGGACGGATCTCCGCCCTGGCGCGCACCGTGGCCGAGCAGCGCGATGCGGCCGCGGCGATCCCACGGTCGATCGACGCCTCGGTCGCGGGGCTGCGCGCCGAGCTCGAGGAGGATCGCGCGCGCCTGGCGGCCGGGGCGGAGGCGGAGGAGACCCGTCGGGCGGCCGTGGCGAGCGCCTTCGACCAGTTGCGCGCCGGGATCGACCGGCTGCAGACGGCCCTGGCCGCCCTGACCCGTCAGGTCGAGGAGGACCGGGAGGCCAACGCCCGGGTCCGGGGGCTCCTGGAGCGGGTCGGCCAGGGCGTCGAGGCGGGCCGGGCCGCGGCCGAGGCAGGCCGGGAGGCCGCCGAGGCGATCCCCGCACCCCTGGAGCGCCTGCGCGAGGAGGTGGCCGCCGGGACCGACCGCGCGGACGCCATCTCGCCCGCCCTGGAGGCGCTGCGGCAGGAGGTGGTCGGCTGGGCCCAGCGCCCGGACGCCACGCCGGCGGCCCTCGAAGGAGTGCGGCAGGAGGTGGCGGCGGCCGCGCGGCGGGCGGAGGCGGTGCCGGAGTCCCTGGCGGCGCTCCGCGCGGACATGACGAAGCGGCTGCCGGCGGCGCTCGAGGCGCTCCGGGCGGAGGTCTCGGGAACGCTGCCGGCGGCGCTCGAGGCCCTCCGGTCCGGCCTGACCGCGGACCTCGTGGCCGCCCTCGACCGCGTGCGTTCGTCCCTGTCGGACGAGCTCCCCGCCGCGCTGGCCGGGCTGCGGGCCGAGGTGGAGGCGGCTCGGGTGAGCGCCGACGGCGTGGCCGGCGCGACGGAGGAGGCGATGCGGGCCCAGGTCGAGCGGCTGGCCCGAATGCTGGGTACGGTCTCCCGGGCACTGCAGGAAGACCGCTCGCGCTTCGAGGACCTCCCGAAGCAGCTGACCGTGCTGCCCGAGGCCATCTCCGGCGCGGTGCACGGGCAGGTGGAGCGGATCGCGCAGGCCCTCGGGGCGCTGACACGGCGGCACGAGGAGGACCGCGAGCGGCTCGCCGCGATCGGGCCGGCCATCGAGGCCGCCCGCGAGGAGTTCGTCGCGCAGGCCGAGCGGGTGCGGGCCGACTTCGCCTCCCGGGCGGACGATCTGGCCACCGGGGCCGAATCGGTCCGCGCGGACCTCGCCGCCCGCACCGAGGACCTGTCCGGTCGCGCCATCGAGCTGGGCGGATCGGTGGCCGACGTGCGCCGTGGACTCGAGGAGCGGCTGGCGTCGGTCGCCGGTCTGGCCGGACAGATCGACCGCCTGGCCGAGTCGCTGCGCGGTCTCGGCGGCCGGATCGACCAGGACCGCGCCCGGACCGCGGCGCTGCCGCAGGCCATCGGCGAGCTGCGCGGGGAGCTGGAGACCGTCCGGCAGGCCTCGGCGGAGGCCGTGGCCGCCGCGAACAAGGAGACCGCCGCCGCTCTCGCGGTGCTCTCCCGCAAGCTCTCGCAGATCGCGGAGCGCCAGCGCGCCGTCTCGGACGAGTTCGCTCCGCTGCTGGCCCAGATCGAGGCGATCCCGCGCACGATCAGGGAGCTGGCGGCCGCCGAACAGGACGCCCGCGAGGAGACCGTGGAATCGGTCGTGGCGGCGAACAAGCAGGCGGGGGCGGCCTTCGCGCTGGTCGCCCGCGAGGTGCGCGGCTTGGTGGAGCGCAACCGCGCGCTCGCCGACGAGATCCGCCGCCTCGGGCAGCGCCTCGCGGCCATCCCCTGACCCCGCGGGCACCGCGGGTGGACACCACCGGGGTCCCGCGACCTGGCCGAGCGCGCCGCGCGCGCCGGCGACGAGGTCAATCCTGCGCGCGGCAGGTGAGCCGGGCGACGCGCGGGCGAAGGGCGCCGGCGACTACGTCACCGCGGTCAACCGCCGGGCGGAGGCCGCCATCCTCGAGGTCCTGGCGCGGGAGGCGCCCGGGGTGCCGGCCCTGGCCGAGGAGACGGCCGCCGGCGGCGGCGCCGCGCCGCAGGGCGGGCCCCTCTGGGCCATCGACCCGCTCGACGGCACCACGAACTTCCTGCACGGGTTCGCGGTGGCGGGACCGCGCTGTTGCGCGTTGCCTCCGCCTGATCCGGTAGCGGCCCTACGCGTCGAGCTCGCGGTCCTCGCGCGGAGTGAACAGGGCCCGCGCCGCCTCCGGCGTCATCTCTCCCAGATCGTCGAATGTCGGGCCCTCCGCGCCCTCGGCCTCCTCCGCCTGCTCGCGCTGGCGGGCCAGCCACCACTCCGGCATGGCCTCCTCGGGGATGCGCGTCATCAGGTTCCGGTAGCGGCTCATGCCGGTCCCGGCCGGGATGAGCTTGCCGATGATGACGTTCTCCTTCAGCCCGAGCAGCGGGTCGGACTTCGCGCTGATCGCCGCGTCGGTGAGCACCCGCGTGGTCTCCTGGAACGAGGCGGCCGAGAGCCACGAGTCGGTGGCGAGCGCCGCCTTCGTGATCCCCATCAGCATCGGGCGGGCCGAGGCCGGCTCGCCGCCGGACTCCACGATCTCGGCGTTCTTCTCCTCGAACCTCCGGCGGTCGACCATCTCGCCGGGCAGGAACTCGGTGTCCCCGCCCTCGATGATCTGCACCTTGCGCAGCATCTGCCGGATGATCAGCTCGATGTGCTTGTCGTGGATCACGACGCCCTGGCTGCGGTAGACGGCCTGGACCTCCTCGACCAGGTGCAGCTGCAGGGCCTGCACGCCCTCCACGCGCAGCTTCTCGTGCGGGTTGACCGAGCCCTCGGTGAGCTGCTGGCCGACCTCGACGCGGTCGCCGTCGTCCACCGTGAGCCGGGCGCGCAGTGACACCTGATACTGCACCTGCTCGCCGTCTTCCGCGGTGACGGTGATCCGGCGGACCTTCTTCTCCTCGTCCTCCTCGAGCTCCACCGTCCCGGACAGCTCGGTGATGGTCGCCTCGCCCTTCGGGCGGCGGGCCTCGAACAGCTCCTGCACCCGCGGCAGGCCGTGCGTGATGTCCTCCCCGGCGACGCCGCCGGTGTGGAACGTGCGCATGGTCAACTGGGTGCCGGGCTCGCCGATGGACTGCGCCGCGATGATCCCGACCGAGGCACCGATGTCCACCAGCCGCCCGGACGCCAGGTCGCGCCCGTAGCAGAGACGGCACACGCCGACCTCCGCGTCGCAGGAGAGCACCGAGCGGACGTAGATCCGCTCCACTTCGCGCTCCTGCAGGCGCTCGACGTCGGTGTCGTCGAGCAGGTCGCCGGCGGCGGCCACCTTCACCGACTTGCCGTCCACCTTGACCTTGACGTCCTCCGACAGCACGCGCCGCGGACGATGACCTCCTGGGCCACGTCCACCAGGCGCCGGGTCAGGTACCCCGAGTCCGCGGTGCGCAGCGCGGTGTCGGCCAGGCCCTTGCGGGCGCCGTGCGTCGAGATGAAGTACTCGAGCACGGAGAGGCCCTCCCGGAAATTGGCCTTGATCGGCCGCGGGATGATCTCGCCGCGCGGGTTGGCCACCAGGCCGCGCATCCCCGCCAGCTGGCGGATCTGCATGATGTTCCCGCGCGCCCCGGAGTAGGCCATCATGTAGACCGGATTGCGCTCGGTGAAGCCCGCCTCCATGGCGTCCTTCACCTCTTCGGTCGCCCGCGTCCAGATCTCGATCAGCTCCTGCCGGCGCTCGTCGTCGGTGATGATCCCGCGGCGGTACTGGGTCTCGATCTTCTGGGCGTCGCGCTCGTGCTGGTCGAGGATCTTGCGCTTCTCGCTCGGGGTGGTGACGTCGTCGACGCCGATCGTCACGCCGGCCCGCGTGGAGTAGTGGAAGCCGAGCGCCTTCAGGTTGTCCAGCACCCGCTCCACCTGCGCCTTGTCGTAGCGCGCCACGCAGTCGTCGACGATCGCCGCCACGTCGCCCTTCTGGACGTGGTGGTTCACGTACGGGAAGTCCTCCGGGAAGGCCTCGTTCAGGATCATCCGCCCGATCGTCGTCTCGACCAGGGGAGCCTGGCCGTTCGACTCCGGCTGCGGCTCCTCGCCCCCCTCAGCCTCCTGCATCCGCTTGTTCGGGAGGCGCACCTTGACGATGTCGTGCAGGTCCGCGTCGCCGCCGTCGAGCGCCATCAGCGCCTCGTCGGCGGACGCGAAGCGCCGGATGTCCTCGTCCTTCCCCGGTCGCTGGTTGGCGATCGTCAGGTAGTAGATCCCCAGGATCATGTCCTGGGTCGGGGTGGCGATCGGGCGGCCGTGCGCCGGCGACAGGATGTTGTTCGTCGAGAGCATCAGGATCCGCGCCTCGGCCTGCGCCTCCGCGGACAGCGGGAGGTGCACGGCCATCTGGTCGCCGTCGAAGTCCGCGTTGAACGCCGTGCAGACGAGCGGGTGGATCTGGATGGCCTTGCCCTCCACGAGGACCGGCTCGAAGGCCTGGATCCCCAGGCGGTGCAGCGTCGGCGCGCGGTTCAGGAGCACGGGGTGCTCCTTGATGACCTCCTCGAGCACGTCCCACACCTGCGGGCGCGCCCGCTCGACCATCCGCTTCGCGCTCTTGATGTTCTGGGCTAGGTTCTGGTCGACGAGCCGCTTCATCACGAACGGCTTGAAGAGCTCGAGCGCCATCTGCTTCGGCAGGCCGCACTGGTGCAGCTTCAGCTCAGGGCCGACCACGATCACCGAGCGGCCGGAGTAGTCCACGCGCTTGCCGAGCAGGTTCTGGCGGAAGCGGCCCTGCTTGCCCTTCAGCATGTCCGACAGCGACTTGAGCGGCCGGTTTGATCACCCGGCGGTAGAGGTCGTTCAGGTCGCTCGTGGCGAACCGGCCGCCGTCGAGCTGCACCATCGGGCGCAGGTCGGGGGGAATCACCGGCACCGCGTCGAGGACCATCCCCAGCGGGGAGTTCTTCGTGCCGATGAAGTTCGTGACGACCTTCAGGCGCTTGATCGCCTTCAGCCGCCGAGTGCCCTTCGCCGTGCGGATCTGCTCGCGCAGGAACTCCGCCTCGGCCTCGAGGTCGAGGTCGGACAGCAGGCGCTTGATCGCCTCGGCGCCCATGCCGCCGTCGAAGTACTCGCCGAAGCGCTCGCGCAGCGTGCGGTAGACCAGGTCGTCGGCCAGCAGCTTCTTCCGGCTCAGGCCCTTGAACTCGGACAGCACCTCGTCGAGGTGCTCGATGTCGCGCCTGGCCGCCTCGGTCAGGCGGTCGACGTCGCGCTGCGCCTCGCGCCGGGCGGCGGTCAGCTGGGCACCCTTCGCGCCCTCGCCCTCCAGCTCGCGCAGGCGCTTCTCGAGCAGGCTGAGCCGATCACGGATCTGCTCGTCGCGGCGGGCCTCGATCGACTTCTTCTCGTCGGCGAACTCCGCCTCGATCTCGGGGAGGTCCTTGTGCCGGCGCTCCTCTTCGACGCGCGTGATGATGTAGGCCGCGAAGTAGATGACCTTCTCGAGGTCCTTCGGCGCCAGGTCGAGCAGGTAGCCGAGCCGGCTGGGGACGCCTTTGAAGTACCAGATGTGGGTGACCGGCGCGGCCAGCTCGATGTGGCCCATCCGCTCGCGGCGGACCTTGGAGCGGGTGATCTCCACGCCACACCGCTCGCAGATGATGCCCTTGAAGCGGACGCGCTTGTACTTCCCGCAGTGGCACTCCCAGTCGCGGGTGGGACCGAAGATCCGCTCGCAGAACAGGCCGTCCTTCTCCGGCTTCAGCGTGCGGTAGTTGATGGTCTCCGGCTTCTTGACCTCGCCGTTCGACCACGCGCGGATCTGGTCCGCCGTGGCCAGGCCGATCTTCAGGACGTCGAAGTAGTTGACGTCAAGCACTGCGCTATCGCCTCCTCGGCCTCAGTCGAAGTCCGCTCCGGCCGGCTCGCGCCGGGAGAGGTCGATCCCGAGCTCCTCCGCGGCCCGGAACACGTCCTCGTCGGTCTCGCGCATCTCGATCTCCTTGCCCTCGGCCGAGAGGACCTCGACGTTCAGGCACAGGGACTGCATCTCCTTGATCAGCACCTTGAACGACTCGGGGATCCCCGGCTCGGGGATGTTCTCGCCCTTGACGATGGCCTCGTACACCTTCACCCGGCCGAGGACGTCGTCGGACTTGATCGTCAGGAGCTCCTGCAGCGCGAAGGCCGCGCCGTAGGCCTCGAGCGCCCAGACCTCCATCTCGCCGAACCGCTGGCCGCCGAACTGGGCCTTTCCCCCGAGCGGCTGCTGCGTGATCATCGAGTACGGGCCGGTGCTCCGGGCGTGGATCTTGTCGTCCACCAGGTGGAGCAGCTTCATGATGTAGATGTAGCCGACGGTCACCGGCACGTCGAAGGGCTCTCCGGAGCGCCCGTCGAACAGCAGCGCCTTCCCGTGCTCGTCGACGAGCTTCTGCCCGTCGTCGTTCGCCGCCGACGACGCCAGGGCCTGGGCGATCTCGTCCTCGCGGGCCCCGTCGAACACCGGGGTGGCCACGAACGCCGGCCCCTCGACGGTGGTGCCGTTCGCCCGGAAGCCCATCCTCGCCGCCCACCCGAGGTGGGTCTCGAGGACCTGCCCGAGGTTCATCCGGGACGGCACGCCGAGCGGGTTCAGGACCAGATCGACGGGGGTCCCGTCGGCGAGGAACGGCATGTCCTCCTCCGGGAGCACCTTGGCGATCACGCCCTTGTTCCCGTGGCGGCCGGCGAGCTTGTCGCCGTCTGAGATCTTTCGCTTCTGGGCCACGTACACCCGGACCAGCTGGTTGACGCCCGGCGCCAGCTCGTCGCCGGCCTCGCGCGAGAACACCCGCACCCCGATCACCTTGCCCGACTCGCCGTGAGGCACCTTCAGCGAGGTGTCGCGCACCTCGCGTGCCTTCTCCCCGAAGATCGCGCGCAGCAGCCGCTCCTCGGGGGTCAGCTCGGTCTCGCCCTTCGGCGTGACCTTGCCGACCAGGTAGTCGCCCGGGTTGACCTCGGCCCCGATGCGGACGATGCCGCGCTCGTCGAGGTCCTTCAGAATGTCCTCCGAGACGTTCGGGATGTCCCGGGTGATCTCCTCGGCCCCGAGCTTGGTGTCGCGCGCGTCCACCTCGTGCTCCTCGATGTGGATCGAGGTCAGCACGTCCTCCTTGGCCAGGCGCTCGGAGATGACGATGGCGTCCTCGTAGTTGTGACCCTCCCAGGGCATGAATGCCACCAGCAGGTTCTTGCCGAGCGCCAGCTCGCCGCGGTCGGTCGCGGGTCCGTCGGCGATGACCTGGTCCTTCGACACCCGGTCGCCGACGTTCACCACCGGCTTCTGGTTGATGCAGGTGCCCTGGTTGGAGCGCGTGAACTTGTGCAGGGGGTAGCGGATCAGCGCGCCCGTGCGCTCCCGGACCACGATCTCATCGGCCGAGACCTCCTCGACGGTGCCCGGGTTCTCGACCAGGATCACGTCGCCGGCGTCCACCGCCGCCCGGCCCTCGACGCCGGTCCCGATCAGCGGCGCCTCGGAGCGCAGGAGCGGCACCGCCTGGCGCTGCATGTTCGCCCCCATCAGGGCCCGGTTGGCGTCGTCGTGCTCGAGGAACGGGATCAGGGCCGCCGCCACCGACACGATCTGCTTCGGGGAGACGTCCATGTAGTCGACCTCGTTCGGCTCGACGTAGTCGATCTCGCCGCCCTTGCGCCGGACGAGCACGTGGTCCTCGGTGAAGTTCCCGCGCCCGTCGATCGGCGTGTTCGCCTGAGCGATGATGTGGCGGTCCTCCTCGTCGGCGGCGAGGTAGTCGATCTGGTCGGTGACACGGCCGCCCGTGACCTTGCGGTACGGCGTCTCGACGAACCCGAACGGATTGATCCGCCCGTATGTCGACAGCGAGCCGATCAGGCCGATGTTCGGGCCCTCGGGGGTCTCGATCGGGCACATCCGCCCGTAGTGTGACGGGTGCACGTCGCGGACCTCGAAGCCGGCGCGCTCGCGCGACAGGCCGCCCGGGCCGAGCGCCGACAGCCGGCGCTTGTGGGTCAGCCCGGTGAGGGGGGTCGTCTGGTCCATGAACTGCGACAGCTGCGAGGTGCCGAAGAACTCCTTGATCGCCGCGACCACCGGGCGGATGTTGATCAGCGTCTGCGGCGTGATCGCCTCGACGTCCTGCGTGGTCATCCGCTCGCGGACCACCCGCTCCATCCGGGAGAGGCCGATCCGGACCTGGTTCTGGATCAGCTCGCCGACCGATCGCAGGCGGCGGTTGCCGAAGTGGTCGATGTCGTCGGTCTCGTAGCCGTCCTCGCCGGCGTGCAGCTTCACCAGGTAGTGGACGGCCTTCAGGATGTCCTCGTAGGTCAGGATGGTCCGGCTGGACTTCTCCCCCTCCTGGGGCAGCGGCGTGGCGAACATCCGCGCCATGTGCGCGCCCTTCTGGCGGATCAGGGCCTGGGCCTGCTCGATCTCACGCGTCGGTGGCTCGGCGTCAGCCTCGACCGGGCGGAGCAGCTCCTGCAGGTGCGCCTCGAGCTCGGCCTTCTCGCGCTTCAGCCCGTCGAACTTCCGGCGGAGCTGCTTCTTGAGCGTCTCGGCGGCATCGCCGAGCTTCTTGTCCACCTTGTAGCGGCCGACCTTCGCCAGATCGTAACGCTTGCCGTTGAAGAACAGGTTGTCGAGGAGCGCGCGCGCCGAGTCGGCCGTGGGCGGCTCGCCCGGGCGGAGCTTCCGGTAGATGTCCTCGAGAGCCTCCTCCGGCGTGGTGACGTGGTCCTTCTCCAGGGTCAGGCGGATCGACTCTGCGCCCTCGAACAGATCGACGATCTCCTCGTCGTTCCAGCTCATCGCCTTCAGCAGGACCGTGACGTTCTGGCGGCGTTTGCGGTCGATGCGGACGCCCACCGTGTCCCGCTTGTCGACCTCGAACTCCAGCCAGGCCCCCCGGGAGGGGATGACCTTGGCGGTGTAGATGTCCTTGTCGGAGGTCTTGTCGAGCTCCTTCGAGAAGTAGACGCCGGGCGAGCGGACGAGCTGGGACACGACGACGCGCTCGGTCCCGTTGATCACGAAGGTGCCCTTGTCGGTCATCATGGGAAAATCGCCCATGAAGACCTCCTGCTCCTTGATCTCGCCGGTCTCCTTGTTGATGAACTCGGCCTCCACGAACAGCGGGGCCGAGTAGGTCATGTCCTTGTCCTTGCACTCCTCCACCGAGTGCTTGATCTCCTTGAACTGGTGCCGCTTGAAGACCAGCTGGTAGGTCTCGGTGAAGTCCTCGATCGGGCTGATCTCGCGGAAGATCTCCCCGAGCCCCTCGCGGAGCAGCCAGTCGAAGGAGTCGCGCTGGATCCCGATCAGATCCGGGAGGGGAAGGACCTCCTCGATCTTGCTGAACGAGACGCGGTCGCGTAGAGCGGTTGCCTCAGGCAAAAAGAACCCCCCCTAGGGAAGAACAAGCGTGTAACTACTGCACGCGGGAGACGGCACGGCAAACGGACAGTCTAGGCTTCCCGCGCGCACACGTCAACCCCGCAGCGGGGGTGCCCGAATGGGCCGCTCGCGCCCGGTGCGAGAGCGACATAGTAGCAGGTCGGAGGCCCCGCCGTGAACCCCCCCAAACGCCCGGACCCGGCTCAGGCCCGCGCCCGGGTCCATACCGACCCGGGGACACGCTCCGGCATCCAGCGGTAGGACTTCACCAGACGCCCGAGCAACGAGGGGTTCCGGTAGCGGATCCACGCCGCGCCGCCGAGCACCTCGAAGCGCTCGCGCTCTCGCGCGTAGAAGTCGAACAGCACGTCGGGCTCGCCGTAGGTCTCGGGGTCGTTCCAGAAATAGCGGGCGTACGGCCAGACGACGTCGTGATGGTGGACCACCACGCCGGGGGCGAGCTTCGGCAACAGGTCCGTGACGTGGAAGCGGGCCTCGGCGGTGGTGTGGCTGGAGTCGATGAACAGGACGTCGTTCTCGCCGAGCTCCTCGAACAGCGCCGGGTCGACGTCCTCCACGCGCTGGGCCAGGTGGCGGACCCCCTTCGGCAACGACCGCCGCGGGCTGGGGTCGATGCACACCAGGCGGCCGGCCCCGTTCGCGCGCAGCGCGTCGTGGGCGAAGTGCGCGGAGTTGCCGCTCCCGACCTCGATCACCGTCCGCGGGCGGTGCCGCCGCAGCACCGCGTAGTAGAGCTCGGCGTCGACCGACTCGAAGGCGCCGTTGTAGATCCGGCCGAGGAACCATCGGAACTCCGAGACGACCGGGGCAACCGTCCGCTCGAACCACGACTCGGAGCCGGCCAGCAGCAACTCGGCCTCGTCCAGTCGCGCCATGAGCGGGAGCGCGATCGGAGGGTAGCCGCGGTCGTGCCGCC
>WNFV01006093.1_pt1 | contig 14395 bp, 12 predicted proteins | sample 5400101 | NCBI WGS metagenome assembly WNFV01 (sample SAMN13153361, study PRJNA577476) | soil metagenome | isolation source: 115 cm soil or saprolite under grassland replicate 1 | place: USA:California | collected 2016-06-15 | reverse complement strand
GCCTATTCCGAGTTCTGGCGTGGCGCTTCCGTCGACCGGGCAAGGCTCGCCGAAGCATTGTCTCCCTTGCCGGATTCTGCGCAGGAGTTGAAGGCCGTCGCAGCCAAGCTCGGCGCGTCGTACAGCGACATTTATCTCGCCAGGAACGCAACCGAAGCCAACGTGAAGCACTTACCGCTCGCCGACTACCGCGTCGTGTACTTCGCAACGCATGGCTTGGTCGCGGGTGACGTTGAAGGACTCGGGGAGCCATCGCTCGCCTTGACATTGCCCAATGAGCCGAGCGAACTCGACGATGGGCTGTTGACCGCGAGCGAGGTGGCGCAACTCAAGCTCAATGCGGATTGGGTGGTGCTGTCCGCCTGCAATACGGCGGCAGGTGGGAAGCCGGGCGCGGAAGCCCTGTCGGGCCTCGCGCGCGCCTTCTTCTATGCGGGCGCCCGCGCGCTGCTGGTCTCACACTGGCGAATCGATTCCAAGGCGGCGACCCGATTGGCCACGTCGACGTTCGACATCATGCGATCCAACCAGACCATCGGCCGCGCGGAGGCGCTGCGCCGGACCATGCTCGCCTATCTCGACGACAGGTCCGATATTTGGAATGGCTATCCGGGCTTCTGGGGCTCGTTCTCACTCGTGGGGGAAGGTGCGGCACGTTGAGGCGTGTTCATCACTCGCGACCCAATGTATCAAAAGCATCGGATATCAGCCGCTGCGAGGGCTAGGCACGCCGCAGCAGCATCCTTTTCCGATGCGAACGGACCTACTCGTGCGCTGTAACTCTGCGGGCCAAGATCAATGCGGCTGAGAGTTGCCTGACTAAACAACGTTGGCTGCTCTTGTTGCAGCCTGTGAAAAATCGCGAGCACATCAGCCTCGCTGCGTTGTGATGCGATCTGCACCACATGCTCCGAGGGGGCAGGCCGAGTCGAGAGCGAGCGAGGAGAGGTAGTCGGTGAGGGCACGCGGGTTTGTTGTGGCGGCGCTGTAACCTCATCATCCGCCATGTGGGGATACGTCCAGCGATATCCCAATGTTCCACCCGTTACTATTAAGACGAGTCCCAATGTTGCGGTCAGGGCGAGAATGCTCGTGCGGCGCCTTGCAATCGGTACAACCCTGATTGTTTCCCTGCGCCGCACACTTTGCCAATATTGCGTAGGGGCTTCATATGGATGTAGAGGCCGCGGCTCCGTAACTTCGGGCTGCACTTGCGCGGCAATTTCAGCGGCCATTGAATTGAGCAAAAGATTGCGAGCATTCGAGCGCTCTTCCTCGGTAAAGTCCCGGTTTCCATGAACGGCTCGGAGATAGAGGGTCACCCGCTCGTCGAGTGTCGGAACTGGCAATACGTCATCCCGAGCATTTGCCTGTCTCTCGTTCGCTTCGAGAGCAAGTTGATAGAATTGGGATCTCGTTGTCATTTTTTCATTACCAAAGGCGTCAACTTTGGAGATTAGGCTCGCTCGATTCCATCATAGGCATTCGTCCTTGGACCTTCTGGCGCGCGGCTCGCGCAAAAACAGCCTCAAGATCCGTAGCGTCGAGGCCATTCTGGCGCATCAGTCGCTGAACCCAGTTCAGCAGACGCTTTTTCGCGTTCTCGACCCGATCATCAGACCATGGCGGCGGAGAAAACTCCGCGTTGAGAATCGTGACCAGTCTTCCCACAGGCCAGCGTGAGCCGTGTGATCCTTCGAGAACCCCAGGGACTTTGGCCAACGTCCGTAGCAGCTTGCAAACGTCATCGTCCGGCCGAAACGTTCGCTCGGCAGTAATGAGCACACCGCGCCAGATATTGACGGCATCAGCTTGCCCTAAGCCGCCTTCATCGGGGCCCGTCTCGATATCTGCGAACTCCGACGGCTGCACCATTGGACGCCCCACACCCGTCGTAGCTCGTCCCCATCGGCGTCTCCGAATGTCTTCGCAGCGATGAGCCAACGCCCGAGCGCCTCCAACCTCTCTGATCAGCCACACTACGCGGCCATCATTTTCTGGAGCCTGAGGATCAATCGTCCAGTCACTTGGGTCTGGAAAATTGCTCCTGTCCGCTGCGTCATTAGGATCAGGCATGGTGATGCTTCCAATAAGTTTTGCCCATACTTCGCTGACCAACTCTTCGGAGCTTATCCCGGACGCGTCCTCGGGCTTGCTACGGAGGTAGTGGCGGCACAATCCACCTATCTCATGAAAAACAAAGGCTTGATGCGCCTGAGGTAGCGTCCCTAGCACGCGCAACGCAAACGTCCCGCTCTCGGGAGCGGGTGCTGATCTCTCACCCCTACTACGGCGCGAGTTCTTCGATTCCGGCACGGCCCAGAAAAAATATTTCTTCGCGAAGGTACGCCGGAATTGGCAAGCCCGTGCCGCTTATTCGGCAGGCGCAACCAAACCCGCCCTCGCCCCTCAAGGGCCGATCTTGAAGCAGAGTTGTCTGCGGTTCAACGCCAATCGGAGGAAGGGATGCGCATTCTCTCAATCATTGCCGCGCAGGCGCGCTTAGCAGCTGAGTCCCCACCCAAGCTCAAGACGATGCAACCTGTCAGACAGGGGAGATAGACATGAAGCTGATCACACTTTCGCTTGTTGCCCTTGCGTTGTCAGCGACGACGGCTCTGGCCCAAACCACGCAGTTCTATGGTCCTAGCGGACAATATCAGGGCAACGCCAACCGCTTCGGCAATACCACGACGTTCTATGGTCCGGCTGGGCAATACCAGGGAAGCGCCAACACGTTTGGCAATACTACGACTTACTACGGTTCAACCGGACAGTATCAGGGTAGCAGCAATAGTTTTGGTGGTGGCCTCAATAATAACTTCGGTAACAATGGCCGCAGAGGCTTCGGCGGCTTCTAATGATCCGCCACCTCACCCTTGCGCTTACGGCGGCTCTATTCTGCAGTGTCGCGCATGCGCAGCAGGGTAATTTACCAGCACCGGTGCAAAAGCTATCGCCTTATCCACCGGTTGTATGTGTAACCCCAGATTGGAGGCCAGAACCCTGCGAAGATAGAAACGCCTCTGGGTGGCAATGTGGCAACGTGAAGGTAACCGTATCTTCCAAAGGCAACTGGTCCGAAGGTGACTGGTCCACGGAATACCTAGTCACGGGAATAGAGAAATCCAACAACCGCTTTACGTTGAGGCCGAAAGACGAACTTTATTTGAACGGCAAACTTTGCACACCGTTCGGGGAATTTGGCAAAACAAAGCCCCAGGCGCCACCCGCCACCATGCAGTTACCAGAACCTGTCAAGTGCCTAAAGCCAGACGGGACAGAGGAGCCCTGCGAAAATAGGCACACCGCGCAACCGCTGACTCCCGAAGAGCGATATAGAGCATGGAGAGGTGAAGAACCGCGCCAAGACCGGCCGCCTTCCATCCCCCAGGAGTCCTGTCGCCAAATTGACAATTGTGCGCCCGTTGAGCCGGAGTACCAGCCGTCAGGACTGTCCCGACTGCAAAGTACTTTCGCCAGTCATCCGGGTATCAAGGTCAGCCCTACAATGCCGTTGACCGTCACGGTGTTCGTTGACAGGGGTGGCCCACTCAGCGCGCATGATACTAGCTGGTACACCGCCGCCGGTCATGGCGCTGTGGTTAGGGTTCTTGGACTGTGCGGATCGGCTTGTACATTGGTCACCGTCCGCATTCCCAAGGATCGGCTTTGCTTCGGTGAGCGCGCTTCGCTCGCCTTCCATCATGTGCGGAAGAGTTATACCGACGACACACCGGCATTAGAGCATACCAAATGGATGATCGACAGGTATCCCGCCGACATCCGCGGCTGGATCGTGGCGCACGGCGGCCTCGAAAGAATGCCGAGCGGCGACAGGTACTGGACGCTACCGGCGAAGGAACTCTGGGAGATGGGCTACCGCAAGTGCAACGATTGATCGATCCCGAGGCCCGACAATGGACGCTAAAGTTCTTCCCTTAACCCATGCCGCGTTGAGCGTGCGGCGTGATCGGCAATCAAGCCGACAACCAAGGACCACGACCATGACACGCTTCCTGCTCTGCACTGCAACGATCCTCGCGCTGACTGCGGCTGCGCACGCGCAGGTCCTCAATAAGTGCTGGGGGCATGATGCATGCGTTGGACAGAATATCAGTGTCTCTGTCCCCAACGGGAATAGATGCGCCCACACAATCGCGAAGGGAAACTGCTACGAGACGCGCATGCAACAGATTAAGCCAGCAAAGAAAGGACGCTGACTATGACACGCCTACTGCTCTGCGCCGCGACGATCCTCGCGCTGACCGCGTCAGCTAACGCGCAATATCGGCCGGATTACGAAAGTCAGGCCACCAAGGACGCTTATGACAGTCGCATCATCACTAAGAATGCGCATGAACCGCTTCCGGAAGATGCAAAAGAGCGGCTCATTGCAGCAAATTTGAAGACATGCCTTAAGCAGCATGACACGGCTGGTTTCAGGAGAACTTACTCGCCGTCTGAGATGAATAATTTTTGTAGCTGCCAGGCTGTCAGGAATGCCGAGATGGTAACGCTAGAGGACTGGCAAGTCGCCAACGAGGCTGGCGATTGGCCGAAAGAATGGCAGAAAACTGCAAGAGCCGAGGTTGGCAAGTATTGCCGGAAATATCTCAACGTTCCGGACGTCAAGCAGATCAAAGACAGAAAATGGTAAACGGCAATGACCCGCCTACTGCTCTGCACAGCAACGATCCTTGCGCTCGCCTGCGTCCCCGCCGTAGCCGTGGCACAACAGGACACACTATATGGTCCTCGTGGCTTCCTTGGAGGGGTTAGGGCTGATTGGGTCCAGATAATTCAATACTGTCGCGCCAAAAACAGAACATCCGTCACGGACGAGCGCGTCAAGGCGTGCGTCCGAGCCGAAGCGAAGCGCCGACCGGTGACCCAATGAGCGTCTTGCTTTATCGCGGCCGACAATCCCACGCGGGACGCAACAACATGGCCGCATAAATAGCGCGGACGCGGGCGAGTCGAGTCCGCTCAAACGGGTCGCGCGTGGTTTGCCAGCGTCGGAATTATCCTTTGCGGCCCAAAGCCACCGCGAGGGCCGGTTTGTCAGCGCAACTCCGCGCAATCATTAGCTAAGGCCACACCGTTCCCATTTACGTGAACTTCACCATCAACGAGCAGGAGGTGCTCAATATTCGCGCGGACATGCGGCGCCTGGGCATCACGGCGGCGGAGCTGAAGCAGTACCCGATCGAAGTCGGGCTGCAGACCGACGAAGGATATCCCAACCGGGGCACGCTCGATTACGTTTCCCCCACCATCGACCGGGCGACGGGGACGCTCGCGGTGCGTGCCATCCTGCCCAATCGCGATCAGGTGCTGGTGCCGGGCAATTTCGTGCGCGTGCGGGTGGGCGCCGCCGACGAGCACGACTCCTTGCTGGTGCCCGACGCCGCGCTCGGCACCGATCAGGGCGGGCGCTACCTGCTGGTGCTCGACAAGAACAACGTCGTCGAGCAACGCAAGGTCGCCATCGGTCCCAAAGTCGGCGACCTGCGCGTGGTTGAAAGCGGGCTCAAGGCGGACGATCGCGTGGTCGTGGCCGGCATTCTGCGCGCAATTCCTGGGCAGAAGGTCGACCCGCAGCTCGAGACGGTTGCCGCGACGCCGGCCACTGCGGCGGGCGGCAAATAGCACCGGCCATGATCTCCGACTTTTTCATCGCCCGGCCAGTTCTGGCGAACGTGCTCGCCATCTTGATGGTTGTGATCGGCGCCGTCGCCGTGCTTGCGCTGCCGGTGGCCCAGTATCCCGATGTCGTCCCGCCGACGGTGCAAGTCACCACGCGCTATCCCGGGGCAAGCGCCCGCACCGTCGTCGATACCGTGGCGCTGCCCATCGAGCAGCAGGTGAACGGCGTCGAGGGCATGATCTACATGCAGTCCTACAGCGGCGCCGACGGCAGCTACTCGCTGACGGTGACGTTCAAGATCGGCGCCGACCTCAATATCGCACAGGTCCTGGTGCAGAACCGGGTATCGAGCGCTCTGTCGTCGCTGCCGCAGGCGGTGCAGGCGCAGGGCGTCGTCGTGCAGAAGAATTCGACGGCAATCCTGCAGATCGTCACGTTGACATCGCCCGACTCGCGCTACGACAGCCTCTACCTCGCCAATTACGCGACCATCAAGCTCAAGGACGAGATCGCGCGGCTGCCGGGCGTGGGCAACGTCGTCGTGTTCGGCGCCGGCCAGTATTCGATGCGTATTTGGCTCGATCCGGACAAGATGCAGGCGCGCGGGTTGGTGCCGCAGGATGTCATTCAGGCGTTGCAGCAGCAAAGCACTCAAGTCACGGCTGGTCAGATCGGCGCACCGCCTGCGCCGCGCGGGCAATCGTTCCAATACACTCTCAACGTCTTCGGCAGGCTCAGCGATCCCGCCGAATTCGCGCAGGTGATCGTCAAGACCGGCCGCGCCGGCGAGATCACGCGGCTCAGCGACGTGGGCCGGGTCGAGCTCGGAGCGCAAACCTACGGCCAGGTCTTCACGCTTGATGGTCGCCCGGCGGCGGGACTGGCGATCTACCAGGCGCCTGGCGCGAACGCGCTCGCCGTGGCCGGCGAAGTGCACGAGAAAATGGCCGCGCTCAAGCGCGAGTTCCCGCAGGGGCTCATCTCCGAGATTCCGTTCGACACCACCAAGTTCGTCGAGCAGTCGATCCACGAGGTGTACAAGACGCTCTACGAAGCCGCATTCCTGGTGCTCGTCGTCATCCTGGTGTTCCTGCAGGACTGGCGCGCGATGCTGGTGCCCGCGACGACGGTGCCGGTCACCATTATCGGCGCCTTCGCGGCGATGGCCGCGCTCGGCTTCACGATCAATTTCTCGACCCTGTTCGCGATCGTGCTGGCGATCGGCATCGTCGTGGACGACGCGATCGTGGTGGTCGAAGGCGCCGTCCACAATATCGAGAGGGGGATGCCGGGCCGTGAGGCGGCGAGCGTCGCCATGCGCCAGCTGTTCGGCCCGATCGTCGGCATCACGCTGGTGCTGATGTCGGTGTTCCTGCCGGCCGCGTTCCTGCCCGGCCTCACCGGGCGCATGTACGCGCAGTTCGCGCTGGTTATCGCGGCAACTGCGCTGCTCAGCGCCATCAATGCCGCGACGTTGAAGCCGACGCAATGCGCGCTGTGGCTGCGCCCGGCGGTCCCGCCGCAGCAGCGCAACGTGCTCTATCGCGGATTCAATCGGGCCTATGAGCGAGTCGAGGGATGGTATGCAAGCTTGATCGCCCGCATGGTCTCGCGCAGTGGCCTGATGGCAGCCCTAGCTGTCGCGATCATCGCCATCACCGGCTATGGCTTCTCGCGGGTGCCGACCGGTTTTCTGCCGATCGAGGACCAGGGTTACATGATCGCGCTGGTGCAGTTGCCTGATGGCGCCTCGCTCGAGCGCACGCAGAAGACCTTGGACAAGGTGTTCGAGATCGCCCGCAAAACGCCGGGCGTCGCGCGGGTCGTCAACATCGCCGGAGTCTCGGCGCTCGACAACAGCGCGACGCTGTCGAGCGCCGGAGTCGCCTACATCATCCTCAAGGATTGGAGCGAGCGCGGGGAAGGCGAAGATCTTATGTCGCTCTTCACCAAGCTCAACGCCGATCTCGCCACGGTCCCCGAGGCAGACATTCTGGTGATGCCGCCGCCGCCGATCCAGGGCGTGGGCAACGATGCCGGTTTCACCATGCAGGTCGAGCTGCGCGACGGCAGCTTCGATATGGCCAAACTGCAGAGCGTCACCAACGCGATCGTCGCCAATGCCAAGACGCAATCCGCGCTGGAGCTGGTGCTGGCGTCGTTCCGCTCGAGCGTTCCGCAGTACAAGCTCGAGGTGGACCGCGTGAAGACGGAGGCGCTGCAGGTGTCCCTCGACCAGGTATTCGCCGCGCTCGCCGGCTATCTCGGATCGACCTACGTCAACCAGTTCAATCAGTTTGGCCGCGTGTTCCAAGTCTACGTGCAGGCCGACTCGCGATCCCGCGTGCGGCTCGAGGACATCGAGAACATGTTCGTGCGCAATAAGGACGGGCAAATGATCCCGCTCGGCACGCTCGTGAAGATCACGCCGACCGTCGGCCCCTCGCTCATCAGCCTCTACAATCTCTACCCGACGGCCACAATCATCGGCCTGCCGGCACAGGGGGTATCGTCCGGCGAGGCGTTGGCGTTGATGGAAGAGATTGCCCAGCGCACGCTTCCTCCGGGCACCGGCTTCGAGTGGAGCGCGATGTCGTATCAGGAGAAGCTCGTCGGCCATCAGATGTACATCGTCTTCGGACTGGCACTGCTGCTCGTCTATCTCGTGCTCGCCGGCCAATACGAAAGTTGGTACGCGCCGATCTCCGTCATTCTTGCGGTCCCGCTGTCGTTCATCGGGCCGGTTTTGGCGCTCTCGGCGCTGGCCAAGAGCGGGCTCAACAACAATCTCTATGTTCAGATCGGGCTCGTTCTCCTGATGGCGCTCTCGGCAAAGAACGCGATCCTGATCGTCGAGTTCGCGCGCGAACTGCGCGCGGCGGGGAAAGAGATCCTGGAATCGGCGGCCGAGGCGGCACGGGCACGTTTTCGGCCCATCGTGATGACGTCATTCGCCTTCATCCTCGGTGTCGTGCCGCTTGTGCTCGCGAGCGGCGCCGGGGCCAGCGCCCGCGTGTCGATCGGCATCACGGTGTTCACCGGGATGCTCGCCTCGACCTGCCTGGCGGTGCTGTTCGTACCGCCTTTCTTCGTGGTGGTGCAGCGTTTCGAGGAGTGGCGCAAAGTGCGCAAGATGCCCTCGCCGGCGCGCACGCCGGCCGAGTAGCCGGCTGCCGACGCAGCGCCCTCGTTGAAGCGGTTAGGGAATTTGTTAACGGGCCTCAGTCACAATTTGGACGCAGGGATTCGTATCCTATTCCACGGCTCGAACACCTCAAAAACCATGACCCGGTTCCCGTTTCGTGTGACGACGGCATCCGCGCTCGTCTTGGTCGCGATAACCGCGGCGCCCGTGGCTTTCGGCCAAAGTTTGGCGCAGGAGAGCGAGCGACCGTTTGGACTATTCGGTCTTTTCGGCGGAAGCGAGCGGCTGAGCGGCGAGCGCGCCGCGCCGTCCGCGTCCGCCGATCAGACCGCGCAGCTCTCGGGTCCCGATCTCGTTGTGCGCCTCGAGCGCCTCGAAGCCCAGATCCGGCAGCTGACCGGAGCGATCGAGCAGCTGCAGTTTCGCAACCAGCAGCTCGAGGGCCAGATCCGCCGCATGCAGGAGGAGGGCGCGCCGCGACCGGCGGTGCAATCGCGCCCGCAAAATTCGCCGCCCGCGGCAACGCCCGGCAAGCGCGGCGACGCGTTCGATCCCCTCCAGAATCCGAACGCGCCCGGTGCGCCGCACACGCTCGGCTCGATCAGTGGGTCCGGTGCGGCGCCGAGCACGAGTGCGGCGCCAAACATGAGCGCCGATGCAGCCGAGCCGCCGATCGGCGCTCCCGCCGGACGCGCCGCAGGCGCGCCGCTTGATCTCGCGAGCATGGGACCGCCGAACGGCGCCGTGCCGGGGCAACCGCCGCGCAGCGGGCCGGCTGGCAGTGGTGCACTTGCCACGCTTGCGCCCTCGCAGACCCCGCGCGACGAATACGACCTCGCCTATGGCTATGTGCTGCGCAAGGACCACGCCCTCGCCGAAGACGCCTTCCGCAGCTTCTTGAGCAAATATCCCGATGATCGGCTCGTCGGGGATGCCACCTATTGGCTGGGCGAAAGCATGTTCCAGCGCCAACGCTACCGCGACGCCGCGGAAGCCTTCCTCACCGTCTCGACCAAATATGAATCCATCGCCAAAGGACCCGATGCGCTTCTGCGCCTTGGGCAATCGCTCGCCGCGCTCGGCGAGAAGGAAGCGGCCTGCGCATCGCTCGGCGAAGTGCTGCGCAAGTTCCCACGCGCGTCGGCGGCGGTGAAGCAAGGGGTCGAGCGAGAACAAAAGCGTGTCCGCTGCTGACGATGCGGCGCCCGTCTCCGCCGCCGAGGCGAAGGCACTATTTGCTCCGCTCGTCCACGCTCCCGCCCTCGTCCTCGCCGTCTCCGGCGGTCCCGATTCCACGGCGCTGCTGCTGCTCATGGCACGCTGGCGTCGCGCGCTGAAGCGTGGGCCGAAGCTCATCGCGCTCACGGTCGATCACGGCTTGCGCCGCGCATCCGCCTCCGAGGCGAGCGCGGTCAAGCGTCTGGCGCGCCGGCTCGGTGTGCCACATCGCACCGTGCGCTGGGAAGGCAAGAAGCCGGCGAGCGGATTGCAGGAGGCGGCGCGCAACGCGCGTTACCGGCTGCTGGCGGCGGCGGCGAAATCGGCGAAGGCCAGCGCCATCGTCACCGCGCACACGCTCGACGATCAGGCCGAGACCCTGCTGCTGCGCATGGGCCGCGGCAGCGGGCTGAGCGGGCTTGGCGCCATGGCGCGCGAGTCGGCTCTGCCCGTGAACGGCGAGGGCATCGTGCTCGTGCGTCCGCTGCTTGCCGTTCCCAAGGCGCGGCTCATTGCGACGCTCGCCGGCGCCAAGATCGAATTCGCCGACGATGCATCGAACCGTGATCCGCGGTTCACCCGCGCGCGTCTGCGCGCGCTGATGCCCGCCTTGGCACGCGAAGGGATCAGCGCACGCGCTCTCTCGCGCCTTGCGGGCCGGCTGCGGCGCGCGGATGCCGCGATCGAAACGGCCATCGACGAGGCGATGGCGCGGCTCTCGCCGGAATCCTGGTCCGATCACCGGCCGATCGTCTTCGATGCCGAAAAATTTATCCGCCTGCCCGCGGAAGTGGCATTGCGCCTGCTCGGCCGAGCGATCGCATACGTCGGAGCGGAGGGAACGATCCGGCTTGGCAAACTCGAGCGCCTCTATGAGGCGCTCGTCAACGCGCAGAGAAGCAAGACGTTTCGCTTGCGTCGCACGCTAGGAGGAGCGTTGGTGACGCTCGGCCCGTTAAGACTTATGGTCGAGCGCGCGCCGCCGCGCAGAACGTCCTCATCTGGCTCGAGGACGGGCAAAGCGGCCCGCGGGAGGCCGCCCGGCCGCGGCAGAATGGCCCGCAAGAATTAATCCGGTTCCCTTGGCAGGGGTGCCCTTGGCACTTAGATTGTGACTTGAGCGCAATTCTATCCGAACGGCCGTGAATCGGCCTATAAGGTGGCATATGAACGGGCTGCGGAACTTCCGCCGGGCCGTGAAGGACACGGGATGAACGCCAATCTGCGCAACTTCGCCCTCTGGGTGATCATCGTTCTCTTGCTGCTTGCGCTGTTCACCCTGTTCCAGAACCCGGGTCAGCGCACCACGTCGCAGGACATTTCCTTCTCGCAGCTGTTGAATGAGGTCGATCAGGGTCGCGTGCGCGAGGTTGTGATCCAGGGGCCGGAAATCCACGGCACCTTCACCGACGGCCGCAGCTTCCAGACCTACGCGCCTAACGATCCGACCCTGATCCAGCGGCTCTACGGCAAGGGCGTATCGATCACCGCCCGCCCGCAGCAGAACGACGTGCCCTGGTTCGTCTCGCTTTTGGTGTCGTGGCTTCCCTTCATTGCGCTCATTGGGGTGTGGATTTTCCTCTCGCGGCAGATGCAGGGCGCGGGCGGCAAAGCGCTCGGCTTCGGCAAGAGTCGGGCCAAGCTGCTGACGGAAGCGCACGGCCGCGTCACCTTCGAGGACGTGGCCGGCGTCGACGAGGCCAAGCAAGACTTGCAGGAGATCGTCGAGTTCCTGCGCGATCCTGGAAAATTCCAGCGGTTGGGCGGGCGTATTCCGCGCGGCGTGCTGCTCGTGGGCCCGCCGGGCACCGGCAAGACGTTGCTCGCGCGCGCGATCGCGGGCGAGGCCAACGTGCCGTTCTTCACCATTTCCGGCTCGGATTTCGTCGAGATGTTCGTCGGCGTGGGCGCCTCGCGCGTGCGCGACATGTTCGAGCAGGCCAAGAAGAACGCCCCCTGCATCATCTTCATCGACGAGATCGACGCGGTGGGCCGCCACCGCGGCGCCGGTCTCGGCGGCGGCAATGACGAGCGCGAGCAGACCCTCAATCAGCTCCTGGTCGAGATGGACGGCTTCGAGGCAAACGAGGGCATCATCCTGATTGCCGCGACCAACCGGCCCGACGTGCTCGATCCGGCGCTGCTGCGACCGGGCCGCTTCGACCGTCAAGTGATCGTTCCCAATCCGGACGTGGTTGGCCGCGAGCAGATCCTCAAGGTTCACGTGCGCAAGGTTCCGCTGGCGCCGGACGTCAATCTCAAGACGACCGCGCGCGGCACGCCCGGCTTTTCCGGCGCCGATCTCATGAACCTGGTCAACGAGGCGGCGTTGATGGCGGCCCGGCGCAACAAGCGCATGGTCACGCAGGTCGAGTTCGAGGACGCCAAAGACAAGGTAATGATGGGCGCCGAGCGCAAATCGCTGGTGATGACGGAGGAGGAAAAGCTCCTGACCGCCTATCACGAGGGCGGCCACGCCATCGTTGCGCTGAACGTGCAGGCGACCGACCCGGTGCACAAGGCCACCATCATCCCGCGCGGTCGCGCGCTCGGCATGGTCATGCAGTTGCCCGAGCGCGACAAGCTCTCCATGAGTCTTGAGCAGATGACCTCGCGATTGGCCATCATGATGGGCGGGCGCGTGGCCGAGGAGCTGGTATTCGGCAGACAGAAAGTCACCTCGGGTGCCGCTTCCGACATCGAGCAGGCGACGAAGCTCGCGCGCATGATGGTGACGCGCTGGGGTCTGTCGGAGACGCTCGGCACCGTCGCTTATGGCGAGAACCAGGACGAGGTGTTCCTCGGCTACCAAGTGGCGCGTCAGCAAAATGTCTCCGAGGAGACGAGCCGCCAGATCGACGCCGAGATCAAGCGCCTGGTCGAGGCCGGTTACGAAGAGGCGCACCATATCCTGCAGGAGAAACGCGGGGACCTCGAGACGCTCGCCAAGGCGCTGCTCGAATTCGAGACGCTGACCGGCGATGAGATCAAGGATCTGCTCGCGGGCAAACGCCCGTCGCGCGAATCCGTCATCGAGCCGGCGACTCCGCGGGGTTCGGCCGTACCGCCCGCCGGCAAGCCGCGGCCGCGCCCCGAACCGGGGGGGCTCGAGCCGCAGCCGCAGGCTTGAGGCTGCTCACGGCTCTGCCACGTACGTTTGGTCATAGCAGCGCGCGCGTGCCGACGCGTCTAGCGACGCGTATCGACCGCAATCGACGGAGGCGCCTCGTGGCTCATGAACACCGGCTGCAGCAGGTGTGACTTGAATTGCCACCCCTGATCCGCCTCCAGCACGCATTCACTGATCAAGTCCGCGATCAACATTGGGGGCTTGGACTGCGGCGCCGGCGGGCGGACCGCCGCTCCGTAGAAACTGATAATCCCTAACACCGTCGCGCGGCCTTCATCGCTCGATTCGAGGATGAAATTGTTGATCAGATGCCGCGTGGTCTTCACGCTGCTGATGGCGGTGAGCGCCTGACGTTCACGCCAAGTGTAGAATTCGCGAATTTTCTCCCGTCCTTCGAAGCGGTTGTGGCCCACGCACATCACGCCGTCGGGCGAATAAAATTCATGGGCGCGGCGCCCGCCGTTGCAGTCGACCTCGTGCCAATATCTCGCCTCCAGGTGATAAAGCGCGTGCCAAAGGCGGAACTCCTCGCGCGTGTCCATATGCACCTCCTGTCGCCGACGGGCGCTCTGCGGCTTCTAAATGAGGCCGATGCCGGCGCCAAGGAAGCGGATTTAGCGCAATCTGCCTCCTATCCCTGCATCGCCGCCTTGATCGCGGCGACGTCGCCGCCGGCCTTGGCGGCCGCAATGATCTTTGCTTCACGCGCGGCAAGTCGATCGAGCGCCGCCTTCATCGCCTCGATCTTATCGGCGGGGACAACGACCGCGCCATGGCGGTCGGCATGCACGAGATCGCCGCTCTTGACCGCCATGCCATGCACGGTCACGTCGATGCCGAAATCGACCACGTGCACATAGGCGTGAGAGGGAGAAATCGAGCCGGCCAGCATCTGGAAGCCTGGCGCGATCATCGGGATGTCGCGGACCGAGCCATTCGTGACCACGCCAAGGCAGCCGAGCGCCTTGTGGACGTTTGACTGCACCTCGCCCCAGAACGCGCCATAGCCGACGTGCTCGCCATCGAGGTCCTCCATCACCATGATGGTGGGCTGCGGCGCGCCTGCGACATAATCGAGATAGTCGAGCCGTCTCTGCATATAGCCGGCCTCTCCGAGCGGGACCGCGTCCTTCGCCTTGAACGTCACGGTCTTGGCGAAGCCGACGATGGGCGGAAGCTCGGGAAACGGGCAATGCAGGTGCTTGACGGTGTAGCCGGAACCGCGGCGCTCCGGCGCGACGATCTCGATCAG
>WNFV01008547.1_pt1 | contig 14399 bp, 10 predicted proteins | sample 5400101 | NCBI WGS metagenome assembly WNFV01 (sample SAMN13153361, study PRJNA577476) | soil metagenome | isolation source: 115 cm soil or saprolite under grassland replicate 1 | place: USA:California | collected 2016-06-15 | reverse complement strand
TTAGCATCTGCCCAGGCGCGAGCATGTCAATCCTCTCGAAGGTAAGACCACCGACTGGAGAGCCGGATGCGGGAGAACCGCCCGTCCGGTTCGGAGGGAGGGGGAGCCGAAACCAATCGGCTCTTCCTACCCCTATAAGGCGGATGCATAACAATCTCAACCGTCGCTCCGCGACTGGGTAATCATTTACCAGTTCAACCGGCGTTAAAACGCCGGTCTAAGATCAGACCGTCGCTCCGCGACGAAGAAGTGATTGAAAGAACTTGGGAGGCTGATTATGGCTCAACGACTAAGCATCGAACCGCGCCAGATTATTGAAGTCCACAGTCCCGCGACGCTCGAGAAAATCGGCGAAGTCGAAATTGATTCGCCGCTCGACGTGCGGGCCGCGGCGCGGCGCGCACGCGAGGCCTTTCGCGTGTGGGGCGCGATGGATTTCAAGAGTCGCGCGAAGGTTCTGCTCTCGGCCCGCGACAGTCTGATCGCTCACGGCGAAGAGTTGATCGAATTGATCTGTCGGGAGAACGGCAAGCCTCGGCTCGAAGCCCTGGTCGAGATCACTTACGTCTGTGACGCGCTGACGTTTTATTCGAAACGGGCGCGCCGCTTTCTGCGATCCCATCGCGTGACGCCGCACCTGCTGCGAAACAAAAAGGTCACGGTGCATTACCAGCCGCGCGGCGTCATCGGGATGATCACGCCCTGGAATTTCCCGTTGATCCTGACCGTCGGCGAAGCGGTTCCAGCGCTGGCTTCTGGCAACGCCGTCGTGATCAAACCGTCGGAATGGACCCCGCTAATCGCCATGCGAGGAGCGGACATCCTGCGCGAAGCGTTCATCGCCGCCGGCGCGCCGGCGGACATTCTGCAAGTCGTCAACGGCTACGGCGAGACGGGAGGCGCTCTGGTTGACGAGGCCGACATGATCGCGTTCACCGGCAGCGCGCGCACCGGCAAGGTCGTCGCCGAGCGCGCGGCGAAGCGCCTGGTTCCGGTGAGTCTCGAACTCGGCGGCAAGGACCCGATGATCGTTTTGCGCGACGCCGACGTCGAGCGCGCGGCCAACGCGGCGGTCTGGGGCGCGTTCACCAATTCGGGCCAGGTCTGCATCTCGGTCGAACGCGTTTACGTCGAAGACGCCGTCGCCGATGAGTTCACTCGCCGCGTCGTCGAGAAGACCCGCGCGCTGCGCCAAGGCGCCGACGTGGGCGGAGTCGAGGCGCGGGTCGACGTCGGCGCGATGACTTTTCCTAAGCAGGTCGAAATCGTCGAAGACCACATCGACGACGCGAAGGCGCGCGGCGCGCAAATTCTTACGGGGGGCCGCCGCAACCCGAACCTCTCGGGGCGCTACTTCGAGCCGACTGTTCTCTCGGACGTCGACCACTCGATGAAGGTCATGACCGAAGAGACTTTCGGCCCCGTGCTGCCGATTATGCGCGTGAGGGACGAAGAGGAAGCGCTGCGCCTGGCGAACGATTCGCGATACGGGTTGAACGCCAGCGTCTTCACGCGCGATAAGGCCAGGGGCGAAAAGATCGCCGCCCAGGTCGAGGCAGGCGTCACCTGCGTAAATGACGTGATCGCCGGGTTCGCGGTCACAGACGCTCCTTCGGGCGGGTTGAAAGAGAGCGGCATCGGCAAGCGCCACGGCGCCGAAGGCATTCGCCGCTTCTGCCATCAACAAGTCATCGTCACTGATCGCTTCGGCCTGAAGCGGGACCCGTTCTGGTATCCATATAATGCAAAGACCGAGCGATTGATGTTACGATTGCTCGGCGCGATGTTTTCGACTCGACTCGGCGCAAAGCTGAAAGCGCTCCTAGGCAAATAAGGCCGGTACAGTACCGCGCGTAGAGTGGGACAGACTTTAGTCTGTCCGTAGCGTGAAATGAGTGGGACAGACTAAAGTCTGTCCCACTCTACGCGCGGTACTGTACCGGTGTCCCAGTTGTTGCGTAGTTCAATTTTAAACAGACCGGAATAACGGATGTTCACTCAAATTTCCCGATCAGTCGTCCTAATATCTCCCGCGCTGGCCGCGGTCGCGGCGCTCGCCATCGTCGGCGCATGCCAGGGGCAATCGTCCCGCGATATTTTGACTCGTCCAGCTCCGCCGGTCGATCATCGTCTGTCTTACGGCACGGACGAATTTCAATTCGGCGACCTGCGACTGCCCAAGGGGGCGGGGCCTCATCCCGTCGCTATCGTGATTCATGGCGGGTGTTGGATGTCGGAGTACGGCCTTTCGTATATGGGCCATCTGAGCGCGGCGCTCACCGAGGCCGGCGTCGCGACCTGGTGCGTCGAATACCGCCGGGTCGGCAATCAGGGCGGGGGTTGGCCGGGCACTTTTGAAGACGTGGCGCGAGCCGCCGATCATCTGCGAAAGATTGCGAAGACCTATCCGCTCGACCTCAATCAGGTGATCGCCGTGGGCCATTCGGCGGGCGGCCATCTTGCGCTGTGGCTCGCGGCGCGAAAACTTTTGCCGAAAGACAGCCCCGCCTATTACGCCGAGGCCGCGAAGAAGAAGGGCGATGACGCGAAGCTGGTCGTGATCGAAAAGGCGGGCCATTTTGAAGTCGTCGACCCCCAATCTTTCGCCTGGGAAGCGGTGAGAAATGAAGTCTTGGCATTGTTAAAAACGAGCTTTCCGGCAAAAAACAAGTAATTTTTCAACCTCAAGTCTTGATCTCAAATCTCAGATTTGAAATCCTGGATATGAGATATTCTCGGCCTCAAATCTCGGATTTGAATTCTGGGATTTGAGATTCATCGCAGCAATCTGGCGAGCAACCGTGAACAATGCCCCTTCAACCCGACAGGAATACTCCCCATATGACGAATGAAAAATCGAATAACCATGCGCAACCACTACACATCACGGAGCCGGCGGACGGCGGCAAATTGATCGTGTTGACGGCGCCGCTCACCGAGACGATTGACCATGCCGGATATTTCATCCAGATGGGAATGGCTTCGATGCCGATCTGGATGGAGGGCATGATGACTAAAAAATACCCGCACTGGCGCGAAGTTGAATACAACCCGGACGGCTCGGCGCGCTACATGCCTGCGGGCGTGCGCCTGGTCGAGGCCGCGCTGCTGCGAGAATTCCGGCCGGATGACATCGTCTGCTGCTACCCCGACGACCTGGACAAATTCATCGGGCCCGAAACGCGCGTCGTGGCCGTCTCGACGCACAACCCGCTCGGCGTGACCTTCGCCGCGGGCGTTTACACTTCGATCTTCGGCACATCGAAGATGCCGATCAACTCGCATTACGCGCGGCTGATGTTCGCCAAAATCAAGGACAGTCCTTACCGCCGGAACTTCAAAGTCATCGTCGGCGGCTCCGGCGGATGGCAGATCACGCAGACCAATTCGTTCGATGAACTCGGCGTTGATTGCGTGGTCGAAGGCCGCAGCGAATCGGAAGACACGATGGCGATCTTCCACAAGGCGATCAAAGGCGAAGAACTGCCGCGCGAGATCGAGGTTGGCCACCCGAAAGAGCGTGAGGCGCTGCTCGTGCCCGACAAACGCACCACCTTCGGCGTGGTCGAAATGACCACTGGCTGCGGCCGCCGTTGCAAATTCTGCGTGCCCGACCTGAACCCGCAGATAGATTTTCCGAAAGAAAAGATTATGAGCGCGGTGCGCGCCAACGTGCGCGACGGCAACAAGCAGATCAGCCTGGCCACCGAAGACATGTTCATCTGGGGGCAGGTGCATACCGAAACGCCATTCTACTTCCCGAACCGTGAAGCGCTGCTAGACCTTTATTCATCGGTAATCAACACGCCCGGCGTCGAACAGCACGTCCTGAGCCACGCGACCATCACGCCTGCCGTGGTTGACCCGACCATGATCAAAAAGCTGTCCGAGATGCTGCTGCCGAAAAGCCCGATTCATTTGCCGTACCTGAGCGCCCATCCGCAGAAGAAGGCGCTCTCGCCGTTGATCGGTTTGGAGACCGGTTCGGTTCGGATGGCGAAGAGGATTATGCCGAGCAAAGGCATTCCGTTTTCCATCGAAGATTGGCCGAGCGTCGTGCTCGAAGGGCTGCGAATATTGAACGAGAACAACTGGTTTCCGGTGATGACGTTAATCATCGGCAGTCCCGAAGAGACAGACGAGGACGTGATGGCCACGCTCGATCTGATTTACGAGCTGGAGCGGCGCGGACTGTTCGCCTTCCTCGTCCCCTCGATCTTCACCCCGCTGCACGACACGCGGATGGAGAAGGAGAAAGGAGTCGCCGAGACGCGCCAGCTCACCACGCTGCAATGGCAGTTGATGATGAAATGCTGGAAGCTGAATTTGCGCCCCGGCCTGTACAGTTGGTGGGGGCCGATCGCCTGGCGCGCTGGCGCGCTGGCGCTGTGGGCGTGGAAGCTGCGCAAGATCAACGGGCCGAAATTCACATGGCCGCTGTTTATGTTCGCCTCGGCTTTGCCGGAAGAAACGATGGCGAGCCTTGGCAAGATTTATCTCGGCAAACCGCTCAAGACGAAGACCCGCAAAGAGCTGCTCGCTACCATCCGCCCGAACCAGTGGCAGTATCTGCGCGAAGATTGCGGCGATCTGCCGGACGGGTGGAAACCGCATAAGCCGCTGAGTGTGTTAAAAGCGGACGTGATTGCGGCTGATTAACGCTCTGTCTTTGTGGTAAGCTAGGTGGCCCAAATCAACGACCATTTAGGACAGGAGACGGATAATAAGAATGCTCGATGCGATTGCCATTCAGGAATTGCGGGAAAAGTACGAAGGCCTGAAGCCGCGGGTGGCCGAACTGCGGAGGTTTCTTTGACGTAGAGGCCAAGCGCGCGGAGTTGCAGAAACTGGAGGCGCAGGCCGCCGCGCCCGATTTCTGGAACGACCAGGAGAAGGCTCAGAAAATCTTACAGCAGCGCGCGCGCTTGGAGCGTGCGATCAACACCGCCGAGGGGCAGCGGCGCCTGGTTGACGACATCGCCGTGCTGTTCGAATTCGCCGCCGAAGACGACGCTTCGGCCAGCGAGCTGCGCGAATCGCTCGAACACCTCGCCGAAGAGGTCGAGGAGAGCGAGACGCGAATGTTGCTCGGCGGCGAAAACGATTCGCTCAACGCCATTGTGGCGATCAACGCGGGGGCCGGCGGGACCGACGCGCAGGATTGGGCCGAGATGCTGCTGCGGATGTACCTGCGCTGGTGCGAGCGCCACGATTTTAAGACAGAGATGTTCGACTATCAGGCCGGCGAAGAGGCCGGGATCAAATCGGCCAGCTTCCGCGTCGAGGGCGATTACGCTTACGGGCTGCTGGCGGGCGAGGTCGGGGTGCATCGGCTGGTCCGGATCTCGCCGTTCAACGCCGGACAGAGCCGTGAAACCAGTTTCGCCTCGGTCTTCGTCACGCCGGAATTCGACGACAACATCGAGGTCGAAATTCAGGACAAAGACCTGCGCGTCGACACTTATCGCTCGACCGGCGCGGGCGGCCAACATATCAACACTACGGATTCGGCGGTGCGGATTACCCACCTCCCGACCGGGATCGTGGTGACCTGCCAAAACCAGCGGTCGCAGCACCAGAACCGCGACGTGGCGATGAAGGTCCTTAGGTCGCGCCTTTACGAGATGGAGTTGGCGAAGAAGCGCGCGGAGACCGATAAGCTCGCCGAATCGAAGCGCGACATCTCCTTCGGATCGCAGATTCGCAATTACGTGCTGCATCCTTACAAGCTGGTCAAGGACGTCCGCACGAAGCGCGAGACGGGCAACGTCGACGCGGTGCTTGCCGGCGAAATTGACGATTTTATCAAGGAGTATTTGTTGTCGAAGAGAGACGGCGGCTATCATGAATAAATAGGACTTATGGGACTTATGGGACTCCTGGTCCCATAAGTCCTATAAGTCCTATAAGTCCTATGCCATATGGCCCGACGTAAGATCATAAACAAGCAAAACGCCAACGGCCCGTGGAATGAGATCATCGGGTTGATCCTGATCGGAATCGGGATCGTGATTTTGCTTGCCTTGATAAGCTACGACTCCGCCGATCCGTCGTGGAATTCGGTGAGCGAGAAGGCTCGCGCGCGCAACTGGGTCGGGCCGATGGGCGCCAATGTGTCCAACGCGCTCTATCAAACTTTCGGGATCGCCGCGCTGATAGTGCCCCTGATATTGTTCATCATCGGGCGCTGGCAATGGGACGACGACGAATCGGAAGTTTCAAAGCCGAAGATTCTGGGACTCTTTCTGATGATCGTCGCCTTAACGGGCTGGGTCACCATGTTCGGCCCTGAAAAACCAGGCTCGTTTTATTGGGGCGGTTTCGTCGGTCAGTTCTTGATGTATGGGGAAATAGCCAAAATTCCGATCGGGATGGCGCGGCTTCTGGGAAGTCTGGGGGCCTTCGTCGGGCTGGTCATTCTCTTCACCGCGGGGCTGCTCCTCGGGACTGATTATACGTTGATCGGTCTTGTAGATAACTGGTCCCGGTCTCGCCCTGACGGGGCGGTCGCGGGATTGGCTAACCGATTGCGCGGTTGGACGCAAGGGCGCAATCCGCAGCCAGTAGACGCGGTGCAGCCCAGACAGGTTTATGCGAAGTTCGATCAACGCAAGCGGACGAGCCGGCAAGGCGTTCTTCCCGGCGGGATGAAAATGACGGTGCGTCCGGGAGTCTCCGCAGGGCGAAATACGAACCCGCCCGCAATCCAATCGAAGCAGGAACTCAACGGCGAGGTTGGCGATCATCTAGAAGAATCCGGAGTGGTCACGACGGACGAGGATACTTTGCATGCCGCCGAATCGGCTCAGACATACCCTGAAGTCGACCTGCAGGCGGCGCGCATACCGCCCTCTACGGTTACCGGGCCGCGCCGTTCCAAGACCGGCAAAGGGGACGAGTCGAGTCAGATTAACGAACCAGGCGATCTGGGCAAGGGCGCCTTCGAGTTGGACGAATTATCCCCTCAACGGACGGTGGAAGATATGATGGCGACGGCTTCGGTCAAACGCGTTGAAAACGCCGAAGCGCCCGTTGAGAAGGGGGAGAAGGGCGGTAAGTCGAAGATCGGCCGGCTGGTCAAAAACATTTCGCGCGCCCTGTCCCATTACAAACTGCCTTCGACGGAAATGTTGACTCCGCCCGCGCCGCGTTCCGAGATGGCCGAGGCGGAATTGATGGAGCGGGCGAGGCATTTGGCCGAGAAATGCGCCGAGTTCAATGTGTCGGGGCAGGTCAAACAGATCAGCCCGGGACCAGTCGTCACTACCTTCGAGTTCAAACCGGACCCCGGCGTGAAATACAGCCGCATCACCAGCCTCGTCGACGACCTGTGTCTGGCGTTAAAAGCCGAGTCTGTCCGCATCGACCGCATCCCGGGCAAATCTACGGTCGGCATCGAAGTCCCGAACTCCCACCGCGAGATGATCAGGCTGCGCGAGGTCTTGGAGTCGAAGAGGTTTCACGAGTCGAAATCAAAACTGACGCTCGCGCTGGGGAAGACTATAGACGGGGCGAATTACGTGGCCGATCTGACGAAGATGCCGCACCTGCTGATAGCCGGCGCGACGGGCGCCGGCAAATCCGTGGCCCTCAACACGATCCTCACCTCGATGCTGTATAAGGCGACGCCCGAAGAGGTCAAATTCATTCTGATAGACCCGAAGCGGCTCGAACTCGGCTTGTACGCAGACATACCGCACCTGCTCTCGCCGATCGTCACCGACTCGAAGCGCGCCAGCTACGCATTGAAGTGGGCCGTCGCCGAGATGGAGAGCCGCTACAAGCGCCTCGCCTCCTTCGGCGTCCGCAACATCGAACAGTACAACGCCGAGGCTGAATCGAACTCGAAGCGCGCCCCTGACTCGATTGACGACGAGGAGGCCAGGCCGCTGCCTTACATCGTCGTGATCATCGACGAACTGGCCGACCTGATGATGGTCTCGGCGCGCGACGTCGAAGAGAGCATCACGCGTCTGGCCCAGATGGCCCGCGCCGTCGGGATACACCTGGTGCTGGCCACCCAGCGGCCCTCCGTAGACGTGATCACCGGGTTGATCAAGGCCAATTTCCCGTCGCGCATATCGTTCCGCGTCTCGTCGAAAGTGGATTCGCGCACGATCATCGACACGAACGGCGCCGAGCAGTTGCTCGGGCAGGGCGACATGCTTTTCCTCCCGCCGGGGACTTCCAGGCTGGTGCGGGTGCATGGCGCTTACATTGACGAGAAAGAGGTCAAACGTATATCCGATTTCGTCCGCTCGCAGGGCGCGCCCGCTTACGACGATCAGATCGGGCTGAGCGAGAAGGAGCTTCAAGGCGACGATTTCGGCGAGATGAAAAAAGACGAGAAGTATGACGAGGCCGTACGCATAGTCATCGAGATGGGGCGCGCCTCCACTTCGGTCTTGCAGCGAAGATTACGAATCGGTTATGGCCGCGCCGCTTCGATCATTGATATGATGGAGCGCGAGGGGATCGTCGGCCCCGAAGACGGCAGCAAACCGCGTCAGGTTCTGATCAAGGCCGATTTTTTAGATCGGCTCGATCAAATCCGCGAAGAAGACGAGCTGTGACTCGCTTTCAATCTGTGGAAAATCGAAAAGTTATTAAAATTCCTAGCGTTTTCGAGGATTTCATTAAGGCTCGAAGGGTAAATGCTGAAATAGTGAGGCTTACAAAGTTGTCGAAAATGTGTGCAATCTGCTATAAGTCACGATTTTAGATAGATTTAAAGCGCAAATTCACAGGTTTTCCACAGAGTTTTCCACAGGATATGTGGAAAACTTTGGACCTGTGCGAACGACCTCTGAGTCAGTACTGCGAGCGGTTGCGAGCGAGGCTTTCGCGTAATGACTTATGACCGGACCCCACTCGCAACCGCTCACGGTACTGACTCGTCAAAACTTTTGAGTAAGAATCAGAAGGCGATGAAACTGCAACTGGCATTGGACACACCCGATCTCACGCATGAGCTGGAGCTGGCCGGCAGAGTGGCGGCTTATGTCGATCTGATCGAGGCGGGGACGCCGCTGCTCATCCGTGAAGGCATCCGGGCCGTGCGGGAGTTGCGCCGCCGCCACCGAGGGCGTCCGATTGTCGCCGACATCAAAGTAATTGACGCGGGGGAACCGATCGCCGAATTGGCCTTCGCCGCCGGCGCCACAGTTGTCACGGTTCTCGGCAACGCCTCCGACGAGTTGATCGAGCGGGTAGTGCGTTCCGCGCATCGCTATGACGGGCAGGTGATGGCCGACAGCTTGACGGTTTCGGACATCGCCGAACGCGCGCGGCGGTTGCGGGAGCTCGGCGTCACCTCGCTTTGCGTCAACCGCCGCGGATTCAAACGGACGAAAGGACTCGGCCGCGAAGAACGAATCGATCAGGTCGCGGAATTGATAAAGGAGATCGAATTGCCGGTCTATCTCGCGGGCGGAATAGACGCGGCCGAACTCGCGCTTCTGCGCGAACTGCCGCTGGCCGGAGTGATCGTCGGCGCCTCCATCGCCAACGCCCCTTCTCCCGTGGAGGCGGCGAAAAAAATGCGGGCCATCCTCGATGGGAAATAGCCAAAACTATCTGCCCTTTCCTCAGGCCGTATTGGGAAACTGTCTGATTCCTATGCATCGGCTATATACGTTTAGCCAAAACAAGATGCGCTCGGCCATAAACGCCCCGGTCCGATGTTATATACGTCTTAAATCTTCCGTTTAGGGCTTGGATAAATGGGGGCGAATTTTTCTATCTCATCAGAGAGAAGGTATACTTGCGGCCTTCTTCCGCGATTCTGGCAAGCAGTTTGAATATAAATACAAGGAGAAGTGAATCTATGTTTCGCTTACTGCCAAAGGAAGATAAATATTTCGACATGTTCAATCACATGGCGTCGCACATGACGGAATGCGCACTGTTGCTGCAGAAGCTTTTTTCGGATTTCGATAACCGCGTCGCCTATGCCGACAAGATCAAAGAGATCGAGCACGACTGCGATCTGCTCACTCACGAGATTATCAAGAAACTGAATCAGACTTTTATCACGCCGATTGACCGCGAAGACATTCACGCCCTGGCCAGTGGTCTAGACGACATTGTTGACGCCGTCGAATACACCGCCAAGCGCGTTATTCTTTATCGCGTCGAGGAGCCGACCGGACATGCGCTCAGAATGGCCGATGTGCTGGTGCGGATCGTGGCCAGTCTGGAGAACGCCGTCAGGTCGCTCGAAAATGACGGCGATCAGGTGTTGAAAGAATGCGTCACCATTCACGGTCTGGAGAATGAGGGCGACACTTACCATCACGAAGCCATCGACGAACTCTTTGCCCACGAGATCAATCCGATCACCCTCCTGAAAATGAAAGAACTGTACGCGAAGATGGAGCGCACGATCGATAAGTGCGAGGACGTTTCGAACGTCCTCGAGGCGATAGTTCTCAAGAACGCTTAGATATAACTCTAATTTAAGGGAGAAGAATTTTCAGCCACGAATGAGCACGAATGAACACGAATCTTTTTCTTAGCCTCGTGATCCATTTGTTCCCCACCATTCTTGCCGCCATTCGTGGATAACCGTGTTCATTCGTAGCTGGTATTCCTATTCTTGAACTCTGTAGAACCGGAGGCGCCTCGAACCTAGAGGTCTTTATGGATTCAACGTTTGCGATTGTCGGGGTGATCGTCGCCATCGCCCTGATTTTTGACTTCACCAACGGATTTCACGACGCGGCCAATTCCATAGCCACGGTCGTCTCCACCCGCGTGCTCTCTCCGGCGCGAGCGGTGGCGCTGGCGGCCTTCTTCAATTTCGTCGCATTCTTTCTGGGCGCGCATGGCGTTGCCAAGACCATCTCCAGCAGCCTGGTCAACCCGAACCAGGTCAACTTATGGGTCGCGCTCGCCGGGCTGATCGGGGCCGTGACCTGGAATCTGATCACGTGGTATCTGGGATTGCCGACCAGTTCGTCTCATGCGTTGATCGGCGGATTGGCCGGGGCCGCAATATCAAACGCCGGATTTCAGGCGCTGGTCGTCGCGAAGCAATGGCCCTGGGCATGGTTGCGCACGCTCTCATTCATCGTCATCTCGCCGACTGTCGGGATGTTCGCCGGTTTGGCGCTGATGACCGCAGTCTTCTGGGTTTTCCGCCGGGTCGCGCCGTCGCGGGTGGACAGATATTTCCGCTTCATGCAATTGCTCTCGTCGTCGCTCTTCAGCCTGTCTCACGGCAGCAACGACGCTCAGAAAACGATGGGCGTCATCATGTTCACGCTGATCACCAGCGGATACATCGCACCCGATGCCGAAATCCCTTACTGGGTCGGGCTGGCGTCCTTTATGGCCATCGGGCTGGGGACGATGTCGGGCGGCTGGCGGATTGTGAAGACGATGGGATCGAAGATCACCAAGCTTAAGCCCGTCGGCGGGTTTTGCGCGGAGACCGGCGGAGCGGCGGCGGTCTTACTGGCCACTTTCTTGAAAGTCCCGGTCTCGACCACTCACACGATCACCGGCGCCATAGTCGGAGTCGGCGCGACGCGGCGGCTATCGGCCGTCCGGTGGGGAGTCGCCGGGCGCATCGTCTGGGCCTGGGTGGTCACGATCCCCGCCGCCGGATTGATCGCCGCGGTCGCTTATTACCTATCCAAGCTAGTTCATTGATCTTGTTCCTGCGCGTCGTTTTCGTCTTCTTCCGGCGTCTCCTCAGATGATCCTTTGCCCCGGCCAGGTCGCTTGATGCCGAATTTGTCCAACCGGTATTGCATCGTGCGGAACGACAACCCGAGCAGCCGCGCCGCGCGCGTGATGTTCCATCCGGTCTGTTCCATCGCCTGGATCAGCAGCGAGCGTTCGAGTTCCTCGAACGAGATGCCTTCGGGGGGAAGTTTGAATCCGCCCGCGCCTTCCGATTGCGCGCTGGTGCGGAATTCGAAGGGCAGGTCTTCGGCGGTGATCTCATCGCCTTCGGCCAGCAGCAGCGCGCGCTCGATGGCCGATTCGAGTTGGCGCACGTTGCCGGGCCAGGCGTAGTTCATGATCAGACTCTTCGCGTCGGCCGAAATTTTCATCGGGCGCGCCGGCGTCCCGTGTTTGGCCAGGAAATAGTTCATCAACACATGAATGTCGTCGCGGCGGTTGCGCAGCGGCGGCACGCTGATCGGGATCACGTTCAGGCGGTAATAGAGATCTTCGCGGAAGCGCCCGTCTTTGACCATCGCCTCGAGGTCGCGGTTGGTGGCGCCCAGCACGCGCACGTCGACCTTGATCGGCCGCGTGCCGCCGACGCGCGTGACCTCTCTCTCCTGCAAGGCGCGCAGGAGTTTGGCCTGCATGCTCGGGCTGACCTCTCCTATCTCGTCCAGGAAGAGCGTGCCTTTGTCGGCTATCTCGAACAGCCCTTTCTTCTCGACGTGCGCCCCGGTGAACGAGCCTTTCTCGTGTCCGAAGAGTTCCGATTCGAGCAGGTTTTCGTTGATCGCCGCGCAGTTGACGGCCTGGAACCTTTCTCCGGCGCGCGGGCTGGCTTTGTGGATGGCGCGGGCGATGCGCTCTTTGCCGGTGCCCGATTCGCCGCGGATCAGCACCGTCGAGCTGGACGGCGCGACTTTGACGATCATCTTCTTGACCCGCTCCATCGCATCCGAAATGCCGATGATCTCTTCGTCCACGGCGCGCATCTGCGCCATCGCTTTCGAGACCGCCTCGAGCAGCTTCGCGCGGTCTACAGGTTTTTCGATGTAATCGAACGCGCCTCCGCGCAGCGCCTCTTTCACAGTGTTGATCGAGCCGTGCGCGGTCATCAGGATCACGGGGGTGGAGCTGTCGAGCTGCGACAGCTCGTTGAGCAGTTGAATCCCGTCCATCCCGGACATTTTCAGGTCGGTCAACACCAGGTCGAAATTTTCGTGCTTGAACGCGCGCAGCGCCTCCTGGCCGGAGCTCGCGGTCTTCACTTCGTAAAGCGGGTCGCCCTGCTCGTCGAGTTCGCCCGAAAGGATCAATTGCAGAATGTCGCGTTGATTCTTTTCATCATCAACGACGAGAATTTGTTTTGCAGACATAGTTTCCTCAGGAAAATCATAGGAGCCGGTGTGCGCTCCCTCTGAATCAGACTACGCGATACTGGCAGAGGTGTTCAAACCACGAAGAAACGAAGAACACGAAGGACGGTTTTGAGCCGATCTCTTCCGTGTTCTTCGCGGTTTGCCTCAATCTTTATCTATTACGACTTGGGGCGCCTTTAAGTCTATGGTTCGCGTAACAGTGTAACAGTAAACGTTGTGCCCCTGCCCAGCCCGCTTTCGACGTTGATCTTGCCGCCGTGTTCTTCGATGATCTTTTTGGTCAGCGGCAAGCCCAGCCCGATGCCGGTTTCTTTGGTCGAATAGTAAGGCTCGAAAATCTGGGCCAGGTCTTCCGGCATGACGCCGACGCCGGTGTCGGCGAATTTGATTTCGAGGAAGCCGTTGTCGGGCCGCAGCGAGATGATCAGCGCGCCCCCGCTCGGCATCGCCTGAATCGCGTTGATCATGAGGTTCGAGAAACATGTTTTGATCAGCTCAGAGTCCGCCTGAAGTTTCGAGTCGCCGTGGCCGTTCTGTTCTATGCTCACCGTCACTCCCTGCTGTTCGGCCTGGGTGTTGACCAGGTCACGGACCTCTTCGATCAGAGAACGCGCGTCGACCTCGCGTATTTTCAGTTTCGCCGGGCGGCCGTACCCCAAAAAATCGCTGCCGTCCGACGACGGCGGAACGTTCGGCCCGCTGCAACAGTTCTTCCAGATTGCGTTTGCTGCGCAGCCCCGAAAGCATTTCGTTGAACGTTTGCGACAACGTCTTCATCTCCTTCGGCCCCGAAACCGGCGCGCTGAAGTCCAGATTGCCCTCCGCCACTTTTTCCGCGACCTGGCCGAGTTCAGTGATCGGGCGGGTAATGCGCCTGGTGAAGATAGCGATGGCCGCAATCAGCAACAGACCCAGAGCCGCGAAGACTATGAGTCGAGTGCGCTCCGCCTCCTCTTTGACTTGTTGCAGACGCTTCATAGAGAGAACGATGTAGATGTGCCGCTTCGCGTTCTTTGGGACGCCGGTTTCACTGTCTTCGACTGAAGTAGTGATGGGGAAATGAAGAACAGCAATTTGCTTGTCGTTGGTTTTGCCAACGGCGCCCCTTAAATCTCCCGGACTGATCGATTGGGCTTCGTCGGGATAGGCTTTTGCGAACTGCCTCTCGATGTCTTTCTTGTCCGTGCTGTCGAAAATCTTGTCTTCCTCATCGACAATAAAGATGTGACGGATGATGCTTTCGGAGTTGATGGTCAGTCTGTACTGATCCTTCTGTTTGACCAGGTCATAAAGATGTGACGGATTATCCAGGGAGCGTAAAACCAGATCTGTCGCAAGCGG
>WNFV01006090.1_pt1 | contig 14400 bp, 10 predicted proteins | sample 5400101 | NCBI WGS metagenome assembly WNFV01 (sample SAMN13153361, study PRJNA577476) | soil metagenome | isolation source: 115 cm soil or saprolite under grassland replicate 1 | place: USA:California | collected 2016-06-15 | reverse complement strand
GGGGCGCCCGATCTTGACGCGAGCATCACCGCAGAGGAGGCGTACGTGCTGACACGTGAGGGGGCAGTGGCTCTCGGCGTCGACAAGGACGCCTATCCATAGGACGACGCGGGGCTCGAGCCCCCGACGCGACCTCACCCGTCCTCGCTTTCGTTCGCCAAACCGTCCCAGACGAACTGCTTGCATTGGCCCGGCGTGCCGCCGCGTCCCGGCACTGGACGAAACTCTTGCAACCGAAGCCCGCTACCGTGCGTCGGCGGCTGGGATACGGCGCCGCGCTATTCGAGAAGTTCGGCCGCGACACCACCGCTTCTCACCCACATCTCCAAGTACGTGTGCATGAGTGCGCGCTCGTCCTCGCGAGCGGATGCGGGCCGGAACAAGTAGACGTCGAGCGTTCCGTCTTCGTTCGCAACCGCAAGCGCATCGAGGCGGCGAAAGTAGGCCCTGAGTTCGGCGGTGCGGCTGGAGTCGCTGACCTTGATTCGCAAAACTTGTGCCCCGCCGGGCGTATCGCGGTCGCGTATGACTCATTGCAGAGTCGCGGAGACGCTGTCGCCCGCCACGCCAGCTTGATCGCAGCGGTCGCGCACCAGCTGCCGGGGTCGAACTCGTAATTCTTACGCGACACGCGCGGCGCTCGCGCTTGGTCAGTGAGTCCCGCACCAAGCCGACGTACCTGCGGGTCGCCTTTCGGCTCTTCGGGGGCAAGCACAGCCGGCAGAGCCGGTGCACGGCTCTCGATCGCCTGAGGGGGCGCTCGCTCGCCCTCGAGAGCCGGCTGCTCGTGGCACCAAATCGGCGCGGCCGGCGTCCCAGGGTAGCGGCCTTCTCGGGCCGCGGAACCGCATGTTCGCACCCCGCGGGGCGATCCCTGAGTCATCTGGCGCGGCCGCTGCGCCCTCCTATGACTCGCTCGAGCGGCGATCGACGCGCGTCTTCGGCGGCCGGCGCGGCGTTGAGGGCCGCGTGCGGTGGCGACGAGTTCGGTCGTATGCTGGAACCGTTCGCGCCGGCGCGCGCCGCGGGCACGATCTCGAACAGGGAGGAGGCGCTGGGGCTTGTCAGATCCCGTTCGGAAGCGCTTCGGCGAGACGGCTGAGCTGGTCGGGGAGAAGCACGACCGCGGCGCGGCAGCGACGCGGGAGCGTCTGCGCCGATTGCTGACCCTGACCGGCGAGCAGCGCGCGCTTGATGTCGGTACCGGCGCCGGCGCGTTCGCGAGCGCGCTCGCGCCGCTCGTGCGCGAGGTGATCGGCGTCGACGTCGTCCCGGAGTTTCTCCACGAGGGCCGCCAGCGGGCGCCGGCGAACGTCGAGCTCGTCGAGGCAGACGCGACCCGCTTCCGTACGAGCTCGGCTCGTTCGACCTCGTCTGCACGGCGCGGACACTGCATCACGTCCCGCGACCGGAGCTCCTGCTCGCCGAGATGAACCGGGTGCTGCGGCCGGGCGGCACGATGCTCGTCGTCGACCAGCTCGCGCCGGTCGACTCGCTCGCGGCGATCGAGCTCAACCGCTTCGAGCGCGCCCGAGACCCGTCGACGACGCGGATCCTCGCCGACGTCGATCTCCGCGGCCTCTTCGACGCGAACGGCCTCGTCTTGCGGCAGGCGGAGATCGTCCCCGAGGAGCGCGACCTCGACCGTTGCTCCGATTTGGCCGACCGCCACGGCGACGAGCACGAGCGAGCGCGGGCGCTGGCGCCCCGCGAAACGAGCGCCCAGACCGGCTGGTACGTCCTCCACAAACCCGGCCTCCAGTAGGAGCCGACGCCGGCCGCGCAGACGCGCGACAGCACCCCCGTAGGTCGGAAAGCACCCGGGAGGCGCCCGTGGGGTGCGTAAATTCGGTCACGCAGGATTTGCAAGCAAATCGTGCTGGCCGTGAAGGGTGCCAAAGCCTAGGTTCAGCCCCGAATCCGAGTTTTGACACCCTTCAGGTGCCTTTCGATCCGTCTGCAAAATCAGCCATGCCCACTCCCCGGCCGGCGAATGGCAAGAGTGACCCACATACGGGCTGCGAAAGGCGGAATCAAGCCAAAACAGCGCCGGGCCTGCTCGATCCGCGTGCGCTTATGGAGCCCCGGGGTCCGCAACGGACCTCGCCTAGCGGATACCGCCCTCGTTCAACCCAGTCGACATCACCTCGCGGGTACAAGAGCCAGCCTGGGGCTGGCGGGCGCGGACGTTGCCTGTTCTGAACTGCCGCTCGGCAACTGGATTTGCGGCAGTAACCGATGTTTGGATCCGCGGGACCAGTCGCTTCGACCAGTGTGGCAGGACGATCCTCAGGAATTGCCTGCGAGTATCAGCCCCTCGCAACTCATTAGCGTTCTTCGTCATCCTGGACATCGCGTGTCGAGTCACCCAGGCTGGCCGCGATCGTCTTCTCCGCTTTGCCGAAGAGCACGTTCGCCCAGCGCTCGTTGAAGCCCGCCAGGAATGCAAGCGTCCCGAAGAAGAAGAACGCTGTCGCTCTGTCCTTCGGCAGCGTGGTGCGCAAGAGCTCGCTGTGGAACAGGAAATACAGTGCGATCCCAAAGACGGCGCCGATGAAGGGGCGAAAGCTGCCGAGCCGCCTGATTGTTGATCTGCCGACCTCGTAGTCGACTCGGAACCTGTTCGAGCTCATTCGCATCAGGACGCTGACGATCGCGCCGAGCCCGCCAGCGAAGAAGCAGGCAAAGAACGTCTGTGTGTCAAGTGTGTGTGGGGGATCGAACCAGCCTTGCCACCACAGGAGTCCGGCCAGGCCGACCGCGAGCAGGGCAGAGACGAGCGCGCCGAGCATCATGCCCCAGAAGTAGACGATCCTCGCCGCCTTCTCGCCGGCGCTCGCGTAGTAGCGCTCGATCTGGATCAATTCCCGCGACTGGGAATTCACGACCGCTGCGAGTTCCTTCTCGTTCGCGCTGTCGGTGCGCTCGAGGTAGCCGAGGAGGTGGCTTTGAACGGCGTAGATCCACTGCATCGCGATGCGCTCCGTCGTCCCTCGAAGCACTTCCGAAACCTTGATCGCGAGCGTGTCGCAGTGATGGAGCAGCTCCGCGATTCGATGCTCGCGCGCGAGCCAGTCGGTGACACGGTGGAGGCGAATCGTCGCATCGTTGTCGTGGACCAGCGCCGCAATCCGGCTTCGCGGCTTCAGAGTGAGGGCGACCGCTGACGGCCGCCTGGTGGCCCAGTACACGTGCACGAGCTCGCCTTCGCGCTTCTCAAAAGCTTCGAGCGCGTGGCGGTAGCGTTCGGCGTGAGAGCCGTTGTGGCCCGCACGCCGCTCCCACTCGTAGTGTGCGCGAACGAGCTCCGGGAACATTCCCGACCCCGCCGTCGCTCCTGTCCAGCCGTTCTCGTCTACTGGGGGGCCATCGACGACCTGCTCGGTGGCCGGCGCGCCGTTCGCGTTCTCCCGCTCCGGTGAATCGGCGACGACAGATTCGTGAGCGCGTTCCACCTCACCGGCTTCGACATCGGGAGTAAGTAGGGCAGGACCCCGATCTGCGTCCGGCGCGACGGGCTCTCGTGGCTCTTCCATGGCGACCTCGGTTCGCAAGCCCGGGGCCGCAGGACCGGACGTGTTGGCGTTTCACCGTCAGCCTAGGACAAATGTCGACGCGATTCAAGAGACTCGGCGGGGCCTGGCCGAGATCGAGTTAGTCGCTAGTGAGGACAGGCGTCGTGGAGCGCCCCGCGAGGAGAAGTTGCAGCCTTGGGCGAGGCGCGTCTGCGGCTTGATCAGGCCTGAGAGAGGACGAGAGGCCTCTTTGACCAACTGGCCACAGACTCGAGTTTCGAGGTCGCGAGCCGGCTGCCTCCCTCGCCCACGGAAGCAGGGGATTGCCATTTGTCGCTCGGCGCGCAATGCTGTAGCGCAGCCGCCAGAGGAGGCGCCGTCTGATTCAACCCTCCCCGACTTCGCCGTGCTGATCTCCGGGCTTGCCCTGGCTTGCGCGTTTGCCGGTGCGGCGCTGGTGCTGACTGGGATCGCGCTCGTCCTCGATGAGCGCCGACGCGGATCGCGCCTCGCGCATGCCTTTGGAAGGGCTCGCGAGGAGGAGAACGAGGTTGGCAGCGACCTGCGGGCGACGAAGCCGCGGCGACCGGCCGGCGTTGGGAATGAGGCCTCCGCTCAGGACACTGACAGCTGGCTGGCGCCTTGGCGGGCCCGACAGCCGCGGCTGCGCGCGCGAGCGCTCGCGCGATCCGAGACGATGCTTCCCCCAACCGCCCCCTTCCTCGCCTTCGTCGGAGCCGTTCTGTTCTTCCTCGTTGCCGCCGGGCTCGCCGTGGCAAACGAGGCGCTCGCGTCATCGCAGCGCACGAGCCGGCCGTCCGCAGTGATCAGCTATGTCGACGTCGGCCAGGGCGACGGTGTCGTCATGCGCATTGGCAAGAAGATCATCGTCTCGGACGCGGGGGAGCTGAATCCGGAAAGTGTCGACAAGGAACTTCGCCGGCTGGGAGCGACCCGAATCGACGTTGCGATCCTCACTCACCCGCACAAGGATCACGTCAAGAACTTCCTCGACCTGCTCGACATCTACAAGTGGAAGATCGCGACCGCTGTTCTGAGTCACTCCGCGCACTGGGAGACGACGAAGAACAACCGCCTGCTGATCCAGACGCTCGGAGCTCGCCATGTGAAGCTCTTGTACGCCACGGCCGGCAATCACTTCTCCTGGGGCGGGGCTTCCTGGACGATCCTCAGCCCGCCGGCTACACGGAAGACTTCCAGGCGGCCAACTCTTCGATCGTCTACGTGTTGAGGGTCAACGGCCTCGAATTTCTTTTCACCGGCGACATCGGACCCCCGGTTACCAGAGAGGTTGCGAGTCGCTGGAAGGCGAAGCGTCTGGGACGAGCGACCGTCTTTCTCGCCACCCATCACGGCTCCGCCAGCGGCTCGACGAAGGACATTCTCGACGCGATCGATCCCAAATGGGCGGTCCTCTCGACCGGGCCGAACACGTACAAGCATCCCTCACCGGCAGCGATTGCGCGCCTGGAAGCCGCCGGCGCCTCAATCTGGTGCACGGCGGTGAACGGGACCGTGACCGCGCGTGTATCCGCAAAGGGCCGGCTTTCCTGGCACGCGAGCCGCCAACCCAAGGTCTGGTGGTCGGCGACTCAACATCGCCAGACGGGGGTTTGCGTTGGCCGCTGAGACGAGCGGCGCACGACTCCTGCTTGTTCGGGCGGTGGGTTCCGCGGCGCGGGCGCGGCTGCTCACTTACACTCGACGTGATCCGCTGCGACTGGTTGCTCTGCGGCCGCTGGTCACGACGACGGAGGCGTGACGCTGAACAAGAAGGCGGTGCAGACGTGGGTCGTACCTGGCGCGCCGCTCGAGGCGGGCGGGGGCTGGAGGATCTGGTACTCCCGGCCGGGCAAGGACGACTTCGCGCCGGGCCCGGTTCAGGTCTCGCGCGGCGGTCGGAACGAGTCGCTGACCATCGACGATCCTCCCTGGAGGCTCCACGAGCCGGTGGAACAGCTAAACCGGCGCATGGGGATCCTCACGGTGAAGCTCGACGAGCCCGATCCCGGCGCCGAGTACGAGCTGGACATCCCCGAACTCCCTGCGCCCCTGCGCTGGCGGAGCATGCCCGCGACGATCGAAGACGGTGTCACGTTCCTGCTCTCGTCGTGCTTCTGGCTCCCGAACGACAAGGAGGGCGCCTACGGGGCGGCCGTGCGCGACCTGACGAAGCGGCTGCGGCCCGCGTTCAAGCTCCTCGTCGGCGACCAGGTGTACCAGGACTACCCGATGAACTGGTTCATGCCCGGCAGCACGTTCTCGCTCTTCGCCAATCGCTACGAGCAGTATTGGGGCCACCCCTCCTATCAGGAGGTCCTGCGCGCGACCCCGAACTACTTCGTCGGCGACGACCACGAGTTCTGGAACGACTACCCGGAGCGGCAAATACAGATCGGCCGGACGTGGAAGCCGGATTCCAGAGCAAGCTGCGCCGAGGCGGGCCAGAAGCTGTACCACCTGTACCAGCGGTCCGCGAACCCGGACGAAGGGCGCTTCTATCGGTTCGCGATCGGCCAGGTCTCGTTCTTCGTCTGCGACGCGCGCTCCGAACGGACCGTCTTCGACATCGACTCGCCGCACTTCTTCAGCGACGAGCAATGGCAGGCGCTCGAGACCTGGATCGACGAGCTCCGCGGCCCCGGTGTCCTCGTCCTCGGTCAGCCGCTGTTCCAGGAGGACGGCGACTGGAAGGATCACTCGCTGTCGAACTTCCGCGACGACTACGGTCGCCTGTGCTCACTCGTCGAGCGGGGCCTCAGCGGGAACGGGAACGGCAACCCGCACGACATCCTCATCCTCACCGGAGACATCCACCAAGCGCGATACACCGAGGCAAAGGTCGCCGGCCTCCAGACGCCGACCAGCGTGCACGAGCTCGTGGCGTCTCCGGTCTCGCGTGTCGGTCCCTACCTCACCGAGGGTCACCCCAAGCCGCCGCCGACGAAGCTGTCGGCCGTGCACCAGGGACGGCCGAGCACCTGGACCGTCGTTCTCCCCGAGTCGGACGTGATCCCGACGATCGACAACAACGTCGCTGCCGTGATCGTGTCGCCAGGGACGGGAGAGAAGGTGCGGTTCGAGCTCACGATCTGGCGCATCCGCCCGTACGACTCCCGTTCGGTCTGGGGACGGATGTTTCGGCGGCGCCAGCCCACAGACGGCGTCCCCGTTTCCATCTACCAGAAGGAAATCCAGCTCCAATGACGAGGGAGGTGCGGCCGTGATCCGGCACTCTGGCGCAACCGAGCGCAACCCCCGGCTGTCCGACTGGTCCGCGGATTACGCGAGCAAGGACAACCTTGAGTTCTTCGCAGCAGCCCTTGCCGAGCTGGCTAAGCAAGGTGTGGGCAACGGCGGGCTGATGACAATCGGGCTCCTGGGGCAGCGCGACCTGCCGGGCGTCTCGCTTCGAGAGGCCCAGTCGATCCTCCGGTGGGATCTGCGGCCAAGCCTGTGGTCGCATGTCTTCCTCATCGCGGAGGAAGTCGAGCCCAAGGTCGACGCGCTGACCGAAGCATCGGTTCGCGAAGTCGCCCTCTACTCCCGGACCGGTCTCTTCCCGGACCCTGCGAACAACGGCGTCACGACGGGGAAGCTTGGGCTCTATCGTCGGCCCGAGCTGGACGCGAACGCCGCCCTACTGGCCGTAGAGATGGACGACGAGCAGGTGCACCAGGTGGCCGCGCGCGCGATCGACGATCCGAACCTCGATCGGCTCCGCTTCAACCTCTGGGAGCTGCTAGGCATCTGGGAGAGCTACTTCTGGGCGAGCGGCGCACGGTCCAATCCGCTCCGAGACGGCCTCGCGATCGCCTCGTCCGCGTTCGTGGAGTACTGCTTCGAGGCGATCCGCGTCGACCTCTCGCCGGGCGCGTCGGAACGAAACAGTGCGCCCGAGCACCTGTGGAACGGCGCGGTTTGGTGGGACGAGGCCTTCGCCGCGTTCGAGCATCGCGTCACCGGCTTCCACGTCCTGCGGGACAAGGGTTGCTCCCCGCTGGGCCCCGGCGAGCTGGCGGAGGTCCTGCCGTGAACCCAAGACTCTCGTCGCCGATCGAAGAGCTCGGGGATCACTACCAGGTCGTCGTCGTCGGCTCGGGCTACGGCGGCGGCATCGCGGCCTCCCGCCTTGGGCGGGCCGGGATACAGGTGTGCGTGCTCGAGCGAGGCAAGGAGCTGCGGCCGGGGGAGTACCCCGACACCGGCCCCGAGGTCGCGCGTGAATTCCAGGTCGACAGCGCCCAGGGACATGTCGGATCGCGGACGGGCCTATACGACATGCGGGTCAACGACGACCTCAACGTCTTCGTCGGCTGCGGCTTGGGAGGCACGTCCCTCGTCAACGCTAACGTCTCGCTGCCTGCCGACCCTCGAGTCTTCGAGGATCCAGTCTGGCCGGCCGAGATAGCGCAGGACGCAGACGGGCTGCTCGAGCGCGGCTACGCACTCGCGAGGGAGATGCTGAAGCCGACTCCGCTGCCGGAGCAGATCCGCCTGAAGAAGCTGGACGCTCTCGAACACTCCGGGGAGCCGCACCCCGGCGCCTTCTATCGGCCGCCGATCAACGTCAACTTCGAGGACGGCGTAAACCACGTCGGCGTCGAGCAGCAGGCGTGCAGGCTTTGCGGCGACTGCGTATCGGGCTGCAACTTCGCCTCGAAGAACACCGTCCTCATGAACTATCTCCCCGACGCCTGGAACCACGGGGCGACGATCTTCACGAAGGTCTGCGTTCGCTCTCTCGAGCGGCGAGGCGAGGGCGGCTGGATCGTGCACTACCAGCTCCTCGACACGGGTCGCGAACGCTTCGACGCGCCAGAGCTCTTCCTCACGGCCGACATCGTCGTGCTCGGCGCGGGAACGCTGGGCTCGACGGAGATCCTGTTGCGGTCGCGCAACCGAGGGCTCGCTGTATCCGATCGTGTTGGCAAGCAGCTCTCCGGCAACGGCGACGTGCTCGCGTTCGGCTACAACGGCGACGTCGAGATCGACGGCATCGGTTGGGGCAGCCGCCGCGACGAGGAGCTCGTCTCCGTGGGACCGACGATTACCGGCATCGTCGACCTCCGCAAGATCCCGGATCTCGACGAGGGGATGGTGATCGAGGAGGGGGCCGCGCCGGGCGGCCTGTCGATGTTCATGCCGCAGCTGTTCGCGACGATCGCGCGAGTCAACGGCATCGACACCGACGGCGGCGTCGCTGACTTCGTTCGCGAGTCGCGCCGCGAACTCGAGAGCCTCGTCCGCGGGCCGTATCGAGGCGCGATCCGCAACACGCAGACGTACCTCGCGATGGCGCACGACGGCGGCGACGGCGAGCTGGAGCTGAAAGACGATCGGCTGCGAACCTCGTGGCCCGGCGTCGGCAAGCGCCCGATCTTCGAGTCGATCGACGGCGAGCTCGAGCAGGCGACGGTCGCGCTCGGCGGCACCTTCCTGCGCGACCCGGTCTGGACGCGCGTGTTCGGGAACGACCTCATCTCGGTCCATCCTCTCGGCGGCTGCCCGATGGGCGCCGACGCCTCCGCCGGGGCCGTCAACCACAGGGGACAGGTCTTCTCCGGGGCGGCCGGCAGGGACGTTTACGACGATCTGTACGTCAGCGACGGAGCGGTGATCCCCCGCTCGCTCGGGGTCAATCCGTTGCTCACGATTTCCGCCCTCGCGGAGCGCTGCTGTGCCCTGCTCGCAGCCGACCGAGGGCTCACGATCGACTACACCCTGCCCTCGCAGCCGCCCGAGCACCCTCCGCCGCCGCCGAAGACCGGCATCGAGTTCACGGAGACGATGCGCGGCCACGTCTCGACGACCGCCGGCGACGACTACGAGGCCGCGGCGAAGGCAGGCGAGCGCGAGAACTCGCCGTTTGCGTTCACGCTCACAATCGTCTCGGATGACCTCGACCGGATCCTCAGCGATCCGAGCCACGAGGCCAAGATGGTCGGCACGGTCTGCGCGCCCGCGCTCTCACCCGACCCGATCACAGCCACCGACGGCGTCTTCAACCTCTTCGTGGACGACCCTGACCACATCGACACGAAGCTGATGCGCTACCGCATGAAGCTGACCACCGAAGAGGGGCACGCGTATCTGTTCACGGGCTTCAAGACGATCCACGACGACCGCGGTCTCGACACTTGGCCCGACACGACCACGCTGTACGTCACGGTCTACGACGGCGAGGACGAGGACGCACCCATCGCAGCCCGCGGGATCCTGAAGATCGAGCCAGCTGACTTCATGCAGCAGATGCGGACGATGCAGGTCTTGAACGCGGGCGGCGGGAAAGAGCGGCTGGAGGCGACGGCTCGGTTCGGGAGGTACTTCGCCGGCGTTCTGTACGACACGTACGGCGGCGTCTTCGCCGGCCCCAGCAAGATCGACCCCGACGCGCACCCCCGCAAGAAGCGGGCATTGCGTGCGTCGGCGCCCGAGCTCCACCCCTTCAAGGCGGACGACGGCGCCGAGCTGCTGCTCACCCGCTACCGCGGCGGCGGCAAGGGGCCGGTGATCCTCTCCCACGGCCTCGGCGTCTCGAGCTCGATCTTCACGATTGACACGATCGAGACGAACCTGCTGGAGTTCCTCTTCGCGAACGGTTACGACGTTTGGCTCTTGGACTTCCGTGCGAGCGTCGACCTGCCGGTCTCGCAAACCCAGTTCTCCGCGGACGACGTGGCCATGCGCGACTACCCAGCAGCGGTCGACGAGGTCCGCCGACTAACAGGTGCCGACTCGGTGCAGATGGTCGCGCATTGCTTCGGCTCCACGACGTTCGTGATGGCGATGCTAGGCGGCCTGGAGGGCGTGCGATCGGCCGTGTGCTCCCAGATCGGACCGCACGTCGTCGCCCCGAAAGTCACGCGGCTAAAGTCGGGGCTGCACGTCCCGGACGCCCTCGACGCGCTCGGGATCGACTTCCTCACCACTGACGCCGAGGCCGACGGCAAATGGTGGGAGCGGCTGTTCGACCGCGCGCTCCAGCTCTATCCGATGGAGGCGGAAGAGCACTGCAACAGCGCCGTCTGCCATCGGATCACGTTCCTGTACTCGCTGCTGTACGAGCACGACCGGTTGAACCCGGCGACGCACGAGGCACTGCACGAGATGTTCGGACTGGCGAACGTGCGCTCGTTCGAGCATCTCGCGCGGATGGTTCGAGAGGGCAAGGTAGTCGCGTTCGACGGCGACGACGCGTACCTGCCGCACCTCGACCGGATGGCGATCCCGATCACGTTCATCCACGGCGCCGAGAACGCCTGCTTCCTGCCCGAGAGCACGGAGCGGAGCTACGACGAACTTCGACGCGTGAACGATCCGAAGCTCTACACCCGCTACCTCATCCCCGGGTACGGGCACATCGACTGCATCTTCGGCGCCCACGCCTCACGCGACGTCTACCCGCTGATGTTGCGCCAGCTCGAGCCGTCGGCCCAATGACCGCGTCGGCCGCGGCGACGCGCGAGGCCGCGCTCGACGCCCTGCGCAAGGCGGTCGGGGCGGAGCATGTGCTCGCGACAGGCGAAGAGCGCGAGGCACACGCGACGGACACGAGCCACTGGCATCAGGTGCCGGGATTCGTCGTCTACCCCGGCACCGCCGACGAGGTCGCCGCCGTGATTGGCGCGGCGGGACGCCTCGGCCTCCAGGTCTGGCCCTTCAGCAAGGGCAAGAACTGGGGCTACGGCGCCCACATGGGTCTCGAGGAAGGCGCGGTGATCCTGCTACTCGACCGGTTGAACCGGATCCTCGAGGTCGACGAGGAACTCGCCTACGCTGTCGTCGAGCCGGGCGTGACGCAGGGCCAGCTGAACGCGCACCTACAGACGAGCGGCAGCAGGCTCTGGCTGGACTGCACGGACTCGACGCCGGACGGCAGCGTGATCGGCAACGCGCTGGAGCGGGGCGTCGGCTACACGCCTTACTGGGACCACTTCGCAAGCCTCTGCGGGCTCGAGGTCGTGCTCCCCAACGGCGAGACCGTCCGCACCGGCGGCGGCCCGCGTAACTCGCTCACCTGGCACACCTACAAGTGGGGCACGGGCCCGTTCCTGGAAGGGCTCTTCAGCCAGTCGAACTTCGGCGTCGTGACAAAGGCGGGCGTATGGCTGATGCCTCGGCCCGAGGCGATGCGCTGCTTCATCTGCGAACTTTCGGACGAGCGGAACCAGCCGGCCGCCACGGACGCGCTGCGCCGCCTCGCTCTCCAGGGCAGCCTGCGCGGCAACGTCCACATCGTCAACGACGTGATGTTCCTGGCCCAGATGATCCAGTACCCGTACGACCGGCTCGAGGGACGGACGAACCTCTCTCCGGAGCTGCGTGCGCAGCTGAGGCGACGCTACGGAATCGCACCGTGGACGATCACGGGCGGGCTGTACGGGAGCGGGCGGCAGGTGCGCGCGGCCCAACGAGAGGTGCGCAAGGCGCTGAAGCCGTTCGGGCGCGTCAGCATTCTCGGCGAACGGGGGATCTCGATCGTCCGGAGATTGATCGCGGCGTGGACGCGGTTCGGCGGCATCCCGGGCGTGCCCTCGCTCCTCCGCGCCGTCACACGGGGGTCGCTCGAGAAGCTCCGGGTCGTCCTGGAGATCTACCCGATCCTGCAGGGGACGCCCGGCGAGTACATCCTCGGCTTCGCGTACTTCAAGCGCCGCGGCCCGCGGCCAAGGCACGACGTCGACCCCGGACGGGACGGCGCCGGCCTGACCTGGATGGCGGTCGTCTCGCCGCTCACCGGCAAGCACACGTCCGAACTCGTCGGCCTTTGCGAGCCGCTGTTCGAGCGCTACGGCCTCGACTTCTCGATCACGTTCATCAGCGTGAATCCACGCTCGACGCTCGGCCTGACCGAGATCTTCTACGACCGCGACGACGGGGACGAGCGCGCCCGAATGCTCGCCCTCTACGACGAGCTTGCAGACGCATCGCTCGCGGCCGGGTACCAGCAGTACCGGTCGAGCGTCTGGTACGGCGAGCGGCTCCTCGCCTCCTCGGACGGGTTCGGACGCTTGGCCGGGACGCTGAAGGCGGCGGTCGACCCTGAAGGAGTCATCGCGCCGGGTCGCTACGGCATCCGCTCGGCGCGCGCGTGAACGGCGCACGCCCAACGCGGTACGACGCCGTGGTTGTCGGGTCCGGCTTCGGCGGCTCGATCGCCGCGCTCCGGCTCGCCGAGGCCGGGAAATCCGTGCTCGTGCTCGAGCGGGGTCGCCGTTACCGTCCGGGCGAGTTTCCGCGCGACGCCACCGATGTGGACGCAGTCTTCTGGGACTACCCGCGGCGGCCGCGCTCGCTCGGGCTCTTCGACCTCCGCTTTTTCTCCGGAGTCGGCGTGGTCGCCGCGAGCGGCGTCGGCGGAGGCTCGCTGATCTACGCCGGCATCCACATCCGACCCGATCCCGTCGTCTTCGAGGACTCGCGCTGGCCGCGGTCGATCGATCGCGGCACGCTCGACCCGTACTACGACCGCGTCGCCGAGATGCTGAACTTCCGGCCCGTGCCCCCCGAACTGTCGCTGCCGAAGCGGAATGCGTTCCACGCCGCCGCCGCGAAGGCGGGACGGGAGGTGTTCGACCCCGATGAGGCCGTCGCGTGGACGGAGGCGGTGGAGCCGGGCCGCGGGCCGTGCCGGCTGGTGGCCGAGTGCGAGTTCGGCTGCCAGTTCGGCGCCAAGAACACGGTCGACCTGACCTATCTCGCCGGCGCGGAGAAGCTCGGCGCGGTGGTCGAGAGCAACGCTCAGGTAACGCATCTGGAACGACTGCCCCAGGGATACGCCGTCCACCACCGCGACGTGCGGGACGGAGCGTCGCGACGAGCGGACGGGCCGTGCGTCGTCCTCGCCGCAGGCACGCTCGGCACGAACGAGATCCTCCTCCGCAGTCGCGACGTGGCCCGCACGCTTCCCGAGCTCGGCCCTGCGCTCGGCCGCGGCTTCTCAGCGAACGGCGACTTCCTCGGGTCGATTCAGAACAGTGACATCGACCTCGAGCCGTGGTACGGCCCCGACGTGACGTCGGTGATCCGCTACTTCGATGCGCGGCCCCAGTTCACGCTCGCCGCGCCGACGTTCAACAAGCGCGTCATGGAGGTAATCGCATCGCTCGGCCAGCCCCGCGGTCGCCTGCTGCGGCCGCTCGCTCCGCTCCTGTGGCCGAGACTCGGCGGCCTGATCCGGTGGGCGTTCCGTCGCGGCCTGATGAGCCGCCCCGCGCGGCTCCGCGGACGGAACGCCGGCGATCCCGCGCGCATGACCAACCTGTTCGCCATCGGGCGCGACTCGGCGGGCGGGATGCTACGCCTGAAAGGGAAGCGGCTCGACGTCGACTGGAGCTACGAGCGTGAAAACCGGGAGCTCGTCGAAAGGATGACCGCAGCCATGGTAGAAGTGGCCGACGCGTACGGCGGCACGTTCGCGCCGCTCGTGACCTGGAACGCCTTCCGGCGAATTCTCACCGTGCACCCGCTCGGGGGTTGCCAGCTCTCGGACTCGCCACGCGACGGCGTGCTCTCCCCCGAAGGGCAGGTCCACGGCTATCCAGGGCTGTTTGTCGCAGATGGCTCGGTGATCCCGTCGTCGATCGGCTTCCATCCAGCACACACGATCGCCGCGCTCGCTGAGCGCACCGCCGAAGCAGCGGTTGCAAGCTTCCGCTCGTGAGGCCCCGTAACGCCAAAAGGAGAGGAGCGAACCATGAACCGGATCCTGAAGGTGTTTCGCAACCGAAGCCGAGCAGGAGCGGCTTGCGGAGATGCTCGACGTGATCGAGCGGTACGACGCGTTCGTCCTCGCCGAGGCCGCGCCCGCAACCGCGAGGAAGATCGCGCGCGAGCATCTGGTGGAGGACATCACCGACCA
>WNFV01007445.1_pt1 | contig 14401 bp, 14 predicted proteins | sample 5400101 | NCBI WGS metagenome assembly WNFV01 (sample SAMN13153361, study PRJNA577476) | soil metagenome | isolation source: 115 cm soil or saprolite under grassland replicate 1 | place: USA:California | collected 2016-06-15 | reverse complement strand
CGAAGCGCTCCTCGACCAGCTCGCCACTCTCTGGGTCGAGCACGGCCACCTGGAAGGCGTGCCTGTGGATGTCGATCGCTGCGTACACGATCACGGACCTCCTCTCTTGTCGACACCGAGGCCCGATCGTCCTCAAAACATCAGGACAGAGCCCTTATGACATCCAAAACGCGACAGCTACGCGCTCGTCTCTAACCTTCAGGCAAGCGAGCAGTTGGGGTCGCGTCACTGTTGCCTGCAAGGGCAACACAGGGGTCTCTCAGGTAGCGTTGCTTGTTGTTGCATCGGGCCAACGGTTCGTCGCTAGTTCAAGCCGTTTTTGCGCCTTCGCCGATTCGAACATTTTGCGGCCGGTTGCGCCCGCTTTTGGCGTTTGTGCGGCTGCTCGCGGACGAGGGTCGGAGCGAGCGGAACGCAGTACACCACGCGCTTCTGCCTTCGGTCGGAAATGAATTGGTTCAAGCGAAGATCACGCCGCCGTTTCGCCGTTTCGCTGGAAACAGATTGTGAGCGGTGCGGAGAGGCGCGACACGCGATCGCGACCGCCTTAACCGACGCATAACGGTCGCGCGGATGGGTGCTCGCCTCGGCCATCATGAGGAACGGCACCGAAGCCGAACCGTGAGACTCCTGATCCGCCGCCGCCGCGAGGCGGCGCTACGCTGCGGCCGGGCCCCGTAGCTCAGTGGATACAGCAGCGGTTTATGAAATCGCAGTTTTGATTACTGGCGCTCGACGCCAGGAGCCCTCCGGCCGATCGACCCGCTGCCCTAACATGGATGGTGCTCGTGGAACAACTCCTTGACATCACGGGAGTGGAGGTCATCGGCCAATACCGACTGCGCCTCACGTTCGAGGACGTATCTGTCGGCGATGTCGACTTCGCCGGACGCGACTGGCGCGGGGTCTTCGAGCCGCTGCGCGACCCTCGGTACTTCGCACGTGTAACCGTCGACCCGGAGGCGGGAACGATCACTTGGCCCGACGGCCTCGACATGGCCCCCGAGCCGCTCTACGAGGAGGCACGGCGTCACCTCGTCCGCAACGGCGAAGCCGCGAGCTGAGCAGCCGTACCCTGCTCCGGTTCGCGAAATGCACGGAACGACCTTCCGCTCGTGCGGGCGACCTTAGAGCAATTCGATCGCGCATTCGAGCTCGGCCACGGTGACGAGGACATGAGCGCGGTGCACCACGCGAGCGCCGCGCGTGCAGGAGCTCGATCGTGAGCGCGCTCCCGATCGACCGCCCGGGCAAGATCGTTTGCGTCGGCCTCAACTACAGCGACCACGCTGAGCCGCGCGTGTCGGAGCAGGTGGACTACGAAGCGGAGCTCGGGGTGGTGATCGGAGAGCGTGTGCGTGGCGTCTCGCAAGAGAACGCGCTCGACGCGGTGCGCGGCTACCTCTGTTTGAACGACGTCAGCGCACGCGACCTCCAGTTCTCGGACGGGCAGTGGACGCGTGGAAAGTCGGTGGACACCTTCTGCCCGGTCGGTCCGCAGCTCGTGCCGGCCTCAGAGGTGCCCGATCCGCAGGCGCTCGGTATCCGCTGTGTGCTGAACGGCGAGCTGATGCAGGACTCGACCACCGCGAACATGATCTTCACGGTCGCCCAGATCATCGCGTACGCCAGCGCAACGATGACACTCGAGCCGGGCGATCTGATCGCGACCGGGACACCGGCCGGAGTGGGGGTGTTCCGCGATCCACCTGTTCTGATGAAAGCAGGGGACGAGGTCACGATCGAGATCGACGGGCTCGGCTCCCTCTGGGAACGGAAGCTGTACGTCGTCGAACGTGATGCGTCCCGCCACCTCGGGGGCAGCCGCCTCGATCGCGCCGACGACGTCGCTTGCGTGGGAGGACGGCCCGCCGAGGTTGAAGACGGCGGCGCCGTCGTGTTCTGCCCGCGCCGCGGCGATGAAGATCTTCGCGGCGTCGGCTGCGTATTGGAGCTGGCAGCGACCGCCCCAACGCATCTCGTAGCCTTCGCGGCGCGCGGCGGCCGCCATCGCCAGCGTCGGATCGGCCGTCAAGCCCTGGTCCCGTCCCGGCCCGTACACGACATAGGGGCGAAGGCCGACGCTTTATCCAGGAGGCGTGTTCGGCATGCAATCTCGTCTTCCCAGCAAGGTGCGACGGCATCGCGCTGCGTGCCGCCTCCAAGGCTCGTGGCCGAGTTCGCCCCGTTCGCCAGTCGTTCGTGACTCTGCGTGCGCCGGTGCGTGATCGACAGCGACCATGGTGCTGATAACAGGCTGCTCACGCGCTCGGCATCATCCGCTGGTGGCTCTCGGCAGGGTCGTCCTGCTCAACGGCCCGACGAGCTCGGGAAAGACCGCGATCGCGCGTGCGTTTCAGCGCCTCTCCGACGATCCATGGTTGAGGCTGGGGATCGACGTCTTCTGGGCGGCGATCGACGAGCGCTGGATGGAGTTCGGGCCTCGTGCCGCCGAGGGCTTCCGCTGGGTAGAGACACCCGACGGAGACCCGACCCCTCCTGAGGTGCGGATCGTTTCCGGGCCACCGGGGACCGTCTGGCTGCGGGGATGCGAGCGGCTGTCGGAACTCTGGCGCGCGAAGGAAACGACGTATTCGTGGACGACGTCCTCATTAGGCCGACCTGGCTCGACGATCGGTCGGAGGTGCTCGCCGGAATCGAAACTCTCTTCGTCAGCGTCCGCTGCGACCTCGCGATCCTCGAGACACGCGAGCGCGAGGCGCAATCGTGTTCTCGGTGAGGCGCGTGGCCAGGTGGACGTTGTCCACCGGAACGTGCGTTACGACGTCGAGGTCGATACTTCGTCAGCGTCGGCCGAAGAGTGCGCCGACGCCATCGCGCAGGCGCTCACGTCGGCTCCCCGGCCACGTACGCTGGAGCGGCATCGTGGAAACGGCAGGCCAGCCTGACGCGCCAGGCGCGACGATCAACAACCGCGGGAGCTGCGGGCGCGGGGCGGAGAGCGCGCCGCTCTTGATTTCTCATCCTGTCAACCTCAAAGCGTAAGACAATGCTCGGGTCGCGTCCGACCTACCTCGAACGAAGTCCTCTGCGGAACCTCGCGACTACTGATCGGAGCAACCGGAGGTTGTTCTGCTGTGCAGAGACCCCCGACACCTATTGACCGGAGCAACCGGACGTCACCGCTCGTCGCGTAGACCTCGATCACGCGCCTCCTCCTGGCTGAAGACGGCTCGCCGCGATCGCTCGGTCCGAATAGCAAAGAAGATCTTTCCCAGGTGCGAAAGCGCGGACACGACGAGGGCGGCGGCAGCCATAAGACCGCTCCATAGATTCACTGGAAGGTTTCCGCGTCCGCGGCCACGCGCCGGGCTGAAGCGCCAAGGCGTGTGAACCTTCCGGCCCATGCGGCACGCTTCTCGCAAGATGGAAGACCAGCCGGGCATCGAAGAAAGGTTCGCGGATTCCTTCGCCGCCTGCGACCTCCCGGGCTCGCCCAGCCTCTTCGCGATTCTGTTGGCACTGCGGTAACCAGTCGGCGGCCGGGCAGAGATGTGGATGGATGCCGCGCCCGACCGCCTCGCTCACAGCCGTCGCCCAGTTCTCCTTGATCCGCTCCACCTCCAGCTCGGCGATCAAGCTCAGAATCCCGATCACGCAGCAGCCCATCGGCTGCGATCCATCGAAGTTGTCCTCGACCGAGACCAGCCGCGCCCATCGCCCCACGTCGCATCGTTGAGCCGTTCCCGGGTCAGGCCCCCGGAAACCGCGCGTCGCTGTAGGACATTTAGGGGTGTCCCCCACCAGCGACGTTTCCATGGATGCAATCCGAAAGGTCGCGGGTTGCGCACGACCGTGCGCATCCGAGGGACCAGGCTGATCCTGAGCTAGGCTCGGTGCGTGAGCGAGGGAGCCGATCGTCGCCGGTTCTTCTCTGCTTTTCTCCGCGAGGCGGTTGGCGCCGTGCGCGAGGTGAACGAGGCGATAAGGACCGGGCTTGAGCCCGAGCTCGACCAGGACGAGCAAGAGCTGCCTCTCCCGGCCCGGCCGACCGAGCGGGCTCTCAGGACCGAGGAGCTGCCCGCCCTCTGCGAGGAGGCCGGCCTCGCGACGCGCTCGGCGAAGGTCGGCGAGCTTGCCCGCACGAGCCTGCGCCTGACCCGGGCCGAGCCGGAGTACAGGGCTTCGGGCCGGTCAAGGCTCGGCGGCGCTCCCGACCTCCCGGCCGGATTCGAGTGGCCCAGGCGGGACGTTAAGGAGCTTGCTTTCCTCGGCCAGCTCGACCTCGCCGAGGTGGCGGCGCTCGAGCCGAAGGCCCCGCTTCCCGGACGCGGGCTCCTGCTCTTCTTCTACGACGTCGCTGGCCAGCCCTCGGGGGTCGCGCCGTCGCATCGGGGTAGCTGCCGCGTCGTGCTCGTCGACGAAGACCCGTCTAGGCTCGCGCCGGCCGGCGCGGATCGCGCCTGCTTCTCCGAATATCCACTCCATCTCTCGCTCGAGCTGATGCTGCCCCGCTCGTGGTCGCCTGCCGTCGAAGCTCTCGATCTGGATCCGGACGAGATGGCGGCCTGGGACGAGCTGCGTGAGAAGCTGGCCCGCGCGCAGGGGGTCGAGCTCGAGGAGCTGACGCCGAGCTGGCAGAGCCTGCACCGCCTGCTCGGGTATCCCGAAGAGCTAGGAAGCGGCATAGAGCTCGATTGCCAGCTCGCGTCGGGAGATATCAGCGTCGAGGCGGACGAGAGTTACGTCGATCCCCCCGGCGAGGAGCTCGAAGCGCGGGCTGCAGACTGGCGCCTGCTCTTGCAGCTGAGCAACGACGAGGAGCTCGGCGCCTCCTGGGGCGAGGGCTTCGGCAGGCTCTCGCTAATGATCCGCGAGCAGGACCTGCACGCCCGCGCCTTCGACGGCGTGTGGGCGATCGTCCGCTGAGCCAGCCCTGACCGGCGAGCTCGGCGCGAAACGATCGCGGGGTCTTCAACTTCGCACTGAGCTTGGCGAGGAGCAACGCTCCACCCCAAAGTCCCAGCGGTTCATGTATATGTACTTGGTTCGAAATGGGGAACATGAGCGGCGTGCCAGCTCTGCAAAGCGCGAGTTTGCCTTGACACTCGGAGGCCCGTTCAGTAGGTTCCACGCGTACTTGAATTGAATTCGCATACAAGAACCACACCTGCGGCCAGGATCGTGTCCTTGCATCGGCCGCCGGCTGAGCCTCGGCGGTTCGATCATTACTACCGCGAGGTGCATACACCCCTGGTGCAGCACATTCCGGGGGTCTTGAACTATCGCTACGGGAAGGTTCTCCGTACGGCCGACGGCAGCGCCTCGTCGTACTACTTGGTCTCAGACGTCTACTTCGACGACCTCAACGCACTCGAGGCGGCGCTCCGCTCGCCGGAGATGGCCAAGGCGATCGAGGACGTGCCGAACTTCGCCAGCGGCGGAGTAACGATCATGTTCTGCGAGTACGAGGACTTCCCCCCGCGGGCATGACGGCCGTAGGTGCCATCCAGCCGGTCAAGTCGGCCGGACGGGTACTCGACATCCTCGAGCTGCTCGCTGCCGAGCCACAAGGGCTGACGCTTTCACAGATCAGCGACAAACTCGGGATCGCGCGCAGCAGCGCGCACGGACTGATCTACACTCTCCTCGACCGCAGCTACCTGAGCCAGGAGAACACGGGCGCAAAGACCTTTCGGCTCGGCGTGCGGTTGGTCGAGCTCGGACTCAACGTCAGCGACGGCCTCGAGCTGCGCTCGATCGCACGGCCCGTGCTCGAGCGGCTGGTCCGGACGACCCACTACACCGCCCTGCTGGTCGTTCCCGAGGAGGGCGACCTGCTCTACGTGGACAAGGTCGTGAGCGACGCGCGCGACGTTCGCACCGATCCACGGACGAGTCTGCGCCGGCCGCTCCATTGCTCGAGCCTTGGCAAGGCGCTGTTGGCAGTCCTCGACGACGACGCGGTCAGGGCAATCGTCGAGCGCCTTGGGCTTCCTGCCGCAACGGAGCGATCGATCACCGATCCGGCTCTCCTGCTGCAAGACCTGGCCGTAACGCGACGTCGGGGCTATTCAGTCGATCGCCAGGAGGCGGTCATCGGCGTTTGCTGTGTGGGCGCTCCGGTGCGCGACCATTCGGGCCGCCCGCTCGCGTCGATCAGTCTTTCGACGATCCAGGAGTTCTTCGAGCCGGAAAAGGCGGGCCCGCAGGTCACGGACGCGGCCGTGGAGATCTCGCGCGCGATGGGCTGGAACGGCGACGCCTCGACGCTCTACGTCCCGGCTCCGGGCTCACTCACGGTCGTGCTCGGCCCTTATCAGAGGGAGGAGCAGTAATGACCGTCACCCAGCAGACGGAGGTGCTGCCGTGCCTGCGACGCGACCAGATCCACCTCTACTTCGACCCGGATCAGGAGCCGGCGATCCGCGTTCGCTCCGGGGACCGCCTCGTCGTCGAGACTGAGGATGCGCACATGGGCTCGATCCGGAGCGAGCGCGACTTATACAAGACGCTTGCGGAAGTCTTCGAGCGCCTCGGCGGCGCCAACCCGGTCACAGGCCCGATCTACCTCGAGGAGGTCGAGCCGGGGGATTGCCTCGCGCTCACCTTCGAGGAGATCGTGCCTGGCGTGGTGCAGGGGCAGGGCTACACCGTGCTGACTCCTGGGCTAGGCGGGCTCCAGTCGAACTACAGCCTGCAGGGGCCGTTGACGCCGCGGACCGTCATCTGCCCGATCCGAGGCGACAAGGTGGCGTTCCCGGCCCGCGGCGGGACGGTCGAACTTCCGGTCGCCCCCTTCCTGGGCACAATCGGCGTCGCGCCCAAGGGGGAGCGGCGCCTCTCGTACTTGCAGGGCGCGGAGTTCCTCGGCAACGTGGACGTCCCCCTCTGCGGGATCGGAGCGACGGTGGTGATGCGGGCGAACGTGCCCGGCGGCCTCGTCTCCTTCGGCGATGCGCATGCCATCCAAGGGGACGGCGAGATCTCTGGAGCGGCGATCGAGGTCCAGGCCGACGTGACAGTCCGGATCGAGCGTATCCCCAAAGAGCAGGCGCAGTACGTACTCCTGCCCCAGATCAATACGCCTGAACTGATCGGCTCGATTGCGGGCCTCGGCGGCGTCAACCTCGGCGATTGCGTCCGTGCCGCCTACATCGACGTCGTCAACCGGCTGGTCCAATTCCACGGCTTCAAGCTCGACGAGGCGTACCTGCTCGTTGGTCAGGCGGCGAAGGTGACCGTCGGACAGGTGCTTGATCCGCTCTACAGCGCGGCGGTCACGATCGAGCGCCGCTACATCGAGTAACAGGGGGTCCCGAAAGGAGAGCGAGATGATCACCCGTGATGAATTCCTACGGCGCTCGGCGATGGCGGGCGCAACTCTGGGCCTGGCGCCGGAGGCACTCGGCGCCCGTATGAGCCAGACCGACAGGAGCACGTTGATCGTCGCCGCCGCCGATACACCGCAGATTCTCGACATGCAGAAGACCGTTCATCCTCCGTCCGAAGAGGTGGTGGTGGGCGGGACGAACGACGTTCTTTGGGAATTCAAGAAGAAGAAGATAGGACCCGGTCAGTTCGCATCGGACTTCAACGCACCCTTTGCCCCCCGGTTGGCAACGTCTTGGCATGTCTCGAAAGACGGGCGAACGTGGACGATCAAACTCCGGAAGGGTGTCAAGAGCGCTGCCGGCAATGAATTCACCTCGGCGGATGTGAAGTGGACTTGGGATCGTATCTTCGGGGTCAAAGGACTCGGGATTTTTTACTACAACACACTGAACATGAAGCCAAAGGACATTAAGGTGATCGACAAGTACACGGTGTCGTTTACCACAGCGAAGCCCGCAGCCACATTTCTTTGCGACATGCAGCAGTTCGCGGCTGTCATCTTCGACTCGACCGAGGCCAAAAAGCACGCCACCTCCTCCGATCCGTGGGCGACGGACTGGCTGGCGAAGCATGCCGCGGGATTCGGACCGTATGTGATCGACAGCTGGACACCTGGCGAGCAGATGATCCTGAGCGCGAGGCGCGACTACTACCTGGGGACACCCAAGATCCACAAGGTGATCTACCGTGCCGTTCCTTCGTCGGCAAATCGCCTCGCGTTGCTGCTGAGCGGTACCGTCGACGTCGCCGAGGACCTTTCGGCCGAGGAGCTCGCGAAGGTCCGTGCCTCTAAGGGCGTCGCGGATCTGTTCTGGCCTCGGGGAAGCCGCTTCGCAGCGCTGATGATGAACCTCGCGTCGAAGCCGTTCAACGACCCCCGCGTGCGCCAAGCCATCGCGTACGCCACGCCGTACGACGACATCGTGAAGGGGGTGTACTTGGCGCGGGCTCGGCGGATGAGGACCATCTTCCCGAGCAATTACCCGTATGCGACGAGTCGCTTCAATCCGTACCACACAGATTACGACAAGGCGCGCTCGCTCCTAAAGGCGGCCGGGTACGGCAAGGGCTTTTCCACGACCCTTTCGTATAATGCGGCCGTGCCGGAGGAGGAACGGCTGGCGATCTTGATGAGAACCAGCCTGAAGAAGGTCGGAGTGAACTTGAGCCTTCAGAAGCTTCCGCCGGCGGTTTTCTTCACAAAACTCCAGGGGAAGCAATTCCCATTCGTCATTTTCCTCGACCAGCCGATCTGTCCGAATCCTGGCTACGCGCTCTTCCTCTATTACGTCACGAAGTCGCTCGTGAACTACACGTACTACTCGAACAAGCAGGTCGACCGGCTCATCCTTCGGGGTCTCGGCGGATCGCTCAACCCGAAGTTCCAGAGGCGGATCTGGTACGAGGTTCAGCGGCGGGTACTGCGTGACTGCCCGTGGGTCTGGGTTGCGGAGCAGGGCTTCCATCTGGCTGTCCGCTCGAACGTGCGCGGGGCGACGTGGTATCCGATTAACGACATCCAGTTTCGCGACTTCAGCAAGTCCTAGGAGGAGCCGGCGATCCTCGCAAAGACCATCTTTAACCCGCCCGACGTTCACGAGCCGCCGGAGCCCTACTCCCAGGGCGTGCGAATGGGGAACATTCTCTTCGTCGCCGGGCAGGTCGCCCTCGACGAGCAACTCAGGGTCGTCGGCGAGGGCGACGCTCGCGCCCAAGCCCGCCAGGCTTGGACGAACATCAAGCGCGTCGTTGAGGCGGCCGGCGGGACGATGGAGAACGTCGGGCGGATCGTCATCTACCTGGCGCGGATCGAGGACGCGCCGCTCGAGCAGGAGGTGCGCCGGGAGTTCTTTCCGGGGGGCGACTACCCCGCCTGCACGCTGGTACAGGTGGCGAAGCTGGGGCTCCCAGATCTGCTGATGGAGATCGAGGTAACCGCAGTCTTGGAAGAGTGAGGCATTGTCGAGAAGCGCCAGTGAGCTTACGGCATGAGGGTCTGGCGCTACGGACTGAGGCGGCTCGTCATCGCCGTGCCGCAACTCTTCGGCTTGCTCACGGCGACGTTCTTCATCATCCGGCTGCTGCCGGGCGACCCCGCACGACTGATCGCAGGGCCACTCGCGAGCGAGGAAACCGTCGCCGCGATCCGCCACCAGTTCGGCCTCGACAAGCCTTTCTTCCCCCAGTACTTCGACTACCTGAAGGGGCTTTTTACCCGCCTCGACCTCGGCGTCTCCTCGTACACGCAGCACCCGGTGTCGCAAGACCTCGTGCAGCGGTTCCCAGCCACCTTCGAGCTGATTACGCTCGCTCTTCTCGCGATCGTCGTCACGAGCGTGTCCGTCGGGGTCATCTCGGTCGTCTTCCCGAAGAGCTGGCTGGGGCGGTCGCTCGGGCCAGTCGCGTTCGTCTACGGTCTGGTCGCCGGCGCGCTGCCCGACTTCTGGATCGGGCTGATGCTCATCTACTTCTTCTTTTTCCTCTTCCATCTCCTGCCGGCGCCCGTCGGCCAAATTGACATCACGCTTGACCCGCCGCACCACCTCACGGGTGCGCAGTTCGTCGATGGCTTGCTCACGGCTAACGGCTCGGTCATCATCTCCGGCTTGCTCCACCTGGTGCTGCCCGTCATGACGCTCGCGTTCGTGTACGGCGGTCCGATCTTCAAGGTCGTGGTCGGGAGTGTTGGGGACGTGTGGGGCTCCGAATACCTGCGCTTCGCCCGCGCTTGCGGCCTACCGCCGCGCAAGCTCGTCCCGTATGCGGTCCGTAGCGCGCTCCCGCCCATAATCACGCTCAGCGCCACCATGTACTCGTTCCTGCTCGCCGGGGCCGTGCTGGTCGAGACCGTTTTCAGCTGGGGGGGCGTCGGCCAGTACGCCGTGCAGGCGATTTCGAACAGTGACTACTTCGCTATCCAGGGCGTCGTGTTGCTGACCGGTACGTTCACCCTTTGCGTCTACCTGCTCGTCGACTTGCTCCAGCTGTGGGTCGACCCGAGGATCAAGTACTGATGGAGGCGCGCGAGACGCTGCGGGGGACTAGAAGGTCGCTTCGCCTGCTCTTCCGGCGCAAGCCGGGGGGAGCCGTCGGCCTGTGCGCCGTGCTCCTGATCGTGGTGGTCGCCATCATCAGCCCCTGGATCGTCCCATACCCGCCTACGGACGCGAACCCGGCGGCTCAGCTTCTGCCCCCGAGCCGGGCTCACTGGTTCGGCACCGACACATCCGGGATGGACGTTTTCTCGCGGGTGCTTGCCGCATCGCGCACAGACCTGACGATCGGTGTGGCCGCGACCCTGCTCGCGCTCGCGATCGGAACGCCGCTCGGGATCGTCTCCGGCTACTACCGCGGCTGGTGGACCGAGCTGATCAGCCGCGGGGCCGACATCCTCCAGGCGTTCCCGATCTTCATCCTGGCGATGGCGCTCGTCGCCCTTGCGGGTCAAGCGGTGACGAACGTCATTCTCGTCATCGCCTTCCTCACTTCACCGATCTACCTGCGCCTGATGCGCTCCCAAACCTACGTACTACGGGAAATGCCTTTCGTCGAGGCCGGGATCATCGTCGGCAACCCGGCGCGGCGCATCATCCGCCGCTATATCTTCCCCCTGGCGATTCCGCCGGCGCTGACCCAGGTCTCGGTCAATGTCGGGATCGCCATCCTCCTCACCGCCGGCCTGAGCTTCATCGGCGCTGGCGTGCGGGTACCGACGCCGGAGTGGGGCTCGATGATCTCGATCGGAGCTTCCCAGATCATCACCGGTCAGTGGTGGGTGGCGGCCTTTCCGGGCTTCGCGATCGTGTTCACCGTCCTCAGCTTCTCGCTGCTCGGCCGGGCGATCGAGTTCCTGACCAACCCGCACCAGCGATGAACGAGCCCGTCTTGCAGATTAAGCACATCCACACCGCCGTCGAGGGAGATGAGGGACCAGTGACGCTCGTCGACGACGTCTCCTTCGACGTTTTCCCGGGCGAAATGTTCGGCGTCGTCGGGGAATCGGGCGTCGGCAAGACGACTCTGGCGCTGTCGGTGCTCGGCCTGATGGGACCCCTCGCCCGCGTGCGCGGCGAAGTCTGGCACCGCGGGCGCGAGCTGCTCTCCGAGCCCGATCGCGTCTGGCGGAGCCTGCTGGGTCAGGAGATCGCCTTCATTCCCTCGTCAGGGAAAGCCGCTTTGAACCCGGTGTTCACGGTGGGGCGCCAGCTGACCGACGTCGTCCGAGCGCATCGGGATGTGAGCCCGGACGAGGCCCACGAAGCGGGCGTCGGCATGTTGGCGCGCGTCGGCATGAGCGACCCTAAGCGGCGAATGCGCAGTTATCCGCATGAGCTGAGCGGTGGCATGGCCCAGCGCGCGGCAATCGCGATGGCGCTCGTGAACCACCCTCAGGTCGTGATCGCCGACGAGCCAACAGGAGGGCTCGACGTCACCATCCAGGCGCAGATCCTCGACCTGATGGCCGAGCTGAACGCCACGCTGGGGCACTCAACCATCTTGATCAGCCGGGACCTCGGCATCATCGCCAATTACTGCGCACGGGTCGGCGTGATGTTCCGGGGCCGTCTCGTCGAGCTCGGTCCGCTTACGCAGGTCTACGCACAGACCGGCCACCCCTACTCGGAGGCATTGCTTGACGCCTTCTCCCTGCAGCGGGAAAAGGTGCTGCACAGCAAGCAAGCCGCCTCGGTCGCCCTCGTTGAGCCGCCCCCGCACGGCTGCCCTTACGAGCCCCGCTGCCCCTACTCGACGGAGCGCTGCATCGAGGAAGATCCCGGAGCGAATGTGGTCGGCTCGGACCACTGGGCGCGGTGTCACTACGCAGGGAGGTTCTCCGTTGTCTCTTCTGACCGTTGAGAGCCTCGTCAAGACTTTTCCGGTTCCGCACAGCCGGGATACCGTGAAGGCCGTCACGGACGTCTCGTTGTCGATCGCCGAGGGCGAGACGCTCGCGTTGATCGGGGAGAGCGGCTCCGGAAAGACGACGGTAGCCCGCTGCATCGTGCGTCTGCTCGCGCCCGACAGCGGCCGCATCGCCTTTCAGGGGAATGACCTCCTCGGTCTGCGCGGCCGAAAGTTGAAGGCGGTGCGCCGACGCATCCAGATGGTCTTCCAGGATCCAGGGACCTCGCTCCATCCACGCATGACAGTCGAGGCAATTGTGCGCGAGCCGATCGAGCTATGGGGCAACGAGCGCGTGGGTTCCGGGGCGCGTATCCGCGAGCTGCTCGAGATGGTCCGCCTGAGTCGCTCGGTGATGAGGAAATACCCGCACCAGCTCAGCGCCGGCCAGCAGCAGCAGGTCAGCCTCGCACGCGCGCTCGCCTCCGATCCCGAGCTGGTCATCCTCGACGAGCCGACCTCCGCCCTCGATCCCAATTCGCGCCTCGAGATCATCAACCTGCTGGTCAACCTTCAGCAGACCCTCGGCATTTCGTTGCTGTTCATCTCGCACGACCTGACCGTGGTCAAGTCGTTGAGTCAGCGCGTTGCAGTGATGTATCTCGGCAAGATCGTCGAGACTGCCGCGACGGAGGCCGTGTTCGAGCGGCCCATGCACCCGTACTCGCGCGCCCTGATCGCGTCCGTGTTCCCGCTCGAGCCGGGACGGAGCCGCGACACGTTCCGGCTCAAGGGCGAGATCCCGAGCTCGATTGACCTCCCTGAGGGCTGCTTCCTCCGCTTCCGGTGTCCGATGGCGGTCGCGGCCTGCGCGGTGGCGCACCCGCCGCTCGAGGAGGTCGCGCCCGGTCGACGGAGCGCGTGCTATCGGGCGACCGAGGTGCCACCGCCCAAGCGGCTGCCCGTCGGCACCCGCGAGGGATAGTGGCGCGCAGGCGGGAGGGACGAGGTTGCGATTGGGTCCGGCCGGCGGGCTCGGCCGGCGATGGCCGGCGGCTGGAGGAGGGGGCGCGAGCGTTTGTCACCGGCCGAGGCGGTGCTCGTCGACGCGGTCTGGTCAGGTCCTAGCGAGAGGAGAGAGATGCCCCACGCGTCCGTTTTCATGGCCGAGCTCACCCTGCCGCAGATTGAGAAGTACTTTGAGCGCAACGATCTCGTCCTCGTCCCGACGGGCTCGACCGAGCAACATGGTCCGCACGCGCCCCTCTCGACCGATGTGATCATCCCGACCGAGGTCTGCCGGCGCCTCGCCCAACGGGTCGACGCGCTCGTCGCTCCCCCGGTCAACTACGGAATCTCGGCCGCGCACCGCGGCTTTAAGGCGCTCGCCTACGTCAGCGTCACGACCTTCATCTCCTTGATCGGCGACCTGGCGTTCTCGCTCGCCGAGGCGGGCTTCCGTCGGATCGTATTCGTCAACGGTCATTACACGAACTATCAACCAATCATCATGGCCTGTCTGAATGTTGCTGAGCGCCTGCCGAAAGGGACACGGGCCTGGGGGGCCTCCTACTGGGAGTCGCTTCCGGCCGATCAGCTCGAGGAGTACCTCAGCATCTCCTCCGGCCTCCACGCCAACATCGGCGAGACAAGTGCGGTAATGGCCGTCCGGCCGGAGCTCATCGACATCGAGGCTGCCGTAGAAGAATGGCCGGACTTCCCAGACTTCCGGGCACCAGCCTTTCCGACAATCCTCGCCTATTTCGAAACGCACCCCGGCTCGGTGTGGCGAGCGTTCCGGACCGGTGTGTGGGGCGATCCGCGGCGGTCCTCCGGCGAACTCGGTGAGAAGTTCCACGCCTGGATCGAAGAAGGAATGGTGCAGCTCCTCGAAGACGTCGACGCAACGTATGACCGTCTGAACGTTCGCGGGTAGGGCCCGGATCGCTTGACCCGGCCCATTGGCGGACGGGTCTTCGCATCGGGGAGGCGATCGCGCTCACCTGGGGCGACGTCGACTTCGGCCGCAGGCGCATCCAGGTGCGGGGGCGGCTGTTACCGCAAGCGCTTCGACGCGCCCAAGTCGCGCTACGGGCGCAGGGCGGTGCCGCTTTCGGAGGGCACGGCGCAAGCGCTCTGGCGCCTGCGCGGCACGAGCACCGACGAGGCTTCCGTCTTCGTCTCGAAGGCGGGTGGATATCTC
>WNFV01018534.1_pt1 | contig 14407 bp, 15 predicted proteins | sample 5400101 | NCBI WGS metagenome assembly WNFV01 (sample SAMN13153361, study PRJNA577476) | soil metagenome | isolation source: 115 cm soil or saprolite under grassland replicate 1 | place: USA:California | collected 2016-06-15 | reverse complement strand
GGTGTGGCGCGAGTAGCGCATCCGCTGCTCGCGGGTCATCCCCTCCGGGGCGACGACGGGCAGCCCCAGCTCCTGCCAGGTCTCGATCCCGCCGGCGATGTTCGCGACGTTCTCGTACCCGAGCTCGCTCTGCATCGCGTCGGCGGCGCGGGCCGAACGGTTGCCGGTCGCGCAGTAGAGCAGCACGCGCTGCGAGCGGTCGGGTATCACCTCGCCGATCCGCTCGGTCACCTCGGCCGGGGGAACCAGGGTCGCGCCCTCGAGGTGAGCCTCCTCCCACTCGTGCGGCTCACGTGTGTCGATCAGGACAGCGTCCCCGGCCGCGATCTCGTCGCGCGCCTCGGCGACGTCGACCTCCTCGATCCTGTTCCTGATCACGTCGAGCGGCTCTGCGGCCATCCGCATGCGAACAACGCCTCCGTCAGCCGGTTTCTAATACTTCAGAAAGTATAGCTAGCTCAGACCAGCGCCGGGCGCATCTGGCGCAGGCGCCGGACCCGCTCCTCGATCGGCGGATGGGTCGAGAACAGGCGGGCCATGCCGCCGCCCGAGAATGGCTTGACGATGTACAGCGGCTCGGATGCCTGGTTGACCTGCATCGGAATCGCCTTGGCGCCCTCCTCGAGTCGCAGCAGGGCGCTCGCCAGCGACTCGGGGTTGCCGCTGATCTCGGCGCCCGTGGCGTCGGCCGAGAACTCGCGCTGACGCGAGATTGCGAGCTGGATGATCGTCGCGGCGATCGGGGCGAGCAGCACGAGCGCCAGCGAGGCCACGAGGCTGAGCGGAGACTCATCGTCGCCTCCGAACCACAGCAGCATGTAGCCGAGGTAGGTGATCGCGCCACCGATCGTCGACGCGACCGAGGTGATCAGGATGTCGTGATTGCGGATGTGCGCCAGCTCGTGCGCCAGCACGCCGCGCAACTCGTCCTCGGAGAGCAGCTTGACGATCCCGCGCGTCACGGCGACGGCGGAGTTCTTGGGGTTGCGGCCCGTCGCGAAGGCGTTGGGCTGGTCCTGGGGAATCACGTAGATGCGCGGCATCGGCAGCCCGGCGCGCGTCGTCAGATCGCGGACGATCTCGTACAGCTTCGGCGCCTCGGACTCGGAGACCGGCTTTGCCCTCGCCATCGCGAGCGCGATGCGGTCGCTGAACCAGTAGGCCCCGAGGTTGAGCAGGGCGGCCATGACGAGGAACACCAGCGCCGTGTCGGGGCCGCCGATCAGCGCCCCGATGACCACGAACAGGCCGGTGAGGGAGGCGAGCAGGACGGTCGTCCTGAGCGTCGCGGCGAAGTTGGATCGTCTCGTTGTCGTCATCGAAAGCGCTCTCCTGTGGGTAGGTCGCGACGAAAATTATGGCACCCGGTCCCCCCCGACTAAGCCATCCCCCCTCCGGATGCCGATACTTAGGTGACTGATGCGTCGCCGAACGCTCCTCACCCGAGTCTTGATCGCCAACCTGCTGCTGGTATCGGTCGCCGTGGTCGCGGCCGGGGTGTCCGCCAACCCGAACAGCAGCTTTCGCGACGACCCCGCGGTCGGCCTCATCCTCGGGTTCGCGATCGCCCTGACGGTCCTCGTCAACCTGTTCATGATCCAGAAGCGCTTCGAGCCGCTGGAGCGACTCATCGAGGCGATGGAGAAGGCCGACCTGGCGCGCTCCGGCGTCGACTTCGGCGGACTGGTGGACGGTCGAGCGGAGACCGAGGAGGTCGAGCGCCTCGAGGTCGCGTTCCGGCGCATGCTGGAGCGGCTCGACGCGGAGCGCCGGCGTACCTCGAGCGCGGCGCTCCAGGCGATGGAGGAGGAGCGCGCCCGGGTGGCGCGCGACCTCCACGACGAGGTCAACCAGTCGCTGACCGGCGTGCTGCTGCACCTCGAGGCGGCGCGCGACAAGGCGCCTCCGGAGCTCGACCGGGAGCTCGTCGAAACCAAGGTGATGGCCAACCAGGCGATGCGGGAGCTGCTCGACCTGGCTCGCGCCCTGCGCCCCACGGCGCTCGACGACATGGGGCTGAAGGCGGCGCTCGCCGGAGCGGTCAAGGAGCTCGGACACCAGACCAGCATCGAGACGAGCTTCGACTCCGAGGGCGATTTCTCGGATGTCGGGTCGGAGATCCAGCTCGTCGCCTATCGGGTCGCTCAGGAGTCGCTCTCGAACGTGGTCCGCCATTCGGGCGCCGAGCACGTCCGGGTGCGCCTGCGCCGCAACGGCGACGGCCTGGAGCTGAGCGTGAGCGACGACGGGCACGGCTTCGTGCTCGGCGAGTCGGACGGCGGGCTCGGGATCCCCGGGATGAGGGAGCGGGCGCTGCTGGTCGGCGGCGAGCTCGAGGTCGAGTCCAAACCGCCCGTCGGGACGCGCATCCGCCTGCGAGTATGAGTCCATGCGTGTACTGATCGCCGACGACCACGGGATCGTGCGCTCGGGGCTACGCATGCTGCTCGAGCGCCAAGACGACATCGAGGTGATCGCGGAGGCCTCGGACGGAATCGAGGCGCGAGACATGGCGATCAAGGAGCAGCCGGACCTGGCGATCCTCGACGTCAAGATGCCGCGTCTCACAGGTCTCGAAGCCACGCGGGCGATCCGCGAGGCGGCCCCCGACATCTCGGTGCTGATCCTCTCGATGCACGACGACGAGCGCTACCTGTTCGAGGCGCTGAAGGCCGGCGCCTCGGGCTACGTGCTCAAGAGCCAGGCGGACCAGGACATAATCGAGGCGATCCACGCCGTGCAGCGCGGCGAGCCGTTCCTCACGCCCGACGCCCAGCGCGCCCTGATCAAGGACGTCCTGGAACGCGGCGAGGAGCCCGGCGACGAGCTGACCCCACGCGAGCAGCAGGTCGTCAAGCTGGCGGCCGAGGCGCACACCAACCGCGAGATCGCCGAGATCCTCGGGCTCTCCGATAAGACGGTCGAGAATCACCGCGCCAACGCCATGCGCAAGCTCGGGATGCGCGATCGCGTCGAGTTGGTGCGATATGCCATCCGCAGAGGCCTGATCGAGCCGTAGCCGAGACCTCGAGGCCATAACCGACCGTTCAGCTAGGATTTGGCCGAGATGCTGTTCTCGACCAAAGCTGAGTACGGGGTCCGCCTGATGGTCGAGCTTGGCCGCAGCGCCGACTCGGGCCCGGTCTCGCTGAGCGCGATCGCCGAGGCGGAGATGCTGCCGCTGTCCTACCTCGAGCACCTGGTCGCGAAGCTGCGCGCCGCCGAGCTGGTGACCTCGACCCGCGGCGCTCACGGCGGCTACCGCCTCGCGCGGCCCGCCGAGAAGATCGATATGCGCGAGGTCGTCGAGGCGCTGGAGGGCCCGATCGCGCCAATGGAGTGCTTCCACGTCGAGCGCGAGGGCCGCGTGCTGTGCTCGCACGAGACCGACGAGGGCCGTACCTGCGCCACGAAGCTGCTGTGGACGAGGGTCCAGGGAGGCGTGACCAAGGCGCTCACCGGGACGACGGTCGCCGACCTCGTCGCGTTCACCGAGCAGAGCGAGTCCAGGAACGCGGTCGCCGGACGCGCGGCCTAGAGCGAAGGGAAACCGATGGCGGAGCTCGAGATCAGAGACCTGCACGTCAGCGCCGAGGGCAAGGAGATCCTCAAGGGGCTAGACCTGACGGTCGAGGCCGGCAGGGTCCACGCCTTGATGGGCCCGAACGGGTCCGGCAAGTCGACGCTCGCGAACGCGATCATGGGCCACCCCGGATTCGACGTCACGAGCGGGACGATCACGTTCCGGGGCGAGGACATCACCGAGGCCGACCCCGATGAGCGCGCGCGCATGGGGCTGTTCATGGCCTTCCAGTACCCGGTGGCGATCCCCGGCGTGACCGTCTCGAAGTACCTGCGCATGATCGTCAACGCCCAGCGCGAGGGGCGCGGCGAGGACCAGATCAAGCTCAAGGACTTCCGCCGTCAGGCGGAGGAGGCGATGGAGCTCGTGAACATCCCCACGGAGTTCTCGAGTCGGTACCTGAACGACGGGTTCTCAGGCGGCGAGAAGAAACGCATGGAGATCCTCCAGCTCGCGATGCTGCGCCCCCGCGTCGCGGTCCTCGACGAGACCGACTCGGGACTCGACATCGACGCACTGCGAACGGTCGCCAACGGCGTCAACTCCCTCGCGGGGCCCGAGATCGGGACGCTGATCATCACCCACTACCAGCGCATCCTGCACCTCGTGCGCCCCGACTCCGTTCACGTGATGTACGACGGCAGGATCGTCAAGGAGGGGACGGACGAGCTGGTCGAGCTGCTCGAGCAGAAGGGCTACGGCTGGATCCGCGAAGAGGTCGAGGCCGCGGCCTGATGGCCGTCACCGCCGCCACGACCCCGTCCCTGGCGCGCACGGTCGACGAGATCCGGGACGAGTTCCCGATCCTCGCCCGCGAGGTGCACGGCCACCCGATCGCCTACCTGGACAACGGCGCCACCGCCCAGAAGCCGCTCGCGGTGATCGAGACCCTGGACCGCTACTGGCGCGAGCAGAACGCCAACGTCCACCGCGGCGTCTACAGGCTCTCGGAGGAGGCGACGGCGCTTTATGAGCGCGCGCGCCACGTCGTCGCGCGCCACCTCGGCGCCGAGCCGCGCGAGGTGATCTTCGTCCGCAATGCCACCGAGGCGATCAATCTCGTCGCGTACTCGTGGGGCCGCGCGAACGTCGGGAAGGGCGACCGCATCCTCGTCACCGAGATGGAGCACCACTCGAACGTGGTGCCCTGGTACATGCTTGCTCGCGAGCGTGGAGCCGAGCTCGACTGGGCGCCGATAACCGACGAGGGCCGGCTCGACATGGACGCCCTGCGCGGCCTGCTCGAGCGCGAGCCGAAGCTCGTCGCAGTCACCCACGTATCCAACGTACTCGGGACCGTCAATCCCGTCGAGGACATCGCGGCCCTGGCCCACGACGCCGGAGCCACGGTCGTCGTCGACGGGGCGCAGGCGGCGCCGAAGATGGCGCTCGACGCGCGCGCCCTGGGCGCGGACTTCTACGCGTTCACCGGCCACAAGGCCTACGGCCCGACGGCATCGGCGGCGGCTCGATGATCCGCACGGTCCGCAAGCAGGACATCACCTGGGCGAGCCTGCCCGCCCGCTTCGAGGCCGGCACCCCGGCGATCGGCGAGGCGATCGGGCTCGCTGCCGCAATCGAGTGGCTCGAGGACCTGGGGCTCGAGGGAGTCGCCGCGAGGGACTCGGAGCTCGCGGGCGTCCTGCTCGAGGGGCTGTCGGAGGTTCCGGGTCTTCGCATCTTCGGCCCGACCGAGAACGTGGGGCGCAGCGCGATCGTCTCGTTCGAGCTCGAGGGGATCCACGCCCACGACGTCTCGGAGATCCTCGACCGCCACGCCGTCTGCGTGCGGGCGGGCCATCACTGCGCTCAGCCGCTGATGGAGCGCCTCGGGGTCGCGGCGACGACCCGCGCCAGCCTCGCGCCCTACAACACGCCCGAGGAGATCGATCGGCTCGTCGAGGCCCTGCACGACGCCCGCCGCGTGTTCAAGCTCGCCTGAGGATGGACCAGCTCTACCGCGACCAGATCCTCGAGCACTACAAGCGGCCCCAGAACTTCGGGCGGCTCGACGACTTCGACCTCGACTTCGAGGACAACAACCCGTTCTGCGGCGACGAGCAGCACGTCTGGATAAGGCTCGACCAGGATGACCGCGTCGCCGAGGTCGGCTTCGAGGGGAAGGGGTGCGCAATCTCGACGGCGGCCACCTCGCTGCTGACCGACGAGCTCGAGGGCATGACCCGCGACGAGCTGCTGCGGCTGCCGAAGGAGTTCGTGCTCGAGCTGCTCGGGATCGACATCTCGGCGACGCGGATGAAGTGCGCCCTGCTCGGGCTCAAGGTGATCAAGAGCGCGAGCCTCGGCGCGACCGCCGACTGGGAGGACGAGGGCGAGGCGGGCGACCCCGCCGAGGCCGCGACGATCTAGCAGCCGGCCTCACGTGTGCCGGTATCGACCGTGCAGCCCGCGACGCTGACCGCACAGCAGTCGCTGAGCGTCGCGATGAAAGCGCGCTCGGAGGGCGTGGAATCGCGATCGTCGGGCAGAAGCAGGTGGACGGAGCGCCGCATCGACCCCGCTCCATCGACACGAAAGGCGACCAGCTCCCCCCGCTCCAGCTCCTCCTCGACCGCGAGGCGCGACACGAAACCGACGCCTTGCCGCGGCGCAGCCGGAGCTGCCCCGGGGCCGAGATCCCCACGACCTCGTCCTCGAGGAAGGGCTCCGGCCGGACGCCGTCGGGCCAGTCCACCTCCCCCGCCAGGGCCAGCGAGACCTCGCGCCGTGCGACCCGCTCCGCGACCCAGGTGCTCGAGCCGATCATCACCTCCACCTCCACCCTCGGGTGGCGGTCGGCGAAGCACTGCAGGATCGACGGCAGCACGTACGTCCCGGGGGTCGTCGAGGCGGCCAGCGCGAGCCGGCCCCGTTCGGCCCCGCGCAGCGCGTCGAGCTCTTCGGACATCCCGTCGAGCGTGTCGAGGGCGCGCGCCGCGTGCGCGGCGACGATCCTCCCGGCGTCGGTGAGGGCGCTGGCGCGCCCGTTGCGCTCGACGAGCTTCTCGCCGAGCGCCGCCTCGACCGTCTTGAGGTGCTTGGTGGCGGACGGCTGGCTGACCCGGCACGCCTCCGCGGCGGCCGAGATCGAGCCGCGTCGCTGCACCTCGACGAGGAGCCGCAGGCGAAGCGGATCGAGCGCGTCAACTATTCCAGTCTGGAAAGCCATCTATAGCGAACTTAGCCTGGAAGAATAGCTGTGGCTCGGGTTGCGCTTCGCTCCGATCCTGTGCTTCACCGGAGTCGCGGTCGGGCCGATCCTGGGCTCGCCCGCCGTGCTGCTCGCGATCGCCGCCACCGCGCTGCTCGGCGGGTTCGTGACCCGCAAGCACCCGTTCGACTGGGTCTATGACGGCACCGTGCGCCGCGCGCTCGGGGGCCCGCCCGTCCCCGACAGCCCGCCGCCGCGGCGCTTCGCGTGCCAGCTCGCGACGCCGTGGATCGTCGCCGTGGCGATCGCGTTCGCTGCCGGAGCGCCGACGCTCGCCTGGGGTCTGGCGGTTCCCTTCCTCCTCGTGTCGGCGACGGTCGCCACGACCAACTTCTGCATTCCATCCCTGATCTACGGGCTGATCCACCGCCGTAGCGAGGCGACGGCATGATCCTGCGCAGCTACCTCGTCGAGGAGACCGGCTGCGTCTCGTACCTGTTCGGCTGCACCAGCAAGGGCAAGCTGGGCGTCGTCGACCCGCACGCCGATCTCGTCGACGAGTACCTGAAGTCCGCGGCGGGCGTCGATGCCGCGATCACCCAGGTCTTCGACACGCACGTGCACGCGGACCATCCGAGCGGCGCCGCGGAGCTCGCCGAGCGGGCGGGGGCCGCGCTCCGCCTTCCCGCGGGCGCCCCGGTCGAGTTCGAGTTCGAGCCGCTGCGCGACGGCGAGATCATCGAGCTGGGCAACACGCGTGCCGAGGCGATGTCGACCCCCGGGCACGCGTGGGCTCACTCGTCCCTGCTGGTCACCGACACGATCCGGGGCGAGCGGGCGGGGATCAGCTCGAATCCCAGCTCGACGATCGGGTTCGAGCGCCGCAACAACCCGCTCGCCACCGGCGAGCCTCCCGACTTTGTCGATCGGGTGCTCGCCGAGCTCAGCCCACCGCCAACCCAGTTCGAGGAGATCTACCGCCGCAACAGGCTCGGGGGCAGCCGAGCGGGAGTCGCGGAGAGCGCGTGACCGAGCCCCGGTTGGGGCTGCGACCGAACGCCGCCCAGTTCTCGATCCTCGTCGCGATCACCCTGTTCGTCGGCGGCATGGTGGGGCTCGAGCGATCGACGCTGCCGCTGGTCGGCGAGTCGGAGTTCGGGCTCGGCTCCACCGTCGCGGTGCTCTCCTTCATCGCGAGCTTCGGCGCGGCGAAGGCGCTGACCAACCTCGCAGCCGGGCCGCTGGCCGCGCGCGCCGGGCGCAAGCGGCTGCTCGTCGCCGGATGGATCGTCGCCGTCCCGGTCCCGATCCTGATCCTCGACGCTCCTTCGTGGGCCTGGGTCGTCGGCGCGAATGCGCTGCTGGGGCTCAACCAGGGCCTCACCTGGTCGATGGCCGTAGTGATGAAGGTGGACCTCGCCGGCCCGAGGCGCCGGGGGCTGGCGCTCGGCCTCAACGAGGCCGCGGGCTACGGGGGCGTCGCCATCGGCGCGGCCGTCGCCGGGATCGCGGCCGCGGAGCTGGCCCCTCGCGACGTGATCGCGGTCGGGGGCCTGACCGTCGCGCTCACCGCCCTGCTGGCCTCGCTGCTGCTCGTACGAGACACGGCCGGTCACGTCGCGGCCGAGCAGGGAACGCCGCGCGAGTTGCTGGGCCTCCGGGCGTCGTTTCGACGCGTGACGATCGCCGACCGCACGCTTCGCTCGTGCTCCCAGGCGGGATTCGTCAACAACCTCAACGACGGGCTGATGTGGGGGATCGGCCCCCTGTTCCTGGCCGCGCACGGGGCCGGATACGGCGAGATCGGGCTCGTCGCCGGCCTCTACCCGGCGGTGTGGGGAGTCGGGCAGATAGCGACCGGGTGGCTCTCCGACGAGGTCGGGCGCAAGGCGCCGATCGTCGCCGGGATGCTGCTTCAGGCGGCGGCGCTGGTCCTGCTGGCGACGAGCGGCGGGGCGGTGGCGATCGCTGCCTGCGCGGCCGTGCTGCTGGGGATCGGGACCGCGCTCGTCTATCCGACCCTGCTGGCGACGATCTCCGACCGCGTCGAGCCCGTGGACCGACCGACGAGCCTGGGCGTGTATCGCTTCTGGCGCGACACCGGATACGTCGCCGGCGCCATCGTCGCCGGGACCGTAGCCGAGGCCTGGGGCCTTCCCGCTGCGATCGCGGTGGTGGCCGGCCTGACGGCGCTGTCCGGGCTCGTAGTCGCGCTGGAGATGGGCGACGTGGGCGGCCGGGGAAGGGTCGGCGCCGACGAGCAGGCGCTGACCGGGGGTCGGGCCTCGGCGGCAGCAGCTTCGAAGTAGAAACTAGACCGATTCGACAGGAGGAACGCAAATGCCAACCCAGCTCAACACCACAGAACTCGAGGCGAAGGTCAAGGACATGTACCGCCATGTCGCCGAGCAGCCGGAGCGCGACTACCACTTCGAGCTCGGGCGCCCGCTGGCGCGCAGGCTCGGCTACCCGGAGGACGACCTCAACCGGATCCCGGACGGAGCGATCGAGTCGTTCGCCGGGGTGGGGTACTTCTTCGACCTCGCCGCGCTAGAGCGAGGCGAGAGCGTCCTCGACCTCGGCAGCGGCTCGGGGATGGACGCCTTCTTCGCCGCCGGGAAGGTGGGCGACCCCGGCCGTGTGGTCGGCGTCGACATGACCGACGAGCAGCTCGCCAAGGCGCGGCGGCTCGCCGGCGAGGCCGGCCTCGACCAGGTGGAGTTCGTCGCGGCGCGGATCGAGGAGCTGCCGCTAGAGGACGCCGCGTTCGACATCGTGATCTCCAACGGCGTGATCAACCTCTCGCCCGAGAAGGAGCGCGTCTTCGCCGAGGTGGCGCGGGTGCTTCGTCCGGGCGGCAGGCTCGCGGTCGCCGACATCGTCAGCGAGAAGCAGCTCACCGAGAGCATCGTCTGCGACGCGAGCCTGTGGGCATCTTGCATCGGCGGCGCCGCCCAGCAAGACGACTACCAGCAGGCAATCGGCGACGCCGGCCTCGCGATCGACGAGGTCCGCGAGAACCCGTACGAGTTCATCTCCGACCAGGCGCGCAACGCGAGCGCCAAGTACGGCGTCAAGAGCGTCTCGCTGCTGGCGAGGAAAGCGGCGCCCTGATGGCACAGGAGGTCCGGCATCCGATCTTCGCGCGGCTCTACGCGCGGCTGTCGCCCGATGCCGAGAGGAAGGGGGCGGCGGAGCACCGGCGAGAGCTGCTCTCGGGCCTCGAGGGCCGGGTGATCGAGGTCGGCGCCGGCAACGGCCTCAACTTCCGCCATTACCCGAGCACGGTGTCGGAGGTGATCGCCGTCGAGCCCGAGGACTACCTGCGACCGCTCGCCGAGCAGGCCGCGGGCGAGGCATCGGTCCCGATCCGGGTCGTGGACGGGCTCGCCGACCAACTGCCGGCCGGCGACGGGGAGTTCGACTCGGCCGTCGCCTCCCTGGTTCTGTGCTCGGTTCCCGACCAGGCATCGGCGCTGGGCGAGCTGCACCGCGTCATCCGACCGGGCGGGGAGCTTCGCTTCTACGAGCACGTGCTGGCCAGCGATCCCGGTTTCGCGCGCATGCAGCGCGTCGTCGGGCGGGTCTGGCCGCTGTTCGCGGGCGGTTGCCATTGCGACCGCGAGACCGTGGCCGCGATCGCGGCCGGCGGGTTCGAGGTCGAGTCCTGCCGCCGGTTCCCGTTCCGCCCCGCACCGATCATCCTGCCCGCGACGCCGCACGTCCTCGGGGTCGCGACGCGGTCGTAGGCCGTCCCGCCCCATCGCTACAATTCCTAGCTCGGAAGTAGGAATAACGTAACCAGGATCACAATCGCAGCGACGACGACAAAACGCATGAGCGAGATGACCGTGTGCAGAGCCGAGGAGCTCGCCGAGGGCGAGATGCGCCTGATCGAGGTCGAGGGCGAGAAGTTCGGCGTCTTCAAGTGCGGCGGGGAGATCCTCGCGATCGAGGATCGCTGCTCGCACGACGACGGTCCGCTCGCCGAGGGCGAGTTCGATGCCGAGACCTGTACGGTGGAGTGCCCCAGGCACGGATCGCTGTTCGATCTGCGCACGGGAAAGCCCAAGACCCTTCCCGCCTATGTTCCGGTGCGGGCCTTTGCGGGCAGGATCGAGGACGGCGAAGTCAAGCTGGAGATCGAATAACCATGGCAACGCCCGAGATAAAGGTCCCACCGCTCGACCCGAAAGTCGCCGAGCAGGACTCGCTGCGCGACATCGGCGCCGACTACAAGGAGAAGTTCGGCTTCCACGATTCCGAGTCGGGCTACGTCTACAAGGCGCCGAAGGGCCTGTCGCGCGAGGTCGTCGAGTCGATCTCCGAGTACAAGGACGAGCCCGCGTGGATGCGCGAGTTCCGCCTCAAGGCGCTCGATCACTTCCTCGACCGTCCCACCCCCACGTGGGGCGGCAACCTCGCCCAGATCGACTTCGAGAACATCCACTACTTCGTGCGCGCCTCCGAAAAGGCGCAGCGCAGCTGGGACGACGTCCCCGAGGACATCAAGAACACCTTCGACCGCCTCGGCATCCCCGAGGCCGAGCGCAAGTTCCTCGCGGGAGTTGGAGCTCAGTACGAAAGTGAGGTGGTCTACCACCAGATCCGCGAGGACCTCGAGAAGCAGGGCGTGATCTTCATGGACATGGACTCCGGCCTGCGCGAGCACGAGGACATCGTGCGCGAGCACTGGGCGACGGTCATCCCGCCCAACGACAACAAGCTCGCCGCGCTCAACTCGGCCGTGTGGTCGGGCGGCTCGTTCGTCTACGTGCCGTCCGGCGTCAAGGTCGAGATGCCGCTTCAGGCCTACTTCCGGATCAACACCGAGAACATGGGGCAGTTCGAGCGCACCCTGATCATCGCCGAGGAGGGCTCGGACGTGACGTATATCGAGGGTTGTTTCATTAGCGGCTCGATGGTGCGAGTGCGCGACGGTGAGATGCCGATCGAAGAGCTGGAGGAGGGCGACGAGGTCCTCACCCACGAGGGCCGCTTCCGGCCCGTCTACCGGGTGATGCGCCGCCCGTTCAGCGGGCCGCTGCATCACATCCGCTTCCAGAGCGAGGGCTATCGCTCGCTTGCGGTCACTCCGGGGCATCCGTTCCTCGTCGCTAGACGCAAGAACGTCCGCGAGCACAACCGTCACTTCGAGCCGCAATGGCTCACCGCGCAGGAGCTCAACAAGGGCGACTATGTCGCCGTGCCTACGAACATCGACCCTGAAGAGCGACCGGAGCTCACCTGGAGCGAGGACATCGAGATCAAGCCTGGTGGCGGGGCACCAGTTGCTGAGCGTGTTGAGGTAGCCGTCAACGCATCGACGTGCCGCTTGATGGGCCTGTACCTCGCCGAGGGCTCGGTGAGCCCGAACACGTCGTACGTCAGCTTCGACAGCCATCGCGATGAGACCGAGATCAGGGAGTTCACCCGCGAGGCGATGGCTGATGCATTCGGGATCGAGCCGTGGGAGTACTCGTACGAGGAGCGAGCCGGCGTGTCACTTCGCTACAGCTCAGTTCGTGCGGCCAGGTTTTTCTCTCAGGCATTCGGCCGAACGATCGACGAGCTTCGTATCCCCGACTGGGTCCTCGCCCTTACCGAGGGTGAGCGAGCTGCCCTGGTACGCGGGCTCTACGACGGCGAGGGGTCCTACGACAAGGGCCTCGACCTGTACCGGATCAATCAGACCAGGCGCGACGTGGCCCAGCGGCTTCGGGAGCTTCTGCTCTCGATCGGAATCCGGGCTTCGCTGAGCCGCTCCGATCGCGCCGAGCCACGGCGGCCGATGTGGCAGATCGCGATCTGCAAGGTCGACCATCCGCGCTTCGAGGAGCTGGTTCTGAACCGCGATCCGCGTCCCGTTCGCGCGACCCACGCCGGAGCGGTGATGGCAGGCGGGTATCTGTGGATGCCGATCTCCTCAATCGAGAAGGTGGATGCCGAGTGCGAGGTCTTCAACCTGAGCGTCGAGGAGGATGAAAGCTACGTGTGCGAGGGAGTCGTCTCGCACAACTGCACGGCCCCCGTCTACTCCACCGACTCACTGCATTCCGCGGTCGTCGAGATCATCTGCAAGCCGGGCTCGAAGGTCCGCTACACGACGGTCCAGAACTGGTCGACCAACGTCTACAACCTGGTCACCAAGCGGGCCGTGGCGCAGGAGGCCGCGACGATGGAGTGGGTGGACTGCAACCTCGGCTCGAAGCTGACAATGAAGTACCCGTCGGTTTACCTGCTCGGCCCCGAGGCCCACGGCGAGATCCTCTCGATCGCGTTCGCGGGGAACGGCCAGCACCAGGACGCCGGCGGCAAGATCATCCACGGGGCTCCCAAGACGACCTCCTCGATCTTCGCCAAGTCGATCTCCAAGGACGGCGGGCGCGGCACCTACCGCGGCCTGCTCGAGGTCGCGAAGGGCGCCAAGGAAGCGCGCTCGAAGGTCGTCTGCGACGCGCTGCTGCTCGACGAGGAGTCGCGCTCGGACACCTATCCGACGATCCGCATCGACGAGAACGACGCCAACGTCGGACACGAGGCCTCGGTCTCGAAGATCGGCGAGGAGCAGCTCTTCTACCTCCAGGCCCACGGGCTCGACGAGGAGGAGGCCTCGAAGATGATCGTCAACGGCTTCATCGAGCCGATCACCAAGGAGCTTCCGATGGAGTACGCGGTCGAGATGAATCGTCTGATCGAGCTCCAGATGGAAGGCAGCATTGGCTGACGGCGCTGCGGCGCCGCTCGATACAGCCGAGCCGGATTGGTTGACCGAGCGCCGGCGGCGCGGCGCCGAACTGGCGGCGGAGCTCGAGCTTCCGACCCAGAAGGCGAAGGGCTGGGAGTTCACCGACCTCTCCGAGCTCGACCTCGACGCCTACCCTGAGCCCGACGGCGCCGATCCCGACGCAGCGGAGCGCGCCGTCGAGCTGGTCACCGCGCCCGAGGGCGCGGCGCGGGTGCGGCAGGTCGACGGGACGCCACTCGACATGGACGCGGGCGAGGTCTCCGGCGAGCGCACCGCCGAGCCGCCGTCCGAGCCGGTGGTGGTGCCGCTATCGACTGCGGTCGAGCGCTTTCCGGACCTGCTGTCGGCCCACCTCGGGTCGATCGTGCCGCCGGACGATCCGTTCGTAGCCCGCAACGACGCGGGGTGGCGCGGGGGCGCGTTCGTCTACGTGCCGCGCGGCGCGCGTCTGAGCGTTCCGGTCGCCCTGACCGCTATCCACGACGCCGCCGGAACAGCGCTGCAGTGGCGCAGCCTGATCGTGCTGGACGAGGGCGCCGAGGCCGAGGTCTGGGAGCAGTACCTGGCGGCGCCGGGCGCCGAGGGCGGCCTGTTCAACGGCGTCGTCGAGCTCGTCGTCGGCGACGGCGCGAACCTGCGCTATGTCTGCGGGCAGGGGCTGTCGCTTCACACCTGGGTATTCGCGAGCCAGCGCGCCGAGCTCGGGCGCGACTCCTCGCTGGAGTGGGTCGCGCTCGGATTCGGCTCCGCGCAGGGCAAGGTCCGGATGGAGACCAAGCTCGCCGGCCGCGGCTCGAGCGCCAAGGTCACGGGCGTCTATGCCGGAGCCGGCACCCAGCACCTCGACTACGACACCACCCAGGAGCACGCCGAGCCCAACACCACGTCGGATCTCGCGTTCCGCGGCGTGCTCGGGGACAAGGCC
>WNFV01012443.1_pt1 | contig 14411 bp, 19 predicted proteins | sample 5400101 | NCBI WGS metagenome assembly WNFV01 (sample SAMN13153361, study PRJNA577476) | soil metagenome | isolation source: 115 cm soil or saprolite under grassland replicate 1 | place: USA:California | collected 2016-06-15 | reverse complement strand
GGGAGTCACCGCAGGCTCTCGACCGGGTAACCGCGCTCGGCCAGCACCGCGAGCAGCTCGTCGCAGTGCTCCTGGTCGCGCATCGTCAGCGTCAGCTCGACCTCGCTCTCGGTCACCGGAACATCCATCCCCTCGCGGTGGTGCTCGATCGAGATCACGTTCCCCCGCTCCTCGGCGACGAGCGACAGCAGCTTGATCAGCTCGCCCGGCCGGTCGGGCAGCCGCGTGCGGATGACGAGAAAGCGCCCGGAGACGGTGAGACCGTGGCGCATGACCGAGATCAGCAGTGTCGGATCAATGTTGCCGCCGGAGAGGAGAGGGACGACCGTGCCGCTCCCGCCCACTTTGCCCGCGAGGAGCGCCGCCACCGCCGCGGCGCCGGCTCCCTCGACAACGAGCTTCGCCCGCTCGAGCAGGAGCACGATCGCCTGGCTGATCTCCTCGTCGGTCACGGTGACCACCTCTTCGAGGGTGTCGCGGAGGATCGAGGAGGTGAGCTTGCCCGGCTCCTTGACGGCGATGCCCTCGGCGATGGTGAACCCGCCTACCTCGCCTCCGGCCAGCGGAGCGCAGGCCGCCGCCTGGACGCCGATGACACGCGTCTCCGGGCGCACAGCCTTGAGCGCGAGCGAGATTCCGGAAGCAAGGCCGCCACCCCCCACGGGGATTACGACGGTTTCGAGCTCGGGAACTTGCTCGAGCAGCTCGAGCCCGATCGTCCCCTGGCCCGCGATCACGTGCTCGTCCTCGAAGGGATGGACGAGCGTGGCCCCCGTCGTCTCGACGAGCTCGAGCGCCGCGGCGAGCGCGTCCTCGAACCTCTCGCCCGCCATCTCGACCCGGGCGCCGTAGTTCTTCGTCGCCTCCACCTTCGCCATCGGCGTGTGGTGCGGCATGAAGACGGTTGCAGCCGCCCCCTCCTCGCGGGCCGCCCAGGCGACGGCCTGGCCGTGGTTGCCCGCGCTGGCGGCGACGACTCCGGCCTTCCGCTCCTCGTCGCTCAGAGTCGCGATCTTGTTGACCGCCCCGCGCACCTTGAACGACCCGGTGCGCTGCAGGTTCTCGGCCTTCAGCTGCACCTCGCGGCCGATGAGGCGCGAAAGGGTCTCGGACCCGTAGACCGGCGTCGTCCGAGCGATGCCCTCGAGACGGCCGCGGGCGGCCTCGATGTCTTGGAGACTAGGAGCTCGCGTCATGGTGAAGCCTCGTCGCCGGAGTGCGATGGGCGAGTGCGAGGCACGGACGCAGGGCGCGTTCGTAGCCGGAGGCTACGGGCGCAACCGAGGACACAGCCTCGCGCCGCCGAGCGCGGGACCGGCGACTCAGTTCTCACTTGAAGCGAGCTCCTTTCAAGTGCTGTCTTCGCCGTCAAGGTGGAACACCTTCTGGAGTATCTCGCGCACCGCGCTCAGCGGGTCGAGCTCACGGCGCTGGACTTCGTCCAACAGCCGTCGCAGCTCGGGATCATCGGCGACCGCGTGCTCGAGGTGGACCTTGGCGCGGCCCGAGGCGACCGCGAACACCTCGCCGGCGAGGTTGCTCCGCCGCCGCTCCTCGAGCAATCCTTCGCTCTCGAGAAACGCGCGGTGCTCCTCGATCTTCTCCCACAGCTCCGGCACGTTCTCGCCCTGCACCGCCTCGGTCAGGACGATCGGTGGCCGCCACGCCCGCTCCTTGTCGAGCGAGAGGATCGAGCGCACCTCGTTCACCATCGTCTTCGCGGCCGGATGATCCATCTTGTTGACCGCGATCACGTCCGGGATCTCCATGATCCCTGCCTTCAACGCCTGGACGGAGTCTCCGGAGCCCGGCATGAGGACCAGCACAACCGTGTCCGCGATTCCGATTACCTCCACCTCGCTCTGACCCGCGCCGACCGTTTCGACGAAAAGGATGGGCTTGCCGGCCGCGTCGAGCACGAGCATCGCCTGCAGCGTCGTCTCGGCGAGCCCGCCGAGATGTCCGCGCGTCCCCATCGAGCGGATGAAGATCTCCGGGTCGAGGAAGTGGTCGGAGAGGCGGATCCGGTCGCCGAGCAGCGCTCCCTTGGAGAACGGGCTCGAGGGATCGACGGAGATGACGCCGACGGAGCGGTCGAGGCCGCGGACGTGTTGCAGCAGCGCCGCGATCAGGCTCGACTTGCCGACCCCAGGAGGCCCGGTGATCCCGACCGCGTAGGCGCGGCCGGTGTCGGGATAGACGTCCCGGACGAGGTCGTAGGCGAGCGGATCCGAGTTCTCGACGAGTGTGATCGCGCGGGCAAGCGCCCGCGTGTCGCCCGAGCGGACCCCCGCCGCGAGCGTCTCGCGCGTCCACTCCCGCCGGCGGGCCACTAGCGAGTGTGAGCGAGGACCCGGCCGAGCGCCTCGGCGAAGAGCTCGTTCTCCTCGGGAGTCCCGACCGTGACGCGGATCGCGCCGGGAGCGCCGAAGCCGGACAGCGGCCGGACGATCACGCCTTCGCGCAGGAGCTGCTCGAACAGGGGCCGCGAGTCCTCGCCGACCTCGACGTAGAGGAAGTTCCCCACCGCCGGACCGGCGGGCTCGAGCCCGTGCTCGCGCAGCGCGGCCTCCAACACGGCGCGCCCCTCCGTGTTCAGCCGGCGGCGGCGCTCGAGCTCCGCGGGATGGTCGAGGCTTGCGAGCGCCGCGACCTGCGCCAGATGGCCGACGTCGAACGCGCGCCGCACCTTCCCGATCGCCGCAACGAGCTTTTCGTTCGCGATCCCGTAGCCGACGCGCAGTCCTGCCAGGCCGTAGATCTTTGAGAACGTCCGTAGCACGGCGACGTGCCGCCCGGCCTTGGCGTATTCCTCGATCCCATCCGCATAGTCCGGGTCGTCGATGTACTCGAAGTAGGCTTGATCGAGGACGGTGAGGACGTGCTCCGGCACCCGCTCGAACCAGTTGTCGAGCTCGGCGCGCATGTTCATCGTGCCGGTCGGGTTGTTCGGGTGGCAGATGAATGCGAGCTTCGTGCGCGGCCCGATCGCCTCCAGCATCGCCCCGAGGTCGTAGCGATGGTCGATTAGCGGCACGCGCTTGGGCGCAGCCCCGAGCTTGAGCGCATTGATCACGTAGCTCGGGAACGATGGCCATCCGCAGACGATCTCATCGCCGGGATCGAGCGTCGCCTGCGAGATGCAGTCGATCACTCCGTCCGCTCCCGCCCCGATCGCGACCTGCTCGAAGCGGACGTCGTGCCGCTCTGCCAGCGCCGCGCGCAACCGGTAAGCGCCGCCGTCGGGGTAGCGGTTCAGCTCGTGGATGCCCCGCTCGAGCGCCTCGAGCGCCTCGGGAAACGGCTCGAAGGGCCCTTCGTTGGAGGCGAGCTTCACGACCCGGTCGAGGCCCAGCTCGCGCTGAACCTCCTCGACCGGCTTGCCCGGCTCGTAGGGAGTGAGCCCCTCGAGCGCCGGGCGGATGGTGCCGCTACTCAGACCCGGAGCTTTCGTGGCCGCCCTTGCCCTTGCGCCAGAACAGAAGCACGCCGCCGAGGGCGGCGATGCCCGCGAGCACGGCCGGCTTGCGGCGCTTCCCGCCGCCGGACTTGTGCGGGATGGCGTCCTTGGCCTTCTTCTTGGCCACGCCCTTTCCCACCTTCCAGGTCAGCCAGCCGAGGACGGCGTTCCGCTTGTTCATGATTCCCATAGCTCACCCCTTTCTTGGAAAGAGAGGCTATCGCCTTCAGGCTTTTGCGGCGGCCTTCCGCTTGGGCGGCAGGTGGATGGCCCGGCCGAGCGCGACGAGGCCCGCCTCCTTGACGGCCTCGGAGAGCGTCGGATGGGCCGCCATGCCGTCGGCCACCGTCTCGACCGTCGCTTCTGCGTCGAGCGCGACGACGCCCGCCTCGATCAGGTCTGTGACGTGCGGGCCGACCATCACGATCCCGAGCAGCTCGCCGTAGCGCGTCTCGTGGATCGACTTCACCCAGCCGACGGTCTCGTCCTGCATCACGGCCCGCGCGTTCGCGACCCACGGGAACATGCCCGTCGCGACGTCGTCGCCGTATTGCTCACGCGCCTCGGCCTCGGTCAGGCCGACGCCTGCGATCTCCGGATCGGTGTAGATCGGGCGCGGGACACCGCGGTTGTCGACGACAGCCTCGTGGCCCAGCGCGTTCTCGGCGGCAACCTCACCTTCCCGGAAGGCCGTGTGGGCGAGCTGCCAGTAGCCGGCGCAGTCGCCGACGGCGTAGATGTGGGAGACGGTGGTGCGCCGGTGCTCGTCGGCGGCGATTCCCTTGCGCTTGTCGAGCTCGACGCCGATCCCCTCGAGCCCGAGCTCCTCCACGAGCGGCCCGCGGCCGACGGAGACGAGCATCAGGTCGGCCTCGACCGTCTCGCCCTCGCCGAAGTGGACGGTGAGCGCACCGGCCGATTCCTCGACCTTCGAGCACTGCTTTTCGAGCTGGAGCGTGATCCCTCGCTTGCCGAACTGCTTGGCGAGCTCCTTCGACGCGTCCGCGTCCTCCATCGGGATCAGGCTCGGGAGCATCTCGATGATGGTCACCTCGGAGCCGAAGCGTTGGAAGATCGAGGCGAACTCGCAGCCGATGATCCCGCCGCCGAGGACGACGAGGCGCTTCGGCACCTCGCTCTGGGCGAGCAGGCGCTCCGAGTCGACACAGAGCTTGGAATCGAGGCCCTCGATCGGGGGCCAGAGCGGATACGACCCGGTGGCGACGACCGCCGACTGGAACGTGACGTCCGACTGAAACGTGACGTCCTCGCCGGCCTCGACGGCGATCGTGTTCGCGCCCTTGAACCGGCCGGTGCCCTTCACTCATTCGACGCCGTTGGCCTTGAACAGGCCCGCGACGCCCTGGGTCATCTGTTTGACGACCGCGGCCTTCCACTCGTTGGCGGTCGCGAAGTCGAGCGACGCCTCGCCGACCTTGACGCCGAGCTTCGCGAAGCTCTCCTCCGCCTCTTTCAGGAAGAAGGCGGTCTGGACCCAGGCCTTGGTGGGGATGCACCCGATGCGCAGGCACGTGCCGCCAAGCTCGGGCTCCTTCTCGATGCAGACGGTCTTCGCGCCCAGCTGGGCAGCCCGGATCGCGGCCGTGTAGCCGCCGGGCCCGCCTCCGAGAACCGCAACGTCACATTCCATCTCTCCCCCGATCCTAGTGCTACTCGAGGTCTATCCGCATCGTCCAGGAACCGCCGCTCTCCCCCACCTTGTGGAAGCCGTGCTTCTCGTATAGCCGCAGCGCAGGATTGTCTGGCTCGACGCTCAGGCTGAGCGCGCTGAAGCCGTCCTCTTGCGCGCGCTTCAGGAGCGCCTCCAGGAGCTGGGACCCGTGGCCTCCGCCCCGCCTGCCCGGGACGACGGCGATCGACAGCTCCGGGGTCTCCTCGTCGATGAACCCGTAGCCCGGGTCGCCCGCCTTGAAGAGGCGGTACCAGGCCGCGCCGACCGGAAAGTGATCCTCGACCGCAATCACGGAGGCGTCTCCGTGGCGCCCCCAGCCGGAGACGTAGCGCGCGACCGGCAGGTCCTCCATCTCGGGGTTGTTCTCGCGCCAGTAGTAGGCGTGGTGGAGCATGTCGCGAAGAAACGGGACATCTTGCGGGCCTCCGCGGCGAATCATCGGGGCCACACTTCTGTGTGTTCGCGTCTTCCTGAGGAGGGGGTGCTCGGGGGGGAACCACTCGGTTCCCCCGCGAATGGAGGGGCCGCCCGGCTTGGCCGGGTGGCCCCGGTCTCCAGCCCACCCCTTCGAATCACGTCCGGACCTCCTCGCCCAACTGGAGGCGGTTCCCGTCGGGGTCGTAGACGTCCACGATCCGCATCTCTTCGTGCAGCTCGAGGACGGTCCCGACCTCGATCCCTTCGGCTCGAAGCCGTTCCGCCTCTGCCTTCGCGTCGTCGACGTCGATGAGCAGCACCGGCTGGTCTGTCTCCGGCTCGCCCTCGGTGAGCCCGAGCGAGCTCTCCCCACGCGATAGCGTCACCCAGCCGTCGGTGGCGTTGACGTCGATCTCCTCGAAGCCGAGCTCAGCGTAGAACGTGCGTGCCGCATCGAGGTCACGGACGCGGTACCAGATCACAGCATCAGTCCGGGCTCCTCCAGCAGCTCCTTCAGGCTCTGGAGGAAGCCGGCCGCCGGCGCGCCGTCCACAGCTCGATGGTCGAAGGTCGCGACCAGTGTCATCATCGGCCGAACCGCCGGCTCGCCGTCCACCGGCACGACTCTGTCCTGGATCGCCCCGACCGCGACGATGGCCGCCTGCGGCGGATTGAGGACGGCCGTGAAGCTCTCGACGGCATACATGCCCAGATTGGAGATCGTGAAGGTCCCGCCTTCGAGGTCCTCCCGGCGGAGCTTGCCCTCGCGCGCGCGGGTGACGATGTCCGCGCGGGCGGCCGAGACCTCGGCCAGCCGCAGACGCTCGACGCCCCGGACGACCGGGACTACGAGGCCCTGCGGCGCGGCGACCGCGATGCCGATGTTCGCGCTCGGATGCAGAAGAATCGCGTCGTCCGTCCACTGCGCATTGACCTCACGATGGCGCATCAGCGCGGCGGCGCACGCCATGATCAGGACGTCGGTGACGGTGACGTGCTCGCCGTCCTCTCGGAGGCCCGCCACGACCCCGTTCACGCGCCCCATGTCCGCCGAGGCCTGGAGCTGGAAAACGGGCACTTTCCACGCCTCGGTGAGACGCCGCGCGATCGTCTTGCGAACGCTCGTCAGCTCGCGTCGCTCGACTTCGCCCGGCGTTGACTCCGCTGCGGGCGCTTCCTGAGCGCGCTCGACGTCCTCGGCGACGATGCGGCCTTCGGGGCCGGTTCCGGTCAGGCCGGTGAGCTCGATGCCGCGTTCGCGGGCGATCTTGCGCGCGAGGGGCGAGGCCTTGACCCGGCCGTCGGTGGTCGCGGTGGCTTCGCGCGGAGGCGCCTCGGCCTCCTTCTCTTCCTTCTCCTTCTCCGCAGGCTTCGCCGCCGGAGCCTTGGACGCCTCGACCGAGACCTCCTCGCCCTTCTCGCCGATCACGGCGATCGTCTGCCCTACCGGCACCTCGCCGTCCTCGACTGCGATCTTCAAGAGGACGCCGGAGACGTCCGCCTCCACCTCCTGAGTGACCTTGTCCGTGTCGAGCTCGTACAGTGGCTCGCCCTTCTCGACCGACTCGCCCTCGGACTTGAGCCACTTGACGATCGTCCCTGACTCCATTCCCTGGCCGAGCCGCGGCAGCTTGACCTCGTTAGCCATGTCCCACCGTCCTGCGGATCGCGTCCAGCACGTCGTCGGCGTGGGGGACGACGTAGTCCTCCATCACCGGCGAAAACGGGATCGGGGCGAACTTCGCCCCTACGCGCTCGACCGGTGCGTCGAGATAGTCGAACGCCTTCTCCTGGACGACCGCCGCCACCTCGGCCCCGAAGCCCATCCGCGTCACGGCCTCGTGGGCGACGACGCAGCGGTTCGTCTTCTTGACCGACTCGACCAGCGCCTCCTCGTCGAGCGGCAGCAGCGTGCGGGGATCGAGGACCTCGACCGACACTCCCTCCTCCTCGGCCTCCTTCGCGGCGCCCAGCGCCTCGTGCACGAGCCGGCCCGTCGCGACCACGGTGACATCCTCCCCCTCGCGGTGCACCCGCGCCCGGCCGAGCGGGATCGGCTCGAGCTCCTCCGGCACCTCCTCCTTGATCCCGTAGAGGGTGCGGTGCTCGAAGAAGAGGACCGGGTTGTCGTCGTAGATCGACGACCAGAGCAAGCCGCGGACGTCGGTGGGGGTGGACGGGAAGACAACCTTGAGGCCGGGAACGTGCAGGAACCAGGCCTCGAGCTGCTGTGCGTGCTGCGCCCCCGGCGACCAGCCCGCGCCGCCTTGGGTCCGGATCGTGAGCGGAACCTTCACCTGCCCGCCCGACATCGAGCGGTGCTTGGCCGCCTGATTGACGATCTGCTCCATCGCGAGGGTGAGGAAGTCCTCGTACATCACCTCGACGACCGGCCTCATGCCCTGCATCGCCGCCCCGATGCCGGCGCCGACGATCGCCATCTCGGAGATCGGCGTGTTGCGGACGCGGTCGGCGCCGAACTCGTCGAGCATTCCCTGCGTGACGCCCATCGAGCCGCCCATCTCGGCGATGTCCTCGCCCATGACGAAGACGTCGTCGTCGCGCCGCATGGCCTCGGAGAGGGCGACGCGGACGGCTTCTCGATAGCTGAGCTCAGGCATACACGTTCTTGAGAGCGTCTTCCGGATCCGGTTCCGTCCCATTCCGCGCGAACTCGACGGCAGCGTCGACGGTCTCGTGGACCTCGGTCTCGATCTCGTCCAGATCGGTGAGCTCGAACCGCTCGCGCGCAAGGTCCAGCGGGTCGAACTGCTCGCGTAGCTTCTTGCCCTCGTCCTTGGAGCGGTAGATCTGGGGATCGCCGACGTAGTGGCCGACGAAGCGGTGCGTCTCGCAGAGGAGGAAGACCGGTCCGCGCCCCTCTCGCGCATGCTCGAGCGCCTCGAGAGCCTTGGTGTAGACGTCCTCGACGTTCTGGCCGTCGACGCGAACCGCGTGCATGCCGTACGCCGCAGCCCGCTGGGTCAGGTCCTCGATTGGGAGCTCCTGCTCGGCCGGCGTCGATTCCGCCCAGCGGTTGTTCTCGCAGACGAAGACGGCCGGGACGGTCCACAGCTGGGCGAGGTTCAGCGCCTCGTGGAAGGTGCCGATGTTGGTGGCGCCGTCTCCGAAGAAGGCAACGGCGACACGGGGCTCCTCGCGCAGCTTGAACGCCAAGGCGGCGCCGACGGTCGCCGGCAGTCCGCCGCCCACGACGGCGTTCGCGCCCAGGTTTCCGCGCTTGACGTCGTAGAGATGCATCGAGCCGCCGTAGCCGTGCGAGCATCCCTCGCTCTTGCCGTACAGCTCCGCCATCACGGCTTCCGGCGGGGTTCCCTTGGCAAGGGTGTGCCCGTGCGCGCGGTGCGTCGAGGCGAAGACGTCGCCGTCCTCGAGCGCGCGGCAGACGCCGACCGCGACCGCCTCCTGGCCGATCGCGACGTGCAGGAAACCCGGCAGCTCGCCCGCGCGGAAGAGCTCTTCGACCTTCTCCTCGAAGACGCGGATGAGGAGCATGTCGCGGTACATCTCGCGTGCAAGCTCCTGCGAGATCTCCCCCCGCTTCTCGACTTTCGCCACGGGAACTGAGTGTACGCTCCAAATCGTGACTCTCGTCGCGCAGTGGCGGCAGATAGAGGCAGAGCTTCCCGAGGACTGGGGCGACGCAAGACTCGTGCTCACGGTCGATGACGAGAACCACGCTTCCCAGGCTGCAGCACTGCTGGGACCGCTCAATCCCGGCCGGAGCGGAAAGCAGATTCGGCTCGACACAGCCCGCCGCGGCGCCGGATTGGGACGCCTCCTCAGAGGTCTCGACGAGGAGGGCATCGTGGGCCGCCTCGAGCTCGTCTCGACCGAGAGGGCAGAGCCCGCCGCAGCTTCGATCAGCAGGGAGAGCCCTGCCGCGGCGTGGGACGCCGCTCTCGCCGGGCTACCCGAGGACTGGAGCGACCTCTACGTCGAGCTGGAGCTCGCCTCGACCGACTACCTCGAGCCGGCCGCGCTTCGCCTCGCGCCCGTCAATCCCGCCCGCTACGGCGAAAAGCCCGGCTTCCGCTTTCGCTGCGCGCGGCGGTTCGGCTACGGGGCGTCGCCCGGGATGGTGAGACGCTGTCTCGAGCGGCTCGACGAGGCCGGCATCGAGAGCGAGGTTCGGATCCTGCGCGCGCTCTCCGACACCAAGCCCGTCGCGACCCAGGGCCCCGTTTGGTTGATCGGCGGACGCGCTGTATGAATGACCCGGTCTCCTGGCTGCTGATCGAGCCGGGTTGGAAGGTGGTCGCGGCCGACGGGAGCGAGATCGGCCAGGTCCGCGAGGTCGTCGGCGACAAGGGCAAGGACATCTTCGACGGTCTCGCCGTTTCGTCCGGCTTGCTGGCAAAGGCACGGTACGTGCCGGCCGAGTCGGTCGGGACGATCGTCGAGGGCCGGGTCGAGGTCGACCTGGGGCCCGACGCAGCGGAGCGCCTCGAGCCCTACGACGAGCCGGCCCCGAGCGAGGAGATCCTCCCGGTCAGCGCGTCGCGCTGGGAGCGGCTTCGGGGCTGGTTTCGCCGCTAACAGCGCGCTCGAAGCCGCGCACGGAATACGAGATCGACCACAGGATCAGCGCAATCATGAAGGGAACGCCGGTGGCCATCTGGACGACGACGAACAAGCCGATGCTGCTCGTCCAGAGGACGAGCATGCGGATGCCGCTCCGGACGAGGAAGTACACGCCCCAGACGATCGACTCCACGCCGAAGATTCGCCGGTACGTCTGCGTGGCTCGGACCTCCGGCGGGAACGCATACCAGGCATCGGCGAACGCACCCATCAGGGGGCGGCCGACGGCCACTGAGACGAAGCAGGCAATCCCCCAGATCGCGCTGACGATCACGGGTTGAGCGAGATAGACGACGGCGCTGTCGGCGATCAGGCCGACGATGCCTTGAATCACCACGAAGGCGCCCGAGATCAGGGCCAGCGTGCCGCGCCGTCCCTGCCGGTGCTCGTAGATCTCGAGCGCGACGGCGAGGGCGGTCGCGAGCGCGATTCCCGTCGCGAGGTTGCCGAGCTTCCAGCCGAGATAGAAGGCGGCGACGGGCCCGAAGGCTTCCCGCGCAAACCGCGGCGCACCGGAGCGAAGGATCGACTTGAAAGACGGAACCGGTGGGTGCTCGGCCAGGGCGGCGGTCATGCCGCCTCCTCGGTCGGAGCGCGTAGGCGCTTCTCCTGCTCGATGCACCAGTCGATGTTGAACTGGGCGTACGCGAGCCCGTAGCGCAGAACGAGGTCGACGAACGGCGTGTCCTCGCCCGGCCGGGCTGCGATCTCGCGCAGGATCGCGAGGAACTGCTCGTGGCCCAACCGGCGCATCCGCAGCTGCTCGAGCGCTTCATCGCGCGGGAGCTCGTCCGAGAAGAAAAGCTTCAGGAGGCTTTCATCGCGAAGCTCTGGCATCTGCGGAGGCGCCGAGAGCCATCCGACCAGCTCACGACGGCCGGCGTCGGTCAGCCGGTACTCCTTCCGCTTGCGCCCGCCGGTCGGAGCGTTCTCTCCTTCGATCAGACCGGCTTTCTCGAGCCGGCGCAGCTCTGGATAGATCTGCCCATAGCTCGCCGCCCAGAAGAAACGGGTCGACCGGTCGACGAGGCCTTTGATGTCGTATCCCGTCCGCGCTCCCAGCGCGAGGCTCCCCAGAATCACATAGCCGGTGCCGCTCAGATTCTCCATGTCGCGGGACGATATATCATCACGCTATATTTGTCAAGTGGCTGGATCAGCCCTTGCGCGGGAAAGCGCGTCACCCGGTGATCGAGCGTTGGAGCTGGCGCGCGACGCTCCGAGCCGCGTCGACCCCCCGCGCGATGGCGAGGCAGACGTCGTCTCCCGCCAGAGTCCCGAGCAGCTGCGGGTTCTCCGTGCGGTCGAGTGCGCGGGCAACGGCAGGCGCCGTCCCCAGGTCGCAGCGGATCACGACCAGGTTCTGGGTCGCAATCGCGCGACGCGCGAATTGGCCGAGGACGGACGCGAGGGCTTCACGGGGATCCCCGCGCCGCGTGCCCGCCGCAACGGTGAAGCGCGGCTGGCCCAGAGGATCGCGAATCTTCTGGATCCCGAGCTCCCGGAGATCGCGCGAGATGGTCGCCTGCGTGACCTCGCAGCCAAGGCCGGCGAGCGCGGTCTGGAGCTCGTGCTGCGTTCCGATCGGGCGGCTCGCGATCAAGGAGACGATCAACCGCTGCCGCTCGGGCTTCGACACATCCTGCATAGCCTCAGCATAAGTATTCGTCCGACGTTTTCCGAACGGCAACGAAGGTAAGCTCGAAACGACATGCTGAGACGTTTGCTGTGGTCGGGCCTCTACGCTGGCTTCGCCGCCGGCGCGGCGATGGTCGCCCGGCGGCTGGCTGCAACTGTCTGGCGAACTGCGACGGGCGAAGAGCCCCCGGACGAGCGAGGATGACGATGACGAGCGCTGACCAGATCGTCGACCGCGGCGCAGACCTTCTCAGAGACCTGTCGCAGAAGGCGCGGGCAAAAGGTGGGCTCGGCGCAAGGATCGCTCCGATGCTGGCCGAGGACTCGGCGTTCCTACGCAAGTTGAAGCCGAGCCTCGTCGCCGCCCGCATCCGCGGTCAGGCTCCGACGAACGGATCGCCGCCACGGGAGGCAGTCCCAGTAGCGGCACCCCAACCGCGCTCTCCCCGGAAGAGCGCCGGGCCGAGCCCGTTCCTCGTCGCGGGGCTTGCACTCGTCGCCGGCGTCTTCGCGGCCAAGCTGGTCGACTGGAGGGGACATGCCCATCCACGAGACTGACGGCGGCACAGCCGGCCCGGGCCTGGGCGCGGCGGCCAAGCAGGTCGCGGAGCACGCGAGCGCGCTCGCCAGGTTGGAGCTCGAGCTGGCCGCGCTGGAGGTCGGACGGAAGGTCAAGGCGCTCGCAATCGGGCTCGGGCTCGGGCTCGGAGCCGTGCTCTTCCTGCTCTTCGCGCTCGGCTTCGCGCTCGCGACGGCGGCGGCCGCGATCGCCCTCGTCGTCTCGACCTGGCTCGCGCTCCTGATCGTGACCGGAGGGACACTCCTGCTTGCACTCGTGCTCGCCGGCCTCGCGCTCGGCCTCTTCAAGAAGGGAACGCCGCCTCTGCCGAAGCAGGCCATCGAGGAGGCCAAGCTCACAACGGAGGCGATCAAGTCAAAATGACCGCCAACGGGCGAACGCCGGAGCAAATCCGGCGGCAGATCGAATCGGAGCGGGAGCGCCTCGCGACCGCCGTCGACTCACTACGCGACGGGATGGACGTTTCCGCCAAGCTCCGGAAGAACCTGCCCATCGTCGCCGGAGCGGCGCTCGCCGCGGGCTTCGTGCTGGCGGGCGGGATCGGGGCAACGGTTCGCCTGGTTTTCCGCAAAGGGCGGGAGGGGACGACCAAGGCACGTGTCGGCCGTTTCTCGCTCGTCGACCGCGATTAGACGCCTTCTGTCGGATTGGCCGGCCGCGTTCAGGCGCGCCGGCAGGGACTTCCTCGCCGACGACTGCATGGGGCTCGCCCAGGAGATCGCCTACAGCTCGCTGCTGGCCTTCATCCCCGCCGTCATCTTCGGCCTCGGCTTGATCGGCCTGCTGGGCGCCTACGACTCGCTCAGGAGCTTCCTCGACCCGATCACCCCGCACTCGGTCAGTACCTTGATCGACACGCTGCACCGGGACACCTCCGGGACCGGAGCCTCCCTCCTCGCGCTGCTGCTAGGAGGCGCAGGTGCCGTCTGGGCCGCGAGCGGCGCGATGGGCGCCGTGATCAAGGCCGTCAACCGCGCGCAGGGAATCGACGAAACGCGCCCGTTCTGGAAAGTTCGCCTCGTGGCGATCCTGCTCGTCGTCGTGAGCGCGATCGCTGCCGTCGGGATGCTGGCCCTGATCGTCGTAGGGGCGCCCCTCGGCCGGGCGATCGCCGACCGGGCGAGCCTGGGCAGCGCCTTCGACGTCGTCTGGGGAATCCTCCGCTGGCCCGCGGCGTTCTGCATCATCCTCGTGTTCTTCGGGCTCGTCTACTACCTCGCGCCGAACAGGCGACCCCGAAACTGGCGCTGGATAACGCCCGGATCACTCTTGGGTGGCGGTCGTACAGCAAGACCTACGGAACGCTCGCGACCGGGATCGTGCTCCTGCTCTGGCTCAACTACTCGGCGCTCGCGCTGTTGTTCGGGGCGGAGCTCAATGCCGAGCTCGAGCGCCAGGCCGACGTCAGACGCCCTTGAAGCTTCCCTTCATGGTCGTCGGATGCGCGTCGCAGCGATAGCGGTACGTCTTCCCCTTCTTGAACGTCACGGTCCAGGTTGCGTTGCCCTTGAACCGGATTCCGGTCTTCTTGCTGATTCCGGGGCCGTACAAGTGGAAGTTGTGGATGGACGCCTTGTCCGCGACCTGGATCTTGTACTTCCCCGCCTTGACCTTCTTCACCGCGCTTCCCGACTTCGTCTTCAGCGAGATCTTGAAGCCCGGGCCGACGGTTGCCTTGAGCGTTCCCGGCTTCGCGGGCGGAGGCGGAGGCGGCGGCTGGACCGTCCCGACGGTGAAGGTGCCCTTCATCGACGTGGGATGGGCATCGCAATGAAACTCATACGTGCCGTCGGTGAACGTCACCGACCACTGCACGTTCTCGACGAGGTCGACGGCGGTCTTCTTCTCGACTCCCGAGCCGAACAGGTGGAAGTTGTGATCGGGTGACTTGTCCTGGACGTTGATGGTGTAGGTGCCCGCGTCCAAATGGGTGACCGTCGCGCCGCCGGAAGTCTGGAGGGAGATCGAGAATCCGGGCCCCACCTCCGCGTTCAGCACCGGATCCGCAGCCGACGATG
>WNFV01006080.1_pt1 | contig 14414 bp, 15 predicted proteins | sample 5400101 | NCBI WGS metagenome assembly WNFV01 (sample SAMN13153361, study PRJNA577476) | soil metagenome | isolation source: 115 cm soil or saprolite under grassland replicate 1 | place: USA:California | collected 2016-06-15 | reverse complement strand
TCGAAGGCGAAGGCGAGACTTCTTCGACGGCCGTGACCGGCGAGCCCTTGCCGGAATCCCTCGAGTCCGACGCGGCGGCGCAAGAGGCGGGCGAAGAGGAACCGTAGGTTTGCCCGCCGTACGGATTCAGAAGATCATCGCCGACGCGGGTCTCGCCTCCCGGCGCGAAGCCGAGGACTGGATCCGCGAAGGGCGCGTCCGCGTCAACGGAAAAATGGCGAAGTTGGGCGAGCGGGCTGACCTCGAAACGGACGCCGTGCGGGTGGACGGAAAGAGAATCCGGCCGCGCACGGGACCACGGTCGTACGTTCTCTTGAACAAGCCGCGTGGGTACGTTACGACGGTCGACGACCCCGAAGGCCGCCACACCGTCTCCGACCTCCTGCCCCCGGGGCTGCGCCGCGGGGTCAAGCCGGTCGGCCGCCTGGACGTCCAGACCGAAGGGCTGCTGCTCTTAACCGACGACGGAGACGTCGCCCGGCTCGTGACGCACCCGTCGACCGGCTGCCCCAAGGAGTACCAGGTGAAAGTCTCGGGCGTGCCGACCGATGCGCAGCTCGCGAAGCTCCGTCGCGGGATCATCCTCGACGGCCGGCGGACGCGGACCGCCGAGATCGTCCGCGTAAGGACGACGGCCCGGGGAGAAGAGGGCAACTCCTGGCTAAGAGTCGTCTTGAAGGAAGGGCGCAGCAGGCAGATCCGGCGGATGTTCGAGCGGATCGGACATCCCGTCTCGAAGCTGAAGCGCGTGGCAATCGGTCCGATCCGCGACGCCGAGCTTCCCTCCGGCGCGTGGCGGCCTCTCTCGCGCGGCGAAGTCGAACGGCTCCGGAAGCTCGGAAAAGGCTCCCGTCCGTGACCTCCCCTCGGATCGTGGCGATCGATGGACCTTCGGGCGCCGGGAAGTCGACCGTGGCGAAAGCTCTCGCCGAGCGCCTGCACGTGCCCTACATCGACACCGGAGCGATGTATCGGGCAATCGGGCTCGCCGCTCGCGAGCGCGGCGTGACCCTTCCCGTGACGGAGCCCGACACGGTGGCCTCGATTGCGGAATCCCTCTCCCTCGACCTCGACGTCTCTGGCGGCAACACGCGCGTGCGCGTGGACGGCCGGGACGTCACCGACGCGATCCGTCTCCCGGAGATCTCCGTCTACGCGTCCGCCGTGTCCGCCATTCCCGCGGTGCGCCGCCGGCTCGTCGCGGAGCAGCGCCGCCTCGCCGCCGGAAACGGGGGAGTGCTGGAGGGAAGAGACATCGGGACCCGGGTCTTCCCGCAAACGCCGTACAAGTTCTACCTGACCGCGCCGCTCGCCGTGCGCGCGGAGCGGCGGGCGCGGGAACTCGCCCTTCGCGGAACGCCCCAGCCGCAGGACGTCGTCCGAGCGGAGATCGAGCGGCGCGATCGCGACGACTCGACCCGCTCGGACTCCCCCCTGACTCTGGACGAAACCTACACCGTCGTCGACACGGGCCGCCGGGAGATCGGGGAGATCGTGGACGAGCTCGAGGCGCGGATCAGAGAGCGGTCGGCGGAGCCGGCAGGGTGGGGTCAGGTCCGCCGGACCTGACCCCCCGCTCCGCACTCTGGTTGACTCGACGAGAAACAGCAAGTATATTTCGCGTTTTCAGAGACTTATGAGGGGGTTATCCCTGTCCCATGCCCGGTGAGAACGACAAAGGGGGTCGGCAAGCCGAACCGATGCAAACCGAAGAGGAGCTGTCGCCGCAGGAGTACGAGCACCTGCTGGCGCAATACGAGAACTCGTTCAAGAACCTCCAGGAGGGCCAGATCATCCGCGGACGGGTGCTCGCGATCACCCCCTCCGAGGTCATCGTTGACATCGGGTACAAGTCCGAAGGGATCATCTCTCTCGCCGAGTTCACGGATTTCTCCGGCAACGTGACCGTTCACGAGGGCGACGCGGTGGACGTCCTCCTCGAAAGAACCGAAGACCAGAACGGCTACGTCGTCTTGTCCAAGGACAAGGCCGAGAAGATGAAGGTCTGGGACGAGGTCGAGCGGTCCTATCGCTCGGGTTCGACCGTCCGGGGCCGCGTGATCGATCGGATCAAGGGCGGCCTCGCCGTGGACATCGGCGTCAAGGCTTTTCTGCCCGGGTCGCTCGTGGACGTCAAGCCGGTCAAGAACCTCGAGTCGCTCCGCGGCAAGGAGCTCGATTTCAAGGTCATCTCGGTCGACAAGAAGCGGGGCAACATCGTCCTTTCGCGCAAGGCGGTCGTCGAGATCGAGCAGGAGGCCCGCAAGCGCGAGACGCTGCAGCTCCTCGAGGAAGGCCGCGTCCTGCGCGGTGTCGTGAAGAATCTGACCGACTACGGCGCGTTCGTGGACCTCGGAGGCTTGGACGGGCTCCTGCACGTCACCGACATGTCGTGGGGGCGCGTGAATCACCCGTCGGATCTCGTGAAGGTCGGCGACGAGATCGACGTGGTCGTTCTGAAGTTCGACCGCGAGACCGAGCGCGTTTCGCTCGGGACCAAGCAGCTGACCGAGGACCCGTGGGCCCACGTTCCGAGCAAGTATCCGGCGGGATCGCGGGTCAGCGGCCGCGTCACGAACGTGACCGACTACGGTGCTTTCGTCGAGCTCGAGGAAGGAGTCGAAGGCCTCGTCCACGTCTCGGAGATGTCGTGGTCGAAGAAGGTCAAGAACCCTTCCAAGCTCGTCTCGCCGGGCGACTCGGTCGAGGCGATCGTCTCGGACGTCAACCCCGACGCCCGCCGCATCTCGCTCTCACTCAAGGACACGCTCCCGGATCCCTGGGAATCGGTGGTCCAGAAATATGCGATCGGCAGCCGCGTCCACGGAAAGGTGCGGAACCTGACGGACTTCGGGGCGTTCGTCGAGATCGAAGAGGGCGTGGACGGGCTCGTCCACGTGTCGGACATGTCGTGGACCAAGCGCATCAAGCATCCCTCCGAGGTCTTGAAGAAGGGGGACGAGGTCGAGGCGATCATCACCTCGATCGACGAAGAGAACCGCCGAATCTCGCTGTCGATCAAAGAATTCCAGCCGAACGACTTCCAGACCTTCCGTGACCGGCACGAGCCGGGCGAGGTCGTGGACGGGACCGTCAGCCGGGTTGCGGACTTCGGCGTCTTCGTCCAGATCGAAGGACTCGTCGAGGGGCTGATGCACGTCTCCGAGACGCCGCTCCCGCGCGGCGAGAAGCCTCAGGAGCACTACCGGGAGGGGGAGCCGGTCCGCGTCCGGATCCTGCGGATCGACGAGGCCGAGATGAAGATCGGCCTTTCGGGCGTGGACGAAGGGGGCCAGCCGCTCGCGGCAGCCGCCGCGCCCGAATCGGTGACCCCGCCGGTCTCCGCGGAGACCTCTGAGGCGACGTCATCCGCGGCGGAGCCCCGCGCGGAAGCCGTCGGAGAGGAACCCGCTCCGAAGAAGCGGCGCACGCGCAAGAAGGCGGATGAGACGCCTTCGAAGCCCGAGTCGTAATCCCTTCACCCGGTCGGGTTTGGAGACGTTGCCATGACGAAGGCCGAACTGATCGAGCGCGTCGCGGTCGCGACGGACGTGACCAAGAAACAGGCCGAGGCGATCGTGGACACGATCTTCGAGGCGATCATCCGATCGCTCAAGGGAGGCCAGAAGATCGAGCTCCGCGGATTCGGCTCCTTCCGGCTGCGGGAGCGCGGAGCCCGCATCGGCCGCAACCCGAAGACGGGCGTAAAAGTCTCCGTTCCCGCGAAGAAGATTCCCTATTTCAAGCCGGGCAAGGAGTTGAAGGAGCTCATCAACCGGTAGCTTCGCCGGTTCCGATGATGCCGGAAGTCCTCTTCGCCCCCTGGCGTTACGAGTACCTCGTGGCGGAGAAATCGACGGGCTGCATTTTCTGTCGAGCCGCGGCCTCGGAAAACGAGGAGGACTCGCTCGTCGTGTATCGGGGCCCCCGGGTTTTCGTCCTCCTCAACCGGTATCCCTACACGAACGGCCACCTGATGGTCGCGCCCTACGAGCACCGGTCCCGTCTCTCGGATTCCGGGGCGGAGACCCTGTCCGAGCTGATCTCGACCGTCGCGCGCGGGGAGAAGATCCTGATCGACAGCTACCGCACGGACGGCCTGAACATCGGGATCAATCTGGGATCCGCCGCCGGCGCCGGAGTCGAGGATCACTATCACGTCCATCTCGTGCCGCGCTGGAGCGGAGACACGAACTTCATGACGGTCGCCGGGGGCGTCCGGGTGGTTCCGGAGGAACTCTCGGTGACGCGCCGCCGGCTGGCGCCCCTCTTCGAGGCGGCTTCTTGAGGGCCGAACCTTCGCTCGCGACGCGCCCGGGCGTGGCCGCTTTTCTCGCCTGGATCTTTCCGGGTCTCGGTCACCTCTTGCTGGGGCGCCGCAAGACCGCGCTCGCGTATGCGGCCATCGTCACCGTGACGTTCCTGCTCGGCCTGTCGTTCCAGGGAAGGCTCTACACGATCGAACGCTCGCAGCCGCTGACGATCTTGGCGACGTTCGCCGTCTCGGGAGCGGGGCTCTTGAACGTGGCCGCCCGTTTTCTCTCCGACAATCCGGGCGGGACCATCCTCTCGCCGACCTACGAATACGGCTGCGCCTATCTGTTGACGGCGGGGCTGATGAACCTTCTCCTCATGCTCGACGCCTGGGATATCGCGGCCGGGAATAAGTGATGGCCGCCCTCCTCCCGACCGACCATTTCCTCGTCATGGCCGTTTACGGCCTTCTGGTCTCCGGCTTTTTCGCGCTCCTGTGGCGGGACTCTTCACGCGACCGGCTGCGTCTTTTCGGCATCCTTCTCGCGGCACTTCTTCTGGGGGGTCTGGCAGTCGCGTGGCTGATGTACCCGTTTCCGTCGTGAGCGTCCGACGTAAGACCTGAGACGAAGCGGGCTCGCCCGGGCCGTGCTGTAATTCGGATGTCTTGAACCTCCTCATTTCCGCGGGCGAAGCCTCCGGGGACCTGCACGGAGCGCGTCTCCTCGCCGCATTGAAGCGCCGGCGTCCCGACCTCGGGGCGTTCGGGATGGGGGGACAGCGGCTCGAATCGGAGGGCCTCGAGCGCGTCGTCCGATCCGACGCGCTCTCCGTGGTCGGGATCTCCGAGGTCTTCGAGAAGCTTCCGGCGCTCTGGCAGGCGCTGCGCCGGCTGCGCGAGGCGGCGCGCCTCTCTCCTCCCGACGCCGCCGTCCTGATCGACTTTCCCGACTTCAACTCGCTCCTGGCGCGGGGCCTCCATCGCGATCGCGTCCCCCTCGTCTACTACGTCAGTCCCCAGGTCTGGGCGTGGCGGTCCGGACGAGCGAACACGATCGCGCGAATGGCGCGGCGCATCGTGACGCTGTTCCCGTTCGAGGCTGACATCTACCGGCGACTCGGCGCCGACGCGGTCTGCGCCGGACATCCGCTCGTCGACGACGTGCGTGAGGCGCTCGAGTCGGACCCGCCGGTGCCGCGCCGCCGCGAGCGGCGTCTCGTCCTTCTCCCCGGCAGCCGCGTGGGAGAGGTCCGGCGCCACTTCCCGCCGCTCTCCGAGGCGGCCGCCGCCCTCTCCCGGCGCTTCGACCTCGAAGTCTTCGTGGTGCGTGCGCCCGGCCTGCCCGACCACCTCTTCGCCGGCGCCCGGGAACGCGGGTTCTCGGTCGTCTCCGCGGGTCGGCACGCCCTTCTCGCGTCGGCCGACCTCGCTTTCGTGGCCTCGGGGACCGCGACCCTCGAGGCGGCGCTGTGCGGCACTCCGATGGTCGTGGTCTACAAGACCTCGGCCGCGAGCTTCGCCATCGGGAGACACCTCGTGCGGGTGCCCTCCATCTCCCTCGTCAACATAATCGCCGGCGAAGAAGTCGTTCCGGAGCTGCTCCAGGGAGAGGTCCACGCCGCACGCCTCGAACGGGATGGAGCGGACCTGCTTGGCTCAACGGAACGGGTCGCGAAGATGAAAACGGCTCTCGCGGGCGTCGCGCGGCAGCTCGGCCCTCCCGGGGGAAGCGACCGCGCCGCCGAAGCGATCCTGGAGGTTCTCGACCCGGAGAGCGAGCGCCGCTCGGCGCAGCAATGACGCCGCTCCAGAGGCTGCTCGCCTATTTCCGGCCTTACCGGGGTCGCGCTCTCGCCGCTTTCGCCGCGATGGCGATCGTTTCCCTGTCGACGGTACTCCTGCTCTTTCTCCTGACCAAGGTGATCGACGACGTCCTGGGGTCCGGCGCTGCGGCCGCGATCCCGGGGCTCGGCCGGGCACCCGGACACGCGGCTCCCTTCGTCGCGTGGCTGGACTCCATCTACGATCTTGCCCGCGCGGCGGCGCTGGCGGCCGGCCTGCCCGCCCGCTTCGCGGTGCCGCTTCTCCTCCTCGCCGCGCTCGTCTCGAAGAACGTCTTCTCCTACTTCTCCGAGTTCGCGTTCAACGGCATCGGCCTCTCGATGGTCCGCGACCTCCGCCGTGATGCGTACGGGAAGTTGCTCGGGCAGTCGGCGAGCTTCTACTCGCGCTCGACGACCGGCGACCTCCTCGCGCGCCTGCTTTCCGACGTCGAGCTCATCCAGTCGGCGTTCGGCACGCGGCTCGCGGACTTCGTTCAGGGGGCCGTCACGATCCTGGTCGTGCTCGTCTACGTCGTGTCCTTGAACGCGCGGCTCTCGCTCTTCGTGCTCGTCCTCGCGCCGGTCCTTCTGCTACCGATCGTGGAGGTGACGCGGCGTCTCCGGCGCACGACGTTCTCTTCGCGCGAACGGATCGGTGAGATGGGTGCGCTGCTCTCCGAGACGCTGCGAGGCCAGCGCGTGATCAAGACTTACGGGATGGAGCCGTTCGAAGCCGATCGCTTCGCGCGGGCGAACGACCGCTATTTCCGAGTGACCCGGCGGACGGTGCGCATCCAGGCGCTGAACTCGCCGATGATGGAGGTGATCGCCGGGATCGGGCTCTCGGCCATCTTCGTCTACGCGGCGGGACAGATCCGATCGGGATGGATGACGGTCGGCGGGCTCGTCTCTTTCCTCGCGGCCCTGATGATGCTCTACAAGCCGCTCAAGGACGTCACCAAGGTCAACATGGCGCTTCAGCTCGCGCTCTCCTCTGCGCGCCGGGTGTTCGATCTGATCGACGCTCCGAGCGAGATCGTCCAGAAGCGGGGCGCCGTGGAGCTCCCCCCGTTCTCCCGGGCGATCCACTACGAGAACGTGTCGTTCGGCTACGGCGACGAGCCGGTCCTCCACGGAGTGGATCTCACGATCCAACGCGGGGAGACGGTCGCGATCGTCGGACCTTCCGGGGCGGGAAAGACGACCCTCGTGAACCTGCTCCCGCGGCTCTACGACCCGACCGAAGGAAGAATCACCCTCGACGGCGTCGACCTCCGCGACGCCACGCTCGCCTCGTTGCGCCGGCAGGTCGGTCTCGTGACGCAGGACACGATCCTCTTCGACGGATCGGCGCGCGAGAACATCGCCTATGGCCGGCCGGAGGCGTCGGAGGACGCCGTGCAAGCCGCCGCGGCCGCCGCCTACGCCGACGAGTTTCTCCGGCGGCTGCCCGAAGGTTACGGCACTCGGCTCGGCGAGGACGCGGGACGCCTCTCGGGCGGTCAGAAGCAGCGTCTGGCGATCGCCCGCGCCCTGTACAAGGACGCGCCGATCCTGATCCTCGACGAGGCCACCTCGCAGCTCGACTCCGAGTCGGAGGCCCTCGTGGCGCGGGCCCTGGCGAACCTGATGGAGGGAAGGACGACGCTCGTCATCGCGCATCGCCTGTCGACCGTGCGGCGGGCCGACCGGATCCTCGTCTTCGACGCCGGGCGCCTCCTCGAGTCCGGGACTCACCAGGAGCTCTTGACTCGAAACGGGCTCTACCGCAGGCTGCACGACATGCAGTATTTCGTCGAGAGCGAGGCCGCCGCGGAGGTTCACCCTTGACGATCCGCAGCATGACCGGCTTCGGCCGCGCGAAGGGGAGCCTCGGGGACGAGTGGACGGCGGAGGTCGTCGCCCGAAGCGTGAATCACCGCTTCCTCGACGTGAACGTCAAAGTTCGGGAGAGCGAGGTGGAACTGGAGCCAGTCCTGCGCCGGGTTTTTTCCCGCCAGATCGCGCGCGGGAAGGTGGAGGTCGCGCTGAGGCTGAAGCGGTCCACGCCGGCGCCGACGGTGATCGCGATCGACGAGGGACTCCTCGAGACGCTGCTCGCGCGCTTTGCACTGCTCGCGGAACGCTACCCGGTGAGCGGCCGGCTCGAGGCGCGCGATCTCCTGACGATTCCGCAGATTTTCTCGGTCGAGAGCTCCGGAGACGGCTTAACGCCCGATGACGTCGCCGCGCTCGAGGGGATTGCGCGGGAGGCCGCCGGCGCGCTCGTCGCGATGCGGGAAGCCGAAGGCGCACTCGTCGCGGCGGACCTCTCGGAGCGGATCGAGTTTCTGAAGAAGCGGCTCGGCCAGCTCGCCCTGCGGCGCGGCGAGATCGTCGGAAAAGCGCTCGAGACGTTGCGGGAGCGTCTGCGTCCGCTGATGTCCGAGCCGGGGCTCGATCCGGGCCGCCTGGAGCAGGAGGCCGCTCTCGCCGCGGACCGGTCCGACGTGGCCGAGGAGCTCCAGAGACTGGATGGACACCTCGAGCAGTTCGCCGCGCTTCTCTCGTCGTCCGATGAGCCGGTTGGGAAAAAGCTCGACTTCCTCGCGCAGGAAATCCTCCGAGAGCTGAACACCCTCGGCTCGAAGGGCCGGGATCTCCAGATCATCCGGGAAGTGCTCGAGATGAAATCCGAGACCGAGAAGATCCGCGAGCAGGTCCAGAACCTGGAATGATCGGCCGGTCCCGCGGAAACCTCTTCATCGTCTCATCGCCGTCGGGAGGTGGGAAGACCACGCTCATCCGCCGGCTGATTGCGGACCCGCCGGGGGAACCGCTTCACTTCTCGGTTTCGCACACGACGCGGCCGATGCGCGCCGGGGAACGCGAGGGCCGGGAATATCACTTCGTGACCGACGAGGCCTTTCGGCGGATGGCGTCCCGCGGGGCCTTCCTCGAGCACAACGTCGTGCATGGAAGACGATACGGGACTTCGCGCGCCGAGGTCCTGCCGCACCTTTCCCGCGGGGAAGACGTGGTCCTCGACATCGACGTCCAGGGCGCCCGCGACATCCGGAAGGCATACCCCCGGGCGGTGTCGATCTTCATCGTTCTGCCGAATCCGGCCGAGCTCGAGAAGCGCCTCCGTTTGCGGGGACTCGACTCCGAGGAAGAGATTCGGAGAAGGCTCCGGGCGGCCCGCGTGGAAATCCGGAAAGCCAAGCAGTTCCAGTACGTTATCGTGAACGATGATCTCGAACGGGCCACACTTGAGTTACAATCCGTCGTTCGGGCCGCTCGGGTCACCTATGCCCGGCAGAAGACGTGCCTCGATCGCGTCTTCCGCGAATTCCGCTGAAAGAGGTTCGACCGATGATTCAGACCATTCCCGAAGGTGTGGACAGTAAGTTCCGGCTCGTCCTGTTGACGCGCGGCGCGCGGAGCAGTTGATGCGCGGTGCGCGCCCCAAGATCAAGACCGAGCGCGCCTTGAAGCCGACCCGTCTCGCCGCCGAAGAGTTCGAGGAGAACGAGGTGCGGTGGGATTACGGCGAAGAGGGCGGCGTCCTCGAGCCGGCCACCGAGGAGACCGCCGGCGAAGAGCTGGAAGAAGAAGAGGTCGTCTCCTCGCTCGACTGAGGCGCGGCTTATCAGCCGCGAGCCAGCGATGAATCGGCGTCCGCGGGTTCTCCTCGGGGTCTCCGGCGGGATCGCCGCGTACAAGTCGGCGGAGATCGTCCGCGGTCTCGTGGAGCGGGAAGCGGAAGTGCGGGTCGCGATGACCCGCGCCGCGCGAGAGTTCGTCGCGCCGCTCACCTTCGCCGTTCTGTCGGGCCACGAGGTCTATCTCGAGGTCTTTGCAGGCGGCAACGTCCCGGCGGTCGATCACGTCGAGCTGGCGGATTGGACGGACCTTCTCCTGATCGCGCCCGCGACGGCTCACACGATCGCGCGGCTCGCAAACGGGCTCGCGGACGACTTCCTGACGACCTACGCACTCGTCCACCGCGGTCCGGTCCTGATCGCTCCCGCCATGGAGACCCGGATGTGGGAGCACCCGGCGACCCGAACGAACCTCGAGCTCCTCGCCGCCCGCGGAGCGCGCTTCGTCGGTCCGGGAACGGGTTTCCTCGCCTCGGGGCGCGAAGGTCCCGGCCGGATGGCGGAGCCGTCCGAGATCGTCGAGGAGGCGCTCTCCCTGGCGACGTCGGCCCGGCGCGACCTCGAAGGGCTGCGAATGCTCGTCACAGCCGGGCCGACCCGCGAGCGGATCGATCCGGTTCTCTTCGTCTCCAACCGTTCGAGCGGCCGCATGGGTTATGCGCTGGCGGAGTCCGCGCGCGACCGGGGAGCCCGCGTAACGCTCTTGTCGGGCCCGACGGGACGTCCGCGGCCGGAGGGGCTGCGGTTCGTCTCGTTCGAGAGCTCCCGCGACCTCGAGAACCTCCTCGCCGCCGAGTTTGCCGAGTGCGACGTTCTCGCGATGGCCGCCGCGGTCGCGGACTTCATCCCGGAGCCGATCCCGGAGAGACTCCACCGCGGGGTAGGGGAGGCGAGCGTGCGCCTCCTCCCGGGCCGGGATCTCCTCGCCGGGCTCGCCGCTCTCCGCAGCAACCAGACGATCGTCGCGTTCGCGGCCGAGACGGAGGATCTGGAGGATCGCGGACGCCGGAAGATGGAGACGAAGGGCGCGGACCTCGTCGTCGTCAACGACGTCGGCAGATCCGACGTCGGATTCGACGCGGCGGAGAACGAGGTGATCCTGATCGCGCGCGACGGGCCGGCGGAGCCGATCTCGCGGCGGAGCAAGCGCGAGGTCGCCGACCGGATCTGGGATGCGGTCCTGCGCATCCGGAGTTCGGCACGGCGAGCCCTCCGCTCTCCGCTCGCCGCGGGGAGCTGAGAACCGGCTTGCCCGACCGCCCAGGGCTTTCCGAAGAGCTCGAGTTCTTCCGCGACCTCGGTTTCCAGGAGCTCTTCGTCAGCGCGGCTCCGGCTCCCGACCTCGTTCCGGGCTCGATTCCGGATCTGGAGGCACTCGAGCGGTTTCTCGCCGGCTGCCCGCGCTGCAAGCTTTCCCGCTCGCGTACCCGGATCGTCTTCGGCGCCGGAAACCCGAAAGCGGACCTGATGTTCGTCGGCGAAGCGCCGGGTCGCGAGGAAGACGAGCAGGGGTTGCCGTTCGTGGGAGCCGCCGGACAGCTGTTGACGAAGATCATCGAGGCGATGGGGACGACCCGCGAGGAGGTCTACATCGTCAACACGGTCCGCTGCCGCCCGCCCGACAACCGGAACCCGGAGAAAGACGAAGTCGCCGCGTGCCGCCCCTTCCTCGATGAGCAGATCCGTCTGATCGCGCCGAAGGTGATCGTGACGCTCGGCGCATTCTCGGCACAGGCGGTCCTCGGAACCGAAAACCCGATCTCCCAGCTCCGCGGCAGCTGGCAGATTGCCCACGGCGCCCGCGTGATGCCGACCTACCATCCCGCGTTCCTGCTGCGCTCGCCGAAGCACAAGAAGGAAGTGTGGGAAGACATGCAGAAAGTCCGGGACGTTCTGCATAAGAGCGAAACGTAAACCTATAATCGCGGGCCGTCGTGCCACTCTCTCCGGGGACGCGTCTCGGCCCGTACCAGATCGTCGCGCCGCTCGGCGCCGGAGGGATGGGAGAGGTCTATCGGGCGCGCGATACGCGGCTCGAGCGCGACGTCGCCGTGAAGGTTCTCCCGGAATCCATGCTGACCGACGCGGCCGCGCTCGCCCGCTTCGAGCGCGAGGCGAAGCTCGTCGCGGCGCTGTCCCACCCCAACATCCTGGCGATCCACGACATCGGCAAGGAGTCCGGAGTTTCGTACGCGGTCACCGAACTCCTCGAGGGAGAGACGCTTCGAGAACGGATGAATGCCGGCACCGTGCCGCTTCGCAAGGCGGTGAACTACGCTCGGCAGATCGCTCGGGGTCTCGCTGCCGCGCACGGCCGCGGAATCGTCCACCGGGATTTGAAGCCCGAGAACGTCTTCGTGATGCCAGACGGGCACGTCAAGATCCTCGACTTCGGGCTCGCCAAGCAACGTGCCGGCGGGGGAGGCGGTGAGTCGAGCGAGGCACCGACGGTTGCGCGCACCATGCCCGGCACCATCCTCGGAACCGTCGGCTACATGTCACCCGAACAGGTGCGGGGCGAGACCGCCGACCATCGGACGGACGTCTTTTCCTTCGGAGCCGTACTCTACGAGCTCGTCTTCGGATCTCCGCCGTTCCGGGCCGAGACCGAGGTCGAGACCATGGCGGCAATCCTCCGGGAAGACCCGCCGGCGTTCGCCCGGCGCGGGACGACTCCGCCTGAGCTGACCCGAATCGTGTCGCGGTGCCTCGAGAAGAGGCCGGAGGAGCGGTTCCAGTCCGCGAGCGACCTCGCGTTCGTTCTCGGCCTGTTCGAGGAGGCGGGCGCGGCCGAGGCCACGGAGGAGCGGGAATCGGCACCGCCGCCGTCCCGCCGATCCGCCGCGGGCTCGGCGCGGGCGACCACCTCCGATTCGTCGCGTGCCTCGATCGCGGTCCTCCCGTTCCGGAACATGAGCGCCGACGCGGAGAACGAGTACTTCAGCGACGGCATCACCGAAGAGATCATCAACGCGCTGTCGAAGATCGAGGCGCTGCGGGTCGCCTCACGCACGTCCGCCTTTGCATTCAAGGGGAAGAACCAGGATGTGCGCGGCATCGGCGCCGAGCTCGGAGTGCGGACCGTTCTGGAGGGCAGCGTCCGGAGGTCCGGAGACCGCCTGCGGATCTCGGCGGAGCTCGTGAACGTCGCCGACGGCTACCAGCTCTGGTCGGAGCGATACGACCGGGAGATGGAGGACGTCTTCGCGATCCAGGACGAGATCTCACTGGCGATCGCGAACACTCTGAAGGTGCGGCTGCTCACGGGGGAAGAGGGTGCGGTCCTCGAACGCGCGACCGAGGACGTCGAGGCCTACAACCACTACCTGAAGGGGAAGTACTTCTTCAACCGGCGGGTGCCCCGACAGGCCATCGCGGAGTTCGAGCGCGCGATCGCGCGGGACCCCGGATACGTCTCCGCCCAGACCGGCCTCGCCGACGCGTACTGCATCTTCGGCTTCTACGGTGGCGTCTCGACGCTCGATGCCTTCGCGAAAGCGCGTGCCGCCGCGTCGAAGGCGCACGAGCTCGACCCCGAATCGCCCGAGGTCCACGTCTCGCTCGGTCTGGTCGAGCATTACTTCGGGTGGGATTTCGACCGGGAGGACCGCGAGTTCCTTCGCGCAATCGAGCTCGCGCCCCGGTCCGCGGCGCCCTATTCGTGGCTCGCTCTCAAACGCACCTTCCGGGAAGACCCGGTCGAAGCCCGTCGCCTCGCTCTCAAGGCGCGGGAGCTCGAGCCGCTTTCACCGAACATCCAGACGAACGTCGCGTGGACCTACTTTGCCGAGCGCCGTTTCGCCGATGCGGAGCGCGAGCTGCGCAGGGCGCTCGATCTCGATCCCGATGCGCTCTACCCGCTCTGGGCGTGCGGTCTGACGCTTCAGATCCAGGGGAAGAATGACGATGCGGTCGCGACGTTCGAGAAGGCCGTCGCTCTCACCGACCGCGGGCAGACCTGGTATCTCGGTCTCCTCGGCGGCAGCTACGGAGCGGCCGGGAGGCGCGCCGACGCTTTGCGGGTCCTCGGGGAGCTTCGCGAGCGGTCCGCGACCGAATACGTCGCGCCTTTTCATGTCGCTTTCGTTCACGTGGGTCTCGGCGACCTGGACGCGGCGGTCGGGGCGCTCGAGCTCGCGGTCGAGCAGCGAAATGCTCTCGCTTGGTGGCCGAGCAGCGCGGCTCAATTCGACCCGCTGCGGTCGAATCCACGTCTCGCGAGCGTGCTCGCGAAGATCGTGCCGGCCTGAGCGGCGGTTCCCTTATGGAGCCGTCGGCGTCGTGCCGAAAACCGGGAAGTGGCTCGCGGCGCCCATGAAGAAGAGCATCGGGATCGAGAGCCAGGCGTTCGTCCGCGACGCCAGGAACGCCCGGCGCGCCCACTTCGGCATCTCCGCCGGCGCCGGCGTCCCCGATTCCGCCGTCGCGCGCGTCGCCGCGATGATTTTTTTCTGGAGCGGCCAGATGATGCTCCAGACGTTGATGAACATGATCGTGCCGAGCCCGCCGCCGATTCCGATCGCCATGGTGCGGTTGCTGCCGCCCTGGCGCACCGATCCGACGGCGACCCACGCCGCCGCGACGACGACCACGGCGATGACGAGCGCGAGCACGCGGCCGTCCTTCAGCGGACCCCCGGCCACCGAGAGACGATAAAGCGCGGCGAGTAGAAGCCACGCCAGGATCCAGACG
>WNFV01006079.1_pt1 | contig 14415 bp, 10 predicted proteins | sample 5400101 | NCBI WGS metagenome assembly WNFV01 (sample SAMN13153361, study PRJNA577476) | soil metagenome | isolation source: 115 cm soil or saprolite under grassland replicate 1 | place: USA:California | collected 2016-06-15 | reverse complement strand
AAGTCGTCCGGCGCGCAACTCTCTGATTAATGCGTCCTGATCGACAGTCGTCCCGCGCCCAATGTTGTAGACAATTGCGCCGGCTTTAAGCTTCGCGAGGAGCGCGGCGTTCACGAAATTTTCGCTTTGATCATTTGCCGGCAGAGTGTTGACCATATGGTCGACGGTAGGGAGCAATGGGTCCAGCTCGGAAGCTGTGACCACGCGAATCGATTCATCGCCACTGAGATGCCGACGAACCGCAATGACATTCATTTCAAGCGGGCGCAGCAATTCGACCAGGCGGCGTGCAATGGCGCCGAAACCCAAAAGCAAAACTGTCTGGCCATTCACCAAAGGCAGAGTAGGACGAAGCGACATACGCCAGGACCGATCGCCGCGTTGGGCATCGAGCGCTAGCGGCAGGCCGCGGGCCAGACTAGTAATCATTGCCAGCAGATGTTGCGCACAGGGCTCAGCATAAACGTCAGAACTGTTAGTGACGATGGCGCCGCGAACCATCAAAGCGTTCTTGATGATGGGCCGGTCAAAGCTGGTATAGCCGGCGGCGTTCAATTGCACCCAGCGCAACTTTGGGGAATCGCACACAGCCTGTGCGTCAGGAAAGCCAAACGCAATGTCGGCGCTTTGCAAAGCATTCTGAGCTTCACTGTCACCCGGTGCGAACATCAGCAGCCGGTGCGAGCCGATTCCTTCGGCCAATAGATCGCGTTCCAGTTGTTGCTCCGTAGTGAAGTCGTTGTCGCACCAGATTGTTAGTCTTCGATCACTCATGACAAGTGTTCAGAGTTCAACCTTTAGGTTGCGGTCCACGAAACTCACAAGCTGAAGCTTGAACTCTGAACTCTCGGTGCACGACTGTTATTTTTGACTTGAGACAAACGATTCTGCAACACAATCAAGGAAAGAAAAAGCTTTGAGAATCAGGGGACTCAGATGGTGGATGATGTCGCTGCTCATGCTGGGCTCGATCCTCAATTTTCTCACTCGCAGCACGCTGGCAGTCGCAGCGCCCACGCTGCTGCAAACCCTCCACATTTCAGAGCGGCAGTATTCATGGATCGTCGGCGCGTTTCAGATCGCCATCATGTTCCAACCGTTAGTTGGATATGTGATGGATGTGCTCGGTCTGCGCATCGGTCTTGCGATCTTTGCGACGGCGTGGTCGCTCGTGAATATGGCCCACGGACTGGCGCATAACTGGCAGATGTTGGCGGTACTACGAGCGCTGTTGGGATTCAGCGAAGGTTCGGCCAATCCTGCCGGCATGAAAGCAACCGCTGAATGGTTTCCCGCGCGCGAGCGAGGATTGGCCGGCGGCCTTTACAACATCGGCGCTTCAGTTGGTTCGATGGTGGCGCCGCCGCTCGTAGTTTGGGCCATTCTCGCTTACAACTGGCAGGCCGCCTTCGTGATCACTGGTGGAATGGGATTGATCTGGGTCGCTCTGTGGCTGATGCTTTACGAATCGCCGGAAAGACACCGCCGGCTCTCTGAACGAGAGCGCGAGCACATCGCTTCCGGTCAGGAGAAACACCTGCAAGGCGATCTTCGACGACCATCTTTCTTAAAAATTCTCAAGCAGCGAAATTTTTGGGGCATCGCGCTGCCACGCTTTCTCGCCGATCCGACTTGGGGAACGCTGACCTTTTGGTTGCCGCTGTATTTGAAGACTGTGCGTCATTTTGATCTCAAACAGATCGCGCTATTTGCCTGGATGCCTTTTCTCGCCGCCGATCTAGGTTGTCTGTTCGGACCCGCAATCACGGCGGCGCTGCAAAGGTACGCCGGTCTAAGGCTAATCAACGCTCGGCGAGGCGCATTCACCGTCGGGGCTTGCATGATGATGGGGGTCGGTTTTGCCGGCTTCGTCGCGAGTCCTTACGCGGCCGTAGCGCTGATCAGTCTCGCCGGGTTCGCGCATCAGACACTGTCGGTCACCGTGATCACCATGTCATCCGATTTGTTTAAGCGGAGCGAAGTCGCCACCGTGGCGGGCATGGCCGGAACTTTGGGGAATGCCGGAGTCCTAATCTTCTCTTTGCTAATCGGCGCATTGGTAACTTCGATCGGCTACACTCCATTCTTTGTCTGCCTGGGAATATTCGATCTCGTTGGCGCGGTGATTCTCTGGACCGCAGTGCGCGAACCGTTTGGCCAACGCGAGATTGTAGCGGGATAAAACACGTCGAGAGATGTGAAGACGAGCAGTTGATGCGAGTAAATATCTTGTTGGGCTCAGCGTTTGTCGCACCAGTCGAGACTATGATATGAGAGAACGCTTCGAGCCCTAAGCCATTCGAATGCATGCGCAAACGCAAACTTAACATCAAAACACTCGTCGCTGAAGCAGCAAAGTTTGCCGAAGTCGAAAGCACTTATGATGAGCCGGCTCTTTACGGCGTGACCGATGGCAAGGCAGTCGGCACCTATCTTGAACACAAGTTCACTCAGTATCTCGCGGCTAATTACAGTTATCAGCAAGGGAGTTCTGCCTCAGGGATTCGACTTTCCGGGACTCGGCGTAGATATGAAGGTTACCAGCATTCGGCAACCGCAATCCTCTTGTCCTTACAAATCGCCTAAACAAAAGATCTTTGGCCTTGGCTATCACTTGCTGGTGTTCGTCTACGAGAAAACGGATGATCATGCCGGTCGCACCGGCAGACTGAATATGCAACACACGATATTCGTTGAGAAAGAAAAGACGGCTGACTTTCAAATGACAAGCGGGATTATCCAGATTGTCACAAACAACGGAAACGCCGATGACCTCATCGCTTTCATGCAAGACCGCAATCTACTTGTCGATGACATCCAAGCGCGCGCCATTGCGGAAGAAATACTGCGGAATCCACCGCAGCAAGGTTATCTGACGATCTCAAATGCTTTACAATGGAGATTGCAATACGGCCGAGTGATTCAAGAAGCAGGCAAGACTAAAGGCATTCATCGTATCAGATGATCCTCGAAACATGGTGAAGAAGAGCAAGACGAAATGGGAATTCGGCGACTTTCAAACGCCGGCAACTCTGGCGAAGCAAGCGATCACTGTATTGGCCGATCTTGATGTTTCGCCGCGCACGGTGATTGAGCCAACTTGCGGCAAAGGTTCATTCCTGCTGGCCGCGGCACAAGCCTTCACGTCTGCTCAGCGTCTATTGGGTGTAGATCTAAACCTGGAATATATATCAGAACTTCAAGCGTCGGTTTCTCGGTTGGGAGTGCAAGACAAGACAACCCTTGTCACGGGAGACTTCTTTTCGCTGGACTGGGAAAAGATTCTGGAGTCATTGCCTGAACCGATTCTAATCGTCGGCAATCCTCCGTGGGTGACGAGTTCAGAATTGAGCGCGTTGAAGAGTGACAACCTGCCAAAGAAGTCCAATTTTCAAAAGCACCGAGGCTTCGACGCTAAAACGGGGAAAAGCAATTTCGATATTTCTGAGTGGATGCTTCTCAAGAATCTGGAATGGTTAGACCGGCGGCGGGGAGCGATTGCGGTGCTATGCAAAACAGCGGTTGCGAGAAAAGTTCTCTTTCATGCTTGGAAGCGGCAGACTCGGATTAGCCAAGCCAAAATCTTTCGGATCGATGCTCAAAAACATTTTGATGCGTCGGTCGATGCATGTTTTCTTGTCCTTAAGGTTGGCGTGGGCACATCGAAGGACTGCATGGTCTATAGGACGCTTTCTGACGACGAGCCATCAAGTGTGATTGGCTTTCACGACAATCTCATTATCGAGAATGTCGAACTATACCGAAAGTGGCGGCATCTCGCGGGCACTGATGAAGCCTACATTTGGCGATCAGGAATCAAACATGATTGCTCGAAGGTCATGGAAATTGAAAGATGCGGAGTCGAATACAGAAACGGTCTCGGCGAGTTGATGACTTTAGAAGATGACTACGTTTATCCGATGCTGAAGAGTTCGGACGTCGGCAATGGCGCGAATCGCCGTGCGCAGAAATATATGCTGGTTACACAGCGATACATCGGAGAGAAGACAAGTCAATTAAGAACAATTGCACCGAAGACGTGGGCGTATCTGGAAAATCATGATGAAGCTTTTGAACGACGCGGCAGTTCCATCTATCGTAATCGGCCACGGTTTTCGATCTTCGGCGTCGGCCCATACTCCTTCTCCCCATGGAAGATCGCCATATCAGGGTTTTACAGCGAATTGAAGTTTCAGGTAATTGGGCCACGCGAAAACAAGACTGTGGTTTTCGATGACACCGTTTACTTTCTGCCGTGTTGGTCGGAATCAGAGGCTCGGTTTATTGGGAATCTATTGAACTCCAAACCGGCAAGAGAATTCTACGAATCAATGATCTTCTGGACGGACAAGCGCCCTATTACGATCGAGATACTAAAGCGACTTAATCTCGGCGCGCTCAGCGCGGAACTCGGTTGTGAGGCTGAATATCAACAGTTTGCAAGAGAGCGTAGTGCCAATGAACGAAAGGTCACGCAGAAACAGCTCGGCTTCTGGGCTTAACGTGACGATGGAGAACCTTTCAAAGATCTGTAACCCAATCCTGCCAGGTTTCAATCCGGACCCATCCATCGTTCGCGTCGATGATGACTACTACATCGCTACGTCGACTTTCGAATGGTATCCGGGAGTTCAGATTCATCATTCGCTGGATCTGATTCACTGGCGACTGCTGACCCGGCCGCTCAATCGGGCCAGCCAACTGAATCTGCTGGGCGATCCTGATTCGTGCGGCGTTTGGGCGCCCTGTTTGAGTTATGCCGATGGCCTCTTCTATCTGATTTACACGGATGTGAAACGTTACGGGCGTACGACAGTTGGCGGAGCATCGGGCGCATCGCTGCGCGACTTTCACAACTACCTGGTCACTAGTCCCAACATCGTTGGTGATTGGTCTGATCCGATTTATCTGAACAGCAGTGGTTTCGATCCGTCTCTATTTCACGATGACGACGGCCGCAAGTATCTGCTCAACATGCTCTGGGATTATCGTCCGGGACACAATCGATTCGCTGGGATCGTTCTGCAGGAATATTCGGTGGCGGATCGGAAATTAGTTGGGCGGCCTCAGTTGACCTTCAAGGGGACGTCAATCGGTCTCACCGAGGGCCCGCATCTTTACAAGCGAAATGGATTCTACTATTTGTTGACTGCCGAGGGTGGAACGGGATGGGGACACGCCGTTACTTTCGCGCGATCGCTAAACTTGGCTGGGCCGTACGAACTTCATCCGGATAAATACATTCTGACTTCGCGGCATCGTCCCGACGTCGAACTGCAGCGGGCCGGTCATGCCGATCTCGTCGAGACGCAAGCGGGTGAAACTTACCTGGTTCATCTCTGCGGGCGTCCGTTGCGAAATCGAGGACGGTGTACGTTGGGCCGCGAAACTGCAATCCAAAAAATGAAATGGTCGCCGGACGGCTGGCTGCGTACTGCTGACGAAAGCGGATTGCCCAACACCGAGGTCGAAGCGCCAAACTTGCCGGCTTACCGTTTCGCAGCGCGGCCCATCCGCGAAGATTTCGATTCACCGTCTCTTCCCATCGACTTTCAATGGCTGCGATCGCCATGGCCGGAAGAATTCTTCAGCCTCACCGAACGGCCCGGCCACCTGCGGCTCTATGGCCGCGATTCGATCGGAAGCCTTTTTCGTCAGGCGTTAGTCGCGCGGCGGCAGCAGTCACACTACTTCAGCGCCGCCACGGTGGTTGAGTTCGAGCCGGAACACTTTCAACAAATGGCTGGCCTGGTTTGTTATTATAACGGCTCGAAGTTTCATTATTTTCATATCTCGCACGACGAAGATTTGGGCAAACATCTACGAGTAATGTCTGCGCTTCCCGATCAGGCCCAGACCGACGCCTTCACTGCGCCAATTTCTATTCCTCCGGGTCTGCCCGTTCATCTTCGAGTCGAGGTTGACTTCGAGCGGCTCTTTTTTGCTTATCGACTCGATGAAGGCGATTGGCGGCGGCTGCCTGAACAATTCGATGCCAGCATTCTCTCGGACGAGGCAAGCGCGCCGGGACTCCCGAATTTCACGGGCGCGTTTGTCGGCCTGTGTTGCCAGGACATGTCCGGATTTGGCCGCGCGGCGGATTTTGATTATTTTGAATATCGCGGGCGTGAGTTTCGCCCGCATCCGTTTTCCGATGAACCTTAAGAACTTAATCAGACGAAAAGAGCTATGAAAACGAATCGCGTAATTATTCTCTTTGGCTTACTGCTCTTAACCGTGGCGGTTTTGGACTTGTCATTTGGCAGGGCGCAGACTTCGACCCCACTCTACAAAAATCCTATGCTTTCCATCGAAAAGCGCGTCGATGATCTTGTCTCGCGCATGACCCTGGAAGAAAAGGTCTCGCAGATGATGAATGCGGCGCCGGCTATCGAACGTCTCGGCATTCCCGCATATGAATGGTGGAACGAAGCCCTGCATGGAGTGGCGCGCGCCGGTTACGCAACGGTGTTTCCGCAGGCGATTGGTTTGGCCGCAACCTGGGACACCGATCTGATGCATCAGGTTGCCGACGCCATTTCGACTGAGGCCCGCGCGAAGCATCACGAGTTCATTCGTCAGAATCAACACGCGCGCTATGAAGGACTGACTTTCTGGAGTCCCAACATCAATATCTTTCGCGATCCGCGTTGGGGACGCGGCCAGGAAACCTACGGCGAGGATCCGTTTCTCACTTCGCGTTTAGGCGTCGCCTTCGTCAAGGGACTGCAAGGCGACGACCCTCACTACTTCAAAGTGATCGCGACACCGAAACATTATGCGGTGCATAGCGGGCCCGAACCCGAACGCCACAGCTTCGACGCGACGGCTTCCGAAAGAGACTTGCGAGAGACTTACTTGCCGGCGTTTCGCGCTACGATTGTCGAAGGCCGCGCGGATTCCGTCATGTGCGCCTACAACCGAACGAACACCGAACCGTGCTGCGCCAACAAGCGTTTGATGACTGACATCCTGCGCAAAGAATGGGGCTTCGACGGCTATGTTGTTTCAGACTGCGGCGCGATCTCGGACATTTGGAAGGGACATAAGTTCGCGAAGTCTGAAGCCGAAAGTGCGGCGATGGCGGTGAAAGCCGGAACGGATCTGGCTTGCGGTCGCGAGTATGGTTCGCTGGTCGCGGCGGTCAAAGATGGCTTGATCGGCGAAGCCGAGATCGATGTGGCAGTGAAGCGTCTGATGACCGCGCGATTCCGCCTTGGCATGTTCGATCCGCCGGAAGCAGTTCCTTATGCGCGCATTCCGTTTTCCGAAAACGATTCCGACGCGCATCGCTTGATGGCGCTGAGGGCAGCCCGCGAATCGATGGTTCTGTTGAAGAATGAAGACAACACCTTGCCACTCAAGAAGGATCTTAAGACAGTCGCCGTCATCGGCCCCAACGCCGATACGCTCGAGGTCTTGCTGGGAAACTATAACGGTACGCCTTCGAAATATGTCACGCCGTTGCAAGGCATCAAGAGCAAAGTCTCGCGAACAACCCAGGTGCTGTATTCACCGGGGGCTTACAAAATCGGCGTTTCGGCGATTTCGATTCCGTCTTCGTCTCTCAGGATCGGCGGCGCACGCTCAGCCAATGGTTTAAAGGGCGAGTACTTCGACAATCGTGAAATGAAAGGCAAGCCGGTTTTGGTCCGAACCGATGCGGAGCTGAATTTCGATTGGGGCGCCTTCAGTCCCGCCCCTGCGATAACGCCGCAAAATTATTCCGTACGATGGACCGGTAAGTTAAGCGCACCGGTATCGGGCAAATATCTTCTCGGCTTCGCAGGTAATGGCGGGTTGCGAGTTTACGTTAACGGAAAGGTTTTGGTGGAAGACTTCGCCAACCGCCGAACGAAGAGTCTGACGAAGGAAATCAATCTCGAAGCTGGCCGAACATATGACATACGATTTGAATACGTCGCCGGACAAAATACGTTCGCGGCTGCGAAATTGATTTGGTCGCCACCCAATGGCGAACAAATGTTGCGCGAAGAAGCCATCGGCAAGGCTCGTCAAGCGGATGTGGTCGTGATGTGCCTCGGGCTCTCGCCGCTGGTCGAAGGTGAAGAGATGGAAGTTCCGTTCGAGGGCTTTCGCGGCGGCGATCGCACCGACATTGCTTTGCCGAAAGTGCAGGAGCAACTGCTCGAAGAAGTCGCGGCGCTCGGCAAGCCAACCGTGGTGGTTTTGCTAAACGGCAGCGCGCTCGCGGTTAATTGGGCCAACGATCATGCCGCCGCCATCGTGGACGCGTGGTATCCGGGCGAAGAAGGCGGCACCGCATTAGCCGATGTGCTCTTTGGCGATTACAACCCGGCTGGACGGCTTCCTGTTACCTTCTACAAATCGGTCGATCAGTTGCCGCCCTTCACTGACTACAGCATGCAAGGCCGCACCTATCGTTACTTCAAAGGCGAGCCTCTCTATCCGTTCGGTTTCGGCTTGAGCTACACGAAATTCAAGTATGACAAATTGAAGCTGGGTGCGAATACGATCAATGCAGGACAAGACTTGAAGTTAACGGTGAATGTCACGAACGTCGGCGAACGCATCGGGGATGACGTCGCGCAGGTTTACATCACCGACCTAAATGCTTCCGTACCGGCGTCAATTCGAGCCCTCGCGGCATTCAAGCGCGTGTCTTTAAGACCAGGGCAGTGGCAGGAAGTTTCGTTCACCATTACGCCCACTCAGATGTCATTGATTGATGATAACGGCAAGCGTGTTATCGAGCCCGGGGAGTTCGAAATCAGCGTCGGTGGAGGACAGCCAACCAGCAAAGACTCCACTGTCCTCACGCGACGATTCGTTGTTACCGGAAACGTTACCGAAATCAAGTAAGCTACTGGCTCATGCTCAGCGCGATGTCTTTGTGTGAAATTTCGTTCGCGGTTGAAAACTTTGTTTTGCGCAAAGGCGCCAGGCCGCTAAAGGACTAAGAAGAGGATGATATGCCCTGAGATTGATGCGTTCGCAGTACGAAATCCGTAGGGCCAACGACAAAATTGTGTCTGACAATGTTAACTGGGAGTTACTCGCGCGGCTCACTTCACCACGAAGCTGCTGCCATACGCTTCGTAATCATTGGTCTTGACTCCGTTGCGCGGGCCTTTGTAAGAAGACTGTCCGGGCTGCAGCTCAATTGTTACCGAACTGCGGCCAGCAAAAGCACAACGCAACCGCCGCCGATCCGTCGCTACGTCCAGACCGTAATCTAAGACGAACGAATGATTGACCTCAGTATCAGCGAAGCGTCTGAGTTGCTGCGCCGGAAGAAAATCTCACCGGTAGATCTTGCCACCGCCTGCCTGGATCGCATCGAGCGTCTTAATCCCTTGCTCAATGCTTTCATCACCGTTACCCGAGGGGCTGCGCTGGCCCAGGCGCGCGCGGCAGAAGACGAGATTCAGCGCGGCGAGTGGCGCGGACCACTGCACGGCATTCCGATCGGTTTGAAAGACCTGATCGACACCGCCGGGGTTCGCACTACTTGCGGCAGCGCTTTATTCGCGGATCGGGTTCCAACTGAAGATGCGTATGTGGTGCAACGCCTGAAACGCGCGGGCGCAGTGCTGATTGGTAAACAGAACCTGCAGGAGTTTGCTTACGGAGGGACCTCGGCCTCAAGCCACTTCGGCGCGGTGCACAATCCCTGGAACCTCAAACATATCGCCGGAGGTTCTTCGGGTGGATCCGCCGCCGCGGTGGCAACAGGTATGTGCTTTGGGGCGATCGGCTCTGACACGGGCGGCTCGATTCGCGAGCCGGCGGCTTTTTGCGGCATCATCGGCCTCAAGCCAACCTATGGGCGCGTGAGTACACGCGGAGTGTTTCCTCTTTCATGGTCGCTGGATCACGTCGGACCGATCTGTCGTAGCGTCAGAGACGCCGCCCTCATGCTGGAAGTGATTGCCGGCTACGACGCTCTGGATCCTACCTGCGTCGATTGGCCCACGGAACAGTACGCGAGCGCTTTGAGCAGCAAGACTGACTTTCGAATTGGCCTGGCGCGTCAGCCTTTCTTTGCAGACCTCGACACGGAAATTGAACTGGCAATAAACGAAGCCATCGAAGTCATTCGCAGAATGTCAGTGGTGTCAGAAGCCCGACCGTCAGGGAGGGCCTCGTCTTTAGAAGTCATGGAGGTCGATCTTCCTTCTGTGCCCACTGCCGTGCAGGCGCCCGAGGTTTACGCCATCCACAAAAACTACTATACCAACTCGCCTGAGTTGTATCGCCCATGGATGCGATCACGACTGGCCCAGGCAGCGACTGCTGACACAGTTGCGTACGTTGAGGATCGTTTCGCGCTTGAATGCGTGCGACGCACAGTCGACGACGTGTTTGCCAAAGTCGATTTGCTGATCACACCGACCACTCCCGTGCCGCCGATAACGATCGAAGAAGCCTCGAACATGTCGCCAACCCCTTCAGGCGAAGTATGGCTGCGCAATACGCGGCCCTTCAATGCTTACGGATTGCCGACAATCTCCATTCCGTGTGGTTTCACGAAGGCCGGACTGCCAATCGGTTTGCAAATCGCCGGACCACGCTTTGGCGAGGGCAGAGTGTTTCGGTTTGCTCACGCCTTTGAGCAGTCTACGGATTGGCATAAACGTGCGCCGGCGTTTAGCTCGGGTAGGGTGACGTGGGATTGATCGGTTGGAACCAGATCGGGGTCAACCGAAGATAGACACCGACCCGGCGAGGTAGAGACGATCGCAGCAATAAGTTCAGTACCCGGAGATGTAGCGACGGGGTCAAGGTGCAAACGCAGGCCCGATAGTTCGTCATGGCAGTGCGGTCGCTCTGCGCGCAGACATATCGGGAGACTCGTCCATTTCAATTCTCTTTTGACTGGCCAATCAGCGCGTTGAATTCCGTAATGATGTCTCCGACACCCTGAAGAAAAACTTTTTGACTGGCATTCTTGTACCGAGGCTCGGAGAGCTGATTTTCAGCCTCAACCAATAATTCCATCAAAGAATCCGACCACGGAGTTTTGGATTTCTTTCGCTGCTGCAATGCGGATTCGAGCAGTTCAGCCAGATGGACTGCGTGTGCCAACGAAAGGAAACTATTGTTGTGATGACAAAGCAGCCTGGCGCGCTGGTGGCCCTCATTAACCAAAAGCGATTCGAGCCAGATAAACCTTCCATGATTGTTTGAAACCACGAACTGGAGTGTGTCATCCGGGTTGCGTGAATAAACGTGCTCGGAAAATGGACTCGACGGCAGATCGCCGTCTGGAGTTACAATCCGGAGCATCAACTTTCGCAACTCCTCGTCGGGTTCGCTCGTGGGACTGATTCCCGACTTGGCGATTACCGTTGTTACGATGATCGGAGCATCTCTGGAACCTCGATCAGACTTGTCACCTTCAAAGATGTCGGCGCGGACTCCCGCCGAAACCCGCCTGAAGAAATCTGTCAGTGACATCGGTTCGATCGGCGGCGTTGGGGCTGCTTGACTGATCTTGATGCACGGCTGCTTGACCAGGTATTGAACGAATTGGGCCAACTGCTCCAGTGTATGGTCCTTTGTAATACGAATGCTGAGTTTCGTCGTCCAGCCAAACGGATAGAGCAGGACGCGAGGTGTCGGACTAATCTTGAAGGTGAAACCGTTGGGCTCGATCTCGATGCGTTCTTTCAATGTGCATTCAAGCGGCAGGATGCTTTGCCATGCGTTAGCTGGAAAAGTGGCGATATCGTCGAGGCCGGTAGCCTTAAACCAATACTTGTTCGCATAGTAGGCGGCCGAGATCTTTTTTAGAGCGAGAGGCGCCGGACCTGAAGAAGCCTCGCTCACCTCGTCGACACCATACGAGACCGATTCGTGCAGCGCATTGTATTTCGCCGCGTCCGTGAAACCCATTGCCGGCTCTGCAATGGCTTTCGAGAAGTAGTGCAGCGTCGTGCGACAATCGCCGACTTCTATCATTGCTTCGGTCAATTTTGGATCAGGCATCTTGACGCTTCTCCTCAACGAGCGTAGTCTGAGCGCGATTGTGTTTCGAGCCCACACACATGGGGCTGAAATGCCGGGGCGCTTCCTATCGTGTGCCGGAGACGGTCACGATCGAGTCAAGTCGCCCCACCTTGTCAGGTCAAGGGCCGGATTAGACTATTTAAATAAATCTCGTCTAGTTTTGGCCTTTGACCTGATTCTTACGACCGTTCAATCACACTCAAATCAATCTTCGCGCATGCTAATCCACGGCGCACACCAACGCGCGAATGCTCGTTCCAGGTTCCGTCTTCAAGTTCTTCACTGCATTCACCACCACGTAAGTTTCGCGCCAGGCCGCGGCAACCTTGACCTTATTCCAATGCCCACCGACGCTTACCTTTTTTTCTTTTACCAGCTTTCGCAAGTATTTGGGATCGAGTAATTCTGTTTGCGTGGCATTTTGAGCATCTGTCGGCTGGCTGCCAAAAAGTTTTATCTTAATCTTCTTCCAGTCTTCGTCGGTTGTGGCGCCAACTTTTGCGATCTGCAGGGTCGCCCCTAAAACCGGAGTGCCGTCCAATTGATGAAACAGGATTCCTTCCCAAGCCTCAGTGTCGACCGTGCCCTTAGCCCACTCAAAACCGCCCCGGCGATGCCGCGAACGCAAAGCCCTCAATAAGTACTTGTCGCCAGTGTCCGCATCCTTGAAATCGTAAATAGCTCGCCTGACACAATCGATGAGCCAACGGACCGAAGGAATTATTGCGCCGGCAATTGCCGAACCGAAGATTACCGCCAGCAGCACCTCATAACGCGAATAATCTATCTCCTGATGATTCTTGGTCCAGCGAATAACCAGGAGACTAAACAGGACCGCAAGGAAGAATGCCGGCACAATATGATCCGAGCCGAACGTGGGCACGTTCCAACCTTCGTGCTTGCGCCGCCGATCGATCACCTGATAAGTGAAAAGGAACGGAAGGATTGGCAGCAACAGATAAAGAAACGCCGCCGTGCCGCCAGGCAGTCCTTTTGCTTCCTCTTCAAATCGCCGGCGAATTTCAATTGAAACAGTGACTGGTTGCGCGGATTCGAATTTCTGCTGACCTGATTGCCAGGAATAGTTGAGAGTCAGGATAAGCTTGTTCTGGCCGAAGGGAGCACTACCATTCGGCGTCAACGCCAGCGAGCCAGCCAGAGTTTGAAACGGCCCTGCAATCTTATCTATTCGTGTCTGTGTAGCTCCGTTAGCGCCATTGGGCGTCGGAGTTGGCAATGGATTTCCAAACTCCACGATCGCGATGTTGAAAGCACTACTCGAAACAGCGAGTTCGGTTACTGTCACCGGCTGGTCAGACTTGTTCGTGATATAGAGATGAATTCTGGCCGGCTTCCCGCGTTCGATCACATCAACCTCTGACGTTGCTTGAAAGTCCATTGTTGGCGGGGATGGAGTAGGTGTGGGCGTCGCGGTGCCTCTCCTCTTCGTTCGCGCAGACGCCGGCGAAGCGAAGCTATAAGCCAACAACAGACCGAGTAGAGCGAACGCGATGAGCGCGACGATGGGCACTACCGAAGAACGCTCCTCGGTGCGCCGTTTGGACAACCACGAAGAGGATCCGTAACACATAGTCAGACTAGAAGCTTTGAGAAACTGAGGTAGCGAGCGGTCCGGATTGAACGCAAGAACGTTGACAACCTACCGCAGGCTAAGGTCGAGGTAAGTTAACACTTTTTCCCGCGCCTCTACAAAGACTTTCCCTGGCTGCGCAATCCTGGACCATTCAACGCCTACGGCTTGCCGACAATCTCACTTCCATGTGGTTTCACCAGCGCCGGACTGCCAATCGGTTTGCAAATCGCCCGGACCACGCTTTGGCGAGGGAAGATTGTTTCGGTTTGCGCACGCTTTTGAGCAGAGTACGGATTGGCATAAACGCATGCCGACGCTTTGCCCAAAAAGTAGAGTTATCAGTCCCCAAAGCGGACGAATGATAGTACCCAGCAGTTTACTGCTGGGGATAGGAGCGCGAGGATTGGTAGTCCGTGAAGCGGACGGCTGAATGATAATCATCAGATCCTCTAACCTTTTCAGCCGTCCGCTTCACGGACTTCGTCTCTGTTCCGACCGATCCCAGCGATAAATCGCTGGGCTATTTTCAATCGTCCGCTAAACAAGGACTCAGTGGAACCGATCTGTGGGCAAAGTCCGTTCCGACGTTACCGCACCTGCAGTGAGAGTGGGATCCGTGGATTGAACCACGGTCGTTCATTTTCGTCAAAAGAATCATGATCGGAAACCGCGCCCACTCGACCGTTATCCACCTTGACCCGCGGCGAGACTTCAGAAAGAATCCTCACGTTGAGCAGTAAATGGCCGAAGGGTATTCATATGACACGACGAGAGATTTGGGCGTTGGGCATTTAGAAATATGAACGGTAAGCCGAAATGTATAATTA
>WNFV01007249.1_pt1 | contig 14417 bp, 12 predicted proteins | sample 5400101 | NCBI WGS metagenome assembly WNFV01 (sample SAMN13153361, study PRJNA577476) | soil metagenome | isolation source: 115 cm soil or saprolite under grassland replicate 1 | place: USA:California | collected 2016-06-15 | reverse complement strand
AGCGCGGCGCCCATCGCCAGCAACTCGCCCTGGCGGTAGCCGCTGACCGGCTGGGTGAACACGGCGGCCTCGCCGACGGCGGGGTTCTCAAGCACCAGGTCGGCCACGACCACGCCGCCGATGGCTGCCACCAGGAACAGGAACACGGCCATTGGCAACCTCCCAGGTCACATCACCCGAGCAGCGGGGCGGATTGCTGGTGCCCCCACGGCCCGCGTTGCTGGTGCCACCGCGGCCCGCAAGCTGGGCTGCTGCTTGCCGTGACCGTGCCGAGCTGGTCACCTGTCGGCGGGCACGCGCCTGTCGCAGCGGCTTGACCTGCAGCAACGTTGACGATCGCAGGTGCCATCTCGGGGACGGTCCACGCCGGTCCACGTGCCTGCGCTGGGGTGGCGCGGAGCAGGTCCGACTCGTGGGCCATCCATGGCAAAACCCTGCTGGATGGCGCCCGGGAGCCGGGTCGGTGCGGCGTGCTCCCTGCCCGCCGCCCACCGGATCGCCCAGACTGGACGAGCACGCGCCGCCCATCAACGAGCACCCCACCGCGCTGCCGGGACGCGGCTGGGCAGCCACCGGGACCTCGGCGACCGCCAGACCCAGCCGCCGCGCCAGCACCAGCGCCTCGGCGTCGACCGCGAAGCCATCGAGCCGGGCCCTGGCCATCTCCCCGGGACTGGTACCGGGGCAAGGCGCACCCCCTGTTGTGCTGTGCGGAGTCGTCCGCCGCTAAGGAGAACGGGTAGCCGACCAGCGGCGTTACATTCTGGCTTAGAATCAATACATTCGGTGCTAACGTCGCGATCGGATAGGATCGGGCCATGGCCCAGGTCCTCACCGTCGGCAATTGGCCGAGCTGCGCAGAGGGCCACGCTACCGCGCTGGGGAACCAGGTTCCCCAGCCGACCGCCGCCGACGTTGTGGGCGCGGCCGACTGGGCACGCTCAGGCTGCCGGCCGAAGGCTCGTCCAGGCGGTGGCGGCAAGTAGCTCGACGTCGGCGTCCGACAGCACCCGGTCATCGCCGAGGGCGCTGCGCAGCAGATGGGCGGGCACGATCGCCACGCCCTGGGCGTGCAGGCCGCCGCCGTGGACGTGGGCGCCGTGGAGGCACAGCAGGGGGTGGGCGTGGGTGCCGAGCAGCCGGCCGAGTGTCTTGGCTTCCCAGCGGACGGTCTTCAGGGTGCGGTCAAGGCGGTAGTGGTTGTGCCAGGCCAGTCCGTCGGCGCCCTGGTAGACGCTGCCGGTCCACTGCTTGGAGTCGATAACGAACACGCCGGTGGGGCCGATCACCAGGTGGTCCACGTTCGCGCTGGTATTCCCGGGCACGGCAAGGTCGTGGAAGACCACGAACCCCTCGCGGGTGAGCCGGTCCAGGAGTCGGGCAGTGCGCCGCTCCCCGTGGGCGCCGCGCTGCCAGGTGCGCGCCTGCTCCGAGGGGCAGAACCGCAGCCGCCACCCGACCAGCGCGGCCACCGCGAGGCCGACCAGCCCGGCCCGCGGCAGGCCGGCCTGGGCGGCGAGCGGGTCCAGGGCGGTCCAGCCGCTGCCGACCAGCCGGGCGGGCTGGCCTTGGTGGGCATCCAGGAACCGCTGGAGTTCCTCGGCGTCAAGTTCCCGCACGGTCAGGCCACTGCCCTGGTACACGGGGCGGCCGAGCTGGTCGTCCACGTCCTCGTAGTCCACGTCCTCGTAGTCCACGTCCTGGTCGTGGAAGTCGTCGGGGTCTGGGTGCTGGCGCATCTGCTGCTCCCTTCTGCCAGCTAGCGGCCGTCGCGTTCCTCGCGGCTGAGGTCACGGGTCCGGAAGCGACCGGCGCGCTCGTGTGGGCGGTGGCGGTCGTCACGGCTGCGGCGGTGATGGTCGGCCAGCCGCTCCAGCGCGGCCCAGGCGGTCTGCCAGTCGCGCCGACGGCCGGGGGTGTCACGGCGTGGTTCGGCGCCCAGCAGCCGGCCCCGGTCAACCTGGCGGCGTCCCTCGGCAAGCGGCGCCTCGCGGCGCGCTCCGGGCTGCGGCCGTTCGGTCGACCTGACGGCCCGCCAGCGCGCCTGCTCGCGGTGGCTCCGTCCCGGCGACCCGGCCATCCCGCTTCCCTTCTCGGCGGCGGGGACCGTGGCCGGCGCAGTCTGCCGCCCGTCCCGGGCCACCCTGCGCCCCACATGCTCCGCCGGCCTGTCGTGGTCCAGGCCGTAGGCGCGCCGGTAGGCGTCCAGCTCCGCGGCGGCGGTGCGCCATACGGTGCGCTCCTGCGGATCGCTAGGGATGGGGCCGAGTTCGGCCAGCAGCCACGAAGGCGGGTCCAGGGCCAGGGCGCGCTGGTCGGCCCGCCGCCGCCAGGCGTCCTCCCGCGCCACCGCCCGCTCCTGGACACGCAGCTCGGCGTCGTGGGCTTCCATCCAGCCCAGGTGCCGCTGCTGGGCGCGGCGCAGCACCCCCAGCCGCTCAGCGGCCTGATCGGCCTGCCCGGTGGTGGTCTGGACGGCATGCTCGGCCAACACCAGCCGATCCCTGGCGCCCTGGAGGTCCCGCCGGTGCAGCAGTCGACCCTGGAGCACGGCGACCTGGTCGGCGGCCTCCTGATGGTCCTTGAGGGCCTGCTGGCGGGCCTGCTCAGCCTCGTCGGCCCGCTGGGCGGCCAGGCGCAGCTCCCGCGAGCGGTCCGGCGGACACTCGGCGCGCAGTTGGGCGAGGCGGTCGCGTTCGGCCCGCAGCTTGGCGGTCGACCACCGCCGCACGTCCGGCACGTTCGGGGTGTCGGTGGCGAGGGTCTTGCTGGCGTCGCGGGTCAGCACGCGCGCCAGCAGCTCCTCGGGCGCCCATGCCTCCCGGGTCGGATGCGGCCGTTCCTCGTCGGGGCCGAGCGGTTCGGGGCCGACGGTCAGGTACAGGTCGGTGCGGTCGGTGCTTCTGGTGAGCTGCACGTAGCCGCCCTGCATGTCTTCGGCGCCGTCCAAGGAGAGCAGCGCCCGCCGCTCGGTGCGGCCCTGGGAGCGCATGTCAGTGCGGGCATAGGCGAGGTCGACCCGGCGGGACTGCCCGGGGCGGACCTGGGCGTCCAGGTACCAGCGGGGCAGCCGCACTACGCGGGGCGGCTCGTCCTCCAGGGTGCGGACGGTCATCGCCCGGCCGGGTACGTCCAGCTCTAGGATGACCGCGGTGGTGCCGTTGACCACGCCAAGGCGGTCGCGGGCGTTGGCGCCAAGCACCACCACATCCCCGACCGCAAAGCCCCGGTCCCCCACCGTCAGCCGCTCGGGGCCGAGCTGGCCGTGGTCGGCGCGCAGCCGCTGGCACACCTGGTTAAGCTGGTCGACCTGGGCGCGACGGTGGGCGTAGATCACCGGCCGCTCCCCGTCCTGGTGCGCCTGCCACCAGTCCGAGACGAGTGCGCGGTCGCGGTCGTCGCGGGCCTCGTAGGCGCGGATGCGGTCGTGCTCGGCGTAGGCGGCGATGGCCTGCTCGAGGCTGCCGGCGCGGATGTCGTCGATGGCGCGCTGCTCCCACGCCTCCAGCTGGCGGCGGTTGACGGTCAGCTCCGAGGCGCCCAGGCGGAGGCGGAGGGCGCGGAAGCCGCCGCCGGCCTGGATGGGCGCGAACTGCCGGTCGTCGCCGACCAGCACCACCTTGGCGCCCGCCCGCTCCGCATGACCCAGCAGCGGCGCGAGCTTGCGGGTGGCGACCATGGCGGCCTCGTCCACCACCAGCACCGTCCGCGCGTCCAGCTCCTCTTGTCCATGCTTGAGGTCGAGGAGTAGCCGGTCGACCGTGCGGGCCTCTGAGAAGCCTTCGTCGGCCAGCCCGACGGTGGCGATCCCCGTCGGGGCGCACCCGTGGACCTGGTAGCCGGCCAGCTCGAACGCCTCCCGGGTCACCCCCAGCGCCCACGTCTTGCCGGAGCCAGCGCGGCCAACGACGAGAGCCACGCCGGCGCCGCCGTGGGTGAGGTCGCGGAGCATCGCGGCCTGGTCCTCCCCGACGGTCGCGTGCCGGTCCAGGACCTGGCGGACCAGCTCGGCGCGCACCACCGCGCAGCGCTCGCTCACCCGTCCGGTGGCGCCGTCCACCAGTTGCCGTTCAAGTGCCAGCAGCTCCGGGGTGGAGAACCGGTCCACGCCCAAGCGGCGGTCGTGGGCGACTCGGACCGCCCGCTCGGCCAGGAACCGGTCGGCGGCCTCCTCGGCCTGGGTGAGCGCCTCCTGGGCGCTCGGGGCGACCGGCAGCCGCTTGGCGAGCGCGTCCACCACCTCCGTGCGGGTGAACGTGGACACCTGCTCGGTGAGCCCGCCCGGGCCGGCCAGTTCCTCAAGCACCCGGCGGACCTCCTGAGCGGTGGCCGGTCGGCCGCGCTCGCCGCGGCCGACCTGGGCGAGCTGCCGCTCACCCACCCCCTGCTCCGCAAGCTCCCGCGCCCACCGCTGGTAGACGCTCTGCTCGCTCTCGGCGTGGTCCTTCGGCTGGCGGGTGGCGACCGCCGCGGCGCTGGACGCCTTGATCCCCGACAGGCCCTGCTCGGCCAGCCAATGGTCGATCTGCTCCGAGCGCTTGCCGAACCGCTCGATCAACGCCCGATCGTCCAGGCCGACGATCTCAGCCGCACCCGAGCGCTCATCCACCGGTCCCCACCGCACGCCGAGCCGCTCGGTGAGCGCCGCCCGCTCGGCGGCCAGGTACAGGTGATCGGCGGCCATCAGATGGGCATACAGCCGATCGCTGTCCAGCGCCGTCCAGCGGCCGTCCGGGCCGTGGGCGGCGTTCTGCACCAGCACGTGGGTGTGGAACTGCGGATCACCCGAGCGGCTCAGCCGATGCTCGAACGCCACCGCCAGCAGCCCACCGCGCGCCTGGTGGCGGTCGGTGCCGTTGTGGTCCCGCCGCACCCCGATCCCGTGGCGCTCCAGATAGCCGATGCCGACCTGGAGCGCCTCGGCGCGGGCCTCGGCCACCTGCCGGCGGACCCGATCACCACTACCCGCCGCGAGCAGCGACACGCTCTTGGGGGAGCTGAAGCAGTGATCGAACGCCCGCACCCGCTCGTCCACCCGCTTGCCGCGGTGCTGCCACGCCCGCTCGAACGCCTCCCCGTACAGCCCGCGGGGGTCCAAGCCGAGCACCTTGCGGCAGACGCGCTCGACCGTTTCGACCTTCACCCGCCGAGTGCCACCGGCCCGGCAGGCCGCCTGCACCGAGCGCACGTCGCCCTTGAGCGCCTTCGACTTGGCGAGCTGCTCCAGGTCCTCAACGCCCTGCTCGGCAGCGCGGGCCTTCAGCGCCTCCAGCAGCGGCCCGGCCGCCAGCTTGGAGCGCGGGTCGGCCCGCCACAGCGGCGCGCAGCGCTGGTCGCCGGTGGCGGGGTCCAGGCCCTGGAACATCGCCCGCACCTGCTCCGCGCTTGCCATGCCTTCGAGGCCGCTGGCTTGGGCGGCGTTGCCGACGAACCGGCCTGGTGATTCTCCGCGGCCAGAGAAGTACTCTTCGCGGTTGCGGGCGATCTGATCCAGCCAGTAGGCCTCCTGGCCCGCCTTCAGCGCCTTGACCGGCAGCGCCACCAGCCCGACCCTCCCGCCCGCGCCACGCGGGCAGTCGTGCATCGCAGATGCGGATGTGTAGAAGGCTTGGAATTGAGGGTGAGTGTAGCACGGAGGTGAGGCGGAAAAGCGGTACGGAGATGCGTGAGAGAGTGGGCAAGGGAGTAGAGGGGAGTTGTAATGCGTTATGAGGATGGGAGTGCTAGGAGCTGAGGATGCGTTGGACTGGTGGATTGCTCAGAGGGTATGGCCGACAGGTTGGTTACGGAGAGTGGTCGATCAGGATGATGCTTTCTGCTGAGCACGAGGACGATCGGGCCGCATTCGGGCCGCGGACCAGCGGAAACTAGAGGTAACCGTCGGTCACTAGGGGTCAATGAATTCCCTGGTCATAACCCGTTACAGCTCTCCGCCACAGCTACGAAATTGGCCAGATTATCCCTGACACGGAAGAGGTCACAGGTTCAAACCCTGTCGCGCCCACCACCTAGGCCCTGACCAGCGGAAACTCTTGTTTACTCCCGCCTCCGTTCGCCCCATGGTGGGAAGAGAGCACTTAACCGTTTGGGATGCGGTCTATGGTGCGGGATGCCCTACAGAGGTGGTCAGCCGTCTGACCAGTACGCTTGTTGTTCGGTAGTGTTCTGTCGGGTCGGCGGGCGCGGCCGAACACCGGTCGGAGAGCGCTTTACTTCGCGTTGGCGGCCGTCTCTCTATGCAGGAGGGCCGGGCGTCAAGTGATGGTCCGGCTTGTGATTCATGGTGGGCGTGGAGGTGGAGTGGGAGGTGCAGTGGGAGGTGCGCTCATCTCTCTATCGCCTCCTTGGGGGAGGACCAGGCGGGATCGGAACGTCGCTCCGGTGGTGCATCTCAGATAGGGCCGTCAAGCGGCCAGAGCCGGCGTGGCACCTGCCGGAGCGAACGGCTGGTAGCGGGTGAGCATGTGCCAGATCGCCTCGGCGAGCCGGCGGGCGATATCGATCTGGGCGACCTTGGCGCCGCGGTGGCGGCCGAGCCGGGCCTTGATGTGTTGGTAGCGGGCGCGGTAGGCGGGATGCCGGCAGGCGTGGGTGGCGGCCTCCAGCAGCGCCCAGCGCAGGTACTTGGGGCCTTGTTTGGACAGCGGCCCGCGCCGGTCGCGCTGCCCGGACTGGTACACCCGCGGGCACAGGCCGGTGTAGCCGGCCAGCTTGGTGGTGGCGGCCCTACCGGCCGCTCGACCACGGCGGCGGCGACGTGCTGGCGGTGCCGGGCCCGCCCTACGCCGACATCACCGCGCCCGCCCGCCGGCCGGCCTGGTACGCGGTTGCCAGCTGGTGGGAGGCTGGCGCCGGACCGCTGCGACGGCGGCGACGGCCATCCCGGCTGCGGCCCGGCCGGCCCGGTGACAGTGCGCGTCGACGCGGCCCTGCCGTCGGCCCGCTGGCCGGTGTGGCGGATGTTCGGCTGTGAGCACCTGTCGCTTCTCCGCCACCGCGGTCCGGGCTGCGCGGCTCGGACGTGGCCGCCGAGCTGGCCGAGGCCCTGCTGCTGGCCCGCGGGGAGCTCGGCTGCCACATGGTCCGGGCCCACGGCTTGTCCAAATTCAGCAGTCGACGTAGACCCAGGGGACTCCGATATAGTTCGCGTCGCCGTCGCTGAAGTTCAACTCCGAGTACGAGCCGCCGCCGCGCGCGTAGACGTAGAATGAGGCTGACACCAGGAGGTAGGCCCTGTCCGCCGCCAGGAGATCGGAATAGTACATGGTGCGCCAGCCATCGAAGCGGTCATTGACGTTGATGTTCTGGCTGTCGATGTCGAACACGTTGGTGCTGCTACCCGCCTTCCAATTGTACTGATAGCCTCTGGCCGAAAGGTCGATGCGGGCGTGTGCTTCCTTCGAGTCCCAGAAGCCGTCGTCGGAATAGAGGATATAGAATCCGTGGAAGGGCACCCAGATCGTGTGCGCGTAGTACTGGTTGGCGGTCGGGACGTAGGTGAACCACCAATCCATGATCAGGGTACCTTCGCAGGCTCCCGTGCCGAAGATGCCCGAGCCGCTGCCGCTGCAGGAGATCCAGAGGTCGATGTTGCCCGGGTTGTAACCCTGCCAGACGACGGTGCCATCGGACCAGTGCAGGGTGCCGTAGTAGGGGGTGAACCAGCCCAACGAGCTGGGCACGATCAGCTGGCCACCCGCGAGTCCGGGATGCACCGCCGTTTCGTCCCGCGACGACGGGCTGCTCTGGACCAGCGCCGCCTTGGCCCGCTCCGCCCGAGACCTGGCAGACTCCGCCGCCTGGTCGTGCGTGCTCGCCAGCGTGTCGAGCGCACCGACGATCTCCCGTGGGAGCCGCTTGTTCAGGTCGGAGAGTCGCGCCTGACCGCGCGTCTCGATGTCCTTGAGCCGATCGGCCTGGTCCTGCTGAAGCTTCACCACTTCCTCGCGCCGCGCGGCCACCAATTGCCTCAGCGTCTCGTCGGACGCTCTGAACTCCGCATCCATTGCGATCCCCCAACTGTCGCCAAGACGGAATGCCCATCGGAGGTGGAGGAGCTCGCGCGGTGCCAGGGAGCTTCCGTGTCAACCTTATCGTTCTCGCCTCCCAGATCCTGCCAACCCTTTTGTCGCCGCCAACTGGCGCCTTCGCCGGCACGGTGGGAACGCGTGGAGTTGCCCACGCGTCGGACGGCGGCGTGCGGGGATATTCCTGAGCCGCTCCGCCCATCATCGTGCGAGGCCGTGACGGGAGCGTGACCTCAGCGCGACTTCAGCGTCACGCCGATGGACTGTCGGTGTCGCCGAGTTCGTGGGAATTGGCCAGCATCTCCGATAGCCAGGCTTGGACCGCCTCGACGACCGCTTCCCGCTGGGCAACGGTCAGATTGCGCTCGAACCCGCGGGAGACGTCGGTGGTAAGACGGATTTGGGCGCGCAGGGGGGAAGCCGATCCGGGCTCAACCCAAGCCCGAACGATGAGGAGTCCCGTGCGCGTGTGCAGGCTCAAATCCAAACGCTGACTGGCTGCGTCAGGCAGGTCTGCCTTACGAGCTGGGTGCGATCAGCCGACCGTTCGCCAGTCCCGGATGCACCGCCGTTTCGTTCTCTGGCGCCGGGCTGCTCTGGGCTAGCGCCGCCTTGGCCTGCTCCACTCGAGATCTGGTGGCCTGCGCCGCCTCGTCCTGGGTGCGCTCGAGCGTGTCGAGCACGCCGGCGATCTCCCGTGGGAGCCGCTTGCTCAGGTCCGCGAGCCGCGCCTGGCCGCGCCTCTCGACGTCCGCGAGCCGATCGGCCTGGTCCCTCTGGAGCTTTACCACCTCGGCGCGACGCGCGGCCACCAGTTGCTCAAGCGTCTCGTCGGAGGCTCTGAACCCTGCGTCCATGCGGGTCCCCACGATGCACGGAGGTCGCTGGCTTTCTCCAAGCTCTTGAGAGTAGTGAATCACCCCGATTGGGTCAATGCGCGTCGGTGGGAAGTGCGGAGGCCACGATCGCCTGCACCTGGCGGGCGCTCAAGTACCCACAGGCGGCGTGGTTGTTGGGGGAGGGGTTGTCGACCCGGGTATCGACGATCCGTGGTGCACGGCCGAAGTCGTCGGCCAGGGTGGTGTCGAGCGTGACCAGGTCCAAGGAGTCGGCGAAGTTGGCCCACAGCCGGACCGGGTCCGGGACCTGCAGGGGGCTGGTGACCACGTCCTGGATCTCGGCGTAGCCGAGCGGTGAGCCGAGTGTGACCAGCACCGGCACCACCTTGGCGGCAAAGTGGGGCTCGCGCAGCACGTCGTAGGCGATCACGGTGCCGAGGCTGTGGCTGACGACCAGCACCGACCCGGCCACCGCGTCCAGGACTTGGCGCAGCCGCGCCTTGATCGGCTCCTTCTTGGCGGTGAAGAAGTAGCTGTCGGCGTCGGGTATGAGATGCTGCAGCAGCTGCCGCAGCAGGAGGCGGCGCACCGGTCCAGGCAGGGGCAGCAGCGCCGCGACCGCCTCCTCGGCCACTGGCGGCCGGCTGGCCGCACGAGCCGCCATGCTGATCGACAGGCTGAGCGCGAGTGCCTCCCCCTGCGAGGTCAGTCCGGCGAGCATCTCGGCATCCTCGGCGGTCGTGCCCGTCCGGTCGCCGGCCGCCGCCGCTTCCGCCTCGGCCGCGGCCGCGGTGACCAGGGCGGCGAGTGCCTCATTCTGGGTGCACGCGTCGGCTCCGATCGAGCCTGGCTGGGCATGGAGGAGGTCGGCGTAGTGGGCCATCCGGGTCCGCTCTCCCATGTCCCGGCCGAACAGGTCCTGGTCCCAGGCGCGCTTGAGGTCGTCCTGGGGCGGCTTGTTGCCGGCCCCGTGGACGTAGACGACGACGGGGACCTCAGCTAGGGGCACGGGTCCCAGCCGTGGAAGAGGGTGGAATGCTTGAACGACGAGCTCTGGCCATCGAACCCGTAGGTGCCTCGCCAGCTTGGCGGGAACTGCTGTTCGCCCACGACGATGATCGTGTTCGCGCAGCTGCCGGTCCCTTGGCGAGTGGCGTCGACCCTGAGGTTCGTGCCCAGGAACCCGCCGGTGACGTTCCAGGGGGCGCCGCAGATGCCGGACTTGATGGTGCCGCCCGAGATGACGAAGGGATAGGTGTTGGGGTCGACGTTGACCTCGATGATGAAGGACACCACACCATTGCGCAGCTCGAGGCACGCCGTCGCGGCCCCCGCTTGCGGCGCTGCCGCGGCGGCCTCCTGGCTCTCCACCTCGGCGCCGGCGGCGTCCAGGAACCGCTGCGACGCGGCGGCCACGGCCGCCTCGTTCTCGCTCTTCCCCCTCGAAACAGCGGAGGAACGACTCCGCCCACCGCGCGGGCGACCCTTGGTGCCAGTTTCAGCCACGTCGCCTTCCTTTCCAGCAGCACGACTCCACAGGTCGACCCATCAGCCCCTACAGCAGCTGTTCCGCGATCTCCACCCGCAGCATCGCCCGGACCGTCTCGAAGTAGTTGAGGATGGTCACCTGAGCCGACCCGGCGAACAGCAGGCCGACCGCGACGTTGTCGAGGGTCGTGACCAGCGATCCGGAGTCCCCGCCGGCAGACATGTTGGTGGTGAGGATCTGGCGCTGGAACCTCGCCACGCCGACCCCATAGTTCACGTCGACGGTGGCGTCGATGGCGACGACCCGACCGAAGGTGGTGCCGGTGGTGCGGCCCGTCTTCCGCACCAGGTCCCCTACCTGGACGTTTGCCGCACGGCGCCATCCGCGAGGGGCGCCGTTGAAGTAGATCTCCCTGGTCGCGTCCTGGAGCGCGCAGGCGCCGATGGCGCAGTCGACGAAGTTCTGCTGCTGATCCAGCGGCACCGCCGGCGAAAACTGGATGGGCACGAATCGGCTCAGGGTGGCGATACGGTCCTGCGGATCGACCCCTCCGTCGAACGTCCCCGGCTGCACGATGGCGCTGCCGATGGCCGCGGCGTTGGACGCGGCTAGGACGTGGTTGTTGCTGAGCACGTAGAACTGTCGGGGAAGACCGATGCCGGGCCCGGGAGGATCGATCGCCGCGCCCGGGAGGAGGTCATAGACCACGCCGCTGAGCGTCCCCGCGGTGATGGCGACGTTCCCGATCGAGAACCCGGCCGGGCATGGCCGCATGCGCCGTGTGAGCGACTGCTCTGCTATGGGATGACCGACGGTCAGCACGTCTGTCAGGGTCCCGTCGTCCAGCTGCGGCGGGATCAGGTCGCGGTCCCTGAGCGTGACGGCGGGCAGCTTCTGCGTGACGAACACCACCATGGCGGCCTGGCCGGTCGGCTGCCCGTTGCTCCACTTCGCGCCGAAGCCGAACCCGACCACGTTGGCTCGGGGTGTCTGGGGATTCAAGAACTCGGTCCACGCCTGCTCGCGGGCGGCACCGCTCAACTGCGCTCCGTCGGGCACCCGCATGGGATCTAGCTGGCTCACAGGCAACACTCTCCGCGCGAACGGCGACGCTCAGCCGTCGCCTCCTGCCGGTGGTTCGTTCTGGGCGGTAACGTGTCCGATCTCCTCGACCCGAACGGGAATGCCCTCCAGCTCGCCGGGTATCAGCTCGTCCTGCCGCAACTGGGCGCGAGGCACCTTCCTGGTGACGTAGACGACGATGGCCTCCGACCGCGTTGCCGGGTCCGTGACTACACTGACCCCGTTCACGTTGGGCAATGACATGAGCTCGTTCTCATGGCGTCGGCGGACCTGTTGCGCGTCCACTTCCCGCTCCTTCCAGTCCCCTGGACTTCCAGAAGCTGACAGCTTGGCGCATGTGAGCGGCGGCTGGTAACCCTCCGAAGGGTGTCGGACCGCGATCGGGCGGGCCCCCTTTCCTCTGAGCTGCCAGCGCGTCGGCGCGCCAGGTCACTTGCCTTGGCAATCATCGCCCTGCGCCGCGACCCCAGCGTGACGCCAGCGCGACCACCACGGACCGGAAGGGCTGCGGGGGTCGTTACCGGCTCTGCAGTCCCTGGACCAGGCGGCGCAGCTGGGGGGTGGGCTCGAGGCCGAGCTCGGTGCGCAACAGCACCCGGTAGCGCTCGAACTCGCGCACCGCCTCCGACTGGTTACCCTCGGCCAGGTGCACCTGGATGAGGGCGGCATGCGGGGTTTCCCTGAGCGGCTCGGCCCCCACGGCCGTGCCGGCCGCGTAGGCGGCTTCGCCCCAGCGGCCCGCGGCGGTGAGCCGCTGGGCCAGCGCCTCCAGAGCGTGCAAGCGAAGCTGCCACCAGTTCTCGGCCTGGACCAGCACCCAGTCGTCGTACCAGCCGGGCGGCAGGTCGGCCGACAGGGCTCCGACCGTGCTGGCGCCCTGGTCGCACTGCCCCAGCGTCACCGCGGGGTCCAGCAGCCGGCGGGCCAGTGCCTGCGATTGGCGGAGATCCACCGTGACATCCTCGGCGAGGCCGAGCTCGAGCTTGCTCGCCCACAGCGCCTTGCGAGCGGTCCGCTCCAGGCGCGCAAGGGCTGATCGCAGGTTGGAGTAGGCATGGCGCTCGGAGGCGTCCGGCCACAGCGTGCCGGCGATCGCGGCCCGGTTGACGGCCCAGTCATGCAGCGCCAGGAACGCAAGCAGACGTTGCGACGCCCGCGGGATCCTGCCCTGCACGCTTCCTTGTACGGACAGCAGTTGCTGCAGCCGAACATGCATGGGCCCGGATAAGAATCGATGGTCGGCTCTTCCTTCGACGGAGCTGCCGCGCATCAGAGGGTCCGCGCGCTGGGATGTCACTGAGCCCCTCTGTACATCGTCACCTAGGGCCGTGACCAGAGCGTGACCCCAGCGCGACTTCAGCATGACCACTACGGAGTGTCGGAATCGTCCCCCACGTCGTGTGAACCGGCCAGCATCTGCGACAACCAGGCTTGGACCGCCTCAACGACTGCTTCCTCCTTGGCGACGGTCAGGCTGCGCTCAAACCCATGAGCGACGTCGGTGGTCAGGCGGATCTGCGCCCGGAGCGGCGAAGACGACCCGGGCTCCACCCAAGCTCGGATGATGAGCAATCCAGTACCGGTTCTGGTCACATGCAGATTGTGACCCGCGGCCATGGCCGCAGCGTTACCAGCCCTGCAGACCCTGGACCAGCTGCCGAAGCCGGAGGGTAGGTTCAAGGCCAAGTTCGGCGCCGAGAAGTGCCTGGTACTGTCTGAACTCGCGCACCGCCTCCGACAGGTTCCCCTCGGCCAGGTGTACTTGGATGAGGGCGGCATGGCCACTTTCCCTGAGTGGCTCTGCTCGCACGGCGGCGCCGGCGGCGCCAGCAGCTTCACCCCAGCGACCAAGGGCGATGAGGCGGCCCGCGAGCGCTTCCAAGGCATGCAACCGCAGCTGCCGCCAGTCTTCAGCCTCGATCAGCACCCAATCGTCATACCAGTCGGGCAACAGCTCAGCTGACAAGGCGGGAATGGCGGCCATGCCCAGCTCGGACCGATCGGGGGTCACTGCGGGATCGAGCAACCGCCGGGCGAGCACTTGGGCGTGGCGGACGTCGACCGTGACGCCCTCGGCCAGGCCGAGCTCAAGTTTGCTTGTCGCCAGCGCCTTGCGAGCCGTGCTCTGCAACCGTGCAAGGGCGGATCTCAGGTTGGAGTAGGCGTGGCTTTCGGAGGCGTCAGGCCAGAGTGTGCCGGCAACCGCGGCCCGTTTGACCATCCGGCCGTGTAGCGCCAAGAACGCGAGGAGACGCTGTGACGCCCTCGGAATCCTCAGGACGCTATTTCCCCTGTGCAGGGCGAACCCACCGAGCAGCGCAACCATGAAGTCGCCGGCGGCCCCCGGCAGGGACTCGAACACAGTCATGGATCCCCCCCGGTAGCTGGCGGAGGTCGATGACCTTCTCCAACAGTAGCAAGGTAAGGAACCATCTGGATCTGGTCAATACCTCCTAGCCAGCAAAGTTGGGCGAGCCTCGCGTTATGCCACGGCCATCCCGTATCGGTGGAGGGTGACAGGTCACGGGGTAGGCACGGTGAACGCGCGCAGCACCGCGACCGCGAAGAGGCTGCGGCGGATCTCCTTCGCCACGGACGTCACGGCGAAGGTCAGACCGCTCGCCGACCGCCTCGCCAGGGGCGCCCACTAACAAGCTGCGCAAGCAACACCCCGACCAACACCAGTCGTACCGTCGGTCACCACCGGCATCCACAGGGGCGAGCGGATACAAGACTCCGTGGTAAGGGAGCACCGATGGAGGCGCTTGGACCTTATCGTGGATATCATATGCGCAGGTAGATGGGATGAAGAGGGCCGGGCGTGCTGCAGGTAGCAGAACGACTAGCCCTGTTTTCCGCGGTTGAGCGGCGCTATTTCGCCTGCTCTGGCCAGGGGATTGGGATGGTGAGCAGTTCCAGGATGCGGCGCTGGGTGCCGGTGAGCCGGTCCAGCACGATCCCGTCGGGGGTGTAGGTCAA
>WNFV01007907.1_pt1 | contig 14419 bp, 15 predicted proteins | sample 5400101 | NCBI WGS metagenome assembly WNFV01 (sample SAMN13153361, study PRJNA577476) | soil metagenome | isolation source: 115 cm soil or saprolite under grassland replicate 1 | place: USA:California | collected 2016-06-15 | reverse complement strand
GGGCGGGGGCAGAGCTCCGCGCAGGTCGCCCGTGGGATCGCGCTCCGTCCGGCCCGTCGCAACAGCGTAACGGAATACTTGCCCGCAGTTCTGCATGGCCCTGTGGGTAGTTTCCAGTGCGCCGCGGCTTTCAATTCGACGCAATACCGCGAGCAGCTCGGGTGCCTTGATTTCCGCGATGGGCCGCTTGCCAAGCCAAGGGAAGATGTCGTTTTCGAGTCGGCGCAAAATGCGGTCGCCATGGCTAGCCGCCCACCCGGGCGAGAACTTCGCATGCCATTCGCGGGCGATCGCCTCGAAACTCTCTGCTCCCGCCTTGGCGAGTTTCTCTGCCTTCCGCGCCGCCCCGGGATCGACGCCGGCCGCGACCTGCTTCCGAGCTGCATCACGCTTCTCACGTGCTGATTTCAAGCTCACGTCAGGATAGACGCCGAATGAAAGGCCCTTCGCCTTACCACCGAACCGATATTTCCAGCGCCACCATCTTCCGCCAGTGGGGGTGACTATCAGATGCAGCCCGCCACCATCGAACAGCTTGAACGGCTTTGCCTGGGGTTTTGCGGAACGAATAGCGGTATCGGTCAGCGGCATGTGGGGGTAACTCACTTTCTAGGTCTACCAGTTACCCCCAAAGTTACCCCCAATATGGGGGCAACTGTTGTTGGACGGCATGGGACCATGCCGGACACCATATCACAAAAGTTTAATTTAAATCAACCAGTTATTGGACCTTTTTGATGCTGGTTGGAAGAGGTTTTGGTGGAGGCGGGGGGAATCGAACCCCCGTCCGAAGGTCTTCGGTCAAATATGACTACATGCTTAGCCGCCGTTTTGATCTCGCTCTTTGAGCCCCCAGCGGCTGGGTCTCGCAGAGCCATCCGGTTTGGATCTCAGCCTCATCCCCTCCGGCAGGAGAGTCGGCCCATCCCACTAAATGACGTCTTATCCAACCCCGTGGGAGAAAGCCGGTAAGACGCTAACTGCGATTAGGCAGCTAGGGCGTATTCAAAATTGTCTGCGTTTAAGTTTGCAGATCTGTTTGTTTAACGGGTGAACAGAACCCCGGCATGCCACTTTGACTTCCCACCCCCGTCGAAACCACATCGCCCCCATGACCACAGTTTAACGTTTCGAGTCTCGAGTTTCTAGATGCCCTACCCCGCTGCCGTGGAATTCAAAACCAGATACCTAATGGCGCTCTTTGAGCGACCGCTCGACCTCGCGCTCGGCGACCTTGCGTTTCAACGTTTCGCGCTTGTCGTAGAGCTTTTTGCCGCGCGCGAGCCCCAACTCGACTTTGGCGCGGCCGTTCTTGAAATAGAGCTTGAGCGGAATCAGCGTGAAGCCGCGCTCCTTGGTCTTGCCCGTGAGTCGTTCGATCTCCCGCGCGTGAAGCAGGAGCTTGCGCATGCGTGTCGGCTCGTGGTTGAACTGGTTGGCGCCCGCGTAGGGACTGATATGGGTATTGACCAGGAAAACTTCGCCGCGGCGGACTTGGGCGTAGCTATCGACGAGGTTGGCCTTGCCGTCGCGCAGCGACTTCACTTCACTGCCGAGGAGAATCAGGCCGGCTTCGTAGGTCTCGTCGATGAAGTAATTATGGCGCGCCTGGCGGTTGACGCAGATGATCTGCTCGCCCGGTGCGGTCGATTTCTTAGCTGCCATTAATTTTGTTCTTGTCGTCCGGAGTGATCAGGCCGCTCGAAGTAATCAATTTCAGCGCCTCTTCCATCGTCATGTTGAGCGGAGTGACTTCGTTGCTCGGAACAAGAAGAAAGAAGCCGGAGGTCGGGTTCGGCGTGGTGGGAACAAAAACATTGACGAGCTGGGCATTCTTTTTGTCTTCCAGATGGGACCAGGCGCGGCCCATGGCAAAGCCTACCGTGAAGATGCCCGTACGCGGATATTCGATCATCACCACCTGACGCTGAGCGTTCGACTGGCCGAGAAAGGTCTGCACCAGCTTCTGCACGGCGGTATAGATGCCGCGAAACACCGGAATTTGGATAAAGACACTTTCCCATGCGGCGAGAAATCGCCGCGTCGCCACACCGCGGGTGAGAATCCCAAGAAAAAGAATCAGCAGCAGAGTGACGACGGCGCCGAGCTTGGGAATCGCAAAGGGCAAGTATGAATTGGGATGAAACGCGTCGGGCAGCACGGCGAGCACGCTGTCCAATAAATCGATCACCCAGCCGATAAACCAAAGGGTGATTGCCAGCGGCAAAAAGACCAAAAGTCCGGCGAGAAAATAGCGCCGCAGACCGTCAGCCCAGCGGGATTTGGCTTTAGTAGGAACCTCGTCCGCCACCGCCACCATCCTCCCTAACGGGTCAGCACTCGATTGTCGATCAAGCGCGCCCTGCCGATGCGGACCGCCAAGGCGAGCACTGCCGGATCGTCAATCGTCTCGACGTCGTCGAGAGTTTCGGCATCGCATAGATTGACGTACTCGACTTTGGCCAGCGGCTCCTTTGCCAACTCTGCCAAAGCGAGCCGAATAAGCGCCTGCGCTGAAGTCTCACCGCGTTTGAATAAACGCTCGGCCTTGCACAGCGAACGGGACAAACAAACCGCCGCTTGCCGCTCGGCCGCCGCGAGATAGGCGTTGCGCGAGCTCATGGCCAAACCGTCCGGTTCGCGCACGATCGGGTAACTGATGATTTCGACGTCCATGCTGAGATCGCGCACCATGCGCCTGATCAATTGCAGTTGCTGATAATCCTTCTCGCCAAAAATCGCCGCATGGGGCCGCACGATGTTAAATAGCTTGGCGACGACCGTGGCGACGCCGCGAAAATGTCCCGGGCGCGTAGCGCCGCAAAGCGGGGCGCTCAGTCTTTCCACCTCGACATGGGTTTCATATCCTCGGGGATACATCTCCTCGACGGCCGGCTGAAAGATCACTTCCACGCCTTCGCTTTCCATTAAAGCGCAGTCGCGCGCCAGGTCGCGCGGATAGCCGGCAAAATCCTCGCCCGGGCCGAACTGAGTCGGATTGACGAAGATCGAAACCACGACCCGATCGCCACGCTTCCTGGCCTCGCGCACCAGACAAACATGCGCGTGATGCAGAAAACCCATGGTCGCGACGAAGACGATACGGCGACCGCCGCGACGCTCAGCTTCGCTCCAGTCGCGCATGGCGAATATCTGTTCAATGACCAACATCACGACAATATTGGGTTAATGGAGTACTGGAGGGTTGGAGCGATGGCTCGGACAAAACCCATGACTCCAGTACTCCATCACTCCATTACTCCAGTCCTATTTAAAGGAATGCTCCTCCGCCGGAAACGTTTTTTCTTTCACCTCGCAGATAAAATCTTTCACCGCGCCGGTCATCGATTTCTTCAGATCGACATACCGTTTGACGAACTTCGGCGTAAAGTCATCGAACAGGCCGAGCATGTCATGGATCACCAATACCTGTCCATCGCAGTGCACGCCGGCGCCAATGCCGATGGTCGGAATCGTCAGCCGCTCGGTGATCTCCCGGGCCAAATCCAGCGGCATTCCCTCCAACACCACGGCGAAGACGCCCGCTTCCTCGACCGCGACCGCGTCGCGCAAAACCGCTTCCCGCCGCGCCTGGTCCCTGCCCTGAATCTTGTAACCGCCGAACTGATGCACCGACTGCGGTGTGAGGCCGATATGGCCCATGACCGGAATCCCGGCGCCGATCAGGGCGGCGATCGTTTCTTTGATCACCACTCCGCCTTCCAATTTGACCGCTTCCGCGCCGGCCTCCTTAAGAAACCTGCCGGCATTCTGCATCGCTTGCTCCCGGCCCGCTTGATAGGAAAGAAACGGCATATCGCCGATGACCAGAGCGCGCTTGCGCCCGCGCACGACGGCGCGCGTATGATAGATCATCTCATCCATCGTAACCGCCAAGGTATTATGGTTGCCTTGAACGACACAGCCGACGGAATCCCCGACCAGCAGCATGTCGACGCCGGCTTCGTCGAGAATACGCGCAAAGGAATAATCATACGCCGTCAGACAGGTAATTTTTTCGCCGCGCTGCTTCATCTTGACGATATGCGGTACCGTGACTCTGTCGCCCATAAAGATCCTCCAAAATAAAAAAGCCTTCCGGACAAATCCGGAAGGCCAATGCGGGCAGGAAGAGCCGCCTCCTCTTCCTCATCAATCGCCTTTTGGCATCCGTCTCAGTCCAGACTACCTAGATCCAAGCGGTATATAGTGCTGCGTCCCCGAACCCATGCTATTGATTTCCTTGATCAAGTCAGCCAGATGTTCACTGCTTGAGACGAAATCAATCTCCGAAGTATTGACGACCAGCAGAGGCGTCTCGTCGTAGTGGAAAAAATACTGGTTGTACGCCTGAGCTACCTCGGTAAGGTATTCGAAGGTTACGCTTCGCTCGTATTTTTTATCCCTTTTTTTAATCCTTTTGTAAAGCACCTCGGGACGGGCCTGTAAATAGACGACAAGATCCGGCTTGGGAATCCTAGCGTTCAAAAGCGTGTAAATTTGCTGGTACAAGTTCAGCTCCTCGGAGCTGAGCGTTAACGTCGCGAAGATTTGGTCCTTGGCGAACAGATAATCCGCAACCGTGCCCTGGTTGAACAGGTCTTGCTGAGCCAGTTCCATTTGTTGTTGGTAGCGGTTGAGCAGGAAAAATGTCTGATTCTGGAACGCGTAGGTCTCGCGAGATTTATAAAACTTGGGTAGAAACGGGTTATCCTCGACCCTCTCGAAGACGGTGCGGGACTGAAATTCACTGGCCAAAATCTTGGCCAGGCTGGACTTGCCCACGCCGATGGGCCCCTCGACCACGATATATTTTGCGCGCGCCATCCGACCGTGTGAATTTACACGTTGACCGAAAGCTTGTCCAGTTTGTGTTATAATGAGCGCCATGGAAAGCCTGCGGCAAAAGATCGGTCAAATGTTTCTGGTCGGTTGCCAGGGCGAAAGCTTGAGCGACGAAGAGCGACTCGTGTTCGAGCAATGCGCTTTCGGCGGATTTATCCTGTTCGCAAATAATTGCTGCCAACCGCACCGGCTTCTGGCCCTATGCCGCAGCCTCTGGGAATGCGCTGCGGCAGAGCCGCCGTTTATCGCCATCGATCAGGAAGGCGGAAGGGTGCATCGCCTGCCGCCGCCTTTTACTCATTTTCCCGCGGCGGCGACCATCGGCACACGCAACGACCCGAAGCTCGCGTACGATCTCGGCCGGGCTGCCGCGGCGGAATTGGCGCTGGCGGGAATCAACGTCAATTTTGCCCCGGTATTGGACGTGAATTCGAATCCGCAAAACCCGGTCATTGGCGACCGCTCCTTCGCCGCCGAGGCCAACCGCGTGATCGAAATGAGCTCCGCCTGGGCGCGCGGCCTGAGAGAGGGCGGCATCATCCCCTGCGGCAAACATTTTCCCGGCCACGGCGACACCGACAAAGACTCCCATTGGGCTCTTCCGGTGGTCGAAAAGTCGCTCGAGACGCTGGCCACCATGGATTTTCCGCCCTTTGTTCACCATTGCCGCAGCGGGATCGAGTCGTTGATGACGGCTCACGTATTGTATCCGGCGCTCGATCAAAAACTTCCCGCGACCTTATCCGAGAAGATTGTCACCGGACTGCTGCGCCACGATCTTGGATTTGACGGCGTCGTCTTTAGCGATGATATGGACATGAAAGCAGTCAGCGCCAACTACCGGCTGGAAGACGCCGCGGTGCTCGCCGTGCGCGCCGGCGTCGACGTGCTTCTTTACTGCCATGATTTACCCGGGGCGGTGCGGGCGTTTGAGTTTCTCTGTGGCGAAGCTGAACGGGATCCGTCGCTGCGCGCCCAGGTGGAAAATAGCTATCGCAGAATTAGCGAGCTTAAGCAGCCTTGGTTGAAAAGATTCACCGGCGTTCGGGACGACGAGTTAGCGCAACGATTGAAACAAATGGACCACCAACGGATCGCAGACGAAATTCACGGCAACGTGTAGGCGGTATAGGCGATCAGCCGCCTGATATCGTGATGCAGCTCGCCCTCCCACTTCTCGAGCAGGATATCCGCCGGGCATTTGCCCTGGTCCACGAGGTTTTTAAGCGGCTTTAAATAGATCGTTTCGTCGTCGCCGGAGTCGTTGACCTGATGCTGGCGACGCAATCCTTCCCAGGCAATCTCCAGCAATTCCCTCGCCAGATCGAGCAGCGAGTAGCGCCTGACCCGCGTCGAAAGCGCATCCTTGTGCGAATCGAGATAGGCCTGCATGCGCTCATCCCAGCTCCAACCTTTCACCAGATCCCATGCCGCCTGCAAACAGTCACTATCGTAAAATGCGCCTTTAGTCAGCGCCGACAGCGCCGGCATAAGATCCGGCGGCTGGCTGTCGACCGAGCGGATTTCGATGTAGCGCTTGATCCGCGTCTCGGGAAACAGTGTCGTCAGATGATCGCCCCAATCTTCGATCGTCGCTCGTTCGCCGTTGTGGCCATATTGGAGAAACTGGCGGAAAGTCAGATGGGTCATATCGATGTAGCGCTTGTTGCGGATCATGAAGTACATCGGCACATCGAGGGCATATTCGACGTAATGAGCGAACGAGACCTCCGGCAGGAAAGCGAATTTCACCAGCCCGGAGCGGCTCTTGTCGGTATCGGTCCAGATATGCTCGCGGAAGCTGCGGTAGCCGTTTAGCTGGCCGTCGCAGATCGGCGAATTGGCAAACATGGCAATGAGAATCGGCGCCAACCCCATGCCGGTGCGAAACTTGGCCATGGCGTCCTTTTCATCGCTGTAGTCGATATTGGCTTGCACGGTGGCGGTCTGCTTCATCATGCGCTGACCCAATCTTCCCACCTTCAGCATGTACGGCGCCATGATCCGATAACGTTGCTTCGGCACCCATTCGATCTCGTCGAGCCGGCTCACCGGCTGCATGCCGAGACCGAGAAAAATGATGTCCAGCGGCTCGGTCACTTCCAACAGCTCGCGAATATGTTGGGTGAACTCCGAATAGGTGCAATGGATGCTTTCGCACGGCTCGCCGCTCAGCTCGATCTGCCCGCCCGGCTCCAAAGTAATCTGCGCCCTGTCGCGCGTCAGCGCGATGATGTTGCCATCCTGCTCTTCGGGCTCCCACCGATAGCGCTCGATCAGCTCCTGTAAAATGCGACTGACGCCGCGCGGGCCGAAATAGGGAATCGCCTGGCCGGTGCTGCGCACGATGCCGACTTTCTCGTATTCGGTGCCGACGCGCCAACGATCGGGCGGTTTGCCCGCGTCGTGGAAGTAAGCTTCCAGCTCTTGGTATTTCTCAATGACCGACATGGGTGCGAATATTCTGCTGATAGGGAGGATGGATGACTCCCTTTTCCGTAATGATCGCCGAGATTAGCTCCTGCGAAGTGACGTCGAACGCGGGATTGAATATATGGATGCCCTTGGGCGCCACCGGCTTACCGAAGATATGCGAGACCTCCTTGGGATCGCGCTGCTCGATCGGGATATCCTTGCCGGACTTGCAATTGACATCGATGGACGACGTCGGACCGGCGACATAAAAAGGAATGCCGTGGCGCTGCGCCAGCACGGCCAAAGTGTAAGTACCGATCTTGTTGGCGACGTCGCCGTTCGCCGCGACACGGTCGCAGCCGACGACGACGGCGTCGATCTCGCCCTTCTGCATCACGTAGCCCGCCATGCTGTCGGTGATCAGAGTCGCGGCAATTTTTTCCTTTTTGAGCTCCCACGCGGTAAGTCTAGCACCTTGCAGGAACGGCCGCGTTTCATTCACATAAACTTCAAATACCTTGCCTGATTCCTTGAGCGCCCTGAGCACGCCCAATGCCGTACCGTATCCCGCGGTGGCCAGTGCGCCGGCATTGCAGTGAGTCATGATGCGCTTGGCATTGCGCAAAAGATTCGCGCCATGTTTGCCGAGCTGCTTGTTGGCGGCGATGTCATCAGTATAGATCTTTTGCGCCTCTGCTTTGAGTGCGTGCTTAACGCTTTCGACCCCGCGGCTGCGGTGCTCCGAGTAGACGTCGCGCATTCTTTGCAACGCCCAAAACAAGTTCACCGCCGTGGGACGGGTTTTTCCCAGTATCAAAAGGATACGTTCGAATTCGCGGTCAAAAGTCTTGGCCGGCGCCTTGAGCGCGCCCAAAGCCACGCCCATGGCCGCCGCAACGCCGATCGCGGGCGCGCCGCGAATGGTCATCTCGCGGATCGCTCTGGCGACTTGGTTGTAATCGCGGCAAATACGGTAGACCTCTTTGTGCGGTAACAGACGCTGGTCGAGCATGATGACTCGATCGTCTTTCCACTCGATAGTCTTGACCGCCATGCCGATGTTCCCAATTTCAAGGAGACCGAGTATATTAACTGTTCAAAGGAAGCGTCAAGGGCCGCTCGTGGAATTCTATCAATTGGTCGGATATTTTTCCGGACTGCTTTTTATCAAACCTGAAATGGACGCCACTTCCGTGTGGCGAACCGCCACGTTAGTGCATTTGCTCGATGCCATCCTGTGCGGCGTCATCGCCAATCACGGCGGTCGAAGCAAAATGATCTGGACGATTGCCGGCGCTGTGTGCGGCATTTGGGCGTTGGGAACTTTGTTTTTGCTGCCGGACAAAAGAGGCCAACGCACCTGAATCATTTCTGGCGCTGCACCGCCATGAGCCCATATCGGAGAGATCGGATGGTTCACCGCCGAGGCGCCGAGGACGCGGAGGGGAGAGTTTTAAAATAAAAAACTCTGCGAGCTCTGTGTGCCTCTGCGGTGCCTTCTGCTTTCGTCTTTTGGTTGCGGCTCTGCCGTGCTGGGTTTTTCGTGGCTAAAGTTTTTTGAGCCTGCCTTATCCATCCTGCGCGATCACGTAAGCAAGCCCATGTTGTTTCGTATGCGTGATTGACAGCGCCCAGCGACGAACTCCCAACTGGTCGGCGAGCTCGGCGGTTTTATCATGCAGGGCGATCTCCGGTTTGCCGCTGCGCGCCCGCATGACTTCGATATCGAGCCAACACACCTTCGATCCCCAGCCGCGCCCCAGCGCTTTCATCACGGCTTCTTTGGCAGCGAACCGCCCCGCGTAGCTCTCATACTTGCCGCGCCGCTTGTTTTCGCAGTAGGCAATTTCTTTTTCGGTGAAAACCCGCTGGCGGAAACGCCGGCCGATGCGCGGATCTTCCAACGCCTGTTGAATCCGCTCCACTTCGGCCAAATCGATGCCGGTGCCGATGATCATGCGCGCGCCTCTCGACGGGCGGTCCTCGTGCCGTGTAACTCGCCCCATTGACCCATCGCGTCGACGACAGGCTGCAGGCTTCGTCCCAAAGGCGTCAAGGAGTACTCGACCTTGGGCGGGACTTGCGCGTAGATTCGCCGGTCCACGAGCCCATCGCGTTCGAGCTCACGGAGCTGCTGCGTCAGCATTTTCTGGGTCACTCCCGCCAACGCGCGGGACAATTCCGAAAAGCGTTTCGCGCCGCTCAATAAATGATAGATTAGTGGGATCTTCCACCGCCCGCCGATAATCGCGAGTGTATATTCCGCCGGGCATTCGGTAGCCTTGGCTTTCATTTCCCCTCCTCGGGTTACTCTTTAGATACTATAGCACCGCCGGGTGCGTACTTAACAGAAAGGCCGGCGATGGTTAACATTTGGCACCGAGGAACAGTTATGACCGCGCCAGCTCTGAAGAAAATCCTAAATAACGATATCAATCCCGCGCCTCAGGCCGGCGAGCCGCCAAGTTCCGAGCACGACCTGAGCTTGCTCGACGCCTATTCTCAGGCCGTGGTCCAGGCGGCCGAGAGAATCAGCCCGGCAGTGGTGTTTATCGAAGTGAGTAAGACTCGTCTCCAAGCACAGATCGCAAGGGGCCGCGGGCCCGATGAAGTCAGAGGTAGCGGCTCGGGATTCGTCTTCACGCCCGACGGCTTTATCCTCACGAATAGCCACGTGGTTCAAGGCGCGGACAGAGTTGCCGTGACCCTGAGCGACGGCAGGCGATTCGATGCGTCGATCGTCGGTGACGATCCCGGTACCGACGTCGCGGTTATCCGCATTTCCGCGCCGGGGCTCGTCGCTGCGCCGCTGGGCGATTCACAAAAAATCCGCGTCGGCCAGCTTGCCATCGCCATCGGCAATCCGTTCGGGTTCCAGTATAGCGTCACCGCCGGCGTCGTCAGTGCCTTGGGACGCTCGCTGCGCTCCGAGTCGGGCCGACTCATCGACAACGTGATCCAAACCGACGCGGCGCTCAATCCCGGCAATTCCGGTGGGCCGCTGGCCAACTCGCTGGGCGAGGTCATTGGGGTCAATACCGCGGTTATTCTGCCGGCCCAGGGAATTTGTTTTGCGGTGGCCATCAACATGGCGAAATTCGTCGCCGGCCAGCTGATCAAGAACGGAAAAATTCGCCGTGCCTATCTCGGTGTGGGCGGACAAAACGTCACGATTCCGCGCTTCGTTGTGCGCTCTCAACAGCTTAAGGCGGAGACCGGCGTGCTGGTCATCTCGGTCGAAAAACAAAGTCCCGCGGAGCGGGCCGGTCTTCAGGAAGGCGACGTCATCGTTGCCCTCGACGATACAGCCGTTCGCAGCGTTGATGATTTGCACAAGCTTCTGACCGATGCGCGGATCGGTGCGCGCGGCGGGCTTACCCTCCTGCGCCGGTCGCAAAAGATTTCTCTTGCGGTGGTAGCACAAGAGGCGGTCGGCTGATTTGATTAAACTTAAATGAATGGACAGGAGGCACACATCCGTGTCGGAGTAACCCTTCCAAGCATGGGCCATTTGGCGCAACCGAACGATATCATAGAGGCAGCGAAGCAGGCCGAACGATTGGCCTATGACACGCTTTGGGTTGCCGACCGGCTTTTGTATCCGATCAAGCCGAGAACCAAATATCCGGTCACACCGGACGGATCTTTGTCGGATATTTACAAGCGAGTCGGGAACGTCAGCTTTTTACCGGCTCACTCGACCATGTCCAGAGCGATATCGAGGCTGTGAAGAAGCTCGGACTCCATGAGATCTTCTACATGACATTTCGGGTGGACGATTAAGGACTTACTCGCGGCTACAGAACGGTTCCGCGCCTTTGCGTGAGCAGCAACCCGCGAAGGTGGAAATGCTCTCTTCGCGAGCCAATGCCTAGTTGAAATCCCAGCGCCGATACCTCATTACCCGGTACGGCAGGTAGCAAAAATCAAACCTGTAGCGCGTTCCATGACGATTTGTTATCGTGGGTCATTCCAATCAAAGGAGTGGACTCGCCGTGCTAAAACGATTGTCCTTAGCTTTGTTATTGGCACTAGTCGCCGGTGCGCCAGCGACTGCCTGGGCGCAAAAGGGAAAGATCAAGATCGCCGTGCAGGCGCCGCTCTCGGGCGAGCAGGCTGCGCTCGGCGAGCACATCAAACTCGGCGCCCAGCTGGCCGTCGAAGAAGCGACCAAGGCTTTCAAGTCGCTGGGCTATGATTTGGAGCTCGTCCCCTACGATGATCAAGCCAAGCCCGAGGTGGGCGTCGCCAACGCGCGTAACGTCGTCGCCGATCCCGATGTCCTAGTTTTAGTCGGTCACTTCAATTCCGGAGTCGCTCTACCCGCGTCCGAAGTTTATAAGGATGCGATGCTGGTGATGATCTCGCCGGCGAACACGGCGACGGAAATCACCGATCGCGGTTATCCGAATGTCAATCGCGTGTGCGGACGCGACGACGTGCAGGGCCCGGTCGGCGCCCGCTTCGCCGCGCAGGATCTCAAGCTCAAATCGGTTTACATCATTCATGACAAGACGCTTTACGGCCAAGGCGTGGCGGACAATTTTCGCGGCGAAGCAAAGAAACTCGGCATGAATGTTTTAGGCTATGAGGGCACCGAAGAACGCGCCAATTTCTCGCCGATGATCAATCCGCTCAAGGCCAGGAATCCAACTCTGGTTTACTTCGGCGGCATCTATCACCAAGGCGGACTGTTGTTAAAGCAATTGCGCGAGAAAGGCGTCAGCGCGAAATTCATGGGCCCCGACGGTTTGGATTCGGCGGAAATGGTGAAGATCGCCGGCGCTGCCGCCACCGGCAGTTATTACACCAGCATGTACGGTTACGACTCGGCACAAGTCGGGATAAAAGCGATGGAGCGTTGGATTCAAGCCAATGGCGGCAAGAAGCCCGGCCGCGCTGATGTTTCCACCGCAGTGCGCAAGATCAAAAACTTCAAGGGCGTAACGGGCTCGATCGAGTTCGACAATAAGGGCGATCCGGTCAAAGCAAAATACTTCGTCTTCCAGTTCGAGAAACAAGCTTATCCCGGCAAAGTGGTCAAAGTTATCGAGCAGCAAGCGCCGGCGGCAGTCAAAAAGTCGTAAACCGTCGCGGTTCACCGCTCAATCGTCCAACTTCGAGGATGGAAGATGGAGGATCGAAAGTCGATCCTCGATCGTCTATCCTCTATCTTCAATCATCACTATACTTCTCAACCAGACCCCATGAAAAAAAAAATTTGCGTCGCGTTACTCTTCGGCGGCAAATCCGCCGAGCACGAGATTTCTCTCATTTCGGCAAGAAACGTCTACGCTGCGATGGACAAGAAAAAATATGACATCGTTGCCATTGGCATCGATAAACAAGGGCGATGGTTCACCGATGATAAAGCGCGCTTGCTGTGCGGCGTGAAGCAGTCCCAAGTCGAATTCCACGGCATGAAGCGTGCCACCGCCGTGCTGCCGGGACAAACCCGCACTCCCATGGTCCGCCCCTCGGCGGGTGCAGCGTTCGCGCCGGTGGATGTCGTCTTCCCGATCCTGCACGGACCCTTTGGCGAAGATGGCACCGTGCAAGGCCTGCTCAAACTAGCCAACATTCCCTTCGTCGGCGCGGGAGTCTTGGGCTCCGCGGTCGGGATGGACAAAGACGTGATGAAACGCTTGCTGCGCGACGCCCGGATTCCCATCGCAAAGTTTCTGTCTTTCGGGCGCGCCGATCTGAACGCGATCCGTTTTGCCAGAGTAAAGAAAGCGCTCGGCCTGCCGCTATTCGTCAAGCCGGCGAATCTCGGCTCCTCGGTCGGAATCAGCAAGGTCACGAACAAAGATCAGTTCAAGCGCGCGATCACGGACGCCTTTCGCTACGACAACAAAATCGTCATTGAGGAATTCATTCGTGGGCGCGAAATCGAGTGCTCGGTCCTCGGCAACGAGAAACCGATCGCGTCATTGCCCGGGGAGATTATTGTCCAACATGATTTCTATTCCTACGACGCCAAATACATCGACGATAAAGGGGCGCGTTTCGAGATTCCCGCGCGGCTGCCGAAAACGGCGGTGAAAAAAATCCACGCGCTCGCCTTGCGGTCCTATCGGGCGCTCTGTTGCGAGGGAATGGCCCGGGTGGATTTTTTCCTGCGCGCCAACGGGCAGGTCGTGGTCAACGAGATTAACACCATTCCGGGATTCACCAAGATCAGCATGTACCCGAAGATGTGGCAGGCGAGCGGCATCAGCTATTCCCGGCTGATCGATCGGCTGATCCGCCTTGCCCTTGAGAGGGCAGCCAAAGAAAACCGCTTAAGAACTCACAAATAGCGCCGATGAGTTTATTTGGAGCCGTTGGACCTTCGAACCTGCAGCAATCGACAATTATCGCGCTGAAACCGTTATCCTCCGAAGACCCGCTCTACCAGCTCTTGCGCGACGGAAAAATCAAAGACTTCAATCAGCGCAAGCCTCAGGGCGAGACCTGCCAACTGACGTCCTGCGATTTCCGCCATCTCGACCTGCGCGGACTCGATGCCGCCGGTCGACTTGAGTAACTGTTATTTCCGCGCCGCAGATTTGCCCGGCATTGACTTTTCAAACGCCCGCCTCGAAGGCGCGAGCATCAACGGAGCACGGATTTCCGGCGCCTTTTTCCCCGCCGAGCTGACGGCCGACGAAGTCATGCTCTCGGCCAATCACGGCACCCGCATGCGTTACAAAAAGTAGACGCCGCGTTTCCACTCCGGTCAAGTCAGGACCGGCTATCGGCCGCGAGCCACTCGGCCAAATCTAACCTGAGCCCCGCTGAATCGCAGTCAGTCCATCTGCCGACGCAGAAAAGTCGGAATGTCGTACTTATCGTCGTCATCCTGACTGGCCGAAAACTCAAAGTTGTTTTTGCTCAAGGTCACCGTTTCGGTCTCGTCGCCGCCGTGCTTCTTGCGCTGCCAGGTGGGCGAGTCCAGATCGTCGACGATAGTGCCCAGGTGAACGACTTTCTTATTCTTCGCTACGGCGCTGGCAATGCTGCTGACATGCGGCACCGGCACGGGCACCGGCTTTTTGTCTTCTTTCACTTCACCGAAACCGGTGGCGATCACGGTGATGCGAATTTCGTCGGTCAGGCTTTCATCGATCACCGCGCCGAATATGATGTTGGCATCGTCGTGCGCTTCCTCTTGAAT
>WNFV01006075.1_pt1 | contig 14419 bp, 12 predicted proteins | sample 5400101 | NCBI WGS metagenome assembly WNFV01 (sample SAMN13153361, study PRJNA577476) | soil metagenome | isolation source: 115 cm soil or saprolite under grassland replicate 1 | place: USA:California | collected 2016-06-15 | reverse complement strand
ACCGCCATTGACCTCCCGAGCGAAGTCCCCTCCGAATTCCCGACCGGGCCCGAGTACTACGACCGGCTCTACGGGCCGCGCCGCTGGACGTCGGCCGTCGCCCTGAACCTCGCGATCGGCCAAGGGGAGAACGCGCAAACCCTGGTCAACATGGTGCGCCTGTATCAGATGCTGGCCAGCGACGGGCGGGCTCGTACGCCGTTCGTCGTGCGGCCGGCTGGGTCGGGCCAGACCGTGTCGCTCGACCTCACGCCCGACCAGATCGCCGGACTGCGCCAGGCGATGGTCGCGGTGGTGGAACAGGGGACCGGGCGCGGCGCCCGGCTCACGAACCTCACCATCGCGGGCAAGACGGCGACCGCGCAGAACCCCCACGGCCCCGACCACGGCTGGTTCATTGGGTTCGGGCCTGCGAACAAACCGGAGATCGTGGTCGGAGCGATCATCGAGTCCTACCAGCACGGCGCGCGCGTGGCGCCGCTCGTGGCCCGCGCCATCGCGCATTACCTCGGCGTGGACGAGAGCATCGCCGCCAACCTGCGGGTCACGCTCCCGTCCGACTCGGCCCCCGAGCCGTTCCAGCTGCCGGTGCTGGTGCAGCCCGAGTCGATCCGCCCGATCCTGCCGCCGCCGCCACGCGACACACTCGACACGCTCGATGTTCACCCGCGTCCGCCAGCTCGATAGACCGCTGCTCGGCGCGGTCACGGCCCTCGCGGCCTACGGCCTCGCGTCCTTGTACTCGGCCGGACAGACCGAGGTGCCGACTTTCGTCGCGACGATCTGGCAGCGCCAGCTCGTCTGGCTCAGTCTCGGCGCGATCGTCGCGTGGCTGATGTTCCGTACTTCGCCGCGGATGCTCGAGTGGGCGACGCCGTTCGTGTACGCCCTCGCCGTGTTCCTGCTCCTCCTCACCCTGCTCTTCGGCACAGGCGCGGGCACCGCGGCCGGCAGCAAGTCCTGGATCGCGGTCGGCGGTTTGCGCCTCGGCCAGCCGGCCGAGCTGGCCAAGCTGGCGGTGATCCTGATGCTGGCCCGCTGGTTGGCGGCGCTGCGCGAGCCGCCGGTGACGCTGCGCGATCTGATGGCGCCCTGCACCGTCGCGGGCATCCCGTGTCTCCTCGTGGCCCTGCAGCCCGACTTGGGGAGCGCGCTCGTGTTCGTCGCCATCCTCTTCTGCATGCTGTTCTGGGCCGGCACCAAGCCGTCTTTGTTGCTGCTCCTCTCGTCGCCCGTCATCGGCCTCGCCCTCGCCTTCTCGACCGTCGCCTGGGGGCTGTGGATCGCGGCGCTCGGCGGGCTGCTGCTGTGGTGGCGCCCCTACGTGTGGGAGGGTCTGGCGGTCGTGGCCGCGAACGTGGCGATGGGGGTCTTCGCGCTGCCCTTCTGGAACCGGCTCGCTCCGTATCAGCAGAACCGGCTCCTCGCCTTCCTGAATCCCGAGGTGGACCCCCGGGCGACGGGTTGGCACGTCATCCAGTCCCGCGTCGCGATCGGATCCGGCGGCCTCTTGGGGAACGGCTTCACGCAAGGGACGCAGAAGCGGCTGGCCTTCCTGCCGGCGCAGCACACCGACTTCATCTTCTCGATCGTGGGGGAAGAATTGGGGTTCGTGGGGGTGCTGGCCGCGCTGGCGCTGTTCGGGGCGCTGGTGTTCGTGCTGCTCCGCATCGCCCGCCGGGCCACGGACCCGTTCGCGAGCCTGTGCGTCTTCGGCATCGCCGGGATGCTCTTCACCCACATCGTCGAGAACATCGGCATGACGGTCAACCTGATGCCGATCACCGGCATCCCGCTGCCTTTCTTTTCGTACGGGGGATCGTTCCTGCTGTCCTGCTGCCTGGCGATGGGCATCGCCCTGCGGGTCGCGTGGGAGTCGCGCCAATCAGGCTACGCTGAGCTCTGACAACGACTTAGCTGCTTCGGACTGGCGCCCGGCCCCGGCCCCTCCCAAATTGTGCGCGTCCCAGCCCCCCTCAGGGCACGAATGGCTTGGTTCAAGAAGGAGCGTAAACCCCGCACGTCCGAACGGGTCCGGCTGGAGATTCCGGCCGACGCCTGGGAAAAATGTGACCAGTGCGGGCACATCGACATCAAAGAGCGCTTCATCCGCGCGCTCAACGTCTGCCCCAACTGCGGGCACCACCGCCGCATCAGCGCGCAGGAGTACGTGGACCTCCTCGTGGACGAGGGGGCCTGGCACGAGCTGTTCGCCGGCCTGAAATCGGCCGACCCGCTCCAGTTCGAGAACTACGTGGACCGCCTACACGCGGCCCAGAAGAAGGCGGGCCCGCTCGACGCCGTCCGCACCGGTTACGGCCGCCTCCACGGGATGCCGATCGACCTGGCGGTGATGGACTTCGCCTTCATGGGCGGCTCCATGGGGTCGGTGGTGGGGGAGAAGATCGCCCGGCTGGCGCGGCGCTCGATCGACAAGCGCATTCCCCTGATCATCGTCTCCGCCTCGGGCGGCGCCCGCATGCAGGAAGGCGTGCTCTCCCTGATGCAGATGGCGAAGACGTCGGTCGTGATCGCCGAGCTGCAGCAGGCCGGGATCCCCTTCGTGTCGATCCTCACGAACCCGACGACCGGCGGGGTGTCGGCGTCCTATGCGATGCAGGGGGACGCGATCCTGGCGGAGCCTGGGGCCGTCATCGGGTTCGCCGGTCCGCGGGTGATCAAGCAGACCATCGGCCAGGATCTCCCCGAGGGATTCCAGACCGCGGAGTTCCTGCTCGAGCACGGCATGGTCGACGCCGTCGTTCCGCGCAGCGAGTTGCGTGACACGACCGCCCAGCTGTTGCGGCATATGACCGGCGCCCGGCCGGCAGAGGCCGCCGACTGAAGTTCGCAGACGCCTGTAATTTCCTCTTCGCGCGACAAGCCGGCCGCATCAAGTGGAGCCTCGGTCCCACCGAGGGTTTGCTGGACGTCCTGGGGCGTCCGGAGCGCCATTTCCCGGCGATTCACGTCGGCGGCACCAACGGCAAGGGATCGACGTGCGCCTTTCTGGCTGTGGAGCTGCAGGCCCGCGGCCTGCGGGTGGGGGTCTACACCTCGCCCCACCTGGTATCACCGTGCGAGCGTGTGACGGTGGACGGCGTCCCCATCAGCGAGGACGCCTTCGCCCAGTGGACGACGCAGCTGCGGCCGCACATCGAGCGGCTCGACGCCAGCTTTTTCGAGGCAACGACCGCGATCGCCTTCGCCGATCTCGCCGCCCGCGGGGTGGACGTCGCCGTCATCGAAGTGGGGCTGGGTGGGCGGCTGGATGCGACCAACGTGATCACGCCGCTGGTCAGCGTGGTCACCAAGATCGCGCTGGAGCACGCGGACTATCTGGGCCCCGACGTGAAGGGGATCGCGCGGGAGAAGGCGGGGATCGCGAAGCCGCACGTGCCGTTCGTGACCGGGGAGCCGGACCCCGAGCTGCGGGTGGAGGTGGTGCGCGAGGCGGAACGCCGGGGCGCCGATCCCGTGGTCCTGGTCGATACCACCCGACAGCCGGCACGCGGCACCCGCCTCGGGCTGCGCGGCGCGCATCAGATCGCGAACGCCTGGACCGCCCTGGCCGCGCTGGGCCAGCTGCCGGCTCCATTCACCCCGGCGGGGTCCGAGCTGCCCGCCAGCTTCGCCCACGCCTACGTGCCGGGACGGTTCGACGTGCGCGGCAAGTGGATCTTCGACGTGGCGCACAACCCTGACGGCATGAACGTGCTGGTGGCGGCGCTCCGGGAGCATGCGCCGGCACGGCCGTTGCACGCCCTCGTCGGCATCCGCAACGATAAGGAGTGGCGGCGGATGCTCGAGCTCCTGGGCCCGGCGGTGGACCGTTTGGTGCTGACGGTGCCGCCGTCGGTCCCCCTGTTGCAGCGGTGGTCGGCGGACGACCTAGTCGGACAGTCGGCCGGTCGGACGGGCGGTCCGAAGACGCGCTTCGAGCCGGACTTCGATCACGCGCTCCGCGAGATTCAGGAAGGCGCCGCGACCGTCCTCGTCACGGGCTCGTTTCACACCGTCGGCGATGCGCTCGGCCGCTTGCCCGGGTTCGCGCCCGTGGGCTAAATTGTTGCGATGCAAGGGAAAGCGCTCCCCGGCTTCCGCGATTTCTACCCCGAAGAACTGGCCCTCCGCAATCACATCTTCGCCACCTGGCGCGGCGTCGCCGCCCGCTATGGCTTCGAGGAGTATGACGGGCCTCCGCTCGAGCCGCTGGAGCTGTACACGCAGAAGAGCGGTGACGAAATCGTGCAGCAGTTGTATGCGTTTCGGGACAAGGGCGACCGTGAGGTGGCGCTACGGCCCGAGATGACTCCGACGCTGGCCCGCATGGTGGCCGCGCGCGCGCAGGCGCTGAAGAAGCCGATCCGCTGGTTCTCGATTCCGCAGCTGTTCCGCTACGAGCGGCAGCAGCGGGGCCGCCTGCGCGAGCATTTCCAGCTCAACCTGGACATCATCGGCGAGGTGGGGCCGCTCGCCGATGCCGAGCTGATCGCCGCCGGCCTCGACATCCTGCGGGAGTTCGGGTTCGGACCCGAACACGTGCAGGCCCGCCTGTCCGACCGGCGCGTGCTGCGGGCGTTGCTGCTGGGCCGCGGGCTGACCGAGCGCCAACTGCCGGTGGCGTTCGGGGCGATCGACAAGAGCGAGCGGGTGCCGAAGGACGTCGTGGCCGAGATCCTCCGGGAGGCGGGATACGGGAAACAGGAGACGGAGGCGGTCCTCGAGATTGCCGCTCTTCGGGGCCTCGAGGCGGTCACGACCGCCCTGGCCAAAGTGAAGGGTGGGGAGGGGGCGGGGGAGCCCCTGCGGACGGCCGTCGAGGCCCTCGGCGCCATGGGGTTGGGCGACTTCGTGGCGGTGGATCTGACGATTGTGCGCGGGCTCGCCTACTACACGGGCATCGTGTTCGAGCTATTCGACGCGAAGAAAGCGCTGCGCGCGATTGCGGGTGGCGGCCGCTACGACGGCCTGCTGCAGGAGTTGGGCGGGATCGACCTCCCCGCCCTGGGGTTCGGCATGGGAGACGTCGTCCTCGGCGAATTGCTCAGGGAGCGCGGCAAGCTCCCCAAGGCGTCGACCGAGCTCGGCGCCTTTTTAGTGGCCGTCGGCGGCGGTGACGTGGCCACGGTGCTCCGCCTGGCGCACGCGCTGCGCGACCGCGGCGTGGCGGTCGAGTACGGCCTCCGGCCGGCCGCGGTGCGGAAGCAGCTCGAGCTGGCGGCGGCGCGCGGCGCCCCACGCGCGGTGATCGTCGGGCCCGAGGAGCGCGCCGCGGGCTCCGCAGTGGTGCGGGATCTCCATCGGGGCACGGAGGTGAAGGTGCCGATCGACAAGCTCCTCCAAGGATTCTTCGACTGATGGCGCAAGCCCAAAAGATCACGCCGCGCGCGAAGGACTTCAGCGAGTGGTATAACGACGTCATCATGCAGGCGGGGTTGGCCGACTACTCGCCGGTCCGGGGCTGCATGGTGATCCGGCCCCACGGCTACCGCATCTGGGAGCTGATGCAGAGGGCGTTGGACGACATGTTCAAGGCCACCGGCCACCGCAATGCCTACTTCCCGCTCTTCATCCCGATGAGCTTCCTCGCCAAGGAAGCGGAGCACGTCGAGGGCTTCGCGAAAGAGGTGGCGCTCGTCACCCACACGCGTCTGCGCGCGACCGGGAAGACCGGCGCGGGGGCGGTCGCGGTGGACCCCACGTCGGCGCTCGAAGAACCGCTCGTTGTGCGGCCCACCTCCGAGACGATCATCTACGCGATGTTCGCGAAGTGGATCCAGAGCTACCGCGATCTGCCGCTGCTCTTGAACCAGTGGTGTAACGTCGTGCGCTGGGAGCTGCGGACCCGCCTCTTCCTGCGCACTACCGAGTTCTTGTGGCAGGAAGGCCACACGGCGCACGTGGATGAGGCCGACGCGGAGCGCGAGGCACAGACCATCCTCGGGATCTATCGGCGCTTCGCCGAAGAGTGGCTGGCCATGCCCGTGCTCACGGGCGTCAAGACCGAGAGCGAGAGATTTGCCGGCGCGCTGCGGACCTACGCCATCGAAGCGCTGATGCAGGACAACAAGGCGATCCAAGGGGGCACGTCGCACAACCTGGGCCAGAACTTCGCGAAGGCGTTCAACGTGCAGTACCAGACGGCGGCGGGCGGGCTCGAGTACGTCTGGAATACGTCGTGGGGCGTCTCGACCCGCCTGATCGGCGGCCTGATCATGACCCACTCGGACGACAACGGCCTCGTGGCGCCTCCGAAGGTCGCGCCGGTGCAGGTGGCAATCGTGCCGATCTGGAGGAGTGACGAAGAACGGGGTCAGGTGTCCGGGGTCGGGGGTCAGGTGAGGGCCGACTTGGAGAAAGCCGGGCTCCGCGTGGAGCTCGATCTGCGCGATACCATGAAACCGGGCGCCAAGTACTTCGAGTGGGAAGGGCTTGGTGTGCCGGTGCGGCTCGAGATTGGCCCGCGGGACCTGGCGAGCAGCCAGGTGATGCTCGCGCGACGCACGGGTGGCAAGACACCGACTCCGATGCAGGGACTCGTCGCTGCGGTGACGAAGGCGCTCGAGGAGATCCAGGCGGCGCTGTTCGCGGCGGCGCGTGAGCGGCGCGAGCGGAACTCGGTCCGCGGCGTCACCAAAGCGCAGTTCATCGACCTGATGAAAGACGCCAGCGGCTTTGTCTACGGCGGCTTCTGCGGCGGCGCCACGTGCGAGGCCGAGATCAAGGAGCAGACGGGCGCGACGATCCGCGTGTTGCCCGATCCCGAGTTCCGCAGCCCGGAGGCCCCCGCGACGTGCATGTGGTGCGGGAAGCCCAGCGTGGCGGAGGCGGTGTGGGCGCAGGCGTATTAGGGTTCGATCCCGGGCTGCTGCAGGCGATCGCCGATCGCGTGGGCACCCCGGCCTACGTGTACGGCGGCAATCTGATCCGCGCCCAGTATCATGCGCTCGACGACGCGCTGGGGAGCATCCCGCACCGCATCTGCTACTCCGTCAAGGCGAATGGGAACCTCGGAGTCCTGCGCGTGCTGAAGCAGCTTGGCGCCGGCGCCGACATCGTGTCCGTGGGGGAGCTGCGGCGTGTGCTCGCCGCGGGGTTCGATCCCGATGGCATCGTGTTCTCCGGTGTCGGGAAGACCAGCGCGGAGCTGGAGGAGGCGATCCGCGCCCGCGTCGGATTCATCAACGTCGAGTCCACCAGCGAGCTCGACGTGCTCTTCGCCGTGGTGCGGCAGCTCAAGCGGCCCGCCAAGCTCGGCATCCGCGTGAACCCGGACGTCGCGACCGACACCCACCCGTACACCAAGACAGGGGAGAAGACCGCGAAATTCGGCGTACCGTTCGACGAGGTCGTAGAGGTGGCACGCCGCATCAGCACCGAGCCACTGCTCGCGCTGCGCGGCCTGGCGATGCACATCGGCTCGCAGATCACCGATGTCGCCCCGTACCACCGCGGGACGGTGAAGCTGCTCGAGCTGGTGACGGCGCTGCGCGCCTCGGGGATCACGACCCTCGAGGCGCTCGACGTGGGCGGTGGGCTCGGCGTGCGCTACCACAATGAGAAGGCGCCCAGCCCGCGCGCCTTCGCCGACGCCGTGGTGCCGCCCGTGAAGGCCGCGGGGCTCGGGCTGCTGTGCGAGCCAGGTCGCTATCTGGTCGCGAACGCCGGCGTGCTCCTGACCCGGGTGCTGTACCGCAAGCATGCCGGCGGCAAGGAGTTTGTGATCGTGGACGCGGGGATGACCGACTTCGTCCGGCCCAGCCATTACAATGCCCACCACGACATCGTACCGCTGCGGGACGGCAAGCGCGACGACGAAACGGTGAACGTCGTTGGCCCGATCTGCGCGTCGGGCGATTTCCTGGCGCTCGACCGCAAGCTCCCCGGCGTGGCCCCCGGGGAAGTGCTGGCGGTGCTGGGCACGGGCGCGTACGGCTTCGTGATGAGCTCGACGTACAACCAGCGGCCCCGGCCGCCCGAGGTGGTCGTGGAGGGGGACCGCTACTACGTGGCGCGGCAGCGCGAGACGCTCGACGATCTGGTGCGGGGCGAGACCGCCGAGCCGACGACGTGGTACAAGGCGTGAACCGCATCCTGGTCCTGGACTACGGCTCGCAATTCACGCAGTTGATCGCCCGGCGGATCCGCGAGGCCCACGTGTACTGCGAGATCCATCCCGCGGCCCGCGGCGGCGACGCCGCCTTCGTGCGCGCGTTTCAGCCCAAAGGGATCGTTTTCTCGGGCGGTCCCAGCTCCGTGTTCGACCCCGGCGCGCCGACGGCCGACCCCGGCATCCTCGACCTCGGCATCCCCGTCCTCGGGATCTGCTACGGAATGCAGCTCATCGCCCACCTCGCGGGGGGCAAGGTCGAGCCGTCGAGCGAGCGGGAGTATGGCCGTGCCGAGATCGTCGTGCGCGAGGCGGGGGGGGGGGGCTCTTCGCGGGGTTTGAGCCGCAGGCGGGCATCACGGTGTGGGCGAGTCACAGCGACCGCATCGAGCAGGCGCCGCCCCACTTCCGCGTCACGGCGACGAGCGCCAACGCGCCGGTCGCGGCGATGCAGCACGACACGAAGCCCCTCTTCGGCGTGCTGTTCCACCCCGAGGTGGCGCACACCCCGCGCGGCGGGGAGATCATTCACAACTTCCTGTTCGCGATCTGCGGGTGCGTGGCCGACTGGACGCCGGAGCATTTCATCGCGCAGTCGGTCGCCCGGATCCGAGAGACGGTGGGGCCCGCTGCACGCGCGATCTGCGGCCTCTCGGGGGGCGTCGATTCGGCGGTGGCCGCGGCGCTGGTGCACCGGGCCATCGGCGACCGGCTCACCTGTATCTTCGTAGACCACGGCCTGCTGCGCCTCAACGAGCGCGAGCAGGTGGAGCGGACCTTCCGCGCCCATCTCGGCATCGATCTGCGCGTGGTGAATGCGGAGGGAAAGTTCCTGCTCGAGCTGAGCGGCGTGGAGGACCCGGAGGAGAAGCGCCGCCGCGTCGGCCACACGTTCATCGACGTGTTCGAGGACGCGGCCCGGCACGTCGAGGGCGCCGTCGGGTTTCTGGTGCAGGGCACGCTCTATCCGGACGTGATCGAGTCGACCTCGGCGAAGGGCGGCCCCTCCGTCACGATCAAGACGCACCACAACGTGGGCGGCCTGCGGCCCGACATGCCATGGAAGCTGATCGAGCCGCTGCGGGAGCTGTTCAAGGACGAGGTGCGGCAGGTGGGCCGGGAGCTGGGCCTCCCCGCCGAGATCGTCGGGCGCCACCCGTTCCCCGGCCCTGGGCTCGCGATCCGCGTGCTCGGCGCCGTGACGGAAGAGCGCCTGGACCTGCTGCGCCGGGTCGACGCGATCTACATCGAGGAGATCCGGGCGGCCGGTCTGTACGATCAGATCTGGCAGGCGTTTGCGGTGCTGCTCCCGATCAAGTCGGTCGGGGTCATGGGCGATGGCCGGACCTACGATCACGTCGTGGCGCTGCGGGCGGTGACGAGCCGGGACGGGATGACGGCGGACTGGTTTCCGTTTCCGGCGGAGGTGCTGGGGAGGATCTCGAATCGGATTATCAACGAGGTGCGGGGGGTGAACCGAGTCACGTATGACGTCAGCTCGAAGCCGCCTGCGACGATTGAGTGGGAATAGAAGCGTTACACGACGGCCCGACGGCACGTTGCCCGCAAGGACTCTATCGATTGGACCGTTCACCCATCTTGCGCATCAGACCGTAGGCCATCCTGGCGCAATTTGCTCGCCTCAGCCGCAACGCCTGTAGCTCAGCCTCCGGCAAATAGCCCAGGGCTCCCACCAGCTCCAGAATCGCTTCGAGTTCGTGCAGCGATCCCAACGCGATATCGAGGTATCGCCGGAACTGTCTCGGGCCGTTGCGGCTTGCTCCCTCGGCAATGTTCAGGGCCACACTCTGGGCCGCGCGCCGCCACTGATCGGCGAGTCGGAATCGCTCTTCGGTCGGCAGGCGACTTATAGCGCTCTCCGAGGCGATGACAAAGGCCTTGGCCTCCTGCCAAACGCGAAGAGTCTTGAAATCGCCCATGACAGAACAATTGCCGGCCACCCACGGGTTACCGGCATCCATTTCGCGCAGCGATGGTCAAACGGGCGCGCGGGCAACGTGCCGTCGTGCAACGCCTCCTAAATGTTCTTCTCTTCGAGCAACTCCAAGAACTCCGGCGCCGACTTGAGCTTCGCCAGCCGATCGGGCACGTCCGTTTCCTTGGCGAACTGGGCGATCTTGCCGAGCACGGGGAGGTACTGGTTGGATACCTCGAGGGGCGGCGCGACGATCAGGAAGAAGTAATGCACCGGCTTGTCGTCGATCGCCTTGAAGTCGATGCCTTCGAGCCGGCGGCCGAAGGCGCAACACAGGCGGTTCACGACCAGGGAGCGGCAGTGCGGGATCGCGATGTTCTGGCCGATGCCGGTCGAGCCGAGTGTCTCGCGCCGCTTCAGCATCTTGAACAACATCCCCTGGGCCTTGTCGTCGAGCTTGAGCAGACCCACGAGCTCCTTGAGCACCGCGTCCTTCGTCGTGCTCTGGAGCTCGAGGTTGATGGCGTCGTGGGAGAAGAATTCGCGTAGTCGCACGGGCGCGAAACGTAATGGTTGGTTGCCCGGGGCGCAACGCGTTATTACGTTCCCCTACATGCGGTTCCCGTATCGCGTGGCGCACGACGTCCCGCTCCTCCTCGCCCCGATGGCGGGCGTGTCGGAGTCCCCCTTCCGGCAGATCTGCCGCCGGTTCGGGGCCGACGTCCTCGTGTCCGAATTCATCTCGTCGGTGGGCATTTCGCTCGGCATCGAGCGCGTGCTCGCCGAGATGCGGTTCGAGCCGTGCGAGCGGCCGATCGGGATCCAGATCTACGGGGCCGACGCCGGTGTGATGGCGCGGGCCGCGGGAATGGTCACCGAGCTGTTTGAGCCGGATTTTGTGGACGTCAACTTCGGCTGCCCGGTGAAAAAGGTGGTCAAGAACAACGGCGGCTCCGGATGCCTGAAAGACCCGTCGCTCGTCACCGGCATCATCCGCGCGGTGGCGGGTGCGACGCACCTGCCGGTCACCGTCAAGATCCGCAGCGGCTGGGACGAGGCCCAGCGGGATCCCGTCGGCATCGCGCGGCGCTGCCAGGACGCCGGGGCTCGGGCGCTGACCTTGCATCCCCGCACCCGCACCCAGATGTACCAGGGCGTCGCGGACTGGGACGAGATCGCTCGTGTGGTCGAGGCGCTGGACGTGCCGGTGATCGGAAACGGGGACGTACGGACGCCCCAGGACATCGTGGCCCTGCGCCGCCACACCGGCTGTGCCGGGATCATGATCGCGCGTGGCTCGTTCGGGAATCCGTGGTTGTTTGCCCAGGGCCGCGACCTGCTCGACGGGCGCGCGCCGCGGCCCGAGCCCACCCCTGCGGAGCGGTTCGCGACCGCCCTCGAGCACGCGCGCCTCGCGCTCCGGCTGCAGGGCGACAACCGCAAGACCGCCATCGAGTTCCGGAAGCACCTGGGGTGGTACACGAAGGGGCTGCCGGGGGCGGCGGAGCTCCGCCAGCGGCTGTTCACCATCGAGTCGATGGCTGAGGCCGAAGCGATCTTCGCCCGCTACCTGTCGGAGACGGCGGTGGAGGCCGCCGCGTGAACGTCGAGCGGCTGCCCTTCGCCACGATCGATCACCTCCGCCCGGTCACTCAGGGTCATCAGGAGGTGATCTTTTGTCCCGGGAAGACGCCGGGACAGGTGGTGGCGATCGCCGAGCGGCTCGAGGCGGCGGGGGGAGCGTTTCTCGCGACCCGCGCCGGGCGGGAGCACTGGGAGCCCCTGGCGGCGCGGTTTCCGCGCGCCGAGGTCAATGAGCTGGGGCGCACCGTGTATCTGCCCCCCGATCCTGAACCGCCGCCCACCGGGCGGGGCACGGTGCTCGTCGTCACGGCCGGCACCAGCGACCTCTCGGTCGCCGAAGAGGCCGCGGTTGCGGCCCGGGCCCTGCGGAATGCGGTCGAGCGGCTGACGGACGTGGGCGTCGCGGGCATCCACCGGCTCCTCACCCAGACCGACGTGCTGCGCTCGGCGGGCGTCATCATCGTCGTGGCGGGGATGGAAGGCGCGCTGCCCAGCGTGGTGGGCGGGCTGGTGAAAGTGCCGGTGATCGCCGTGCCGACGAGCGTCGGCTACGGTGCCTCATTTGGTGGGCTCGCGGCGTTGCTCGCCATGCTCAACTCCTGCGCCGCGGGCGTCACCGTCGTCAACATCGACAACGGGTTCGGCGCCGCCGCCGCCGCGAGCCGCATCAATCACACGTAAATCCGCCGGCGCGCGGCGGTGGATCGCCCTCGCGCTGCAGCTCGGAGGACTGGTGGCCGCCGCTGTAGGTGTCTGGCGGGGCTCCTGGTGGGGCCTCCTGGCGACCGCCGGGGGGATCGCCGCGGCGGTCGGCTGGACGATCCGTTTCCGTCCCGGCCGCTTCCGGCGGCGGGGCCCGCCGCCGGTCACGTTCCGGGAGATCCTCGAGCTGCTCCGCCGGGCGCACGGCGCCGTGGCGGGGTGGGTGGTTGGGCCCATCGACGGCGCTATCGACGTGGCGGCCGGTCCCGAGGTCTCGCCCACCTACCAGCGCCGCGGGTCGGCCATCGTGCAGCTTGCGTCCGTGGACGGGCGCGTGCATGTGGCGCGCGATCCGGAAGGGACCTACGTAGCCGTAGGGGACTTTCCATACGGCGCGGGCTTGCTGCTCACGGGACAGGATCAGTCGCCTGCGGTCGCCGACGCGGCGGCGGCGGCGCTGCGACGCTTCGTGGCGGGCATGCGGCTCGCCGAGGAGCAGGTGGAAGGACACCGCGCCCAGCTCCTCGGGCGGCGGCTGGCGCGCGTGGCGGGCGGTGCCCAGACGCTCGAGGGCATCGCCCGCATCGCAGCGGAGCTGGCGGAGCAGCTCGCGCAGCGGGGCGCGGCGATCGTGCTGGCGGCCGCCGAGGAACCCCGTGTCGTGGCCGTGTCGGGGAGCGGTGATCCGCGGCTTGTGGGGCAACCGCTCCGGCCGGAGGCGCCCGTCGCCCGGGCGATGGCCGCTGGTGTCCCCGTGGTGACGGGTCGCGGAGAGGACGTCTTCGGGCCGGGCATGCCGGAGCGGCGCCGCGGCGAGCGCGCCGGGACCGCGTACCCGGTGTTCGACGGGCACGTGGTCGTGGGTTCGCTCGTGCTCCTGGGCACGCCGCTCGAGCCCGATGCACCGGCGATGGAGCAGATCGGGCCGTTGATCGCGGAGCTCGGGCCGCGCCTCGCCGCGGCGCGGGCGGTGCACGACGCCGAGCAGCTGGCGATTCGCGACCCGCTCACGGGGCTCGCGAACCGGCGGGAATTCGAGCGCACGTTGACCCAGTACCGAGGCGAGGGTCGCCGCCCGGCGCCACCCGCGACGTTGATCTACGTGGACCTGGACCATTTCAAGCAGCTGAACGACACGCTGGGCCACGCGGCGGGCGACTCGGCGCTGCGCCACGTGGCACGGATCCTCGAGGCCGCGGTGCGCGACCGCGACCTGGTGGCGCGGATCGGGGGAGAGGAGTTCGCCGTGTGGCTGCCGCGCACGCCGCTCGACGAAGGGCTAGAGGTGGCGGAGCGCGTCCGGTCGTCGGTGGCGGGGACGGCATGGCACTGGACCGGCTCGCGCTATCCCGTCACGGCGTCGTGCGGCGTGGCGGCGTACCCTCTGCCGATCGGCGATCTGACGAACCTCGATGCGTCGGCGGATGCGGCACTGTACCGCGCCAAGCAGGCGGGGCGCAACCGAGTTGAAAAGGCCGAGGCGGGCCGCTAACTTCTCGTTTCGACCTTTTTCGGGGGCGACAGGCTTCGACGGGTTTGGCGAGGATATCGCTGCGTGCCCAGGTTCTCAGTCACCTGGTAAATCAACTGGGAAACTACAAAAGCCAACTCTGAACTGGCTCTGGCTGCGTAAGCTTCGGCTTATGCACCTGCGTGAGTGGCAGCCCGCCTGAGGCGGCGCTCACGTATCGCAAAGTCGGGCTGGCGTGACCTGGGGCCTCAACGGGTTACGCGAGAGATGTCAGAGGCTCGTTGCTGCCGAGGCCGGCGAGGCGCCGAGGTGGCGAGACCAACACAGCGTCGCCTACGCACGTAGCAGCGGCATCGGAGTCATGCTCGGACCGGGGTTCGATTCCCCGCGCCTCCACTGAAAACGTCCGGCTAGCGCGGGCGGCGGCCCAGCCCGCGCAAGAACGCGCTCGAGGGAACCACGGGCGCTGTGCGCATCGGGTTGGCCGCCGCCGCGGTCTGAGGAATGGCCGGTGGCGGTGGGGCGAAGCGCCTGCCCCGCGGGATCGCAAAGGGCACGTAGTACGGGACGTAGACCGGCTCCGTCGCTGCCCCCCGGGCAGCTTCGTTGTACA
>WNFV01006073.1_pt1 | contig 14420 bp, 10 predicted proteins | sample 5400101 | NCBI WGS metagenome assembly WNFV01 (sample SAMN13153361, study PRJNA577476) | soil metagenome | isolation source: 115 cm soil or saprolite under grassland replicate 1 | place: USA:California | collected 2016-06-15 | reverse complement strand
GCGAGTCCAGTCGTCGCCGTTCGTCTTCGGTCAGGACCAACGCAACCTTGGGGCGTCCCGTTCGCATGCTCGCCTCCTTGTAGAGCAGTACGAGCGGGCCGCGCCATTTGTTTCAGTTTCTACGTTGACAGGACACTAGCGACGTCCAAACATCCGCCGCAGTTGTCGGGACAGTGCGCGGCCATTCGGCGTCGGTGCCAGTCGGTCGATGGCTTCGATCTCGCGATCGGATTCCAGGGCGCGCCCGGTGGCGCGATAGAGCATGGCGAGCGCGGCGTGCGCGCGCAACTCGTAAGGGAACAGCCGTACTTCATCGGCCAGTATCGTCTCCGCCTCCGAGTATCTCTCCAATCGCGCAAGGGTGTCACCGAGGTAGTACCGGAGCTCGGGAATCTGAACCGTACGCGCCGCACTGCCCGCGAGCGCCCGCGCGAAAAATGGCTGGGCCCCCCGGAAGTCGTTCGCCTTGTAACGCATCAGTCCTTCGACGAAGTCGGGCATCGGCAGCGTCGCGTCGATCTCGTGCGCGCGCGTGGCTTCAACCCGGGCCTGCGGGTCGTCGTGGCGCGCCAGGGCGATCATCGCCAACGTCTGATGGGCTTTGGCGCGCCAGCGCGCGTCGTAAGCAGGAGCCGTTTCGGCGGCCAGCGCCGCTTGCGCCTGCGCGTCGTCCAGCCGCCCGAGGAGGAGCAGTGTATCGGCGACGTTGATGAGTGCGGCGGGATCGTGCGGCGCCACCTCCACCAGGCGCCTGTAGGCGCCGACCGCGGCTTCAGTCCGGCCGAGCCGCAGCTCGAGGCCGCCAATCTCGCTCCACACATCGGCCATGAGGGGATTCTCCGTGACGATCGCGCGAAAGGTCGACAGGGCGCCTTCGAACTGGCCCTGGTGGACCAAGGCGATGGCGGCGCGATATCGCTCGAGGACCTGCACCTTGTCTTTCGGATCCGGTGCATCTGCAGGCGCCGACGAGGTGGATGGCGCTGTGCCGACGTAGCCGAGCGAGCGAAGGCGCGCCCGCGCTTCGTCGCTGACCTCTCCGGGCGCATCAATCGCCTTGCCGGCGGTCAGACGCTCGAGCGCGTTCCGCATGGCGAGCCGCGTCGACCCGCGCTCCGATGCAAGATTGTGCCGCTCGCCCGGATCCCGCTGGAGGTCGTACAGCTCGTCGCGCGGCGCGCGGATGAATCCGTACAGCGCGTCGGTGAGCGCATAGAGCTCGCTCCAGCCGAAGTGATAGCGCGAGTACAGCGCTTCGGCATACAGTCCCTGATCGCTCAGCGTTCCGCCGCTGAACAGCGGCCGCAGCGAACGCCCACGCAACTGCGGCCGCGCCGGTAACTTCAATAAGTCGAGAATCGTTGGCACGATATCGATGTGTTGTACGGGTGCCGCGACTCGACGCCCGGAACCGGCTTGTCCTGGGAGTTTGATCATCAACGGGACCCTGATCGTCTCGCGGTAGAGAAAGAGCCCGTGCTCCTGCTCGCCGTGATCGCCGAGCCCCTCGCCGTGGTCCGAGAGCAGCACGACGAGCGCGTCGTTGTACATGCCCCGTTTCTTGAGGTACGCCACGAGCGAGCCGATGATCTCGTCGGCGTGGCCGATCTCGCCGTCGTACGGCGCCTCGCCGCTGAACCGCGCCGGCGGCGTGTAGGGCGAGTGCGGCTCGTAGATGTGGAAGAACAGGAAGAATCGCGTTGCAGGTAGACCGTCGAGCCATTGGCTCGCTGCCGCCAGTGTGGATTCGCCGTCGCGCTGCAGCTCACCGGATGCAATCTCTGGCGAAGACGCCGGCAGCCTGGCGTCGAACCGATCGAACCCGCGTGCGACGCCGGTCTCCTCGCGCAGCACGTACGCGGACACGAAGCCGCCGGTTGCAAAGCCCGCCTCGCGCAGCGTCAGCGGCAGCATCACCTCGTCCGGCTTGACGGTGAAGCCAACGTTGTCGCGAACGCCGTGCTCGAACGGGAGCCGGCCGGAGAGAATCGACACATGCGACGGAAGTGTCTGGGGAGAGTGGGCGTACGCGTTCTCGAAGACGATCGCGTCGGCGGCCAGCGCGTCGATGGCTGGCGTGCGGACCGCTCGATAGCCATACGCCGGCAGATGGTCGGCACGCAGCGTGTCGATCGAGATGAGCACAATGGGTCCGGAGATCGGCGACGCCGCCAGCCGGAAGCGCCACGCGACGCCCAGCACCACGACCGACGCCAGCAGCAGGACGACGACAACGACGAGGCGAGCAGGACGCCTGCCGTCCTGACGATGGCCTGGAACTGGCGTCGGTGGCTTCCGCCGGGCCATGTCCGGCGGTCAGCGACGCGTGGCCCGCGCGGCGGCACGCGGGACGTCGTCGAACGCGCGCCGCGCTTCCGCTCGGACGGCGTCGGCCTGCTGTCGATTGCCGATCGTGGTCCACAAGCGGGCGGCGAGCGCGTAGGACTCCGGCGTAGGCGCGATGCGCGTCATGTCGCCGATGACCTGGGCGGCGGCGTCGGAGCGGTCCGTCGCCTGATACAGCATCGCGAGCCCGGCGCGCGCCCGGACATGTTGCGGAAACGCGCGCAGCTCCGCGGCGAACTGCGCTTCGGCCTCCGGATAGCGCTCGAGCCTGCTGTAGGTGTCGGCGGCATAGTAATGCAGCTCGCCGAGCGGGGCGCCCGCCGCTTTCCGCTGTTCCGCGAGCGCCCGTTCGAACAGCGGCAGCGCGTCGGCGAACTTTCCCTGATCGTAGAGCAGACGCGCCTCGACGAAGGCGGGCAGCGGCAGCTTGGGATCCGCCGCCCGCGCGCGCTCGGCCTCGTGTCGCGCGGCGTCGGCGTCGTGGCGCATCAGGGCGATTCGCGCGAGCAGCTCGTGCGCCGCCGCACGCGAACGCCGATCGCCGTCGGGCGCGACGTCCGCCGCGAGCTGCGCCTGCGCGCGCGCGTCGTCCAGCTTGCGCAGCTTCATCAGCGTTGCCGCGGCGCCCAGGTATCCGCCCGGATCGGATGGGTTCAGCTCGATGTAGTGGTTGTAGGCGTCGGTTGAGAGCTCGAAGCGATCGACGCGGCTGGCAAACGTCGCGAGCTGGTTCCACACGTCGGCCATCCGGGGATCCTCGCGGAGGATCTGCTGCAGCAGACCGATCGCCTGCGGAAACTTTCGCTCGCCGGCAAGGTCGATCGCCGCGCGATACGTCTCGACAATCTGCCACTTCTCCTTCGGATCCGGAAGCGCGCCGCCGTCTGTCGCGGCCACCGACGCGCCCGATCCCACGTATCCGAGGGTTTGCAGCCGCTCGCGCGCATCGGCCGGCACGACTCCGGGCGTGTGAATCTTGACGCTGGCCGTCAGATGATCCAGCACGCCGCGCATCGCCCGGCGCGTCTGCCCGCCATCGGGGGCGAGATTCTCACGCTCGTGCGCGTCGCGCTCTAGGTCGTACAGCTCGTCGTGCGGCGCCTTGATGTACCGATAGCGTTCGCCGGTGAGCGCCGTCAGCTCGCTCCAGCCGAAGTGATAGCGCGCGTACAGCGCTTCTGAATAAATCGAAGACGCGGGCAGGTGTCCCGTGCCGTCGAGGACAGGTTTCAGCGATCGGCCGCGCAGATTGCCGGGCACGGGCGCCTTGACCAGGTCCAGGAGCGTCGGCACCAGGTCGATGTGCTGCACCGGTTCGGCCACGCGGCGTCCGGCGCCAGCATTGCTTTCCTGCTTGATGATGAACGGCACGTGAATCGCTTCGTCGTAGACGAACAGGCCGTGCTCCTGCTCGCCGTGATCGCCGAGCCCTTCTCCGTGGTCCGACAGCAGCACGATGGTCGATCGGTCGTAGAGCTGATGCGTTTTCAAGTATCGAATCAGCCGCCCGACGATTTCGTCGCTGTAGGCGACCTCGCCGTCGTACGGCGCGTACTCGACAAAGCGGTCGGGCGGCGCGTACGGCTTGTGCGGCTCGTACAGGTGGAGGAAGAGGAACGCGCGCGACGATCCGATCGAGTTGAGCCAGTGCTCGGCGATCGCTTCCGACGCCGCGCCGTCGCGCTGGACCTGGCCGATGTTCGCCTGCGGCGACTCGGCCGTCATGTCGCCGTCGAAGAAATCGAATCCCTGCGCGATGCCGGTGTCCCTGCGCAGCACGAACGCCGACACCACGCCTCCGGTTGCGTAGCCGCGGTCGTGCAGCATCTGCGCGAGCAGCCGCTCGCCGGCCCTGACGGTGAAGCCGATGTTGTCGCGCACACCGGTCTCGAACGGCAGCCGGCCGCTGAGGAGCGACGCGTGCGCCGGCAGCGTTTGAGGCGCATGCGAATACGCGCGCTCGAACACCACGCCATCGGCGGCGAGCGCATCCATGGCCGGCGTGCGCACCTTCGTGTAGCCGTACGCCGGCAAGTGGTCCGCTCTCAGCGTGTCGATGGAGATGACGATGATCGGACCGCTGACCGGCGCCGATGCGCGCGCATATCGCCAGCCGCCGACGGCCGCCAGACTCATACCCAGCGCTGCCAGAAACAGGATGAACGTGAACCGGAAAGGGCGAGACACTTCAGATTTCAGGCGTCAGAGTTCAGATTCAGATTCAGCAGGCGCGGTCAACTCTGAATTCTGCAGTCTGAACTCTGAAATGCCGAGTTATTTCTTGAGCTGTTCGATCACCGCCTTGGCCTGCGCGGCTTCCTGCGACGTAGGATCGGCGGCGATCACTTTCTCCATCATCTTGATGGTCCCGTCCTTATCGCCTTTGTTCAGCGCCACGAGCCCGAGCTTGAAGATTGGTTTTCCCCAGGAGGGGTCGGCATCCGACGCCTTCTGATACCATTTCGCAGCGTCGTCGGGCTGGCCTTTCGCGAACTTCACTTCACCGAGGTTGTAGAACACTTCACGGGTTGGAGCGGGGCCTTCGGCCGCGCGCTGCAGCGTCTCTTCCGCTGCGGCGAGATCGCCCTTTTCCATGTTCGTCATGCCGATGCCGACTTTGGCCCTGTCGTTGTTCGGGTCGGTCTTGAGCAGCTCGTTGTAGGCCGCGATCGCGTTGTCGTACTCCTTCTTGTTGCGGTAGGCTGCGGCAATCTGCAGGTTGATGACGCTCAGGGCCGGCGCTTTGGCCATGATCGCGCGGTACTTCGCGATGGCGTCGTCGTACCGGCCTGCGTTGTAATCCAGTTCGGCCGCCGAGAGATCGGCCTGGAGATCCTTCGCGGCCGCGCCGCCGAGGGCACTCGCCGGTCCGGGCGCTCCGCCCTTCTTCAACGTGAAGGCCAGCGGCGGGTTCGGCGCGCCGATCGTTTTGACGTCGAGCCTGCCCGATTCGGGCGCATAGCCGGGCGCCTGCGCGGTGAATGTCCACGGGCCGGTCTTGAGTCCGATGATCGAGAATCGTCCCTTGTCGTCCGTGGTCGCGGTGAGGCTGCTCGGTGACGCGCCCGGATTCGAGGCCGTTATGGTCGCGCCTTTGATGGGCTGACTGCCTTCGTCCTTGACGGTGCCGCCGACGCGGCCGGTTTGCGCGGCCGCGCGTCCGGTGAGTGTCGCAATGAGGAGCGCGGAGATGATGCCGCGCAGGAAATGCTGACGGTGACGCATTCACAACCCCCTGAAACTGCGCGGTAAATCAATGACAGTGCTCAGTATATATTGAATCGCGTGAACCAGAAGCTCACCGCCCTCGCCGCCACCCTCGCAATGGCTTGCGTGCTTCCCGTGCGGCCGTCGGCCTCGTTGGACACGCTCGTTCTCAGCCAGTCGAAGGGGGGGCCGTCAGACTTTTCTCCGATCGTCTCGCTCGTCAATGCTGCAATCGAGCGTCACGAATTACCCGGCGCTGTCGTCCTGGTTGGTCGAGGCGACGCGATCCTGTATCAGCGCACGTTCGGGCTCCGCGCGTCGCAGCCGTCGCCGGAACCGATGACCGAGGACACCATCTTCGATCTCGCATCGCTCACCAAAGTCGTGGCGACGACGACGAGCGTGATGAAGCTGATGGAGGAGGGACGGATCCGGCTGAACGATCGCGTCGCGCAGTTCATACCCGACTTCGCACGCTATCGAAAAAACGGCATCACGATCCGCCACCTGCTCACCCACACATCGGGACTGCGCCCCGATCTCGAGCTCGACGTGGAATTCCACGGCGCGGACGAAGCGGTCCGCCGCGCGGTCGAAGAAGTCGCGCTCGCGGCGCCCGGCGAGCGTTTCGTCTACAGCGACATCAATTTCTTCCTGCTCGGTGACATCGTGCACCGCGTCAGCGGCGAACGGCTGGACCAGTACGCGAAGCAAAGAATCTTCGTCCCCCTCGGCATGACGGACACCATGTTCCTGCCGCCGGAATCACTGCGATCGCGCATCGCGCCCACCGAGAAATGCCGTCCGCTCGCGTGGCCCTGCGGCGGTCCTGACGTGCCGTTCCTGCGCGGCATCGTGCACGATCCGACTGCGCGCCGCATGGACGGCGTGGCGGGGCATGCCGGTCTTTTCAGTACGGCCGCGGATTTGTCGCGGTTCTGCCGCATGCTGCTCGGCGGCGGCAGTCTCGGCGCGGTGAGGATCCTGTCGCCGGCGACGGTTGCGCGGATGACGTCGCCGTCGACGCCGGCGGGCATGCGCGACGTGCGCGGCCTCGGCTGGGACATCGATTCGTCGTACTCGGCGAATCGCGGCGAGCTCTTTCCGCTGGGATCGTTCGGGCATACCGGCTTCACCGGGACGTCGCTCTGGCTTGATCCGCATACGGGCAGTTACGTGGTGTTTCTGTCAAACCGGGTGCACCCCGACGGCAGGGGCGATGTGACAGCGCTGCGGGGAAAAGTGGCGACCGTTGCCGCCGCTGCGCTGCTGTCCGCGGACGATATCGCACGCAGCTCTGATGGAGCGCGAGGCTTCAGCCGAGCGCTCGATGGCGCGGGTACCCGCTCGACTGAAGCGGCCGCGGCCCGAGCGTCAGAAGTGCCGGTGCTCACGGGCATCGACGTCCTTGCGGCCGAAGGGTTCGCGCGGCTGCGCGGCAAGCACGTCGGGCTCGTGACCAATCACACCGGCCGCTCGCGCGACGGCATCAGCACGATCGATCTGCTCGCGCGCGCGCCGGGCGTGACGCTCGTGTCGCTCTTCAGTCCCGAGCACGGCATCCGCGGACAGCTCGACGACAAAGTCGCCTCGTCACGCGACGACAAGACCGGGTTGCCCATTCACTCGCTCTATGGCGAGACGCGGCGCCCGACGGATGCGATGCTGGCCGGCGTCGACACGCTGGTTGTCGATCTGCAGGACATCGGTGCCCGGTTCTACACGTACGTGACGACCGTGGCGTATGTGATGGAGGAAGCGGCGAAGCGGAACGTGCCTGTCGTCGTGCTCGATCGGCCGAATCCGATTGACGGCTTCGACGTGGAAGGGCCGTTTCAGGACGCGACGGCGATCGGCTTCACCGGTTATCTGCCGATGCCGATCCGGCACGGTCTCAGCGTGGGCGAGCTCGCGCGGCTGTTCAACGGCGAGCTTGCGATAAAGGCCGATCTGACGGTGGTGGCGATGAAGAACTGGCGCCGAACGGACTGGTTCGACGACACCGGGGTCGCGTGGACCAACCCGTCGCCGAACATGCGAAACATGGTGGCGGCGACATTGTATCCGGGCATTGGCGCGATCGAAGGCACGAACATCTCGGTGGGCCGCGGGACCGACACACCGTTCGAGCAGATCGGCGCGCCCTGGATCAACGGCACCGAGCTCGCCGCGGCGTTGAATGCGCGCGCCCCCTCGGGCGTACGGTTCTACCCGGTGACGTTCACGCCTGCGGCCGGCGCAAAGTTGGGCGGTCAGGCATGTCAGGGCGTGTTCATGATCGTCACCGATCGCGAACGGTTGCGGCCCGTTCGGGTCGGGCTCGAAATCGCGTCGGCGCTGTCGCGGCTGTACGGTCAGCAGTTCAAGCTGGAAGACGCCGCCACGCTCTTCGGCTCGAAGGCGACGCTCGAGCGGATCCGGAAAGGGGATGATCCGGCGGCGATCGCCGCATCGTGGGCCGGCGATGAGGCGAAGTGGCGTCTCACGCGCGCGAAATATTTGTTGTACTAGGGCGCGCCCACGCTCGGCTAAAGCAGTCTTCTGTTCGGTGTAACGGGACCGTCCTGTGTCTTGGGCCTTAGTTCTTGGTCCGTCCCGTCGTCCTGCGTCCGCCGTCGCGACCGGGGACCGAGCACGAAGGACCAAGGACGGACCCGGGACAACGGACGGACGAGGGACCTGGCACCAAGAACGAAGGACCGCGAACGCTCCCGCAGGCTACACCAATGCGCAAAACGCGCTAAAGCCTTCGCGCTACAGAGCCGCTCGGCTGACGCGCGCTCCACGAGCGAGCATTACAGCAGCCACGTGGGCTGATAGAGCAGCACGTACACGAGCACGCCGGTCACCGAGACGTACATCCAGATCGGAAGCGTCCAGCGCGCGATCCGCCGATGTTGAGGGTAGTTGCGCGCCAGACCGCGGGAGAGGCTGATGATGGCGAGCGGCACCACCGTGAACGCGAGCGTCACGTGCGTGATGAGGATGGTGAAGTAGAGCGGCCGCACGAATCCCTGCCGCGTGAAACGGACCGACCCGACCTGCGCGTGATAGATGACGTAGCAGACGAGAAAAAGCGACGAGGCGGCGAATGCGCCGATCATGAACTTGCGATGCTGCTCGATGCGTCGTGTCCGAATCAGCAGCCAGCCGACGAGGAGCAGGACACCGGAGGTGGCGTTGAGCGTCGCGTTGATTGCGGGGAGATCATGAATCGACATGGAAAAGCTTTCAGCTGTCAGCTCTCGGCTTTCAGTTCCCCAGCATGAACAGGCTGACAGCTGAAAGCTATATCTTGTCAACGATGAGAGCCGTCCAAAGCAACGGCAGATAGGTAATCGATCCGAAGAAGAGCGCGCGAGCCGTGCTGTCGTTCCGCGCGGCGGCGAACCGTATCGCGAGCGCCAGCAGGGCCAGACCGAGCGCGAGCGCCACGCCGAAATACACCGTGCCAGTGAGACCCACGAGGGTCGGCACGAGGCTGAGCGGGACGAGCGCGCCGGCGTACAGCACGGCCTCGCGGCCCGCACGCCGGCCTTCCGGGTCGATCACCGGAAGCATCGGAAAACCCGCCCGCCTGTAATCGTCGCGATAGAGCCACGAGATCGCCATGAAATGCGGGATTTGCCACACGAACACGATGGCGAAGAGCGCCGTACCCGCCGGCGCCATGCTGCCATGCGACGCCGTCCACCCGATGAGCGCCGGCAATGCCCCGGGCACGGCGCCGATGAGAGTGGCGAGCGACGTCCGTCGCTTCATCGGCGTGTAGACGGCCAGGTAGACCACCAGGGTGGCGAGCGCGAGCGCCGCTGCAAGGATGTTGGCGCGCGCTCCGAGCAGCCCGAGGCCGGCCGTGGAAAGGACGAACCCGAAGAGGCGCGCGTCCGCCGTTGTCACACGGCCGTCGGGTAACGGCCGCGCGCGCGTCCGTCGCATCAACGCATCCGTGTCGCGCTCGTACAGCTGGTTCAGGACGGCGGCGCCGGCAGCGACGAGCGCTGTGCCGGCGACGGCCTCAGCCATCGACGCGCCGTCGATGCGCCCCGTCGCCCCGAGGTAGTACCCGGCGGCGCTGGTGGCCACGACCAGAAAATTCAGTCGGGGCTTGGTGAGCGCCAGGTAGTCACCTAGCCGCGACGGCTTGAGCTGAACGCCGTCCCGAACGATCCCGGAAGCCGAGGCGACGGGCGCGTCTTTCACGCGCGGACCCCGTCGTTGCGGATTGCAGGCTGCGGATTGCGGTTTGGATCGGCTGAATCCGCTGAATCCGCAATCGGCAATCCGCCCCTCGACAGGCTCGGGGCGTCCTGAGCTCGTCGAAGGACGCAATCCGCAATGGTGCCCCGCCACGTCCGCAGCGTCAGCACCAGCGACGTCGTCAGCACGAGCGCGCCGCAGACGACGTGGAAGCTGTTGATCCACGGATCGCGGCGGCTGAGGATCGTCAGCGCGCCGAGCGTGACTTGCATCGCCACGAACAGCAGCAGCAGAAGCGCCGGACGCAGAAGGTCGTGGCGGGCCCGGAAGCGCAACCACACCATCGAGGAGAGCCAGAGAACGGTCAGCGTGACGATGGCCGCGCCGACACGGTGCGCGAAGTGCACCGCAATCCGCGCATCCCAGTGATCCGGCACCAGATGGCCGAACATCCACGGGAAGTCCGGAATCGCCAGCCCCGCGCCCGTGTGCCGCATGGTCGCGCCGATCAGGATCTGTGTGTAGATGAGGATCGTCGTGAGCGTGGCGAGTTGCCGGAGCGACGGACTCCGGGATTCGCGGCGGCCGGCGCCGCCTTCGCGCGTCGCGCGTCGGCGAGCCTCGCCGTAGCTCGTTGGATCACTCGCGAGCGGAGGTGGAACCCGTGGGTCGGTCGCGCCGTGAGAGCCCTCGATCCAACCGGGCGACGTGAACAGCGCGATCGCGACCACCATGCAGAAGAAGATCTCTGCGAGGCCCGCATGCGCGGTCGACACGGCGGCGGGCAGGAAGAACAGCACCGTGAGCCCGCCGAGCACGCCCTGCGCAATCACGGCTCCCAGCGCCGCCACACCGAGCCATCGCATCCAGCGCCGCGGCTCCTGCAGCCAGAGCCACACCGCCAGCACGATCGTGAGAAACCCGACACTCGTCGCGATCAGCCGGTGGCCGTGCTCGTAGAAGATGTTCGCCACCCACATCGACGGCGGGAAGGTGAACATGTTCCAGCCGTAGCTCGTGGGCCAATCGGGGACCGACAAACCCGCGTCGTGGCTCGTGACGAGGCTTCCCGCCAGAATGAGGAGGACCGTGCAGGCGGCGAGAAATCTGGAGAACTGGTGAAGCATGCCTGCCGATCCCGCCCGTCCTGCCTAATTCGTTGTGGTCGCTGCCGCCTTGAGCGTGAAGTTGATCTCTTTGGTGTCCTTCGCTCCGAGCGTCACGCTCTGTGTCGTGGCGCCGAGCTTTTCGTGCCACGCCTCGATGGTGTACGTCCCGGGCGGCAGCGATTTGAGCTCGAATTTGCCGTCCTTGTCGGTCACTGCGTAGTACGGGTGATCGAGCACGCCGACGTAGGCATTCATCCAGCCGTGGACGTCGCACTTGAACGGCACCATGACTTCCTTGGCGGTGAACACGTGCGTCGTCTTCATGCCTTGAATCGGCTGGCCGGTGTTGAACTCCTGGTTGCCCTTCGGCAGCGCGTGAATGTTGTGCAGCGTCGGATCGCTGTTCAGGATCTCGAGCGTCTGGCCGACGCGCATGCCGAACACGTGCGGGTGATAGCGGCACTGCTTCTGATCGATCTTCGCCGTCTCGGTCGGCGTGTCGAACACGTAGTTGCCGAGGCCGTCCTTGACGTACACGAACACGTTCGCCAGCGCCTTGCCGTCGCCGCCGACTTCGTACGTTTCCTGGAACTGGGGGCTCTTGTTCTCCTTCACGCAAACCGGATCGGCGTTCATCTTGATCGGCTGGTTCGCCGGCGCCGTGCCGTCGAGGACGACGGTGCCCTTCACGTCGCCTGCTGTGGCGGTATCCACTTTCTGACCGGACGGCGTGCCGGCGGGAGCGGCCGGCTCAGCCGACTTGCTCGACGTTTCCTGACCCCCTCCGCCGCACGCGACAACGGAGGCCGCAAGCGCCACCCCGAGGCAACCGACCCACACATTTCGTAGACGCATTGATCTCTCCTAAAAAAGAACGTATCAGCTGTCGGCTTTCAGCCGTCGGCCGTCAGCCGAGAAACATTCTACCTTGCTTCCCTGAGCTTCCGATCAACGCGGTCCGCAATCCAATGCGGATCCCACCATTCGACCGGGTTGACCATCTGACCGCCGACGAGCATCGTGAAGTGCAGGTGATCGCCGCCCGCCAGGCCCGTCGTCCCACTGCGGCCGACCGTCTGGCCGCGTGCGACCTTGTCGCCGACTTTCACGTCGAACGATGACAGGTGGCCGTACAGCGATTGCACGCCCATCCCGTGGTCGATGATCACGCAGTTGCCGTAGATGCCGAGCCAGCCCGCGTTCTGCACCGTGCCTGTGTTCGCCGCCACCACCGCGACGTTGCTCGTCACGGCGAGGTCGAATCCCAGGTGCACCTGCCGGTCGACCTCTTTCCCTTTGTACAAGTAGGTTCGATGATCGGCGAAGCTCGCTTCGACCTGCGAGTTCCCAAGCTGGACGAACGGTCCGTCCCACAAGCGCGTCGGCGAGGTTTTGGCGGCGAACGCGCCGATCTGCCCGCCATTGATGCGGCGAAGCTCGCCGTTGATCTTCAGGAACGCCGGGAGCATGTCGCCGCCGGACGCGGACGTGGTCTTCAGTTCCGGTGCATGTTCGAGAATGTCCGGCACGACACGATTGATGAACGCGTCGTCGAGCTCGATGCGGCTCTTTCTGAACGGCTTTTCGAACACGTTGTCGACGAAGCTGACCTTGGCTTCGTTTCCCGCTTCGTCGCGCGCGAACGCCTGAATCCGCGCGTGCAGATCCTGATCGTGGAGCAGCGCAAAGAAGGCGACCTTCACCGCCGGATCCGCGGCGGCCGCGCCCGCGCCGGCGGCGGGAAAGCCGGGATACTCGATGTCGCCCACGCGCACGCCCGACACGATGTCGGGCGGCGTCGCGCGGTACACGGCCATTTCCGATCCGCCATGATTGACGTAATGGTGCGTCGACACGACGGCAATGCGTGGCGGCTCGAGCCGCACCTGGAAATCGCGCGTGGCCGTGCTCGTGAGCTGACGCAGGTTGAGGAACGACGGGCGTGTCGCCGTCACGACCAGGCGCGCGGCGCCGGATTGCAGCTCGGGCACGCTCTGCTTGCCAAGCGGACGCGCGATCCGAATCTGATTCCGATCGAGCTGGGTGACCTCGACGCCCCCGCCGCTCGACAGGACGGCGCTCTTGTCGATGGCGCGCAGGTCTGCGAGAGGCACCCGTTTGCCGTTCTGTTCGAGCGTGACGGTCAGCGACGTAAAGCGCGCGTTGGGCGCTTCGGCGGTGACATCGACCGCGCCTGTCTGGCCGACGAACCGGTCGGGTTTGCCGATCGTGATCCGCGGCGGCGCGCCGCGTCCGGCGACGATGTACGCGGCCGAAGCTGCGAGCGCGATGAAGAGCAAGAGCGCGGCGAGCCAGCGGAACATGGACTCAATCATACAAGTTTGATAAAATTAGTGGTTCGCATCCGCGAGGCGGTATCGTCTAACGGTTAGGACGGATGGTTCTCAACCATCAAATCGGGGTTCGATTCCCCGTACCGCTACCAGACTTCGCTCGCCTTTCGGCGAGCTTCGTCTTGGCAGGCCAGCGAGTTCCCTTCAGGCGAGGTCTGTCGCGCCGAAGCGCGGAGCGCGAAGGCGGACGTCGCTCGCGAGCTTCGGGTTAGCAAGGCACTCCGCCAATCACTCGCTTCGCTCGTGGCTTCGGGCTCTCTTTAAACAGTCTCCACAGAAATTCAACCTGCCTGTCCGTCCAATGTCGCGGACACACGTGCGCCCTCTGACGAAGCGCGAACGCGAGATCGTGGATGCCCTGCTCCGAGGGTATTCGAACAAGGAAATCGCCTGTCATCTGGGCGTGAGCGCCGAGACGATCAAGAACCAGCTCACGGTGCTTTACAAGAAGGCCGGTGTGAGCGGCCGACTCGAGCTGGTGCTACGCGCGGTGAGGGGCGGCTTGAAATGACCTAAATAGGTACTTCTTGGCTATTGCGCCGCATTAACGAAATGTTTATGTTATCGCCGGCTCAGGTCTCTCCTCCCACACACGATTGATCTGGTTTCGAAATCCCACGGCCATCAGGCCGCCTGGCCGTCGTGTGTGTCGATGCCAAGCAAACCGCGGGCATCGGCATACGAGAAGAAAAAGAGTCATGTCCGTCTAGTTCAGTGTTCCCGACTTTCTGATGTGTGCCGCGGTGGCACAACTCTGTAGAAAAGACAGCCCGGCGGGCCGGATTTGGAGAGCACGAGATGCGCAAAAGACTCTTGAATAGCTGGATCGCCGCGGCTCTTATGCTCGTTGTTATCGGGATTGGAGGTCCCGCCATCTACGCGAACCCGGCGCCCAGCGTCGTTTTGCAGGGAACTGTGACAGATCGTGCCACTGGGCAGCCACTGGCCGGCGCCAAGGTCTATCTCCACTCGTCGACGAACACCAGTGTGGCCGCCACTACCGACGCCAGCGGCATGTACACGCTCGATAGCAGCAGGATCTCCAATACCTCGGGTCCCATCACGTTCCAGGTGACGGGCCATTACGCCATTAGCACGTCGTACACCATCACTACGGTGCCGACGACGCTCGACGTCAGTCTGCTCGCCTCCACCACGCCGATCGTCCAGGGCACCATCCGCGACAGCGGCACGGGCCTCCCCG
>WNFV01010459.1_pt1 | contig 14428 bp, 15 predicted proteins | sample 5400101 | NCBI WGS metagenome assembly WNFV01 (sample SAMN13153361, study PRJNA577476) | soil metagenome | isolation source: 115 cm soil or saprolite under grassland replicate 1 | place: USA:California | collected 2016-06-15 | reverse complement strand
ACCAAGCTCATGGGGCGGGGCGTGTCGACCTGCGCCACGTGCGACGGCTTCTTCTTCAAGGACCAGAACATCATGGTCGTGGGCGGCGGCGACTCCGCGATGGAGGAAGCGCTCTTCCTCTCGCGGCTCGGGCGGAAGGTCGACGTGGTCCACCGACGCGACAGTCTCCGCGCCTCCAAGATCATGCAGGAGCGCGCCCTCAAGAACCCCAAGATCGAGTTCATCTGGAGCAGCGCCGTCGACGCCATCGCCGACGTCGGCCAGGGCAAGGTCACGGGCGTGCGCGTGAAGAACCTCAAGACGGGCGCGCTCGACGAGCGTCCGGTCGACGGCCTCTTCATCGCGATCGGGCATCAGCCGAACACGCAGATCTTTCGCGGTCAGATCGAGCTCCTGCCCAACGATTACATCAAGGTCGTTCCGGGCACCACCCAAACCTCGGTGCCGGGCGTCTTCGCCGCAGGCGACGCCCAGGATCATGTCTTCCGTCAGGCCGTGACCGCGGCCGGTACGGGCTGCATGGCCGCGCTCGAGGCCGAGCGCTACTTGGAGACCGCGCTGGCGCTCTAGCTGCTGTATCATGTGAGCGGCTGCAGAAGGGAATCGGGGCGAACGTGCTTGCGCGAAAGGAGAGCGAGGCCATGGCCACGCCGGTCACCGTCTACAGCAACATCGGCTGAGGAGCCTGCCACAAAGCGATGGAGTATCTATCGCAAAAGGGTATCCCGTTCACCGAGAGAAACGTCGGCCGCGACCCCAAGGCACGTGAGGAGCTGATGGCGCTCGGCCTCACCGCGCTGCCGGTGCTCCTTATCGGGGACAAGCGGCTCACCGGCTTCAACCCAGCCCAGATCGATGCGGCGCTGAGCGCGTCGTAGGCGCGGAGGCGGCATGGACGAACCCTCAGCAGCCAACGTCGACAAGATGTGGGCGTATGCCCGGAAGTACGCCGAGAAGTCTGGCACGTCGCTCCACCCCGATCGGACAGTTACCGAGACCGTCGTGATGGGCCTTGCCCGGCACATCGAGCAGGTCGGCAAGCCTCTCTGTCCCTGCAATTTCTATCCGGATCCGGCGGCCGAGGCGAAGCTGCGCCGGTGGATCTGCGCCTGCGACGAGATGCAGAAGTACAAGTACTGCCACTGCCTTCTCTTCGTGACGCCCGAGGGTCTGCCCATCACCGAGTACCTGCCCGAAGACCACGAGGGGCGCCAGGCGTACGGCGTCGTGCCGGACCCCGTCCCCGACAAGGGGCGGGCGATGGCGCGGGTCCTCGACCGACAGCAGGCGGAGACCTCGACGGGCGGGTAGTACCCCAGCACGCGGGCTCCATCGCGGCTCCCGGCCCTGTGTGTCACAGTCGTAACGGCAAGGAGGGCGACATCCCCGTGCGACGACTACGGCTCACGCCGCTCCTCTTGGTGAGCGCGGTCGCGGCGCTCCTCCTCATCGCCTGCGATCGGAAGCCGGGCGCCAGTGTCACGTCGATCAAGGTCGTGATCGCCGACTACAGCAAGGATCACACGCGGCCCTTCTGGCAGATGCTATCCGAGACGTACACGAAGCAGACCGGCGTCAAGGTCGACCTGCAGGTCGTTGATTGGAACTCGATCGACCAGCAGATCACCACGATGATCCAGAACAACCAGCCGCCGGACGTGCTGAATCTGAACTCCTTTTCCAGCTACGCGAAGGACGGGCTGCTTCATTCGGCCGACCAGGTCATGTCGCTCAAAACCAAGGACGATTTCCTGGCGACGTTCACCCGGGGCGGCGAGTACCAGGGCAAGCTCTATGGCTTCCCGATCCTCTCGAGCGCGCGGGCCTTCTTCTACAACAAGGATCTGCTCGCCCGGGCCGGCGTCGGGGCGCCCCCGAAAACCTGGGACGAGTTCGTCAGGGCCGCCCAGAGAGTCCAGGCTCTCGGCAAGGGGACGATCGGCTACGCGCTGCCCCTGGGCCCCGAGGAGGCCCAGGCCGAGTGGTCGATCTGGATGTGGAACAACGGCGGCGACTGGAAGTCCGGCGATCGGTGGATGATCAACAGCGACAAGAACCTCCAGACGCTGCAGTTCCTCTCGGACCTCGCCAACAAGCACAAGGTGACCCAGGTGAACCCAGGGAAGACCAACCGGACTGACGGCGCCTTCCAGCTCTTCAAGGACGGCAAGGTCGGCATGGTGATGGGCTTCAGTCCGCTGGGCAAGCAGCTCGACGCCGAGGGCAAGGTCAACTACGGCGTCGCCGAGATGCCGACGAACGCAGGCACTGCCGTGACCCTGGCCGTCGAGGACTATCTCATGGCCTTCAAGAAGCCCGGGAATCAAGAGGCCGTCACGAAGTTTCTCGAGCTGTACTACCAGCCCGAAACCATCACCCGGTGGATCACCGCCGAAGGCTTCCTCCCGGTCACCAAGTCCGGCCTGGACCGGATGCGCGCGGACCCCAAGGTCAAGCCCTACCTCGACGCGCTCCCGAACGCGAAGCTGGTCCCGACGACTGATGCCGCATGGGACAAGGTGAAGCTCGAGGTTCAGCAGAACATCGGGCTGGCGGTGCAACCGGGCGGCAACCCCAAGCAGGTTCCTTTGGCTCGGGCCGAGCCTCGCGCTCATCGGCGGCGTCGTGGCGTATCCGGCGGCGCAGCTCATCAGGGCATCGCTCAGCCAGTACTCGGTCACGGGTCTCTACCAGGGATCCGTCGGCCTCCGGAACTACGCGCGGCTGCTCCGGCAGGAGGCGCTGACCACGGTCATGGCGAACACCGTGGTCTGGGTGACGGTCATCGTCGTGGTCACCCTCCTGATGTCGCTGGGGCTCGCGCAGTTCCTCGACAAGAGCTTCCCGGGTCGGCGGCTGGTCCGCTGGGCGCTCATCGTGCCGTGGGCGGCGTCGCTGATCATGACCTCGAAGCTCTTCGTGTGGATCTACGATTACTACTTCGGGATTCTCAACCCGGCGCTCCAGTCGCTCGGCGTCCTCGACCACCCGGTGGACTGGCTCGGCGACGACTCGACCGTGATGGGCGCGATGGTCACGGTGGGAATCTTCGTGTCGCTACCGTTCACGACGTACGTCTTGCTCGCCGGGCTCCAGGCGATCCCGCCGGACGTGTTCGAGGCGGCGCGAGTCGACGGCGCCTCGGCGTGGCGGACGTACCGGTTGGTGACGTTCCCGTTGCTGCGGCCGGCCCTGCTGGTCGCCGCCGTCCTGAACATCATTTACGTCTTCAACTCGTTTCCGATCGTGTGGACGCTCAACGACCGCAACCCCGGCTTCGGGCACGACACGATGATCACGTACATGTACAAAATCGCGTTCAAGAGCTCGCTCCGCGACGTCGGGCTCGCCGCGGCGCTCGGCGTGGTCAACGTCCTGCTCATCCTTCTGGCCGTGCTCGTGTACCTCCGCAGCGTGCGCTGGCAAGGGCAGGAGGCTTGATGGCGGTGGAGATCGTGGACCCCGGCGCGCGCGGCGCGCTCCGACGGGCGCGGTTGGCCTGCGCGGGTCTGCTGTTGGCCCTCGTCTTCACCGCGCCCTACGGGGTGATGCTCTTCACGGCGGCGAAGCCGGCGGGTGAGCTGCGAACGAGTCCGCCGCGGCTCACCCCCGTGGACTGGCACTGGTCCACCTTCGTCGAAGTCCTCCGCGACCCCGGCTTCCAGAGCTGGCTATGGGTGTCCCTCGTCGTCGCGCTCGCGTCGACCGCGGTCGTGGTGCTCGCCGCCGTGCCGGCGGCCTATTACACGGCGCGCCACCGGTTCCGCGGCCGCACCGCCTTCCTCTTCCTCGTGCTGGTGACCCAGATGTTCTCGCCGACGACCCTGGTCGTCGGTCTGCACCGCGAGTTTTTCGAGCTCGGCCTCATCAACACGTACGCCGCGCTCATCCTCACCAACGCGGCATTCAATCTCGCCTTCGCCATTTGGATCCTGCGTGCGTTCTTCGCCTCCATCCCCCGGGAGATCGAGGACGCGGCCGCGATCGACGGCTGTGGTCGCCTGCGCGTGCTCGTCCGGATCGTGCTCCCGCTCTCGCTGCCCGGCGTCGTGACCGCGGTGATCTTCGCGTTCATCGCGGCGTGGAACGAGTACATCGTTGCGCTCACCCTCATGACCGACCCGGACAAGCGACCGCTGACCGTCGGGATCACCTCGTACGTCACGGCGTACGTTCAGCACTGGAACTCGCTCTTCGCGGCGTCGATCATCACGATCGTACCGGTCGTCGTGCTCTTCGCGCTCATCGAGCGCCACCTCGTCGGCGGCCTCACCGCGGGCAGCGTCAAGTAGGGAAATCGAGGGACGGCGCGCCGCTAGTGTCCCGTCCGCGAAGTTCTGTTAACGATCACGCGCCACCGGAGGCGACGGGCGGGTGCGGTAGGGGGTGACGGGATCCGTTCCCACCTCGCCCGATGCGGACGCGATGCGCCCGGATGGAGCCCAGCCGCACCCGAGCAGCGGGCGCGGGCCGCGTGGTCCCGCTCGCCCCCTGCCGCACCCGCCCGTCGCCTCCGCCTGCGGCAAAGTCTTAACATGAGTTCCGAGACGAGACGCTAGGTTCCGACGCGGAGGGGGGCTCCCAACTCCTTGAGTAACGCGATGGTCGACATGTAGGAGAGTTTGCCGGTCCGGGGATTCTCCGAGGGGACGTTCTCGATCTCGACGGCGAGCCGCCCGAAGTCGCCCTGCACGGTGATCCGGTGGCGATTCAGCGGCTGCTCGGGCGAGGCGAAGATGCTGATGCGCGTCTTCTCGGGGCCGATGCCGGCCAGCGAAAGCGCGGCCACGACGTTCACGTTCGCCGGGAACGCGCGGCAGGCCTCGGTCGCGGGTCCTTCGAAGATCAGCGTCTCGCGCGTGATCGCGTCGAGATCGATCCTCTGCTGCTCGATCCACGGCGCACCCGCGAGCCCGCGCGGCGGCTTGCGGCTCTCCATCGTGACAGACGTGATCGCGCCGATTCGCGCGCCTTTGACGCCGTCGAGGCCGGCGATGGCGCCCGAGGGGACGAGGATGCGACAGCGGTTGGCCGCCGCGAGGTCCACCCAGTCCTGACGGCCCAGGAGTCCACCACAGGAGAGAACGACGAGGTCGCGGCCCGCCTTGAGCGTTTTGGGGGCGATCTCCTCGAGGTGTTTCTGCGTCGACGCCTCGACGACGATGCTCGAGGCCTCGACGAGGTCGTCGAGCGAGAGGAACGGGGCGGGCGAGGCCAGGCGCTCGAGGAAGCGCTCGGCCTTCTCGCGGTCGCGCGCGCTCGCGCCGACGAGCCGGAGGCCCGGAAGACCCTGGTCGAGGGCGAGGCAGACCTGCCGACCGATGGCGCCGAGCCCGGCGATGCCCACGTCCATGCTGCGCGCATGGTATCATGCGCCAGGCACTCGAATGACGGCAGCGCATGATCTGCGACAGCCGCTCGAGCGGCTCTACCACGAGTTCGACTACAGCGCCCGGGTCGAGCTCGACGCGATCCGATTTCCGCTCCGCTACGGGGACCCGCGCGACCGCGAGATCGTCGCTCTCCTCAGCGCCTGCCTGGCCTACGGCCGCGTCGATCTCTTCGGTCGCGCCCTCCAGGGAGTGCTGGCCTCGATGGGGTCATCGCCTTCGGCCTTCGTGACCGACTTCGAGCCGCGCCGCGACGCCGACGCGTTCAAGGATTTCTGGTATCGCTTCAATCGCCCGCGCGACCTCGTCGCCTTGTGCATCGCCGCGCGCGATCTGCTCGCGCGCTTTGGCACGCTGGAGAAGTGCTTCGTGGCCGGCGACGAAGCTGGAAGCGCCTCGATCGGCCCAGCGCTGGAGCGATTCGCCCGGGCGTTTCTCGAAGCCGACCTGCGCGAAGTGTTCCCCCGCGGGAAGATCTCGCGCGGCTACCGCCATCTCTTCCCACTGCCCTCTGTTGGCGGCCCGTGCAAGCGCCTCCACCTCTTCCTGCGCTGGATGGTGCGCCGGGAGCCGCCGGACTTCGGCCTCTGGACCTCGGTGTCGCCGTCGCGACTCCTGATGCCGGTGGACACCCACGTCGAGAACATCAGCCGATCGATCGGCTTGACGCGCCGACGCTCGCGCACCTGGCGGATGGCCGAGGAGATCACGCGGAAGCTCGCCACGATCGATCCCGCCGATCCGGTGAAGTTCGATTTCGCGCTCTGCCACAAGCGGATGTCCGGGGATTGCCTCGACCGGCGCGATACCGTCGTCTGCGCTCCTTGCGGCTTCAAGGGCGTCTGCCGCCACTGGCGCGCCACCCGGCGCCGTGCCTGACCCGACGCTGGTCGTCATCGGACTCGTCCTGGGCGCCGCCTTCGCGTGGCTCGTGGCGCGCTCGCACTTCGGCGCGAAGCTCGCGTCGCTCGAGGCCCTCGTCAAAGAACTCAAGGACCAGCGGAGCACGCGGGAGGGCGACGTCGCCGCGCTCCGGATGCGCCTCGAGCAGGTACAGCGCGAGCGGGCTGAGGCCGGCACGCGGCTCGAGGCGACCCGACAGAACCTCGAGGAGCAGCGGCGGTTGCTGGACGAGGCAGGTGAGGGCCTCGCCAAGACGTTCGATGCGCTGAGCAGCAACGTCCTTCGTCGAACGAACGACGAATTCCTGAGGCTCGCGGAAGAGCGGCTGGGCCATCGGCAAAAGGAGATCGACGCCAGTGTCACGCCCCTGAAGGATGCGCTCGCCCGCTACGAGACGGGGATCCGGGAGCTCGAGAAGGCACGCGATCAGTCGTACGGGAGCCTCAAGACCGAGGTGGAGACGCTGGCGAACCTCAGCGAGCGGCTCCGCGGTGAGACCAGCAACCTCGTGAACGCGCTCCGCTCGCCTCAGGTACGAGGCCGATGGGGCGAGGTCACGCTCCACCGGGTCGTCGAGCTGGCGGGGATGACGGAGCACTGCGATTACGTCGAGCAGGTCACGGTCGAGGGAGAGGAGGGGCGTCTGCGCCCCGACATGATCGTCCACCTGCCGGGAGGGCGCGACATCATCGTGGACGCGAAGGTGCCGCTCGCCGCATACCTGGAGTCGGTGGCCGCCGCGAGCGACGAGGAGCGGACGGCCGCGCTGGCTCGGCACGCGAAGCAGGTCCGTGAGCACATGACGGTTCTGGCCGCCAAGGCGTACTGGGAGCAGTTCCCGGCGGCGCCCGAGCTCGTGGTCATGTTCATTCCCGGCGAGTCGTTCGTCGGCGCGGCGGCGGTCGCCGATCCCGCCCTTATCGAGGACGGCATGGCAAAGCGGGTCGTCGTCTCGACGCCCACGACGCTCATCGCGTTGCTGCGCGCCATCGCCTACGGGTGGCGCCAGGAGCAGGTCGCCGTCAACGCCGAGCGGATCCGGGACCTCGGCAACCAGCTGTACGACCGGCTCCGGACGCTGGCGGGCCACTTCGACTCGCTCGGCGGGGCGCTCGGGCGTGCCGTGAACGCCTACAATAGCTTCGTCGGCTCGATGGAGACGCGCGTGCTGCCGGCGGCCCGTCGGTTCCGCGACCTCGGCGCCAGCGCTGGTGAGGAGATCGGGCCGCTACCAGCGATCGAGCAGGCGCCGCGCCAGCCGGACGCGCCCGAATTCCCGCGCCAGCTCACGACGAGCGACGCCCCCCGCCAGGACGCCGTGTAACCCTGAATGGTATGATCGGTCCATGACGCCTCCCATCCCAATCCAGGTGTACGGAATCAACCTCCTGGTGCGCTTGATGGTCGAAGGACCCGCCGACGTTCGCGTGCACTGTCCGAAGGGCTCGCCGATCCGTTACGGCGAGGTGATCGCGCGCGGTGACGGCTTCGACGAGGGCGCCAACGCGTTCCGCGAGATGCCCGAGCTGAAGGTCGTCGTCGCCTTCGAGGAGTCGGCCGAAGAAGTCGAGGGACACTACTTCTACATCGCGGGCGAGGAGTACCGTGTCATCCGGCTCGACTCGGTCATCCTGTCCTTTCCCCACGAGTAGTCCGCCGTGGCCCGCGCGGGCGTCGCGGCAGTCAAAGCGGCCCTGTCCTGCATCGACAACGAGGAGTTGATCGAGCTCACCCGCGATCTCGTCCGCATCCCCAGCGTGGTGCGGCCCGGCGACCCGGCCGCCACCGAAGCTGCCGTCGCTCGTCAGGTCGAAGTCTGGCTCGCGAAGCAGGGGTTCGACCTCGAGGTGCAGGAGATCGCCCCCGGACGTCCGAACGTGGTGGCCTGGCTGGGCGAGCGGGGAGGCGGCCGCAGTCTCCTGCTCGAAGGGCACACGGACGTCGTCACCGAGGGAGATCCCGCCGAGTGGACCCATCCGCCCTTCGCCGCCGAGCTGGTCGACGGGCGCATCTATGGGCGTGGCGCCGCCGACATGAAGAGTGGACTCGCGGCGATAATGGTGGCGGCGGCCGCCATCAAGCGGAGCGGCGTGGCGCTCGGCGGACGCCTCGTCCTGGGCGCACTCGTCGACGAGGAAGGGGACATGCTCGGCGTCAAGCACTTCTGCACGACCGCGATCGGCCGCGAGCTGGATGCGGCCATCATCGGCGAGCCCGAGCAGAACCAGCTCTGTCTCGAGCAGCGCGGGGTCGTCTGGGCGCGGATCGAGATTCTTGGCCGCATGGCCCACGGGGCGATGCCGGAGGCTGGCGTGAATCCGATCACGGCGCTCGGCGCGCTGCTTCACGAGCTGCCCGCGCTCGAGCGGCGCCTCCGCAAGCTCTGCCGCCGCAGTCCCCACCTTCGCCCGCCGACGGTGACGCCGACGGTCGTCCGGGCACCGGCGCAGGGGGTCGAGCAATCCAACGTGATCCCCTCGCGCGCCCGGGTGCTCCTCGACATCCGGCTCACATCCGGGCCGGACGAGCCGGCCGTGGCGCGCGAGATCGACGCCGTGTGCCGGCGGGCGATGGAGCGATGCCCGGGGAGCACCGTCGAGTGGGGGGCAGTGAGCGGCTTCCGGCTGGCGACGAAGGTCGAGCGGACCGAGCCGCTCGTGCGCGCGATGGTGGCGGGCGTCCGCCAGGCGACCGGCCGGCGAGCCGTCTTCGGCGGCGTCCCCGGCTCGACCGACGGGACGATTCTCCGGATGCAGCTCGGCATCCCCATCGTTACTTGTGGCCCGGGAAACCGCCGCATTCCCCATCAGGTCGACGAGTACGTCGAGGTCACCGAACTCGTCGATGCGGCAAAGATTTACGTCGCGTCGGCTCTGAACTTTCTCCAGGCATGAACGAATCCGCGCCGCGCTTGCGCCGGGTCGAAGCCTTTCCCGTCGAGCACGAAGGCCGAAAGTGCGTGGCCCTGCGCGATCCCGCCGGCTACACGGCGGCGATCGTCCTGTTGCACGGGCCGCTCCTCGACATCGTGTCGCTCTTCGACGGCGAGCACACGATCGCCGACATCCAGGCGGCGATGATGCGCCGTCACGGGCAGCTCGTCGAGCGGCGACAGCTCGAGGAGATCGCCGAGGCACTGGATCAGCAGGGATTCCTCGACGGTCCGGGCTTCGCCGAGCGGCGCGCCGCCATCGACAACGACTTTCTCGCGGCCCCAACCCGTCCGGCCACCCACGCCGGCACGGCGTACGCGACCGACGCCGAAGAGCTCCGCGCGATGCTCGACGGATTCTTCACGCCGCCGGCCGGGCCGGGCCCGATCGGCGGCTGCGGGATCGGCGGGCCCCAGGTGCGGGCCGTGATCGCGCCACACATCGACTTTCACCGCGGTGGCCCCGCCTACGCATGGGCTTATCGCGATCTGGCCGAGCGGAGCCGGGCCGACGTCTTCGTGGTCTTCGGCACCTGCCACACCGGAATGGAGCACCCGTTCGCGCTCACCCGGAAGGACTACGCGAGCCCGCTCGGAGACGTCCCCGTGGACCGCGACTTCGTGGAGGCGCTGTCGAGGCGCGCGCGTCAGGACTGCTTCGGGTCCGAGCTCGCCCATCGCGTCGAGCACTCGATCGAGTTCCAGGCCGTTTTCCTCCGCTATCTCCACGCGGACCGCGAGATCCGGATCGTCCCGGTGCTGGCGAGCTTCGCCCACGAGGCGATGCTGACGGGACGCCGTCCCGACGACGACCCGCGCGTTCCGCGATTCCTCGACGCCGTCGCCGAGACGATCGCGGCCAGCGGACGCCGGGTCGCCCTGGTGGCGGGCGCGGATCTCGCCCACCTCGGCCCGCGCTTCGGCGACCCCGCGCCCGTCTCGACGCCCGAGCTCGCGCGCATCGAGCGCGAGGACCGAGCGATGCTCGAGCCGGTGACCGCGGGCGACGCCCAGGCGTTCTTCGAGTCGGTGGCGCGCGACGGTGATCGGCGCCGCATCTGCGGCCTCTCGCCGATCTACGCCCTGCTGCGGACGCTCGGCCGCGGCGCCGGAAGCGTGAAGCGATACGGCCAGTGGCCCGATCCCAACGGGGTGGTGTCCTTCGCCAGTGTGGTGCTCGAGTGATCGCCGAACCCGCTCACACCCCAGATCAATGGAGGCTGCCGAAGCTCCGGGTCGACGTGAACGGCGACTGGTTCGATGACGATGTCGAGATCACGCACGCGGGGATCCTCGCCAACCTCCGGTCGGTGCTCAGGCGCGACGCGCAGGGGTACTATATCCAGACGCGCGTTCGCATCCCGGTCGAGGTCGAGGACGTGCCCTTCGTCGTCGCCCGGATCGAGCGCCGCGGTGAGATGCTCCACGCGATCCTCAGCGACGGTACCGATACCGAGGTCGACCCGGCCACGCTCCGCGTCGGTCACGACGACGTGCCCTACTGCGCCGTCCGCGACGGCGCCTTCGAGGCGCGGCTGAGCCGCGCCGCGACGTTCCAGTTGCTGGCGCTCGCCGACTATGACGAGGGCACAGGACGCGGCACGCTGCGCGTCGGCGGGCGCGAGTACCCGCTGCGAAGGCGCGCGTGACGAAGACACTCGCCGCTGCGGTCCTCGTTCTCGGGCTCGCGGCGGGCGGCGCGGCCTGGTGGCTGCGAGCCGAAGCGCAGCCGGTCACCGTCGACTCCATCGGCGACGAGAACCAGACGGTGGCCCGTGGCCAGCTGCCGGTCTTCGCGGCCAAGGGTGACGCCGCCCGCCTCTACGCCTTCGCGGCAGACAACCCGGACACGCTCGCCTGGATGCCGTGCACCTGCGGCTGCAACAAGCTCGGTCACACCTCGAACCGCTCCTGCTACGTGAAGGACGAACGGGCCGGCCGCGTCACCTTCACCAGCCACGCCGCGACCTGAACGCTGTGCCTGGACATCACGCGTGACGTGATGCGGATGAAGGCCGAGGGCAAGACGTTGCCGGCCATCCGGGCCGCCATCGACGCGAAGTATCTTCCCTTCGGTCCCGCGACGCCGACGCCGCGGCCGAATTGACGACCGGGCCCTCTTCCTGGTCGACCTGCTGTTCGGGGAGTATGCTCGGCGCATGAATGTCGCCGCCGTGCTGATGGAGATCCTGCGATCGGCCGGCGTCCGCTACCTCTTCGGCAACCCGGGCACCACCGAGCTTCCCTTCCTGGACGCGCTGCCCGACTCGAGGCTCGAGTACGTGCTCGGGCTCCAGGAGGCCACGGCGGTGGCGGCGGCCGACGGGTACGCGCAGGCGTCGGGACGGGTCGGCGTCGTCAACGTCCACGTGGCGCCCGGCCTCGCCAACAGTCTCTCGATCCTCCACAACGCGGCGCGGGCCAAGTCGCCTCTGGTGGTGACGGCCGGGCAGCAGGACACGCGCTTCCTCATGCACGAGCCGATTCTCGCGGGCGACCTCGCGCGGATGGCCGAGCCGTTCACCAAGTGGTCGTACGAGGTCCGCCGGGCCGAGGATGCGCCCGTCGCGTTGCGCCGGGCGCTCAAGGTCGCGCTGACGCCGCCGACGGGGCCTGTGTTCCTCTCGCTGCCGATGGATCTGATGGGCCCCGTCGTGGAAGACACGGGCACTGGCCCGACGTCGATCGCCGCGAGGAGCCGGCCCGACGCCGCGGCGCTCGCTCACGCCGCCGAGCTCCTGTCGGGAGCTCGCGCCCCGATCATCATCGCCGGCGACGGCGTGGCGCGCGCTCAGGCCGTCCCGGAATTGACCGCGCTGGCCGAGCTGCTGGGCGCGCGGGTCCACGGCGAGCCGGTCTACCGGCGCACGAACTTCCCGGGCACGCATGCGCTCTGGCGAGGCGGTCTCTTCCCTTCGCCGATCGGCGTCCGGAAGGCGCTGGAGGAGTGCGATGCGCTCTTGATCGTCGGCGCGAACGTCTTCACCTGGTTCCTCCACACCGAGGGCACGCCGTTGCCGCGGGACCTTCGCGTCGTGCAGATCGACGACGACCCCTGGGAGATCGGCCGCAGTCACCCGGTCGCGCTCGGCATTGCCGCCGACCCGAAGGCGACGCTGGCCGAGTTGTCGGACGCGCTCCGGGGACGGATGACGGAGGCCGAGAGAACTCAGGCGGCTGCGCGCGTGGAGAAGATCGGCACGGCGCGCACCGGGTTGATGGCGCGGGTACGGGCGGCCGCTCAGGGTGAGGCCGAGCGGGTACCAATCGGCCAGGCGCACCTCATGCACACCCTCGGCTCGCTGCTTACGGCCGACGCCGTCGTCGTCGATGGCGACGTCGCTGCCGTTCGTCCTCCGGTACCTGCCGTTCGCATCGCCCGGGTCGTTCTACGGCTCCAAGACCGGCACGCTCGGGTGGGGGATGGGAGCGGCGATCGGCGTCCAGCTCGGCTCGCCCGGCCGCAAGGTCGTCGCCACGATCGGCGACGGCTCGGTGATGTACGCGCCTCAGGCACTCTGGACGGCGGCCCACTACCGGCTCCCGATCACATATGTCGTGCCGAACAACACCTCGTACGCGATCCTCAAGTCCGGCATGCTGAGCCTCGACCTCGCCTCGGCCAAGCGCGGGATCTATCCAGGCATGGACCTGGTCGAGCCGGAGATCGACTACACCGGGCTCGCCCGCTCGCTCGGCGTCCGCGCCGAACGGGTGGAAAAGCCCGGGGAGCTTCGGGACGTGCTCGCCGCGTGCCTCGCCCACCCCGGGCCGACCCTCGTGGACGTCGCGATCGACCGCAGCTTCAAACCGATGCTCTGAAGGCAGGGCGAGCCGCAGGCGAGGCGAGTCTATAAATGGCAGGCCAAGCCGCACGCACAGGCGGGGAGTGGCTCGTCGACGCCCTCCAGGCCGAGGGCGTGCGCCACGTCTTCGGGATCCCCGGCGTCCACAATCTCGCGATCTACGATGCGCTGCTCAGGCAGTCGGAGATCACGCACGTGCTCGCCCGCCACGAGGCAGGGGCGGCCTTCATGGCCGACGGCTACGCGCGCGCTTCAGGAGCGCCCGGCGTCGTCGTCGTCACGACCGGCCCCGGCGCGACGAATACGCTGACCCCGCTGGTCGAGTCGTATGCCGGGTCCATGCCGGTGCTCGTCGTGATGTCCGACATCGCGTCTGATCTGGTTGGCCGTGACGTCGGCGCGCTCCACGAGGTACCGAACCAGATCGACTGCTTCAAGCCGGTCACGCGGTGGGCGGAAGCGGTCACCGAGAGCGCGGCGATTCCGACGACCGTGCACGGCGCGTTCGATCTCTTGCGAACGGGTCGCCCCGGGCCCATCGCCATCTCGATCCCGAACGACTTCCTGACCGCCCGATTCGAAACCTCGCCGCGAAGTGGCGGCGGCCACGGTCGCCGGCCACCATGCCACGTGGACGAGATCCGGGAGGCCGCAAGCCGGCTGGGCGGCGCATCGAAGCCGCTCGTCATCGCCGGCGGCGGCGTGATCGCTGCCGGGGCTGAGGGGGAGCTGTCTCTCGTCGCTCGCCGGCTTGGTGCCCCTGTGATCACCTCGGTCATGGGCAGGGGAGCGATCAGCGAGCGCGATCCGCTGTGGCATGGCGTCCTGCCCAACAGCCGCGCCACCGAAGCGATCATCAAGGTCGCCGACGTCATCCTCGCGGTCGGCTGCCGCTTCGCTCATCGGTCGACGCAGGGCCTCCTGCTGAACCTGTCGTTCGATCCTTCCCAGACGCTCATCCATCTCGATCTCGACCCGACCGTGATCGGCCGCCTCTTCAAGCCGCAGCTCCCGATCGTCGGCGACGCCAAAGACGGACTGGCGCGAATCCTCCGGGAGCTCGGGCCAGGAACGGCCCGGACCGCCTGGGACCATCCGTGGCGGCAGGGGCTCCGCTCCGCGGCGAACTCCCGATACACCGCGCAGATCGCCGGGCTCATCGAGACGCTACGTGCGGTGCTGCCCGATGACGCGATCGTCGTGAATGACCAGACCGGGATCAACTACTGGATGGAGTGGCGCTTCCCGGTTCTGCTGCCGCGAACCTTCCTCTATCCCGTGGGCTCGGCGACGCTGGGCTACGGTGTGCCCGCGGCGATTGGCGCCAAGATCGCCCGACCTGATCGTCCGGTGATCTGCGTTGTTGGCGACGGCGGCTTCATGTATTCGGTCAATGA